>JAAUYH010079557.1_pt1 | contig 29204 bp, 25 predicted proteins | sample 7278061 | NCBI WGS metagenome assembly JAAUYH01 (sample SAMN14350203, study PRJNA611818) | marine sediment metagenome | isolation source: surface marine sediment (0.6m) | place: French Polynesia: Moorea | collected 2018-08
ACTTTTGAGAAAATTTAGGAGCAAAAATTAAATTTAGTAATGCGCAACTCATTACTCCTTACTTATTACTCATTACTTATCCTCACAGACTACTTTTTCAGCAAACCCTAATTATTAGGAAAAGTATACTTTGAGGTCAAGGGATGCTCTCGGAAAGACAACGCATATCCAATCAAATCAACCTGTTGATAATCGGATTTGGTCTCATATTTACAAATGCCAAATTTTTTATTTCTACTCGACTTCATGTCCCACAGCAGTAATAATTTGTTTAATCGATTCTACTGATGCTTGGGTGTCTACAGTCACTTTTTTACTATCGAGTTCGATATTTACTTCGGCATCGGGTTCGTGAGTTTTAATTGCTTTAGTTATTGTTTCAACGCAACCGTCACAAACCATACTAGGTACTTTTAATTCAATCATAATTACTTTGTTGCTTGTTATTAATTAATCAATAATATGAGTTTGACATAACTTTATCAGTTCGGATTAACTACTAAAGTTACCATTTAAGAACAGAAGCATCTATTCCTTGTTCTCTTTTGATTTTGCTATCTTTCTCCATCCATTCTACGATTTGAGTAGGAGTTAATTCATCTACTGAAACTCCTATATCTTTAGCCATAATTTTTAGCAATCGGTAAGAAGAAATGGTAAGTCTGGTTAGGAACTTTTCTGAAGACGATAACAAAGCTGCTTCTATCTGGTTTGATTCTTCTTGAGTTAAAAATTGAGTTGGTGATTGTTCCATGTTTATCTGATGTTTTCTGCTATTTTTGATTTATGCAAAAATTCTATTGTTACTAGTGGAGGATTAGACAAGATTTTATATTTAGTTCATCTGTTCCGTAGCAGTATAATTTTAGTCCTATTAATTCAATCTAGCTTTTATTTGACTCAAGTAGCAGAAGCTTCACCTAAACCAACCTTGGTAACGAATAAGCAAAAAAATCAGGAAGATAGATTATCAGTTAGGATTTTAGAAGCTCATCATCAAGAAATCACTTTACTTAGCTTTAGTGCTGATGGCAGTTTACTTGCTAGTGCAGACCCTCAAGTCATAGTAATTTGGTCATTAGCAACAGGAGAAATCCTAAACATTTTACCAGGACACTACTCCTCAGAATCGAAGATGGAGATTGTACCCACTTCTCTATCTTTTAGCCCTGATGGTCGTTTTTTAGCTAGTAGCACTTGGAGTCAAGGCTTATTAACCCCAGAAAAGTCGGTAATTGTTTGGGATGTCACTACAGGTGAAGAAATTTTTAGTTTTAATAATCATGCAGGTTGCCGACAAGTCATTTTCGACTCGGAGGGAGAAAAACTTTACCTTGCTTGCAATTCTGGCATTGAAGTTTGGCAACTAGAAGAGAAAAAACAAATAGCTAGTTTTAATGATGGTTATCCCGTAGAAACTATAGCTCTGAGTAGGGATGGTAAAGTTATGGCTACTGCCGATGCCAATATCACCGGTGGACAACAGGGAGAAGCTAGTAACCAGATTAAACTCTGGGAACTTACTAACAACGATGCCCAACTCATAACTACCTTAGGAGGACATACAAATGATATCGCCCAACTTGCTTTTATTGCCAAGGATAAAAAATTAGCTAGTAGCAGCTATGATGGTGAAATTAAAATTTGGCAGTGGCAACACGGTAAAGAAGCTAAAACACTGACTCAGAATAGCGAAAATGGCTTATTTAGTCTTAATTCTAGTGGTCGTTTAATTGCAGGTAATTTTTCTAGAGGAATGGTTTTAAATGTACCCAGAGGAGCAATTCTAGAAACACCTATCTTTGTTCCTTTTAAGGGTAAAGCGAGTGCTGTTAACTTTAGTCCTGATGGTAAGGTACTAGCCTGGGCAACTAATTCTGATAATTTTCCCAATCCGACTATTGTTATTTGGCAAATCAGAGGTAAGCTCGATCGAGATAACTCTCAAGCACAAGTCAGAAATAATTATCGTCCTCGTGTCTTAAATGAAGTTTGGGAAAAACCTATTGGTAACGATCCCCAACAAGTAGCTTTATCTGCTTTTGGTTTACCAGAAAAAGTTGAAAACGAAAGCGAAGAAGTTGAAGTTGATTACCCTCAAGAAAATAAAGCCGTAGTAACTATTACTCAAACTAATTTAGCCGATGATTCTGTTTTTGGTATTAGATATAGAGTTGAATTTGCTCCTTATGGCTCTATGTCTGAGAATAAAGTGTGGCGTGTAATTTGGGCTGGTGAACAGTATAAATGTCAGTCTAATCGAGGTCATCAAGATTGGGCTATGGGGTTATGTCAGTAGAGATAAGTAGATCTAAACTATAAAATTAACTGGTTAGTGGTTAGTGGTTAGTTGGTAGTAGTAACTTCAGGCTTGTTCACATGGTTATTTTTATTTTGCCCTACCTACTTAAATAATAAGAAACAAATCAAGATTATTATCTAATGAAAAAATACGCTGTTGCTATCATAATTGCTCTTTCTTTAGTTTTCTTAGCTGTATTTAACTTTACTTATAATCCATCAGTACTCGCTAAAGAAAGTAATCCTAATTCCTACTATCAGGAAAAAGCTATTCATAGTCGAGATGGTATTGGTAAATTTTATCTGGGTAGAGAAATTGCTCAAGTGATGGGACATCAAGCAATGCTCTGGTTAGAAAGACCAAGCAGAGAAACCGAAGAACAACCCCAAACATTGGTAGAGGCTTTAGAGTTAAAATCTGATGATGTAGTTGCCGATATTGGTGCGGGAACTGGCTATATGAGTTTTCGGATGGCGAATTTGGTGCCAGAAGGTAAAGTTTTTGCGGTAGATATCCAACCAGAAATGCTAGATGCTCTTAATTTCCTCAAACAAGAGAATAAAATAACTAACGTAGAAACTATTTTAGGTACAGCCACAAATCCTCAATTATCAGACGAAAGTATTGATTTAGCTCTAATGGTAGATGCCTATCACGAATTTGAGTATCCTAGAGAAATGATGTCAGGGATTGTTCGATCGCTCAAACCAGCAGGAAAAGCAGTTTTAGTTGAGTATCGCCAAGAAAATCCCCTCATTCCTATCAAACCGCTTCATAAAATGAGCCAAAAACAAGTCAAAAAAGAAATGAAAGCAGTAGGCTTAACCTGGCAAGAAACCAAAGAGCTTCTCCCCCAACAACACATTATGATATTCACAAAGAAGGAGTTCAGAAGTCAGGAGTTGCAGTAGTTACAGAAGTGCAGGATTTCAGTTTGGAGTTAGCCTTGACCAAATAACTAACTACGAACTACTAACTACTAACCACTAATTAGAAACCTCTGCCATTTCAAATACTCTTTCTTGATAATCTTTAACCAAAAAATTTAGTGGTTTATCTCGACGGATTTTATATTTTAAACGTCGTGCTTGTACTCGCAATAAAACTTCTTCCAAACATTCATGATCGAAACAAACGTGGCGTTGTCTTCGTTTTTCTCCTAAGCTAGCACCAGAAATAACGTGGAGTTGGGTATTTTTTTTCAATTGATACCAAAGTCCATCAGAACCATTCACCCCAGGATTAGCTGGATTAGGCGACATATAAAGGGGATCGATAGTACCAGCACCTAAAGTTTGTTCGTAATTATAGTAGTAGTGCAGAGGTACATCCGCAGCAGGTAGATCTAATAAACCTTCATAAAACTGTTGAGCAACTTGAAGGTCAGAAACCATCATGGTATATACTTTGGGCGCACTAGTGAGAAACATCCACATTGCCCCTGCATATGCCACTAACAGCATCACCATGATGCCTTGAGTAGAGAAAAGACTATCTAAAGGAAGAGGAGGCAAAAAAGCCCCAAAAAAGTTACTCATTAATAAACCAATAGTCACGATAGTTGTCGTCATAATAAACTAGGCGATCGATCGCGCTTCTTCTATATTTATAAACTCAGAGATATCATTTTTTTATAGACATATTTTATCTTTTTTAGAGACTGAAAGACTAGCAGCGAGTTAACTATTAACTAGCTCTCCAATAGGTTCTATAGGAAGACTTGCAGTAGATAAATCAGTACATATAGGAACGTTTCAACTCAATCTCATAATAAGGATGATCGGGATTTGAATTCAGTGTACCTTCGTAGCCCAAACTTGTATAGAAATCAACAGCATTAGGACTCGCATACCATTCAAGCCAAGTAGCATCGATACTTTTAGCCCAATTATAAATATGTAGAAATAAAGCTTTCCCTATACCCTGTCTTCTAAAAGACTCAAGCACATAAAGAGTAGAGAAGCGAATCTGTTTGCGACCACTCATCAAATACTCATCCCACTCGTGTGCCATAGCAATACCAACAACCTTAGTGTTAGTATCAGCTACCAGAATACAATGTATGGGTGAGGCAATTTTACGTCTATAGCGTCTGAAAGCTGCTTCTAGCGAATCTAGAGGTTTGTCAATTTCAAGCAAAAAGGGATAAAACTGTTCCCAGTCTTGTTCAATTGCAGGTCTGATATCGATTTCTGAATCAGTTATCGGGTTCATTTCATGTAATCTGATGCCTCTTTGTTACAGCTTGATATTTTTATCTTTGGTCTTCTTTATTTTCTTCTTACAAACAGTCTCTAAGCTTGACCATATATAGGGATAGCTGCACCACTAATATCTTTGGCTTCTTCTGAAATTAAAAAACCAATAAGTTCTGCTATCGATTCTGGTTTTACCCATTTGTCTGAATTTTCTTCTCCCATAGCTTCTCGATTAGCGGGGGTGTCAATTACACTAGGAAGAATAGTATTAGCTGTAATATTTAAATCTTTTGTCTCTTGGGCGATCGATTTAGTTAGAGCTACTACTCCTGCTTTGGCTGCGGAATAAGCTGCTAGAGAAGCTGCTGGTTCTAAAGCACCTCTCGATCCTACAGTCACAATCCGACCATATTGTTGTTCTCGCATTTTTCTGAGACAGTATTTACAAACCAAAAAAGTAGTGTTCAAATTTAGATTAAAAATATGTTGCCAATCATCATAACTAAACTCATGAGTTGCCCCCATAGAAAAACCACCAACTAAATGAATTAAGATATCTACTCGACCCAAATCATTAACTAATTGTTCAACAGCATTTTCTTGAGTTAAATCAGCACGAACAAAATTAATTTTCTCGAAATCAGTAGCAGAAAGCTTATTTTGTAAAGATTTAATGTCTTTTTCTTGTCGATAGGGGATGGTCAATTTTGCCCCATGAGCTAAGATTGCTGGTGTAACTCCTACTCCTAAGCCCCCAGTACCACCTGTTAGCAAAATATACTTACTACTCATCTCTTTTCATTATGCAGTTTATTAGATTAACATTGTCACCATATTGTTATTTTAATTAGAAAATTTATAGCTATTTCAATATTCTTTTGCTCCAAGTACTTATTTAAAATCCTCAAGATATAGTTAATTGATCGAGGCCGTTCCAGTATGCTTATATGTCCCCACTGTCAGTTTGAGAATCCAGATGATAATAAGTTTTGTCAAAGTTGCGGAACTTCTCTAGAACATAAAATTTGCCATAATTGCGCCGAACATATCCCCCTACAAGCTGAAAAATGTGAGTATTGTGGAGCTTCGGTCCAAACTGTATTTTGGGGCATAATTTCTCAAGAACAACCAAAAAAACGACAAAAATCTTCAGCAGAGAAAATACAATTAGTTTCTTCTGAATCGGCAACTTATCAAGCCAACACAGTCAAAACCTTGGACTATGCCGTACAGTACCTCGACCCAGACCAGCGTTATTATCTTGATGACCAGGAAAGTAATCCTCTAGAGCCTATAGAAACATCATCTTCAACCGATGAACTATTTCAAGGGAGGGTAATAGATCTTTATCCCTTGCGAAAACCCTATTTGGCAACAATACGGGAAGAACAAGCAGAGTTATTTGGGGAATTAGAACAAGATTTGAATAATTCTTATCTTCATGTTGCTCAATACTGGAACTTAATTGGTATTCCTACTCATGCTTTACCCTACTTAATGATGCAAAAATTTACTTCTGTTCTTCCTGAAGTTTATGATGCTTGGCAATATGAACATCAAGGAGTGGTTTTACTATCAGATCGTTCATCATGGAATTTGCTAACAGATATCTGGTCGAGCCATAATGCTCCCTTTATCCAAATTTTGTGGTCTTTGGATGAAATACTCAAGCTATGGAACCCTCTAGCTAAAATTAATTGCACAAAAAGCTTGTTAGTCAAACATAATTTAAGAATAGACGAGGATGAATCTTTTTGTTTACAACAACTATATTTAGACTCTGCTGATGTAAAGCCAACTTTAATCGATTTGGCACACAAGTGGCAACTGTGGTTAGGGGAGTCAGGGATAATCAATCACGAAAAACTCAATAACCTTTTGACTAGAACTATTGAGGGGGAAATCCAAACTGTAGAAGAATTGAGTGAGCGATTACATCAAATTGAGCCAGAAATAAGTAATATTGATTTTAATCAGACTACTAATGATAGTGAAAATTTAGATTTATATTCTGTAAAATCAACAGAAGATGAGTCAGAAGAATTTGAGGATTTTGCTTTTTTTGTGGATGACGATAATCAGGAAAATATCACTTACGATAGCGAAACAGAAGATCAACCAACAATGGTTTTACCAATGGAACTAGCTAGTATGGTTGATGCTGGCTATACAGATATTGGCGTTCAAAGAGATCACAATGAAGACTTTTTTGGTATTCAAAGCAGGATTTTTAAACAAGAAAACGGTTTGAAAAAAACTATTAGTGCCAAAGGTCTATACATTGTTTGTGATGGTATGGGTGGTCATGCTGCGGGAGAAGTAGCTAGTTCTATGGCAGTAGAAACTCTACAACAATATTTTAAAACTCATTGGCAAAAAGCAATACCTAACGAAGAAATTATTCAAGAAGGAGTTTTACTGGCAAATCAAACTCTTTATCAAACTAATTTGGATGATTCTCGCTCTGGTAGTGGCAGAATGGGTACTACCCTAGTCATGGCTTTACTAGAAGACACTAAATTGATCATCGCTCATGTTGGCGATAGTCGTATCTATCGAGTTACTCGTCAAAGAGGGTTAGAACAACTTACCCTAGATCATGAAGTGGGTCAGCGAGAAATTACCAGGGGGGTTGAACCAGAGATAGCTTATGGTCGTCCTGATGCTTATCAATTGACTCAGGCATTGGGTCCACGAGATAGCAGTTATGTTAGACCAGAAATACAAACTTTAGATCTTAAAGAAGATAGTCTCATACTACTGTGTTCTGATGGTCTTTGCGATAATGATTTATTAGAATCTCATTGGCAAACCTATCTAACTCCCTTGATTAGCTCCAGTGCTAATTTAGAAGAAGGCTTATTGCAATTAATTGATTTTGCTAACCAGTATAATGGTCACGATAACATAACTGGTATTTTAATCAGAATCAAACTTAAAGCTACTCTATAAGCATTGATAATCCACTTTTAGCAAGTAGGTTTCTCCGTTCATTTAAGAACATATGGTTATTCTTACCTTATTAGAATCACAGACTAACCAACCACTACAACAGTGGCGTTTTTCTAGTGAGTCAGTAATTCGTATTGGTCGCTCTGAAAATAATGATATTGTGCTGCATGGCTATTTTCAAGTTTCGCGACAACACTTGGAATTAACTCAAGTCGAACAGCAATGGAAACTAGTTAGTCGAGGTACTAATGGTACTCTGGTTAATAATGTTCTGGTAACGGAAGAAGTCCTTAAAGATCAGGATTTAATTCGTCTAGCAGAAAATGGTCCTCTATTCCGATTTGAGTTAATATCGTCTGCTCAAAAGGAAAATTTGCTTAAAGAACCAAATCAGACAGATATTGCCTGTAGTCATGCTGGTAATCCTCCCGATAGCATTTTTTGTATGCATTGCGGACAACCTCTGGTAGAGAAAGAGCAATTTGTCGGGCCTTATCAGATCCTGAGGACTTTGGGTAAAGGCGGTATGGGAACTACCTACTTAGTTTGGGATAAAACTCAAAAAAATCAAGGAGTTCCTTTGTTGCTAGTACTTAAAGAAATGAATGCAGATATGCTCCGCATTGCTAAAGCTAGGGAGTTATTCGATCGAGAAGCTAGGGTACTAAAGTCCCTCGATCATCCAGGTATTCCTAAGTACTATGATTTTTTTGTGCAAGACGATCACAAATATTTAGTTATGGAATTGATTCATGGTCATAACTTGGAACAATTTATTTACCAAAGAGGTCCTCTGGATCATGAAAGAGTAGTTAAATGGATGATCCAAGTTTGCCAAATTATCACTTATCTTCATAATTTACAACCTCCCTTGGTACATAGGGATATCAAGCCAGCTAATTTAATTTTACGCAATCTTGATAGTCGTTTGATGTTGCTGGACTTTGGTGCAGTCAAAGAGTTGGGTACTTCTCTGGAAACTCGCATTGGGGTGGAAGGATACAGCGCACCAGAACAATATCGAGGCAAACCCTGTCCTCAATCGGACATTTATGGGATTGGTGCAACTATCATCTTTTTGATAACTGGCAAAACACCAATGCAGTACTATCGCTATAAGGGAGCCAGATATGAATTCGATATTGCTACTATACCTAATTTAGCTCCCTCTCTAGGTCAGGTAATTGAAAAAGCCTGTCGTTCTGATTTCCGCGATCGCTACCAAACTGCTGAAGAATTAGCAGAAGCATTAGCAGCTTGCCTTTAGGCAATGTGAAAATTCTTCAACTTAACTGATTCTCCTAAGTATCTAGTCGGAACCATAAGAATAAGAACAAGCAACTATCAAAGTTACTCTTCGTCCCAATCTTCTACCATTAGTAATTCTTGAACTGGATCTTTCATCGAAAAATCAAACTCTAATAATTCTTTTTTCCAGTAAGCCCAATCATTACCTAATAGTAAGGCTATTTTGCCAATACTATCTTCTGGTTGAATAATCTTAGATTCCACTAGCGAAGAAATTTTACGCTGTAACTTCACCATGGGATGAGCAAGCTGTTTTGTCATACGCTCAAGTTCTCTTAATATTATGTAGTTTGGATAAATTACTATTAATTTCTATTCCCAACTGGATTGCATAGCTTTAGACTTAGTGGATGCACAGACATGGGTATAGCGTCTTATCTACTTTTAACCTATTAATCGTTTAAGCGCAAGTATTTTACTAGATTAGTACGGTAATCACTATACTAAAGTAGGGACATCCGATAATTTTCAAGTAATTTTTAAGAGCAAAAAATATGGGCAAAAAATGGTTATGGCTAGCATTTAGTGTAACTTGTTGTGGAGTTATAGCACCAGCCTTAGCGTTAAATCATTCTGTCGGAAAGGATGGAATTAATGCTTTGCCCTTACACCAAATTCCCTATAATTTATTAGGGCGAAAAATTAGTATTGGTCAAGTAGAAATTGGTAGACCAGGAAAATTTGGTCTAGATAAAGCAGGAGTCAAAAATAAAGCGATCGCACCCTATTCAGTTTTTTACCGCGATAATCTGGCTATCTCTAATAAAAATATTGATAATCATGCAACTATGGTAGCTAGTGTAATGATTAGCAATGATAAACGGTTGCGGGGTGTTGCACCCCAAGCTAAACTCTATGCTTCTGCGGTAGGCTCTCAACAACAAGGAGGACAAGCTCAAGAATGTTTGTCAACTCAACACGTTGCTTTACAAAATGGGGGAGATGTTAGAGCAATTAACTTTAGTTTTGGGGAATCTTTAGCTAGAGACGCTAGAGAAAATGCCAAACTAGATGGTCGAGCTTTATTAACGGAATGCATTGATTGGTCAGCTAGAGTTCATGATACCCTTTATGTAATCGCTGGGAATCAAGGAACAGGAGGTATTCCGATCCCTACAGATAATTTCAATGGTATTACTACTGCCTATACAACTAAACGCCAAGGCATATTTACCAAGGTGGATTTTGCCAACTTAAGTGCTTTGCCTATCGGTATAGGTCGCAGTGTAATTAAAAAAGAAATTAATTTCGGCGCAAGAAGGGCAGTTAGCCTATTAGCTCCAGGAAGTCATATTTCTATCTACAATCAAAAAGGAAAACTAGAAAAAGTTAGCGGGACAAGCTTTGCTGCACCTCATATTACGGCATCCGTTGCTTTACTCCAAGAATATGGTGATAGGGTTATGAAGAATAACGTAGTGAATTTTAGCAAGATTCAGGATTTGTCTGTTCCTCGTTGCAGTCTTGATTGTCGCCGTCATGAAGTAATGAAAGCAGTTTTACTCAACTCTGCTGACAAAATTAAAGATCGAGGTGATGGCGTATTTTTGGGGATGGAAAAAACTATTCTGAGCGAAAAGAATTTTAATTGGTTAGAATCAGATGCCTATCAAAATCCTCGTATTCCTCTAGATATGCAAATGGGAACGGGTCATCTTAATGCTTTTAGGGCCTATCAACAATTTAGTGCTGGGCAAACCCCTCCCGAGGTTTTTGTGCCCAAGATTGGTTGGGATTACCGTACTCTAGAAGTTAACTCCTATAAAGATTATGTTTTGGCACAACCTTTATCTCAAGGAAACTATATCTCTATTACCCTTACCTGGGATCGCTTAGTTTTATTAAACGATCGCAATAATAATCAACAATACGATATCGGGGAAACTTTTCGCGATCGCAGTTTAAATAACCTCGATGTCTATCTGATGCCGACTAACGAAAATAACAATTTACGCAACACTTGTTCTTCTATTAGCAGAGAAGATAGTGTAGAACATATCTTTTGTCCTATTCCTTCTTCTGGACGGTATAAAATTCGCGTTTATTATGAGCGACAACTTAATGAGCCAACTCAACCTTATGCTTTGGCTTGGTGGACAGGGAAGGCGGAGGAGCTTGGGAGCAGAGGTGCGGGGGAGTAGCAAAAGATTAAGTATTTTACTTTACTCTAAACTGCTAAGAAATCATATAACCTCAAGATAGATGAGATTGTTCCATTTCGTTGTTACAATTATTTACAATACGTTGCTAATGTCAACTTAAATTATATGTCTCAAACAACTATAAGAAATACAGATTATTACTCACAGGAATTAAGCAAATTTCCATCTCAATCGCCTCAACAACATTATCAGTCACAAGCTAATGCTGTTGAAGAAGAGACAGATACAGATTGGCGTTATAATCCTGAAAAAATTATTGCTTATTATCGTTATCGTCTCTTCCAAGTTATCGGTAGATTAATTAATATTGTTATTCCCTTTGTCTTGCTGGCTTTGGCTTTATGGCGAGACAAAATCACCAATAAATCTATAGTCAATAGCAGAAAAAGAGCAGCTAGACTAAGAGAAATTTTGACTAAGCTAGGCCCGGCATATATTAAAGTAGGTCAAGCACTATCTACTAGACCAGATTTAGTATCTCCTACTTATCTAGAGGAATTAACTAAACTTCAAGATGAATTACCCTCTTTTCCTAATGAAATTGCTTTTAAATTCATCAAAGAAGAATTAGGATTAGCCCCAGAAGATATTTATGCTGAACTTTCTCCTCAACCTATTGCTGCTGCATCTTTAGGACAGGTGTACAAAGGTAGACTAAAAACAGGAGAAGAAGTTGCGGTTAAAGTGCAACGTCCCGATCTCATTCGTCGCATTACTCTAGATATTTATATCATGCGTACTGTGGCTAGTTGGGTACAAAATAATGTTAAAAGAGTACGTTCTGATTTAGTTGCGATCACTGATGAGTTGGCTAGCCGTATTTTTGAAGAAATTAATTACACTCAAGAAGGGCGCAATGCAGATAAATTTGGTCAACTCTACGGATATATAGAAGAAATTTACGTTCCCAAAATCTATTGGCAATACACAGGACGAAGAGTCCTAACTATGGAATGGATCAATGGTACTAAGTTAACCAATATAGAAAAAATTCAGGCTCAGGGTATTAATGCAACTCATTTAGTAGAAGTGGGAGTAGAATGCTCTCTCCGACAACTTTTAGAACACGGTTTTTTTCATGCCGATCCCCATCCAGGGAATTTATTAGCTATGCCTGATGGTAGACTTGCTTACTTAGATTTTGGCATGATGAGCCGAATTAAACCCTATCAAAGATATGGTCTAATTGAGGCGGTAGTTCACCTAGTTAACCGCGATTTTGAAGCTTTATCCCATGACTATGTTAAGTTAGACTTCCTTACCTCTGATACAGATTTAAGACCAATTGTGCCAGCATTAGCTAATGTTTTTGGTAATGCTTTGGGAGCTAGTGTAGCAGAGTTAAACTTTAAGAGCATTACCGATCAGATGTCGGCAATGATGTATGAGTTTCCTTTTCGTGTACCAGCCTACTATGCTCTAATTATTCGCTCGATGGTAACTTTAGAAGGAATTGCGATCGGTATTGAACCAGAGTTTAAAGTACTCAGTAAAGCTTACCCTTATATTGCTAAACGTTTGCTTACCGATCCTGCACCAGAATTAAGAGCATCTCTAAAAGATTTATTATTTAAAGAAGAAGGATTCCGTTGGCATCGTTTAGAAAACTTGATGCGTAACGCCAATGATTCTAGAGACTATGATTTTGATAAGATAGTCAATCAGGCGTTAGATTTTCTCTTTTCTGAACGAGGGGCATTTATTCGCGATCGCCTAGCTGATGAAATTGTCAATGCTTTAGATAATTTGGGGCGTAGAACTTGGTTTAATCTTTCTACTTCTTTTAGGCAGCAAGTAGGATTAGCAGTACAAGAAACTCCTATCGAATTACGAGAAGAGTCTTATACCGTTAAGCATCTCAAAAATATTATTGACATTTTGCAGCAAACTCCAGGTTTCGATCCTACTCGCATTGTTTCTGTAGTTACCAAAATAATTACTAAACCAGAAACTCAACAACTAGGACAACAGGTAGCAGAAAGATTAACGCAAAAAATTGCAGCTAGATTAATTAGAAATCTGTTATTGGAGGAAGATAAGCCTCTCTATAACAATAGTAATGAGATGAGAAATATTAAAGCACAACAGCCTATTTTACCTCCAGCAGCAGCTATGCGTTAGTTGGGAAAGTTGTTAGTAGTTAGTGGTTAGTAGCAAGTAGCGAGTAGTGAGTTTTAAAATTCTCTACTTGCTACTTTTTGATTTTATTGAGTCTTGTATCTCTTCCATTTTGATGGAGAATTATATGGGAGACTTGACCATCATCATTAGCAAAAAAGGTAAGCTGAGCATCTACTACTTTGAGGAAAAACTTATTTGGGGACTCTGGAAAAATTTCGACAACTTTTTGTCCTGTGAATTGAGTAAAGATGCTTTGAGAGTCGATAGTAACCTTAAAAATAATGTCTTTTGCAGAGGGTGGTAGAGAGTTAGCTTCAGCGAATTTATATTGTCCTACATAAGCTTGGTAAATAGAAGGATCGAGGTCAATTGCTTCTCGTTTTTGTGGTAACTCATAGGATTTTCCTAACAAAATAGCAGCTATATCTCGCCCGATCTTTGCTACTGGAGATGTTGCAAGATTACTTAAGACAATAATGGCAATCTGTTCATTAGGATATCTAGCCAAGTGGGTACGGAAACCATCAATACCTCCATCATGAGAAATACGATCGAGATCGTGTTGAATGTCGATAAACCATCCATAACCATAATACGCTTGTTCGTCTTCCTCTGTAGGAACTTTAACGGTAGAAGCAAACATGGTATTTCTAGATGATTGATTTAGTACTACATCGGTATAAAGAGATCGAGTCCATTTAGATAGATCTTCAACCGTAGAATATAGTCCCCCCGCACCAGAAGGTACAGACATATCTATATATTCTGCATTTTGATATCCTTCTCCTGTGGAAACATAGCCAGAAGCGCGATTCTTTAATATGGTTTCTTGACGATCATAACCAGAATCATTCATTCCTAGAGGGTTAAAAATATACTGTTGTAAGTAATTTGCATAGGATTGATTAGAGACAGATTCAATGATTTTGGCTAAAACTACATAGCCAGAATTGCTGTAACTAAAGCGATCGCCTGGAGTAAATTCTAAAGGGCGATCGCTAAACCAAGCAATCAGATCGTCTAGTTTTGTAGCAAGTCTTTTTTTCGTCTGATAATCATCAAAACTAGTATAGTTAGGAATGCCTGCAGTGTGATTTAGTAGTTGATGAATAGTAATTTGTTCTCCATGAGGATAGTTGGGTAAATAAGTGGCAAGCGAATTATTTACCTTGAGCAAGTTTTGTTCTTGAAGTTTGAGGAGGGAAGCTGCGGTAAACTGCTTAGTTACAGAAGCAAGACGAAATTTAGTTTGTGGTTTATTGGGAATGTTATGTTCTAAATTTGCCATACCATATCCCTTGCTTAACAATATTTCCCCTGCACAATCAACCAGTATAGAACCCATAAAATAGCCAGTTTCTAGGTAGGCTTGCAAATAAGCTTCTATTTCTGAATAGTTTTTGCCTTGAACCATGAAAATATCTTAACTTTTCACTAGTTCTTAGTATAGAAAATTATTACCACAGATACAGTCTACCCTTTTAAGCTTGTACCCCCCTAAATAGTTTTTTGATTTAAATTAAACTTTTGTGTTTATTGTTTAAGAAGTACATAACAAATTTTAATTCTCATAATAATCCAGATTAAGTCAACCATTTTATAGTAAATATTAGAATTGAATATCTAGATAGTAATCAGTAGCTTTATTTTAAGTTTTCTCTGCATTAGATTCAAAGATTCCTATTCCTGTAGAAGTACAAATACCTACAGAAGAATCACCAAAACCGAACTTAAATTAATTGTTCTAAATAACTATCTTGAACATCAAAATAGAAGCAACTTAAATTCAGAGATTAAGTTAGGTAGCACAAAACAAAAATAAGCATAATTGCCACTAACAACTAACCACTAACCTAAAATATGGGAGCAAGAGCGTGAAAGACACTAGTATTAAATTTGCCAATGTTACTAATTTAAATGAATTAGAAAAGCAAGCAATTCATACTTCTAGTTTGATTCAACCGCACGGAGTTATTTTGGTGCTGCAAGAGCCAGAACTAAAAATAGTTCAGGTTACGACTAATTCCTATTCGATGTTTGGTATTCATCCTGAAGACATGATCGATCGAACTTTGGAAGAACTTCTCGATCCGTTTCAGTTTGAAATTATTCAGCGAGGAATCAATCAAGATAACCTTGATTTTATTAATCCAACTAAGATCTGGGTTAGAAAGGATGGAGATGATTATGCGATCTTTGATGGAGTTTTTCACCGCAATACAGAAGGTATTTTAATTTTAGAATTAGAGCCGGCTGCATCTCAAGAGAACATTCCTTTTCTGAGTTTTTATCACCTAGCAAGAACTTCTATTAATCAATTACAAGAGACTGCAAGTCTAAAAGATTTTTGCCAAATTATCGTGCAAGAGGTACGTAAAGTAACAGGATTCGATCGAGTCATGCTGTATAAGTTTGACAAAGATGATCATGGTGAAGTGGTTGCTGAGGAAAAATTAGATCATCTAGAACCCTATCTTAATTTACATTTTCCTGCTTCTGATATTCCCAAACCAGCCAGAAAGCTATTTAGTTCCAATTGGATCAGATTGATTCCTGATGCCTATGCTGAACCTGTAGAGTTGTTCCCCGCTACCAATCCTCAAAGCGATCGCCCTGTAGACTTGACTATGTCTATTCTTAGGAGTCCCTATCCCTGTCATCTAGAATATTTGCATAACATGGGGGTGGGTGCATCTTTAACTATCTCTCTGATTGAAAATGGTCAACTCTGGGGACTTATTGCCTGTCATCATTTAACTCCCAAATATGTCCCTTATGAATTACGTAAAGCCTGTGAATTTTTAGGGCGAGTAATTTTTGCGGAGATTTCTAATCGGGAAGAAAGCGAAGATTACAATTACCGCATGAAACTGGCTCAAATGCGATCGAGCATAGTAGATAACTTGGCGCAATCTGAAAATTTGGTCGAAGGCTTAGTCAAAGAGGAGTCTTACCTGCTAGATTTAGTTGCTGCGGGAGGAGCAGCAGTTTGTCTGAATGGCAAGTGGACGTTAGTGGGAGAAACCCCCACAGAAGAAGAACTTAATTTTTTGGTGCAGTGGCTGTATAAAAATATTAACGAAGAAGTATTTTATACTGATTCTCTAGCAGAGATTTATCCCGAAGCTGATGCTTACAAAAATTTCGCCAGTGGATTAGTAGCAATGGCGATCTCTCGTCGCAACTATGTATTATGGTTTCGACCAGAAGTAATTCAAACCGTGAACTGGGGGGGCGATCCCAATAATGCCTATCAAACTATTAAATCAGAAGGAGGACTGCGTTTATCTCCCCGCAAATCCTTTGAATTATGGAAAGAAGAAGTACGTTTAACATCCTTGCCCTGGCAACAAGTAGAGATTAATAATGTTAAAGAATTGAGACGAGCCATTGTTAATATCGTGCTACGTCAAGCGGAAGAATTGGCTCTTTTGGCTCAGGATTTAGAACGTTCTAACGCTGAGTTAAAAAGATTTGCCTATATTGCTTCCCACGATTTACAAGAACCCCTCAATCACGTTTCCAACTACGTCCAGTTGCTAGAAATGCGCTATGGAGATCATCTTGACGAAGATGCTAAGGATTTTATTGGATTTGCCGTAGAAGGGGTTAGTTTAATGCAAACCCTAATTGATGATGTATTGCTATACTCTAAAGTAGACACTCAAGAAAGCGAATTTACTGTTACCGATGCAGGAGTTGCTCTAGAAAAAGCTCTAACCAATTTACAAAGACGCATTAGTGCTAGTAAGGCTCAAATTGCTGTTGTCGATTCTCTACCCACATTGAGAGCAGACAGCACCCAGTTAATGCAACTGTTCCAAAATCTAATTGTTAATGCGATTAAATTCCGCAGTGCTGCACCACTAAAAATTGAGATCGGAGTCGAACGTCAAGAAGATGAGTGGCTATTTTCCGTTAGAGATAATGGTATTGGTATCGATCCCCAGTACAGCGATCGCATTTTTGTCATTTTCCAACGTTTACATACCAGAGATGAATATCCAGGAACGGGTATGGGTTTGGCAATTTGTAAAAAAATTATTGAATGTCATCGAGGTAAAATCTGGGTAGAGTCAGAATTAGGTAAAGGAGCAACTTTTTACTTTACGATCCCTGTGGGAGGACGTGAACGTGACCTTAGAAATGGACGAAAAGCCAAAAACTATTCTTTTAGTGGAGGACAATAAAGCTGATATTCGACTAATTCAAGAAGCATTAAAAAATAGTTCTCTTACCTATCAAATGGAAACTGTCAGGGATGGCGTAGCAGCTATGACATATTTACAACAAGAAGGTGAGTATGCAGCTGCTTCCCGTCCCGATCTGATTATCCTGGATTTAAACCTACCTAAAAAAGACGGTAGAGAGGTATTGGCAGAAATAAAAACTAATCCGCAGTTTAAGCGAATTCCTGTAATTGTGCTAACTACCTCTAAAAACGAAGATGATGTTCATCAAAGTTATGATCTTAATGCCAACTGTTTTATCACTAAATCCCGTAATCTTAGTCAATTATTCACGATTGTCAGGCGGATCGAGGAATTTTGGCTGTCCACAGTTACTTTACCTCCCCAGTAAGCTAAGTAATATGGGAGCAGTTTGGGGGAGTTTGGAGAGACAAGGGAGACGAGGAAGACAAGGGGACAAGGGAGGAAGGTTAATTTCTCGTTCAAAAATTATCTCTACGTCACTGCGTCTCCTCTCAAAGATCGGCATAACCACTAACTACTAACTACTAACTACTAACTACTAACTACCAACCAATTGACCCTGTCCATTTCTGTTCAGGAAAACTAATTATATGTCTGAAAGCTCTGTCGGGGTATCTTCATTACAGCCTAATACTCAGCCAAAACCAATCAAGATTTTGTTGATTGAAGATGATGTTGTTGAGGCTAGGTTGATAAGAGAAATTCTGAAAAACTTTAATCCAAATCAGTTTTGCCTAACTCATGAAAAAAGATTGCAATGGGGTGTAAATCGACTTAGACAAGAGCAATTTGAACTAATTTTGCTGGACTTAACTTTGCCCGATAGTCAAGGATTGGCATCTGTGGAATTATTAGTTAAAAATTTTCCCCATTTGCCCATAGTTGTCTTAACCAATACTAATGATAATCAACTAGCAGTTGAGGCAGTTAGACAAGGAGCGCAGGATTATTTAGTAAAGCGTACTATTAATATTGATGTTTTAGTTAGGTCAATTCAATATGCGATCGAACGCCAAAAAGCTGCAGATATACTGCGAGAAACTAACGAAAATTTGATGAAGCAAATTCGGGAAAAAACTACCGAATTAATGAAGGCAAAAGAAATCAATCACTTTAAGTCTGAATTGGTATCAATGTTTTCCCATGATTTTCGTAGTCCTATAACAACGGTACTTTCTTGTACAGAATTACTACAAAATAGAAGCGATTGCCTCAGCGAAGAGAAAAAAGTTTATTTATTCCAGATGCTCCGTAGTGCCAGTAAAAATATGGTACAGCTTTTAGATGAAGTTCTGTTGGTAGGCAAAACTGATTCTGATACCTTTCAGTGTAATCTCACTCCACTAGATCTAGAGTTATTTTGCTTAGAGCTAGTAGAAGAGTTACAGTTTAATGCTGATAAAAAACAAATTCAAATTGTGTTTAATGCCCAAGGAAAAATTCCCCAGACTGATTGGGATAAAAGTTTGTTGCGACATATTTTAGGCAATTTATTAGCCAATGCGATTAAATATTCTTCAGAAGGCGATCGAGTACAATTTGACTTAATCCCTCAAGAGCAAGTAATGATTTTTCGGATCCAAGATTGGGGAATTGGTATTCCCCTCAAAGATCATCAATATTTGTTTGAACCGTTTCATCGTGCCAGCAACGTTGGTAGAATTCCTGGTACAGGTTTAGGACTCGCGATCGTCAAAAGCTGTGTAGAAGCTCATCAAGGTTCTATTAAGCTCGATAGTCAAGTTAACATAGGAACAACGGTAACTGTCACTTTGCCTCTCCTGTTTGTAGTTGACAATCCTGCCGTTAAACACTCCTAGTGTCGCTTTATCTGTGCGAGTGGGATGAAAACGAGCGCGATAAATCATCGGTCATAGGTTTACATTAGAGAGTTTAGTTGTTTAACAAAATCAGCCTCAGAGACTGTTTGTAAACAAAAGATTCCAAGTATTATCTAAAACTATTTTAAATGCAGAGCAAGTCTAGAGCAGATTAGTAGTTAGAATAATAGACTGCACATAAATATTATTAATCTATAACAAGAGGTGTTTTGTGGCTGTTAGAGTAAGAATTGCTCCTTCGCCAACAGGAAATTTACATATTGGTACAGCAAGGACGGCTGTATTTAATTGGCTATTTGCTCATCATCATCAGGGCAAATTTATTTTAAGAATTGAAGATACTGATGAAGCTCGATCGCGTCCAGAATATACAGAAAATATTAAATCTGGATTAACTTGGTTGGGTTTAACCTGGGATGAGGGACCTTTCTTTCAAACTCAACGTCTCGATCGATATAAGCAAGCTATCCAAACTTTATTAGATAAAGATTTAGCTTATCATTGCTACTGTACTCCCGAAGAACTAGAACAGATGCGGGAGGAACAAAAAGCCAAAGGACTTGCCCCCCGCTACGATAATCGTCATCGCAATTTAACTGCTGAACAAAAACAAACTTATCAAGCAGAAGGACGTAAACCAGTAATTCGTTTTAAAATAGACGACGAGCGCGAGATTGTTTGGCAAGATTTAGTCAGAGGTCAGGTTAGCTGGAAAGGTAGCGATCTCGGTGGTGATATGGTTATTAGCCGTGCAGCAGAAAACTCAGGAGATACTTTGGGACAACCTTTGTATAACCTAGCAGTAGTAGTAGACGATATCGATATGGAAATCAGCCACGTCATTCGAGGAGAAGATCATATCGCTAATACAGCTAAACAGATATTATTATACGAAGCAATGGGGTCAAAAATACCAGAATTTGCTCATACGCCCCTGATTCTCAATCAAGAAGGTCGTAAACTCTCTAAAAGAGATGGCGTTACTTCCATCGATGATTTTCGGAAAATGGGCTTTTTACCCGAAGCCTTAGCCAATTATATGACTTTGTTGGGTTGGACTCCCCCAGACTCGACAGAAGAAATTTTTACTCTAGCAGAAGCAGCAGAAAAATTTAGCCTGGAAAGAGTTAATAAAGCAGGAGCAAAATTTGACTGGGCAAAACTAGATTGGCTCAACAGTCAGTATCTACATAAAATGCCAGCAGAAAAATTAGTAGAGTTATTAATTCCCTATTGGCAAGAAGCAGGATATGAAGTAGACTTAGGCAGCGACCGCCCTTGGTTAGAAAGTTTAACAGCAATGATCGCTCCTAGTTTGACTCGTCTAACTGATGCAGCAAAAGAAAGTCGTTTACTGTTTGGGCAATCAGTAGAATACAGTGAAGAGGCAATTTCTCTACTTCAGCAAGAAGGAGTAGAAGCAATTGTTAAAGAAATTATTGAAGCTATCTCTGCTAATGGGAGTTTCGATTTAGACACTGCCAAAACTATAATTAAGCAAGTAACCAAAATCCAAAAAGTCAAAAAAGGCTTAGTAATGCGCTCTGTGAGAGCAGCTTTAACAGGAGAATTACATGGTCCCGATCTAATTCAATCTTGGTTATTACTCAATCAAAAAGGATTAGACAGAATTCGCCTACAAGCAGCTTTGGGTACAATTAGAAATTAACTCTTGCGGTATAAGAAATATGGGGCGTATATTTTTACGTCCCTAATTATCCTTAAGTTTTATAGCCCGACAAAATTAGATTAGGACAAGTAAATTGATTGGTTCGGAAGCAGCAAGTGCTTCATGGAGCAAATTTTAAAAAATATTCTCACCTAATATACGTAGTGCTATATTACGCTTGGTATAAAATAAAACTTTGTCTTGTTAGGAACAAGTGTAATTTAAATAACGTCAAAAAACTAAGTTAGAAGACTGATATTTAATTATTAATTAAAGTTATTTTGTGATACCAATAGGCATGACTAAGATATTGACCCAAAACAACAAAAAAAGACCAAAAATACGTATACATAACTGTATATATCTTTTTTTCTTGAGCGCGATCGCCTTTAATGTTCTCAGTGTCAATACTACATTTGCCCAAAACATTGTTAAGAATATTACTATAGACCACGGTGTTACGCGCAATCCACTATTAGTTCATGGTGTTAGTGGTGGTTCTCTAGAAGCATTAGAAGTAGCAAGAACAGAACAAACTGCAACAGGATACTGTGATGGCTTTGTTAATCATCAGCCCAACCATATTTTAACTCTGAAAAAGTTTTTTGATTTTTTGAAAATTGAAGTGGATAGCCGAGCCGATACTACCATAGTAGTGCAAGGACCTGGCGGTATCTGGTGTAACGATGATACCAATCATACTAATCCAATTATAGAAGGTCAATGGCAACCCGGTGTTTACAAAATTTGGATCGGTTCTTACCAGGAAAATGATAGTAATAACTATCGAATTAGAATTAGTGGTAAGTAATATAGTTTTACTTGTTAATTGCTACAGAAAATACCAAAAAAAGTAGGGTGGGCAAAATTTAGTTTTCAAATCCCCTGCTCAGTTGAAAGTTAGTTTGCCCACCTTACAAAGCATAAGTTTTTTCAGAAATCACCTAATAGCGTGGAACTCCCTACTTGTTTAAATTTTTTGATTAGCCCATCTTAGCTAAAACATCTTGAGCATGAGTGCTAGTATTGACCTGAGCATCAACTTGAGTGATTTTACCTTCTCCGTCGATAATGTAGGTGACACGCTTGGCATAACCCCCACCCTCAACATCATAAGCTTTGGTAATTTTGCCATCGCTGTCAACAAGCAAGGTAAAAGGTAAACCGTACTTTTCTTTGAATTTTTGATGAGAAGCTTGGTCGTCCATACTCACTCCTAAGACAACCATATCTTTATTTTGGTATTCCTCATAGTTGTCGCGGAAACTTTGTGCTTGTTTTGTACAACCAGGAGTATCATCTTTGGGATAGAAATATAAAACGACTACTTTACCTTTAAAGTCAGATAAAGAAACAGTATTGCCTTCATCGTCTACGGTGGTAAAGGATGGTGCTTTTGTACCAACTTCTAAAGCCATAGATGTTATCTTTCCTATTTTGAGTTAAAGGTTTATCAATTTTAAACTTTAACGTAATCGAGGAAAATTAACTATCTTGTACTGTCTCCAATCTAATTAATTTAATTTAAGATTGCTTCTCAACTCCAGTAGGGACGTTCCAGGTCACGTCCCTACTGAACTCCTGAACTCCTAACATTCTCTTTAAACTTACTTAGATGTAGCATCAATTAGGCGATGTCTTCCTTGCCCATTCAGTATGTTTCCAGAAAACAAAAAATATAGCCCCAGAAAAAAGTGTTCCCATACACCATTTAAGGCTTCTCTTGATTAAACTAAGTTTTTGCTTTTTATAAGCTTTTTTGATTTGCTCTGTACTTTTTAGCTGTTCTTTCTCTACTTTACTTAATGCTTGTTGCAAGAGCGTATCAGAAGAACTGCTTTTGTTAGAGGACGATTGTTGTTGTCGCAAATAATTTGCTAATTGTCGATCGGGAACTTGACTCAATTGCTTTTTGAACTGTGCTACCTGGTTTTTTTGAGTTTCTAATTGAGTTTTTAAACCAGAGAAGCTTTTCTGCTGAATTTTAATAGTATTAGAGATGATCAAAGGTGCAGATAAGAAATAGATTATAGCCATCAATAACATTAGGCGAGATAACCAAGATAAGATTCTTAATTCTAGAACTTTAAAGCCATTTTCTTGGCGTATAAATACCAAAGCAAAGCCCAACAATGGAGCCCAAACATTTTCAACTAGATGCCCAATAATATTCAATTCCCAAGTTGGATTAAGGAAATGAGGTGGTATTAGTAAAAATACGTAATCAAGCAATACTAAGCCAAGAATAAAATAGCCAATCCAGGGAAGCATTTTAATAGAACGAGCTAGTTTTTCTGTCGCTACTTGAATAATTCTAGGACTTCTAGAATTTCTAGTTTTCCTACTTTTAGATTTGCGTTTTCTGGAAGATGATTTACTTAATGTCATTTTATGTATACCAATTCCTACGGATTAATATAAATTCAAATTTGAAACCAACAATATTTTGCAGCTAACTTTGTAGATATAAATGCGGTTAAACCAGCTAAAATACATAATATTTATATCCGTATATTGCCTTTTTTGTCGTCAGTGTATTTTCGTAAAGATCTTCTCTTATTTTTGATTATATCTATATATATACCGCTTAATTAAAGTTTAAATACTTGCCGTTTTTTGGTGATGAAATATAATGTGATAGTCCCAACTATTAAGGATAGATGAAGATGCTTTCTAAGCACACATTTTTACCTACAAAAAGTTTATTTATGGCTGCTGGTATCGCTGCTTGCGGTTTAGCTGCTGTTCAACAGTCTGCCAGTGCTCTTTCTATTAGTTTAGATAGTAGTGGTGCTCCTCCTAATTACGTTTATTCTGTTGATCTAGAGGCAGGAGAAAGTTTTGGTATAGGTGAGACTATTGCCTTCTCTGGAATGAGTGATGTTACTAGTGCAAGTGCAGCTACTGGATTTTCCATCGTGAGTTCCGATACAACAAGCGTTGTCTTTGAAGCTCTATTGCCGTTTCCTAATGGTTTTGCACCTGGGCCTTCCATCGGAAATTTCTCAATTTCCTCTACTGCCCCTATAGGTACAATTTCTTGGGCAACGGATGCTAGTGGTTCAGGTCTTAAAACTGACTCTATCGACGGGCCATTAGCCGTTGTCGCTCCCCCACCACCACCTACATCTGCTGCTGTTCCTTTTGAGTTCTCTCCTGGTTTAGGTCTTATCTTATCTGGAACTCTTTTTGGTGCGCTTAAACTTCGTAGCAAGTTTGGCAAAAAAGAAGAGATTAGTTTCTAGATATATTTGTATGAAGAACTAGGTTTATAGCTAACGCTAAAATTATCTCTAGAGAATTTAATTAAAGTAAAATCTGTTTTTATATTTGGAAATAGGAAAAGCGAACTTAGTCCGCTTCACCTATAAATTTAGTTGTGCAATAACTAATTTCTATTATAGAACAGATAAAGCTTCTCTAGCCAGAAAAAAGCGTTAGGTAATTGAGTACTTAAACTGATGAGAAGAAAATCTCTTCTCATACTATGTATAATGTGTCCGATCGAAGCTGCATTCATAAATCGGATGCAGCTTTTTCTAGAAACTGAGATTTTTTAGGAGTTGCAGTAGTTACAGGAGTTCAGAAGTTCAGGAGTTGCAGTAGTGAGAGAAAGAGCAAGTAACTAACAACTAACAACTATATTTTTAGTTAGTTAGATAATATTTATATCAAGAAGTCTAATGAAATTATGGCAAAAAAGTGACAAATTCTGGTTATTTTCCAGTGTGATTAGCTCTGCTGTTTTGTATCTCAATTTAGTTTGGAAAGCTACAGCAGATATAGATAAATTAACAACAGAATCTTTATTTGGTGTTGCGATTCTTTGGTTACTGTGGCGACAACGAGAAAAGCTAAACTTTAAAAGTAGTTTGTTTGCTACTTGTTTTGGTTCAGTCTTAATTCTTTTAGTATTAGTTAAAAGTCTTTCTCTCTTTTGGTTTGAATCTACTTTAATTCCCCTAATTCCTATTTTTATTGCCTTTGGTTTAGCTTTAATTGCTTCTGGGTTTAAAGGATTACGGCAGTATTGGCGAGAACTATTTTTTGCTTGGTTCTTGTTTTTTCCTGAAGGAGTTATCGGTACTGCCATAGATAAGCTGATTCATATTACAGTCATTAATGCTAAATTAGCTAGTTTTTTACTGCACTATGTAGGATTTAGCGTTGCTAGTCAAAGTAATCAAGTAATTCTCAACTTGCCTAAGTTAGGGCAGTTTACTGCTTTAGTAGATTATCCTTGCGCTGGAATACCTATGATTGTTTTGATGCTAAGGATATCTTTATTATTAATTGCTTTCTTTCCCCTACCAAAAAAGGAACGTTTTTTAGTACCTTTAGTATCTTTAGGAATTGGATTTGGCTTAGGGGTTATTCGTGTGTGTATTCTTACTGTACTATTGCCAGAAGAAGCTAAGTTTGACTATTGGCATGGTACAGCAGGTTCACAAATTTTCTCAACTCTAGCGATCGTAATTTTCTCTTTCTTTTGTCACTCCATACTGAAAAAATATAATCTTCTTGATTCTGCTCCCAAATCAGAATTAAGTAGTTCAGGAGTTCGGTAGTTATTAGGAGTTCAGAATTCAGTAGTTCAGTAGTTCAGTAGTTCAGTATGAAAAGAGAACCAGCTAAAAGTTTTCAAGATTTGATTGTCTGGAAGAAAGCACATCAGTTTGTTTTGCAAATTTATGGTTTGAGTAGCAATTTTCCTAAGTCTGAAATGTATGGATTAACATCTCAATTAAGGCGTGCTGCTGTTTCTATTCCTGCTAATATCTGTGAGGGTTTTAAGAAAAAAAGTCCTGCTGATAAATTAAGGTTTTTTAATATTGCCCAAGGTTCTTTAGAAGAATGTCGCTACTATAGCCTTTCTCAAATAGATGAGATACAAAATTTTCCGAATTCCGAACTCCGAATTCCGAACTTATCTTAACCAAGGTGTATTTCACTAATTCGAGAACCGCTATACTTAATTCTTATAAAAGATTTGAATTATGGCGATAGTACATTGCTTATGTCTCAGCTAGAAGAAGTAAGTAAATTACTTATCAGTTACTCAAAATCTCTTCTTAATTCCAACTCCTGAACTCCGCACTGACGTTCCAGGTCATGTCCCTACTGAACTCCTGCAACTCCTGTAACTCCTCAATACCCAAAGCATATGAATAAAATTCAATACCGTAATATTTTTCTTGCTCTTACTTGTATAGGATTTTGTGTGGCAACTGTCTATTCTTTAATTCAGCCGACAGTAGGTAATCGCCAGGTATCTTCTTTTATTTTTCCTGAGAGTGTTCCTCTTCGATCTTGGCAATTAGTAAAAGCTGAGTCCATACTTGATAGCCAACCAGAAAAAAAGAAGCAGGAAGAGTTAATAGCGTCAGGAAAAAGTTATACCTATAGCAAAAATCAGCTTTCTCTTGAAGTAGAGATGCTTTATTTAGTAGGAACAAGGGGAAATGTACATGGTGTACTGGAAAATCAAGTAGCTATTCCTGCAAAAGTACTCAAAAAAGCTGAAACCCAAAAACTAGAAAACGTTGGTTTTTATACAATTTTTAGCGATCGCCAGAAAGCCTATTTAAGTAGTTGTATTAATTCTCGTGGTAACGCTACTGTCACGCAAAAACAGTTTTCTCAAAATCGTTATACTCACGATTTAAAATATAGTCTTTTATTACCTTGGCTGTTTGGACGAGAGACAATTAGAGATCGTCGCTGTCTGTTAACTAATTTATCTATACCAGTAGAAAATTTAGATCCAGAAGTAGCCTATGAAATTCTTCAGTCAGCATGGCAAGATTGGTATTCTTGGTGGCAGCCTAAATTCCCTAATCTTTGAATTATTTTGTGTGGGGATTAACATCTAAATGTCTGTTAATTCTGAACTTCTGAACTCCTGAACTCCTGAACTCCTGAACTCCTGAACTCCTAAACTCTTGAACTTCTAAACTCCTAAACTTCTAATTCCCAAATTATCTATTTACCGTTTCTAACTAATATTATCATTCATGATGAATCAATTTCGTGGTCAACAGGTATTTTCTCTTTCTGTGATTAGATTAGTAGGTTATGGCTTGCTTTTAATGGCTGTAATTGATTTTATCAGTCTGACTGTTCCTCCACAATTAATGAACCCTGATTGGGAATTACACATAACTGGAGCTTTAGTAGAAAGAATTCCTGTTACTTTGTTAGGAATAGCTCTGATTTTTTATGGAGAAAGAAACGATCGCACTCCCATCGAGCAATTTCTACTCAAATGGCTATCTTGGTTGTCTTTGATTTTAGCAATTGCGTTCTTCCTATTGATTCCCTTAAGTATTAGTAATAGCATTAGGATTTATCATAGCCAGAATGCTAAAGTCACTCTCCAAATGAATCGAAGAATAGATCCGATGAATAAATTTAAGAAGCAATTGAAATCGGCAAATTCTCCTGAACAAATTAAAAATATTTTGCAAATACAATCTCGTCGAAGAATTGATATACCTACATCTGTTGATACTAATGAGCTAAGAGATAATTTGATTAAAAATCTAACTCAAAAAGAAGATGACTTACAATCACAGGTCAAAAAAGTACGTTCAGAGAAAGCTCATAAAATAATAAAGAATTGTCTCAAATGGAGTTTGGGCTCTCTGATTTCCGCATTTATTTTTTTGTTTATTTGGAAAAATACTATTTGGGCGAGAATTGAATATAACGTTGATTAATTAATGATATCTTGCTTGCATATAAATGCTTACTAAAAAATCTTAATATTAAGAAAAAATACAAATGAGTGTATACACTGAGGCAACTTGTATTGTAACTATCTAATATTGTTAGTCGTGGATTCTTTAGATGAATTTTTATCAGTAAACTGAGAGCAAATACTGTAAGAAAAAATGCTGTCAGTAGTTAAAAAGTATGCCGTAACTATTAATTATTAAAGGTATAGATATTTATGACTAATACATTAGCAAAATCCGAAGTTATTCAGTTACCTTCTTCAGAAACAGGATTTTCTTTATCAGACTTAAAACAAATTGTATTTCGTCGCTGGAAACCAGCTTTAGCTGTAGGTGCGATCGCCTTTGTTGGTGTTTTTATTCCTACCCTGATCGAAACTCCCAAATATAAATCAGAAACCCTGATTTTATTAGATAGTGGCAAAAATAAACAATCCGCCTCAGTAATGCCCCAACAGTCAACAGGTGGCTCTTACAATCTTAAGGACTTCTCTACAGAGATTATGATTTTGCGGAGTTACTCTCTAGTAGCTAAAGCAGTTAAACAATCACCAGAAGTCTTTGCAGGTATACCTATTTCTCAGGTACTAGGAAAATTATCAATTACTCAGGCATTAGTAGGAGACATTCCTACAGACATATTAAAAGTTTCTTATCTAGACCCCGATCCACAACAGGCTAAGGCAGTCTTAGAAGCTCTTGGTGCTACATATGTAGATTATAGTTTGGAAAGACAGCGATCGCAGGCTACTAATGCGATTGAATTTATTAAACAACAACTACCCCAATCTCAACAGGAATTAAATGAGGCAGCCACAGCAATTCGTGAGTTTCGACAAACTCACAATATAGTCGATCCTGACGAATATGCACTAACAGTAGGGGAATTTAGACAATCTCTAGAAAAGCAGGCAAAAGAAGTAAAGGTAGTTTTAGCTAGTACGCAAACAGAATATCAAGAGATATCTCGCCAACTAGAAGAGCTAGGTCAAAATCCTGACACTGCTCTAATTTATACCGTTCTTGGTCAAGATCAAGTTTATCAAAGGTTAGCTTCTCAACTCAAAAGCTTGGAAACCGATCATGCTTTGGGAAGTGTTGATTTTAAAGATACTTACCATGTAATGGAAAGAGTTCAACTCAGAAGAGCAGAATTACGCAAATTATTGCAACAAAGAGCCAAGCATCTTTTAGGTGATTCTGTTTCCAGAATTACTTTAGATCAAGTACTAGTTTCTCAGCCAGGGGTAATTTCTGTGCCTACATCTGTGCCTACAGAGCAATCAGGAACTTCCGAGAGTAATTCTAGCTCTCAAGTAGGTACTTCTGCCTCAACTCTACAAACTTTGGCTCAACAACTTCTAGCTGTACAAACAAGATTGGCATCTCTTCATAGTAAAATAGAAGGAATTAATCAAGCTAAAACACAAGTAGAAAAAGATTTTCAAAACATTCCCCAACTACAGCAAACCTTTGCTGAACTACAACGCCAGTTCACAGTTAAATCTGAGGCGGTTAACTTCTTGCTGAAAAGACAACAAGAGCTAGAAATAGCTGCTGCCGAAGAGATTGCTCCTTGGCAAATTCTTGATGCTCCTTATCTACCTACTAAGCCTGTTTCTCCTAATATTCAGCGTGGTTTGGCAATAGCTTTAGTTGCAGGAGGATTTTTGGGAGTAGCCACAGCCTGGTTATTACAA
>JAAUYH010094435.1_pt1 | contig 29196 bp, 23 predicted proteins | sample 7278061 | NCBI WGS metagenome assembly JAAUYH01 (sample SAMN14350203, study PRJNA611818) | marine sediment metagenome | isolation source: surface marine sediment (0.6m) | place: French Polynesia: Moorea | collected 2018-08
TAACGGTTGATATTGCGCATATCCCAACGCTGCACTACCTCTCGGTATAATGCTAACCTTCAGCAACGGCATCGCATGTTCTAAAAACCACCCCGCCACCGCATGACCTGCCTCGTGAAACGCGATAGTCTTCTTTTCCTCCGGACTCATTAATAAATTCTTCTTCTCCAACCCTGCCACAACACGATCCACAGCACCCTCAAAGTCCTCCATCTCTACCACATCCTTCTTCGCTCTCGCCGCAATCAATGCCGCCTCATTGCAAACATTCGCGATATCCGCACCCGCGAATCCCGGCGTTCTCGCCGCCATCGCCTTCGCCACCTCTTCCTTGCCGGGCGGGTCCGCCACCGAAACACCAGACAAATGAACGCCGAAAATTTCCTTCCTCCCCGAAATATCCGGCGGATCGATAGAAATCTGTCGATCAAATCGGCCCGGTCGCAACAACGCCTGATCGAGTACATCTGATCGATTTGTGCCGGCCAACACCACCACACCACTATTACTCGCAAATCCGTCCATTTCAACAAGCAACTGATTCAGCGTATTCTCGCGCTCATCATTGCCTCCGATGAAGCCACCCCGTCCACGTTTTCTGCCAATCGCATCAATCTCATCAAGAAAGATGATACAAGGCGCCATCGATCTAGCCTGCGCGAACAAGTCACGTACGCGGCTCGGGCCGACACCCACGAACATTTCCATAAAGTCCGAGCCCGACATGGTCAAGAATGGTACTCCTGCTTCTCCCGCGGTCGCTTTCGCCAACAGGGTCTTGCCAGTTCCGGGGGGTCCATACATCAGCGCACCCTTGGGAATCTTCGCTCCGAGTTCCTTGTACTTGTCGGGCTTCTTCAAATATTGGACGAACTCCATGATTTCCTCCTTGGCCTCATCCAAGCCCGCCACATCCTTGAACGATATGTCGACTTTGTTGTCGTCACGATTCAACACGGTGACGTTCGCTTTCCCGACATTGAAAATTCCTCCTTGTCCACCGCCCAGCCCTCCGAAAGGCCCACCACCAGACCTTCCGTTACCACCAAACGGAGTTCGCGTGGGCGGTCGTCCACTCCCGCCACGCCCCATCCCGCCCATCCCACCGGGAAAGCCGCCCGCGTTCATGCGTCTCGCGATGAACACGTAGGCTGCGATGAAGGCCAGGGTCGGAATCCAATCCGCGAGAATTCGGCCCACCGCCGTCGCCTCGTTGTACACAACCGGCACAAACTCGTGCGGTTCGAAGCCAAGATCTTCCTGCGTACGCTCTAGTTTTCGCTCCAGCGTCTCCACAGACCCGATGGTGAAGCGCATGCGCGCTCTAAAAGGGTCATCCTTGAAATACACATTCGCGGTCTGCCCATTCATCACCTCGACCTTCGCCACCTGCCCACTCGCCAACGCCGACTTGAACTCCTTCCACGACACCTCGCGACCCAGCACGCCAGCGCCACCGTCGCCGCCGCCGCCGCCCGACTGCATGGTGTCCCCACTGCCCTCATCGTCGCCCGACCGTCTTATCACATACCACAAATAGCTGGCCGCCACACCGCTGCCAAACATGTACGGCCCCAAATTGTCCCACGGCGAGTTGTTCCTTCCCCCACCGCCAGACCCCTTTGACGTGGGGGCACCACCGCGCTTCACGTAATACCCGGCGTACTTCGATTCGCCGCCCTTCGTCGATCCACCGCCGGGCGTCTTCGCCTCTTTCGGCGCGGCCTTATTTCCGGTGTTCGATTTCTGATCCGCGCAGAACCCCCGCGTCAGCGGCAATCTACGTGCATTGCGGATTTGCGCTGAAGCGCGTAATGCCTGCCCTGTAGTGCGTGCCACCGAGGTGACCCACATGTTGGTTATCGAACAGGCTCGATGGCACCCCCAGGCGATGTACAAGTTGGGGTTGGTTGAAAGCGTGGAAAGCTAAATTTTAATTAAATTCCGAGGAATTGCATCTTTCCACCTCACGTCGCGTCAACCTCGGCACCACGGACCCCGTCGTCGCCCCGAGTGATGGGAAGGAAGTGTAGTTCGTGCGGCGTCGGGCGCATCGCCGTGCAGCGGCCGAAGAGCGGGGCGGTGGTGTGTCGGGCGTGCTTCTTCGAGCAGTTCGAGTACGAGGTGCACCGCACGATAGTCGACGAGCAGCTGTTCAAGCGAGGCGAGCGCGTGGCGATAGGCGCGTCGGGCGGGAAAGACTCGACCGTGCTCGCGTACCTGCTGTCGAAGCTGAACAAGCAGTACGACTACGGGCTCGACCTGTTCCTGCTCTCCGTCGACGAGGGCATCAGCGGGTACCGCGACGACTCGCTGGCGACGGTGCGGCGCAACGAGGTGCAGTACGGGCTGCCGCTGAAAATCGTGACGTACGCGGAGATGTACGGGCGCACGATGGACGAGATCGTGACGAAGATCGGGCGCAAGAACAACTGCACGTACTGCGGCGTGTACCGGCGCCGCGCGCTAGACGTGGGCGCCGCGCTGCATGGCGCCGACAAGGTGGCGACGGGCCACAACGCCGACGACCTCGCCGAGACCGTCCTGTTGAACATGCTGCGCAACGACTTTGCCCGCCTCCAGCGCTGCACGCAGGCGGTCACCGGGCGCGACAGCGACCTGCCCCGCGTGAAGCCCTTCAAGCACGCGTACCAGAAGGAGATTGTGCTCTACGCGTTCTACCGCCAGCTCGATTACTTCGCCACCGAGTGCGTGTACGCACCCGACTCCCACCGCAGCGCCGCGCGCGAACTCCTGTCCGAGGTCGCCGCTGTCCGCAAGAGCGTGACTCTGGACGTCATCGGCGCGGCCGAGGCCATGCGCTTTCCCAATGCCAACGGTAAAGGCGCGTTGATACAGGGCGAGTGTGAGCGGTGTGGCTACATCACTAGTCAGCGACTGTGCAAGGCGTGTGTGCTCACGTTGGGGCTGTCGAACGGAGAGGTGGTGAAGCGCGGCTGCAAAAATGGGTAATGGTATTTGGAATTGGGATCTGTGGAAGATTTTGGATTATGGTACGGCGACGCATTCGATTGCTTTGCACACCGAATGAGTCACAGAATCCGATTGTACGAACTGCGTGAATGGTTCGATTTAACTATTAAGGTGAATGAGGGGGCTGTCCCACTTATCGTGTGCGGTGGATGATATGAGCGGAACGTGGTCGTTGCGCGTGATGGACACAACCTTATGAAGCCCTCGGTATGGAGACGATGCTTTGAAGAGTTGTAGGCGAACTATGAGATGGATGCCGTACAATAATGTTTGAGGAATCGAGATCTAGATTGATCGTCAATTGGACGTGTGAAGGTGAATACAACACAACTTGAATATTGCAATTTATGCCGCTTGGACATGGAACGTATGTGCGCGTTCTGTGCATGGCGGTCCCCGTCGATATGGGAAATGAAGAAACTGCGGTCCTTGTGTTCGAACTGAAGCGTTACTTGCTGCCTAGATGTAGGTGCTGTACAGTACAGTAGAAATGAGATGGTGGTGGAAGCGAAGAAATGGTGTGCTCGAGCATACGGATTATAAAGAAAGATTCCAATGGGAAGGACGAAGAATGGTGCATATTTAAGCAGGGTATAAGCGCAGGTACTGTACTGTGGCAGCAAGTGTATGGCGCCAGTTCCACAGTGAAGTGGACGATGAGGAAGTTGCAGTTTCGCAATCGAACTTGCCAGTGCGTGAAAGGAAGGTAAAGAACACGCAAGAAAACAGGAGGAATGGATTGCTAGAATGTGGGATGTGCGAATGATTGAGGCCATAACAAGTTTGCAGTATGAATGAGAAAGGGATGGCAGTGTCAAATGGGTGCTTACTATGCAAAAGCATTGAGGGAAGAGAGAGGAGAGAAGGGCGATAAATCATTGTTGAGGGACAGTCGATACTGTCCGTTGAGATGGGGCGAAGTTCCAGTTTGAAAGAAGTGTGTACAGTACCACAGCACAGTAACAGTTACTCTTCAAGGTGCATGACCTCGTGTCGTATTATAAACACGATACGGTAGATGGCTAGCAAGAACCGGTGTAAGACGATTGAGGTGCAAAAAGTGCCAGCTGGTGAGGAGAAAGGACCGTCGAATGAGAAACTAAGCAATGTTACGTCATACGGTTGAGAAAGGGAAGTGGGTGAAGATTGAGAACCGAATGGGGGAGCGTATTGAAAACAGGATATATTTCTAAGGCGTGGTGATGGCAGAGCAGGGGTGGGGCGGGGAAGAAGTTGGCGTGTATCAACTAAGTACGGAACGATTACGTGATGAGGATGCTAGCTCCGTACACACGGGAAGGGAGGTAAAGGTGAGGTAAGAGAAGAAAAACGGAGTGAAGAAGTGGGGTACGTTTCGCGAAGGAGAGCACGGAATTACACCTAACACAAGGAGCTCGCCCACACGCATCTGACGTAATAAAAGTAGACGCGCGACTAGGAAAGTCAAGGAAAGCGTGAGATGGCAACGGTGCCGTCGCCTGAGCTGTACCATGGCTGACACTCGTTCCCAACTCGTTGTTGTTGTTGTTGTTGCTCATTATTTGTTCGTATACTGACCTGCCGTCGAGGTATTGGCCGTTGCGTTCCGTGTCCAAACCGATCAGTCTAGTGCTGCTTTCGGAGACGCGTGTGCGGCGGATTTCGTGATTGCGTTCAAATGCGTTTGCGTGCACCGTACTTGCTAAGCTAACCTAAATCTCGTCACTATGATTTGCCCCTCATAATATCTCTGGTGCTGTTCAGTAGTCACCCACGCTGCGCACGCGCAAAAACCCAACACCTCATGCGCTGCTCTGAATCATTTTTTGAAATGTTGTGTGCCAAATTACACAAACATGGATCACCATCCATCCGTCCATCCATGGATTTCCCTCAGCCGCGAATGTGAATGGCACACCGACTCTTCGATCTTCGTCAATGACTTTGTACGTAGCTGAGATGGATTCAAAACTTCCTCGTGTTCTTTTCGCTGGACAGTACTGTACTGCGGTGTGCAAGGCGCGCGTTATGTCACTGCGTGTCTATCCCGTGTGCGCGTGCATGCAGGTGGAATGCATGAACAACGACAACCCACAACGCATTTGTGTACAGTAAATGTGGCAAACGGACGGGTGGGCGAGCGAGCGAGGAAGGAACAATTCCGTTCGGCACAGAGCTAATTCTCTCTAATTCACATCTCACGTACTCGTCGCCTCCCACCTCCGATCAAAATCATCGTCCAAGATGCAAGCTTGTGCTGTAAGTTAGTTGTTTTACCTACGGTCCTGCCCACACCCCACAGCAATGAATTTACACTGAATTCTCTGTGTACGCGGCTCATGTGTTTACACGATCACCTTCCAATGTTTGTGCCAACTTTGCCCATTTCCACTCTCGTTTTCTGGCGAGTATCTTCCTTTTTTAGTTCCACTTCGCACTATCCCTTTTTCCGCTTTCTGTACAGTACTATCGTCCCATTCTTAAACTATCCGATTACAGTCGTCCATTTCGCCTTACAATGCGACTTGCAATGTATTTAGACAAACATTCAGTTAATTCAATGCATTGTAGGATTAACACCATTACAAAATTTATCCGCGTTTGTTTTCGAGAAACTCCGGTTTGCGTGTTGATTGACGAATCACCTACAGTCTAACTCGCATTTCTAGAACATAGATTTATAATACATACAAAGTATTCAGATGCGGAAATAAAAATTCTAGACGTTTGGAAACTGGACAAACTACAAAATTTTTTGAATATTTGCTGTATGGACATCAATTGTTACTGACAAAACATGAAAGCTAAATACCGATATTGATAATCATCAACAGATCCATGAATTAGTTACTTAAATTGCCATCTGATCTACTTTACTCATGAAGTTACGTACTAATACAACGAATAGGAAAGCATTAATTCAGTTAAAAATATCAATTGACATTTATGTATATACACTTTACCCAATTTAGAGTGAACCATAGTATTGTGCATGCACATTTCGATGCTGGTAGATGAAGCATACAATAGAACAGCACAAATAATCTTCTTTATGCTAAACTTTTGCGATAAGTATACCTGGGGTTTATATTGTTAATGATTCCAAGACACTTCAAAATAAATTATTTGAATTTGTTGTTGAACATTATTTCCTAAAATAATCATCTTTTCCCTTTCACAGTATCTGCTCTGGTACTACATAATTTGATTCTCGTTCCAAGCATTCAGATAATTACGAAAGTTGAGTCACAAATCCTATTATTTTTCTTCTTGGTTCTAATTATAAATATCAAGATAAAGAAGTGTCTATGCAAACGAACTTGCGGATTACATTTTAACTACTACTTATTGTATTTGCTAGATCTATTCCTTTAATTACATTCGACCGATTACTCAAATTCCAGACTAACAGAGACCAAGCGTTGACAAGTAAATAATCGGGAAAAGATGAATCATGCGAATCATTGCATTGTTTGTTTTGCTTCGCCAAGGATTCTCTCTTTTCGAATCAGATTCTCTACATACTTTCTTGTACAATATAATACATCAGCGATTGTTCTGTCTAATTTTTTTGAAGTATTGTGAATTGATGTTTGGCTCCACTCGATATAAATCTCGGAGGTGTGCATGCTTTAATTGTGTTTAAAATGAAAAAGGATGCTTTCTTGCTCCATTAAATGATCTTGTTTTCTAAACCTGGGGCTTCATAATAAACTTCTGCTTCACTTCATAGTTGAATATAATCATAGAGAAGAGTCGATGATTCATTCCTTTGTACAATTCAGAGGAAGATCGTGGGAAGAATTTAAGAATATCGTAAATTGGTACAGCATATTGTAAGGATTTTATGTTGCTGAGGAAGGTAGATCTCATGTATCCTGATCAAAATGAGAGCCATCAATTGGACTGTAGAATTGTAGAAGTCGAGGTGAGAGACACATTCTAAGCAGATGTGATGGCACTGAATCTTAAGAAGAAATCATAGATCTTTTTTATACTTTGACTCTCTGAGCATCACTATTGATGTATGCGCGCAACTTAATCAAATTAACCTACTTAATTTGCTAGAATTCGGTGATCAAGCGAACTTGTGCTGAAGATCTGTTTCGGCTAATTCGACAAATAATATTATTTATTCTAGTTTTACGAAATGATTGATTCGAATGTGTTACGGGAGAAAGATATATCTAAAGTTTGTTGGCTTATGCCACTAGAACCAAGCACTTGCAATGTATCATTTATTGACGAGCACAAAAAATTAGAGTGATATCAAAGTATTAAATTTACGTCGAATATTGGGCTCTGTTCTCTATAGAAATTTTTAGTAATGATAGAGATATATTCCCCTTTATCTAGAAACATCTTCTTTAAAGATTACAAATTCAAGATATTTAAAAAAAATTGAAGAAAAGGAAATAGATTTTATTTCAAGAGACCATTTCCATAGATATTTGCTTTCATACCAATGTACTGTTTCTCGTTTACCACTGACGAAGAATCAATTTTAGTAATAGCGACATTGATTACAGAATATTAATATTCGAAAATAGCTACTTATTTGTTTCGTATAATTAGCCGACATTATGTTTTAACGAATTATTTATATCATTCAATTATTGACGACGAATTTCAGTTTAGTTACGGGCTCTTTTTAAGTCATTGTAATGGAGAGTTGCTCAATTACATTCCATATGATGTCATGTTGGGGAAATATTTAGTTTAATAATAGCGATGTTGAGTTTCGAGATAGAAACAAGGTTTCGACTCGAAGAAAAGTAGATTATCAATGCAAAAATAATTCATATATTGTTTCAGTACTTTGCTGTGTTGTTGACGCAGACGCACAAAGAAAGAAAGAAAAAAGTTGAGAATATTAGTAAATCAAAAACTAATATAAAACGAAATTGGAATATAATTAGAATTCATTGCAGAAAATAAAAAATTCCAAGAATAGATTCAAACATGAGCAATCGGTCAGCAAGTATCGTAGTGGGTAAATAGAAAAGATTTCTTTCGTCTTGGGAGTGAAACAACGCACGGACAAATATTGATCTTGAAGAAATCCGGTGTCATACACATATCGAGCAAACTGGCATGGGCTAATCAATACGGAATAGGGACAATTGGGTAAGAACCTTCGACTAGAATGATGCATCGTCCTAATTCAGGGAAATGTTTCTCGAATTCGAGCAAGCTACAGTACAGTAACGACACAGTACCGCCGTATTGATATGATGGTGCTGTATTGTAGTGCGGTGACAATGATAAGGATTCGAGTGCAAAGGAAGAGATTAGTTAGAAAAGGAAAAAGGAATTAGGGTAAAGGGAAAAATGGAAGATGCGTGGAAAAAGTGGAAAGTGGAAAGTGGAAAGTGGAACGGGGTAGGACGATTGTGACACGGGCGTGAGGGAGGGTTGAGTTGAGTTGGGTCGGGTCGGGTTGGGTTGAGTTGGATAGGATTGGATTGGATTGGATATAATAGCGGAGAAGTATGATAAAATGCAAGCAAGCGCCACTACAAGACACGTTTCAAAGTGCGATCAAAAGAGAAAAACGGAAAAAAGTGTCGAGGCACGAGTGCACTCGAGAAAATAATTGGCATAAAATAGCAGGCCTTGCACTTGGTGGCATGTTGCGGTGCCAGCATCAATGTCTGGCGCAGTAGTACTGCTGCCATCCGCGTTTCATTGCTTGCCTGTGACTCTGAGTCGTCGCTTCACCACCCTCCCACACTCGCGCTTCCCCACGATCACCGTGTCAACCTCCACCACGACACTCACTGCCATCCCTTTGCACTATTCCCCGTGACTTGCTCGCCTTGCCTCGCGCTTGTTTTGCTCACTGTTGGCACTGTGTGCTGCCCACTTTCGAGCACTCTACCACCGCCACCTCCTCCACCACTACCACCACCACCACCACCACTATTGCACTGTACTGTTGTTTACTGTACCGCCCAAACCGCGAAAACCCAACCAACCAAACTCTTCCTCTTCCATTATCCAACCAACCGAAACCCCTAACAGCTCGCACTTTTCATTCTCCTACTTGCGTGCGTGTGCTCGTGTCGTGCCACGCTATACCTGGCCTACTTTTTCTCTAGCATCTTGAAACTTTTCTCGCTTTTCTCTCACCATGCAAGGCCCCGTTCCTGCGGTTGGGTGGACGGTTGAGACTGCGTACGAACATGCCACTGCGCGCGCGATCCCACCACGCGAGCCCGGCGGTGAAGCACAATACCAATGTCCATTCTCTGGTTGCGGCAAACCGTTCACCAAACGTTTCAACTTGAAAGCCCATCTTCGTGTACACACCGGTGACCGACCGTTTTCTTGCTCTTTCGCCGGTTGTGATCGTCGTTTCATGTGGAAGTCGTCTCTGACAAGTCATGAAGTTGGGCATTCTCGTCGGGACGCCGACGGTGACCGTCGGCCTCCACTCGCTTCTCGGCATCGCGCACGTGGTGGACGCGCTCGTCCCGCCCCTTCCACAACGTATATGGACCCTACCACTAGCGTTACGCCATTCGTACAACAAGTTCCTTCCGCGTCGGTGGTGGACCCCTACACTCCGTATGGTGCGCAAGCTTATGGACAACCGCAACAACTTAAGCATCGTAAATTTGAGCACAAGCCGTTTCAATCCCAACAATTACCACTGTCGAATGCGCTTCAGTCCGCTTCAATGCAAATAATACCTCAAGCAAGTGCGCCTCTTCATCCGGAATTTCCGCCTCCGGAACATAAACCCGTGCATTCCGAAAGTGGCACTGGATTGACGCCTCTATTTGGCCGACCCAGCAGTGCGACCGAGCCATTCAACCCACCGAACGACAACGCTCCGCAACAGCAACAACAAACGAATCATCAGCAGCAAACACAACAAGTACAAGCGCAGTTCACCGCAGCAATGGCGGTACCATCGTCGGCTGCTCCTACATCTTTGCCTAGCAAGATGCCGCAAGGATCACTACCTCTCGTTTACACGGCTAATGGACAACGTACGTTGACGCCTCCAGTGCCATCGAACGGAATGGTGTCGCCAGGAACATGGTTTGGGAATCAATATCTTCCTCCACCTCAACCGTCATCTAGCTCGTGGATGACCGCTCAGCCACCGCCCATGAACGGAGCAGTTGGCAGTAGTGCGCCGCTTCCATCGCCAGTGAAAGCCGCACTTTCAGGAAGTAATATCAGCAATGGGTCGAATGTGCTTCCACCTCCAGTCAATGCGGAGTCAGCAGCTACGTCACCGCAACCAGTGAATAGTGCAACGGCTTCCCCGGTGCCACCACCAATACTTCCGTGCGTTTCGTCTGGTAGGCCCAGAAGGCCAGTGGTACGGGCGCCGAAACCACCGCTATCAGGACCAGGATTAACAACAGGTACACTACTGCCACCGATAGGGCCGGTGGTGAATCCACCGTCACACATCAACCTAGCAGGTATTGGGATAGTGGATGTTGAACACACGGAAATGACGCCGAACTTGCAAGCGCAGCATAACTCGAATAGTCCACTTCCTATCGAGAGCCCGATTCATGGGTTCAGTCCGATGCCGATATCACCGTTACAACCGTTTTCGCCGTCGAATCTATTCAAGACAGGCAACGGGCCGAGTGCGGGCGAGAACACAACATGGTAAGTGGATGAACGAGAGAAGAGAGAGGGTAAGAGCGAAGCAACAGTGGTCGAACATAGATATCGTTGATGTCGGCGTTGTAGTTAAGCTGTCGACCGATTCGCGTCCTGCAATCGAAGTTATAACGTAAACTAAATAACTAAAGGATATGCACAATCCTAAGCTGCGGCTAAGCTCAATTAGCGGAACGGAACAAACGCGAGCGGGAGCGAATCGACAGACCTACGTTGGCACCGTGGATTTCATTGCACAGCATGGAAATGAAGTGGTATGACTGCTGCACATGCATCTGTAAACACTAATTTTGTGGATTGAGGATCATTCTCTATGACGCCATCCATCCATACACGTCGATTCTATTCAACAGGAGTTAGAGAAGTGTAGGCGCGTGCGTTGCGGACCTGTGCTGTGCTTTTCATAGAACACTCGTTGGGGTTTGCCGAAAAGTACCCGCTTCCACGTGCAATCAGGGGATGTGCGCATTGTAGTGAAAACCTTTCGCAATGCCCAACGAATCGCACCAGGAGCATGTCATGAGCGACGAGGAGCGCGAGTTGCTAGCACGCGCGCGCACCGCCGGCAGTGCCGACGAGTTCCAAGACGAGTACCCGCCGCCACCGTTGTCGTATCGGCTCGATCAGGAGCCACGCAGGCACACCAACTATTGCCGACTGTTTTTCGTCGCATGCTCCGTGGTTGCCGCTTGCACGGCCGTCGCCGCGTTGCTGGGCGGCAACCGCGCCAGCAAATGCACGAGCATCCGTAGTGCACACTGCTTCGGCGACGCCGTGTTGTCGGCGATGGACCGAAGTGCCGACCCCTGCACCAACTTCTACGAGTACGCGTGCGGCTCCTGGATGCGCAAGCAGGTAATCCCCGCCGACCGCTCCTCGTACAGTCGTTCGTTCGCACATGTGTTCGACACCATTCGTGACGACTTGCGAGAAATGCTCGAGAAGGACCTACAGAAACCTCAACACCCACAAGCTATCACTGGCCGCTTCTACACCTCGTGCATGCGCAGCGTTGCAACAGGCCCCGTTGATGTGCGCGTGCTACGGCCATTTCGAGGTGTTTTCGATGGGCTCAAAGACTCGGCCTCGTTTTCACGCGCGTTATCGACGTTGCACGGCGCTTTGTCCGCCGCGATGTACAGTATTGACATTGGTGTAGATGAGAAACATCCGGAAACATACGCCGTAACGTTTAGTCAGGGTGGCCTCGGTCTCTCGCATCCGGACAAGTACACGAGCATGAAGGACAGCGATGTGAAACTGCGTGAAGCTTATCTGAAACTCACCGAACAGCATCTTCGTGTCGCCGCCAAAGGGCGTCTTGTTCCGAAGATGGATTTTTCGGAGCTCGCGAAAAAGGCGTTCGAATTCGAGAAGAGCCTTGCGGCGATTCACAAGCTACCGGAGGAGCGGCGCAACCCCGACGAAATGTATAACCCCACAAATGTGACCGATTTCCCGGAACCGCTTCACTTTCCCACGTACTTGAAAGAACTTGGCATCGACACGGCGAAAATTCACAACACGATTGTCGTCGAGGACCCGAAGTACGTGCGCGAGGTGGCGAACATGATGAATGGAGTGACGGGGAATAAGGACATGCTGCTTGCTGCTAAGGGCTACCTTGCGCTTCGTCTAGTGCGACACTTCGGCTCGAAAGGAATGATGGGGAAGGAAGTGGATGACAACGAGTTCGAGTTTCACACCGTGAAAACCGGGGTGAGGAAGCAACCGGAACGGTGGAAACGCTGCCAGTCGATAGTGTCGGATTATATAGGTGATTCGCTGGGTGAGGCGTTCGTGAAGAAGCATTTCCCTGAGAAGCGCAAAACAGTTGCGGAACGGCTCTCAACCGAAATCACTCGGTCGTTCGGTCATTCACTGGATGAGCTCGATTGGATGGACGACAAGACGCGTGCGGCGGCGAAGGATAAGCTTGGTGCAGTAAGATGGAAGGTTGGGTACACAAAGAAATTCGATAAGTACCCTGGTGTGGTCATCAGGAAACGAGCGTATGCACAAAACTTGCTAAACTTGATGAAATACGCGAAGAATTATAGTATCGGACGTCTTGGGAAGCCGGTCGACAACACCGAGTGGTCAATGGTACGTTGGTATTCACTTCATTTATTTACTCTTTTGTTTCTAACCCTGTCCCGTGATATTTGTAGAACGCCTTCGAAGTGAACGCGTATTATTCACCACCAAGAAATGAAATCGTCGCACCGGGTGGCATTCTACAACAACCGTTCTTCTCCGATGTGTATCCGGACGCGATGAATTACGGTTCAATCGGAATGGTGCTTGGCCACGAACTGAGTCATGGATTCGATGACGAAGGCCGAAAGTACGACAAGACCGGGCGCCTGACGCCGTGGTGGACGCCTGCTTCAGCGAAGAAGTTCGAAACGAAAGCAAAGTGTTTCGTGAATTTGTACAATGGGTACAAGCCGCGCTCGGTGGACATCTACGTCAAGGGCAATCTCACGCTGGGCGAGAATCTCGCCGATACCAACGGCGTGAAGGTCGCGTTCCGCGCCTTCAAGAACTCGGGCAACAACTCGGACCCCAACACCCGCGCACCCAACCCCGTGCTCGCGCCAGAGCTCACAAATCACCAGCTATTCTTTGTTTCCTACGCACAGACTTGGTGTTCCCGAGTGCGACCAAAAGCGCTCAAGATCCGCTTGCTGACCGATCCACATTCCCCTGGACAATTCCGAGTTCAAGGCCCGTTAAGTCAGAACCCGGATTTCGCCGCTACGTTCAAGTGCAACCCGGGGGCGACGTACAACCCAGAAAAGAAGTGTGCCATATGGTAACGGAACGTAACCACATCACTCGCTCGCGATGACCTACTACCTACTCCTATTTGCATAAGAGAACCGAGTGACACTGTTTTGTCTAGATGCTACTAGTTGTCGGTTTCGAGTACAGTACAATATACGATGCTAGTAAAAAAAGTTGCGATATTTTGGTAAACGTACACCGTACGGTGGCCCGAGGTGTGGTCAAAGAGGATTGACCGAGGGCAGCAAATGGGACGCAATTTAGAGATTGCCCATGCAAATAGATTCGTTTGCTGCTGCCGAGGGATTCCAATCTGAACCACTACGAGCATTCAATGACAGAGTCGACGGCGGTGAAGAGGGTAAAGTTGCTAGCAGAAGCGAAACTGTTGACTTTATTTAGGGTGTAGAAGAAAACCTAAACTATCCCTCGCACACCCTCGGGCACGTCGTCGAGAAATACAAATCGGCGGCACAGCCACACTAGGTGACTGCGCCGTCAGAAGAGGGGCGTAACAAACAAGGAGAAAGGTTTAGAGATTAGCATCGTCCTCATCGGGCAAGGGAACCGCAGCAGCCTCGTTAATCTCCTTCTCAATGTTAGCGATGTGGCCGGCGTCCATCTTCACTTCGGCGGGCTTGAGGGCGGGCGCTTCCACAAACGTGAGCGTGGGGTTGCCGATAAGTTTTCGGGCAATCCAGAGGAAGGGCTTCTCGAAGTTGTAGTTGGATTTCGCGCTCAGCTCGTAGTACTGCAAGGACTTCTTACGGTGGAAGGTGATGGTTTTGGCCTTGACCTTGCGGTCCTTGATGTCGACCTTGTTCCCACACAGAACGATCGGGATGTTCTCGCACACACGAACCAGATCGCGATGCCACTGGGGCACGTTCTTGTAGGTCATGCGGCTGGTGACGTCGAACATGATAATCGCGGCCTGGCCCTGGATGTAGTAGCCGTCACGGAGGCCGCCGAGCTTCTCCTGGCCGGCCGTGTCCCACACGTGCATGAGGATCTGGCCGAAGTTCGTGAAGAAGTTGAGCGGATGCACCTCGACGCCCATCGTGGCGATGTATCGCTTCTCGAACTCACCCGAGATGTGCCGCTTCACGAAGGTGGTTTTGCCGACGCCACCGTCTCCCACGAGCACCACCTTGAACGAGGGAATGTTCTTCGCAGGGCCTGCCATCGTGTGCGAGTGCGGGCGTGCCGAACGGATCGGAGAGGAAGAATAGGCGAGTGGGGATTAGATTGGCGTGTGTGCGGGCCGCTGGTGAGACCCAAGTGCGACGGGTGCGAAAGCTGGGCAACACGCGAAGTAGCACGTGGGAAGGGAAACCACGGTTGGCGGCGCTGGATACGACACTTCTGGAAGTGTGTGTGTGTGACGAGTGCCAAGACACGACGCGAGGTGGTTATTGTTCGAAAAAATTCCCAATTTTCAACTCAACTTTAGTGCCGACGCCGAATTTTTCCGTTTTTTAACTCTGAATTATTCTTCGAATTTTCAAATGAGCACAATCGTTGATCCCCCAACTCGCTGTAAGCCGCTGAAAGCCTCCCTCTGACAACGCAGCACTATTTATCATTCCATTAGCTAACCTGATCAACTATCATCCTTGTTTTTCTATTTGTCGCCTGGAGATGAACTTCAACATGTTGACTTGCGTCGATCGATACTTGCGCGTTGTAACGATATCGATGCAGTCTACCTGGTGAATTTTCTTATGATGATTGTGTTTTTCAGATTGTCTCGCGTACGCAAGGTGGTGGGGTCGATAGTGAATAGAAATCAAGTCGGATGGAGAACAAATTTGTGGGATTCTATCGAAATCGAGTTGGTTTTTGTGACTCCGCACCGAGCAAAAGATGAGACATCACACAGCGAACAGTGTGCTTTGTAAACATCGCTAATTGGCGAGACGGGAGCAGGTCGGAACATTTCTTCAATGACAACAACAACGCGCGAAAAGAGAGAATAAAAGAAACAAAGCATGATAAGCGTCTATGGAACCAAAACAAATTATCAATGGACATGTTCGAACAGCGAGAAAGAATGGCGTGAATCTCAACCGAAAGTTGGTGCACTGGCGATGAAAAAGCGCGAGTCGCCATACAGTGCTGAAGGTGATGGGAAAAGCACAACACAAGCCAAGGCGTGGCGGGGCACACGTTGTAAAGTCACGCGACATTAACAGGGCTCAACTCTGAAAAGGCTACCCCCGCAGCGATCGTCTATGCAACACGCGATCGCAGTGATGCACACCCTGCGGCAGTGCCTCGCGCCGGAACGCGGAAAGGCGCGCGTGGCGGCGGCGCCGGCGTGCGGCGAGCACGAGTGCACGCTGGCGCTGCTGCGGCCGCTGCGCCGCGAGGCCGAGCTGCACCTGCGGCTGCCCGCGCGGGCCGAGTGCTGGCTGCACGCCAGCGTCACCACGCTGCACGCGCGCCAATGCGAGCTGCACCGCGTCGCCACGCGGCTGCGCGTGCTGGGCCTGCGGCTCGAGCACATCCCCGCCGCCGCGCCGCACAAGCGCCACCTGATCGGCATGCTGCGCAACACGACGTCGGCCGCGGGCGATCTGCACGCCGCCTGCGTCGAGGCGTGCGATCTGTTCGCCACGCTCACGCCACTACTGCGCACCAAAGCGCACGACCCCGACGACAAGCTCGTCTACGCCAGCTTCAACCTGATACGCTGCTTGAACACACTGGGCCGCCGCAACTCCTCCATCCACTCCCATTTGCGCGGCATTCAGCGCTTGCTCGCCGAGAACGGGCTTTCCGCGTTGTACGAGCAGCCCGCGGGTGTGCTACTTCCAGGCGAATGCTGCAATCATGACGATGCAGCTCTGCACTTCCCGAGATGCAGCGCCGTCACCATGTTGATGCCCGACTTTCCAGTGTACTGACCGAACATCCAGTCCCTACTGTATAGACACCAAAAGTACATCTCTCAAGAAAACACACCATCTACCACACACCGAACTGAACCATCCTTGCACCCACATCACAGCGCAACTTGAACTGTACGCTCACTATGCACCAGCACAATCCCAACACGCAAGGCGCACTAAAAACAGAATTTAATACAACAACCCTACAACAACTTCTTCGTCTTGAAGAAGCGCTTGGTGTACAAGGCCTGGAACGCGGACACGCCGATGAGGACGAGCATGGAGATGGAGGCGTAGTGGACAACCTTTCGGCTGGTGCCCTCGTTCAGCTTGCGCAGCGCGTCCTCCATCTGCCGCGCGTGGTCGAGCTCGGTGAGCAACCACTTGAGCTCGTCACTGACGATTCGCAGGGTCAGTTCCAGCGAGCTGAGGTTCTCCTTCTTCGCCAAACTCGTGTAGTCGTGCGCCATTTTGCCGTGGCGCATGATGAGGCGCACGCGGCGGCGCAGGGATCGGTTGGGCGACCGGCTCGAGATGCAGATCTCCACGCGGCGCTCCTTGAACATGTCGTCGTCCTCGTCGGTCTCGTCGTCGTCGGGGTGGTGCGGCGCGTGCTTCTCGTTCTCCTCCCAGTCCTTCTCCAGGTCCTCGTCGTGGATGCCGTCGTACTTGTCCGTGTCCCAGTGGTCGCGCATGTCCTCGTGCTCGCCGTCGTGCGCATCCATGTGGTCCAGCTTCTTCAGCTTCTCCACCCCGTCGTGCACGTGCTCGTGGTAGTCGTGCTCGCGGTCGTGGTGCGCGTCGTAGTGGCCGTGGTCGTCATGCTCGTGGCCGTGTGAGTCGTGGTCGTGGTCGTGGTCGTGCATGTGGTCATGCGCATGGTCGTCGTGCTCATTGTGGTGCGTGTCGTACGAATGAGGATCGTGATGCGCGTCGTAGCCGTGCGAATCATGTTGGTCATGCGAGTCGCGATGGTCGTCATAGCTCAACAAGCTTCTCGTTTGCCGATGATGCACCGAATCGTCGTGGTGCGACTGGTCGTGGTGCGAGTCCCAGTCATGCCCGTGCTCGTGCTCCGGCGGGTGGTGGGGATGACCCTCGGTGCGGTGGAGCTCGGCGGTGTGCATCTTCGGCGCCTCCTTGCCGAACGGCATGATGAACGCGAACTTGCCGTGATTGATGTCGGTGCGGTCCAGCAGCGTGGTGTTCTCCGGCAGGTCGCGCACCACGATGTCCACCGGCATGTGCCCGTTGCCCGCCGCCACGGTGTACTCGCCGAGCACCTTCGCGTTGGGCGCGATGTTCTCGCTGAAGCAGATGGTCTGACCCTCGTCCAGATAAAACTGCAGCGCGTGTGTGTGGCACAGCACCAGCGCGAGGCACAGAACTATCGTCGGCTTACCCATCGCAGCGACGGCAACAATGAGAGCGTTCTAACGCGGCGTCGTGACGGCGTGGGTGGGGTTTGTGGCGCGCCTCGGCAACTCGCACTGCCACGTCGCTATTACGAACGTGGTCGCAGGTGAACACCAACACGAACAATGCAGGGTTGAGCCAAGTTGATTGCATTACGTACGCCAATTTGTTCGTAAAATTTTAGATCTTTCACAAATCCAACAGATCAAGTGATCAGGCGAATCACCACGGTGAACAAGCGAGTGCGGATGGGCAGATGTGGCGTGTACAGTGCAGCGCGAACCGCATAATTCATTAGTTTATTCTGTTCAGCACACTATCGCAACGACTTGAGTAAATTCTTCTTCACCAGCACCGACTGCGTGGCGAACGACGACATCAGCGCGCCCGCCACGACGAAGAGGCACGCGCTGCAACAGTACCACAGCACGATGGACGAGGTTTTCCTGTTCAGCATGTCCATGCGGCGCTCGCGCGTGCGCATCTCGTCGATCTCGTGGATCACCTGGTAAACCTGGTCCTCCACCGACTTGAACAGCGCCTCGGCCGAGGTGAGGTGCTTCTCCTTGGCCAGCTGCTCGTAGTACTCCAGCGTCTTGGCGTCGGTGCCGTACTTGATGTTGAAGATCACCCGTCTCGCGGGCTCCTTCGGCGCGTGCAGATGCGGCATGTGATGGCCCGTGAGCCGCTGCTCGAAGCAGAACGTGTACTTGAGGTTGTTGTCGCCCAGCCCGTCCGGGTCGTTGCGAATCAACTTCGTCTCCAGTTTGTCGTCGTCTTTCGTGTCCACACTCTCCTCCTGCGTCAGCCCCGGCGCGTGGTCGGGCGTCTCGAACGCAAACTTCCCGCTGCTCACATGGTCCCGGTCGTGTAGTACCTCGCCCTTGGGCGACGTGGCTTTCATCGACATCGGCGCTTCGCCTATGCCTTGCAGCACGGTGTAGGTGACTATCGCTTTACTGGACAGTGGAATGTCCTCTGTGAAACATCGGCGTTGCGCTCCCTCCATCATGAATTGATAACTCGTGCCCAGCGTGAACAGCAAACACACCAGCAAGGCGCTAATCGCGCACAAGCTGTGTAACGCGCTCATCGCAGGCCGGGTCGTACAGACGACAGTCAGCACTCGCTGTTCGGCAACCCAACAGTTCTTGTAGTTGGTGTGCAGAGCTGCGCCGTTTCGCCGAGCCGAGAAATGTCGAGTCGGATAACACAGGCGTGTTGCAGCGTGGTTTAGCGGATGAACAACATGCAAGCCGCGCAATCAAGATGAAACGAAAGCAACGTTAATTACGCACCACACACGCCTAATACAACGTTGGGAAAATTACGATCCGCTGAGATTGTCACAGGTGCGCAACACAAACCACCTGTTTGACGGTTCGCAGCTTGTGGTTCTCAACCGGTGTGTGTGTACTTGAAGTGATATCCCCACCCTCGCATTTCCCGTTGCACATCGACTCACCACAACCGTATCGAAGAACTAACACCTAGCGGCATGATGGATACCTGCTTCGTGACACCTGCGGGTGCGAGTCTAACGCGCAGCACGTTCACGGGGCGCGAGGTGGTTCCAGCATGCACCACCACGCGTCGCACACGCCCGGTGACATTCACGCCACGAGTGCAGCCGCCATCGATGAACATCCTGGGAAGGTTTTTCCGAGTCGTTCGGGCCAATCTCAACCAGCTCGTCACCGGCATGGAGGACCCCGAGAAAATTCTCAACCAGACCGTCACCGACATGCAGCAAGACCTCACCAAGGTGCGGCAGGCGTACGCGGAGGTGTCGGCGGGGCTGAAGCGCATCGAGCGTCAGCGTGAACAGTCGTTGGTCACGTCGAACGAGTGGAAGAAGCGTGCGCAGATGGCGCTGCAGAAGGGCGAGGAAGACCTCGCGCGCGAAGCACTCACCCGGAAGAAGGCCGCGGACGACAGCGCCGCTTCATTGGAGGGCCAGATTGCGGCGACGAAGGCCAACGTAGAGAAGTTGTACGGGTCGATGCAGCAGCTGGAGAACAAGATCGGGGAGGCGCGATCGAAGAAGGACCAGTTCGTGGCGCGTGCCAGGACCGCGAAGACATCCGCCAAGGTGAACGAGATGCTGGGCAGCGTGGGCACGAGTGGCGCGCTGGAGGCGTTCGAGAGGATGGAGTCCAAGGTCGAGGAGCTTGAGGTCAAGGCTGACGTCACCCGTGACCTCGCCATCGGTGGCGCGGCCGACACCAGCCTCGAGAACAAGTTCAAGGCGCTCGAGAGCGACAGTGTGGAGGATGAGTTGGCCAAGATGAAGGGCCAGTTGTCGGGCAGTTCCGGCAACGCGAAACTGAGCCCCGGACGCTCGAGCGACCCTGAGGTGGAGAAGGAAATGGAGAAGTTGAGAAAGGAAATGTAGGTTTTGCAGTGGTTTCTTGCGTTCGCTATCACGGCTTGTAAATTGCTCCCTCACCCCTGGAACGCCGTCTGTCCGTTCGTACTCTAGTTAACTGGTAGTGCTGGGTTTTTGTCGTTGTCGTTTTTCTTGTCTTGTCCTACGTTGCTGTCCCCTTCGTTCTTGTCTTCTTGTTCTTCGCCATCTCTCACTTTCAGAATTTTGTCGCAGGCGGCTTTGGTTGCCGTAGTGTTGAGCACAGGTTGGTCGCCTTCTGTGCCGAGTTCATTCGCAGCTTTCTCCAACTCTGATCGTGCTTGCCGCAATGCTTCGATATCGCTCGACGCTACACCATCTTTCGGACGCCGCGAGTAAAATGCGTCAAGCACTGCAGACACCCCAAGCCAGTACCCGGCATCGGCAGTGGCCTGCGCGCCCGCGAGGAAACCATCATCAAAGCCCGCCTGCATCTGTGCGTCATGGCCGCGTTCCGAGCCCTCGCGATAGCCGTCCTTCACGTGCTTGCGTCGCAGCGCATGCCACTCACGATCGCGCTCGCCCTTGTCGTCCAGTGGCTGCTCCCCGAAAAAATCGTCGTCCGCCATCGCACAGCACACGGCGGCGGCGGCGGGGCGGCACAGGCTAGTCGTTCCGCTTCGGTTCACTACTCGTCCCACCATAGATGAGGGGTGCTCGGGGGTGACGAAAAAATAATCACATTTTACATTTACGTGACAACATGCGTGGACAACTCCAAGTTCATGTGTGAACTGAACTGACCGATACATGGCGATGCGCGTACCGTGCTATGCAGGTGGCCTTTTCTCGTAGGATCGTTAAGTTTGGTGAAGCCGAGATTGCGCCTGGGTTAAAGTAGGAGCTATCGGCATGCGACTGAAAAACATCCGTAACACATGCTTCGGTGCTCTGCCGTTCACACAGTTGAATACAGAGAACGCGAAGAAATTGGAATGGTGAACTCGATCGATAAGCAGGAGCCAAAGCGGTGTGCTTCAGTGGTACGAATCCATCCACGGCGGTCCACTGTCTTGCGAAAGCGCTCAAGTGCAAATACAGCGAATGAACCGCGAATGAAGCGAAATGCACAGATCATAAATCGGCAATCTATGGGAGAGATCCAGACACTGCAATTTCGTCATTTTTGTGCATAGCAGAAAGCCTACGATGGCACAGCCACGCCCTGCAACCTCGTCCGCATCGTCCTCACGCCATGCGTCGACTACCGCACCTATCTCGGTCGTGGTGTACAGCGCGCACTCCATGGAGCGCACGGCAATGGAACTGACGCTGGAAGAGTGTGGACTGGCGCAACACTTCAAGTTCACGTACGTGGCTGCGCGCCTCGACGAGATGACGGCGACGCTGAGCGACGGCGCGAAGGCGGTCGTCCTGTTTGCGGGGGATTCGAGCAACAAGAAGGCGGTCCTGAAGGTGCTCCGCGATAACGGCGTGAAGCTGATCGTGCTGAGGTACGCCGGCAGGACAACAATGGATGAAATGACCGCGAACCAATACGGCATCAAGGTCAAGCAGGTCGTGTCGAATCGTGCGAGCATGGCGGTGGCCGAGTTTGTGGTGTCTCTCATTTTGGGGCTACAGCGACAGATGGTGCTTCTGGCGGCGCGTTGCCGCAGCGGCATTTTGCACACGTTAAGTTCGAACCAGCAGCCGGTGCTAACACAACGGACGGTGGGTGTGATTGGGACGGACAAGGTGGGCTGTCAGGTGGTGCGGATATTGCGACGTATCGGGTGCAAGGTGTTAGCATTCGATGTGATTGAGGCGGCGCAGGTACGCGCGGATGGTGCGAAATACGTGACGTTCGATCGATTACTGGAGCAATCCGATATCATCTCATTACATGTTCCACCGGCACCCAAAGTGAAACACATCATTAATGAAGCGGAATTGAGTCGTTGCAAACACGGCGTACACATCATTAACACTGCGTATCTCAATCTGATTAATTTGGAGGCGTTGGTCGAGGCGTTGGAAACGGGAAGAGTCGGCGGGTTTGCGGCCGATCTGTTCGATGCGAACACAGTGCCGATGTTTCGGCCATGTGACGAGGGCACTACCACAAGGCGTGAAGGCAATCTTCACTTGGCGAATCTCAAACAAATGCCAAACGTGATCATTACTGCGCACCAATCTACAGTGACGAGGAAAGCGCAGAAGGAAACTTCCTTGAGCATAGCAAATATTCTCACCCAATTTTACGATATCGATATGTCGAGCACTCAAGGCAGTGCAACTTCAACTTCGTGAGTGGTGCTTGTTGCCGTTTGTTTTCGTTTCGCGTTGCATCGCGACAAGCTGTACACTGAACGACACCCGTGCGGAGTGCGCCTGTTTTACTTCCTTGCTTTCGTTCGTCGCCCCGTAGCTCAAGTCATCTCTTGTTTCTTTTCGATCTACGAGTACCTGCCGCTGCCGTCGTCGCGGGTGTAGGTGGTGGTAAACGTGACTTTCGACCGCGTTTCGGCTTTGCCACCGACTCGGTAATCAAGATAGGACTGCCTTTCGCTGAGAATAACACTTCCACGGGGTTCCCGTTCGCGTCGTATAGCACCTCGTTCTTCTTCATGTTTCTTGACGGCGTGCCCGCCTTCAACGCTCGACTCGCCGCTCTCGCTCGTTGCACCCGTTGATTGTCGCTTACTGGCGTGATAAACCCTGATTGCACCGCTGCTTTTCGTGGTCTTCGTGTTTGCTTCGGTGGTGGAATCTCTTCCTCCTCCTCCTCCTCCTCATCTTCTTGTTGCTTTTCTTCTTCGTCATCTTCGTCGTCATCGTCGTCGCTAGCAGCAAGATCTAGATTATATCGCGATTGAAGTCGAGAACGCAGCGATTTCGACGGATCCATTGGCACCAGCTCCTTGCGCAGCGCACGAAGGTCTGAAACGTATTCCGGGTCGTCTTCTTGTTTCATGCTCGCTAGGTCGCATAACATTTTCGCGCAGCACAGATGAAACGCCACTCGCATCTTGTATTCTTCGTGCATTGAAGTCCATCCATTCGGTTTTGAATCCATGGCATCCATGAATTCCTCAAGTTTTGTTTGAAGCATTGCCAACATTTTGTCGGGCGCTCCTCTCTTGAGTTTCTTCGCGTACGCATCGAGCTCATTGACGTCGTATTCTGTGTCATCTTCTTGCTCGTCCTCGTTCTCGGATTCCGAGTTTTCACCATCATCATCGTCTTCCTTAGCCACAACCTTTTCGGATACAACCTTTTCGGATAGAACCTTTTCAGTCACCTCGTCTTCTTTGTCCGGCTCAACATCAACGACTTCCTCCATCACTTCATCCTCCTTCGCCTCGTCTGGCTGTTCCTCAGATTGTTCCTCAGGCTGTTCCTCCGCCTCTTCCTCCGCCGGTTCGTCCTCGTTCTGAGCATAGTGCTCTGGTGGGAACGGATTCTTGCCGTCGTTGCAATCCTCCTCCAGGTACGTCGCTTCGTTGGGAGATCCACGCACGTGCTGTTCGAAGTAGATTCGCGATTTGTAGAAGGTGACGAGCGCGGCACGCATGTCGTCGGCGCTCTGGGATTTCAGAGGGCCGAACACCGGTACAGCGTGGTCGACATTGTCGGTCGATACATGGCGTCCCTCCTCCCACCAGTTCGGCCGTTGCGCAGACTTCCACGACGCACGCGAGGCGCCCTGTGAGGCTCGCACCACGGAGGCCAGCTCTTTCGTGAGCGCGGTTTTCGTGAGGCTGTGCACATGTTGTAACGCGTCTTCGAGCTTCGCTACCGAGGCCATCGCGTCGGTGTTTCAGCTTGGCGTACCAGGAATCTGGTGCGAGATGATGCTGAACGATCAAACATGGCGCGAAGCGCGCGGGTTATTCGAAATTTTAAATATTGAGACCTCGTTTCCATAATTGAAATTAGCAAGTTCGGGTTTAGGTGTCCGAGCTGCTGTCGCTATCTCGTTGAACTCATGCAGCATCTTCGATTTCGCTTCTACTATGGGCGCAATATGTGATACCGTGTCGTTTCGTAGAAGTATCTCCGTCTATCTTGAGTCAATATCGTAAGGACTACGCTTAACTTGCTCAAGTTAATGTTGAAGATAGATGGATGGTAAGTGCGCGGAACTATCCTGATTGTGAGGTGTCTGCCATCCTTCCACTCACACGTAACATGGACGGGTGGAACCCAAGATTCGTCTATACCGTACCGATACCATGAGAATCGCATATCCATAGATAGTTCTAGTGAATCTCCCACAGATGATTTTCACATCTCCACGTTAATTAGCCAGAGTCTGACGGGAATACGCGCTACTTCTCCGTGTTCCACGAACAATGACAATTCGATATGGTGTTGTGGGAGTGGGTTTGATGGGAATTGAACACATTCGCAACTTGCTCTGCATTCGAGGAACTCGTATCACCGCTATTGCAGACAACTTTCCAGACTCGCTAACAACATGTGAGAAAATGCTAGTGGATGAATGCGATTATCACGAGCATGTTCGCTCGTTTACGAATGTCATTGACTTGGCAAAGGCCGATGTCTGTGATGTGATGATCGTTTCAACGCCGAATCACACGCATCATCGCGTGCTTCTCGATGCGTTCGATAACACACCCAGTGAAACCCACTTTCTCGTAGAGAAACCGCTTTGTACTACGCTCGCTCATTGTCGTGAAGTGCTCGCTGCTGCAAAGCTTCGAACTGGTGTCACATATGTCGGATTGGAGTATAGTTACATGCCACCGGTAGCACGCATAATCGCAAATGCAAAAAAGGGCATTGTTGGACCTCCCATCATGTGCTCAATAAGAGAACATCGGTTCCCGTTTCTTCGCAAGGTTCGCGATTGGAATCGATTTTCCGCCAACTCCGGTGGGACGCTCGTTGAGAAGACGTGCCATTTCTTTGACCTGTTCAATCGTATTTTTGCTGGACGTGCTCCAGTATCGGTTTTTGCGTCCGGTGCGCAAGATGTGAATCACTTGGACGAGACTTACGACGGGAAAACGCCGGATATTTTAGACAATGCTTTCGTGGTTGTGAACTACGAAGGCGGCCGGCGAGCGATGCTTGATTTGTGCATGTTTGCGGAGGCGTCGAAGGCGCAGGAAGAGGTGGTCATTGTCGGGGCGAAAGGGAAATTGGAGGCATTCTTACCTCAGCTTGAAGTGCGCACAGGAATTCGTGGGAAACATGGATTGGCGGATGTAGTCATCGAGACGGTGGACGATGAACGCATCAAGTATCAGGGCCATCATTATGGCTCGTCCTTCTTGGAGCATTTGGATGTGCTCCAGATGGTCACGAATTTCAAGCAAGGTATCACAACAGCTATCCCGACTGCTGGTTTAAATCAAGGCTTGATGTCCGTCGCTATTGGTGTGGCAGCTCACATGTCTATCGACGAAGGAAGATTAGTCGCCATGCATGAGATCGTTTCAGAAGAGGAACTGCGGTCTGGAATCTATCCTGTTGAATGACGGGTTGTTGAATTCTGGTACTGTACCTTGCGATACCGTGACGATTAGTGATAGACTCGTATTCAGTAGAGAACCGAATTGGAATAACAAACTTGATTCATTCGTTTTTTTGTCTGACGTTTCTTTGTGTCTGGTTCCATTTCGTCAGATTCGAGTTCTTTCCTAGGTCCATGCAAAGAAATGGACGGCACGGACAAGTGCGGTAGTTCATCGCCAGCAGCAAGTCCGGTCGGGTCGAGCTCCGTGCGAACTGTTCTCCTTTCGGATTCATGTACAGATGAACCTCAGTAATAACGGCATTTATCTTAGCGAACACAACAAGTGCAGCGTATGCGTTACGATGATATAAGTTCGGGGATTTAGTTTGCCTGATTCCTATAGCTACTTCGAGTGCACCACCACCTTAGCTCACCTTCTCATCACTTTTCTTTCGCGGTGGTTCCGTTTTCTTGCGGACATCGAGTAGGACAATATCGTCGCTGCTGTTTGCCGCCCTCTGACTCAGTACTTGCGTGAGTGGGGCGTTCATGTCACGCTCGCCGGGTCCAAGTTCGGAGCGCTTGGCCAGTTGCCGTCGATACTGAATAAACGCCAAACCTGCGAACGCAGCAAATGCACCGAATAATGCTGCTTGCCACAACGCCCACGTGGACGGGCCTTTGTCTTCTTTCGTCACGTGAATGACCTCTTCCGCGTCTTCGGCATCTGGCAGTGCCTCAGCGGCATCGGCCTTGGACTCTAAATGAAACGCTTGCACATCCGCGTCATCCGCGGGTTTCAGCACCACCCTGGCATTCCCACTCTTATCGAAATTCGAGCTCTTCACCTTCACCGCCTTTACCCGCAGTCCCACCATGGTATGCACCTGTTGGCTCCCACCTGCGCCGTGAATCGCAGCACGTACCAAAAGCGAGCGCCCGTCATTTCGGAGCACCGCCGACAGCGTCTGTTCTTTCGTCTCTTTCTGCGAATTTTTGGGCAGTGGGATGGTGACGACGAGGTCGCCGTCGGCGTTTCTCGCAAAGTGCGTGGTGGGATGAACGGGGAAACCGCCTAGCATGCCCTCTAACGCGTCCATCAGTGACGGTGGGCGTCCATCCTCCCGTCTTAGCGACCCTAGGGGTAGCACGAGTACTCGGGCGTGTGTCAATACCACGAACAACGCCAAAACGACGGCGAAGCGCATGACGCAACGCTCCGGTCGTGGACACGGTTGTAACTGAGGAGGGATTCACATTTTCGACCTGAGAGTAAAAATTAGTGACCCAGTGACGTGTCGTGGTCCGGGCCCCGGACCGGCTCCAAGTTGACTGAGTAGGTCTGCCGTGTTGACCCGACTTGATTTACAACGTTTGTTTTATTGTCGAGTGTTTCACCGGAAAAATTAATAAATCATCCGTAAGTTTTCAAACTTTATAAACAGAACGGTGGAGTGCGGTCGATAAACGAACATTGATTGTCATATTACTTAACCGTTTAGGTGCCTAGTTTCCCCAGCGTTCAAATGAGCTATACCCCTTTGCATCTCGGTCACCACTCACCCTCCTATCTTTCCAACCATCGCTCACCCTCTCAACTCTCTAGTTCGCAGATTGCTAACCAACCCCTCCTACCACTCACACCTCAACTCAAGCAAGTACAAGCGTTACTCGGTGGGTGCTACGCAATCGCAAGTCGTACCCGGGTCGGAGCTGTCTATCGAATACACCAAATACAAGGAGGTGCAGCAGCAGCTGGAAAATGTGGAGCACGCGTTGACGACTACGATGGATATCACCGAGTCGAGCGCCTGGGCGCGCGAGATTGCGGGAGGTGCGGTATCGTTCACTACTAGTCTGCACACGTTATACCCCGCCGACGACGACTTGCGCCAACTGTTCGGGCGCACGCTGGAAGAAGCGACCGCGCTGGAGCGTCGGCTGCAGTCAGACACAACGTTCAATGCGAACCTACAGCAGATCAAACGAATGGTGCGCGGCTACCTCGAAGGGATCAAGACCCTCAAGATCGAGTATCCCAAGGTCGAGGAAGCGCGCCGCAAGTACGAGCTAAGCAAGAAGAGGACCGCGAAATACAACCACCGCGACAAGAACGACCCGAAGAAGGTGCACGTGCTGGCGATTCAGGACAGAGCGTGGGGCACTTACTCGTCGATGCTCGAGGATACGCTGAATCGAATGGATACCACTTACGAAAAGAGCTCCTGCATGTTCTGCGCCACATTCGTCGCGTACTGGATCATTCAGCGCCGTATCACCGAGGCTGTGTCGGACTACTTTCAACCCGCTTTCAAGTACGCCGAAGATAATGAAGCTGATGAAGCTGATGTCTTCGCTACTACCGCACCAAACTCCTTCTCGCTTCGCTCTGGTAGTAGTGCACCTTCTGAGCACTGAAATCGCTTGCTGAGGTGCATACCCGATCCAATTGTACTTCGTTGTCGCGAGTGCACATCTGAAACTCTAAACTTATACGACGCGTAGTAGTAAATCGTTTCTCTGTTTGCAAACCTAACATTTTCTTTCAGATACTGTGGATAACTCGGTTTTGTGACTACAGTGCTTTCTTCGCGCATACAAGGAGGTTCAGGTAGCGAGGATGGTTCTAAACTGTGAGAAAAAAGCTTCGAACTATTTTGAAATTGGTCGGTGTTCTACTCTAGTCGCTTTTAGTTCAACAAATTGCATCGGTTATGATAGAATTCAATTATTGTCAATGTATATGGCTTTTAATGGAATTTAGACCAAGAGTTCAGTCAGGGGGTTGGTGGCTAGTCTAGTCATAATAGTAATCGTGAGGGTCGTGCCGGTATCCCAACGTTGTTCCTGATTGAACTAATCGAGTCAGACATTTCTCGAACAATGCATCAATAACTGGTGTTTTCTCGAGTATGCTGCTGAAACTTCTCGTGAGAATCTTCGACAGAATCGTACGACACCTTTGAGGTCATTGTCTGTCATTCTTTCAACGTTCAAACTCTCAACTAATTTCGAATGACATTGAGTGAAGCCACACGTTACATCATCAACGCTGATTTCGGGCAGGTAAATCTGTTCGGCACGCAACATTTCCCAGACAAATACGCAAATTCGGTATTCGACTGTTTTGTCTTCGTCTTTCGTGTCGATTCCACACTCTTTGTTCCGCAGTAACCAATTCATCAACCCTACGAATGGGATCAACCCACCTGCTGTAACGAACTAAAGGTAGACTAGACTAGCTAGATATCATAAAAACCTTTAATTCTATATTGAGCTAAAACCTTAACGGAATTTAGGTGTGTAATATGATAAAACCTGGCTTTCAATCAGACTACTTTAAACCTAACGAACTATAGTATGAAGAGCACTACTGCACAAGGTTTGTGGCAAGTAAACCGCCACTAATTTGGACAGCAGGGCTGCATGTACTACACTTTATGCCGCAAACGTCTATCTTTAAAACAAGATGATGTCGGCTACACAGGCAATTCCTCACCGATCACAAAACATTTAAAGTCTCAAAGCCGTTTTATACAATAATGAGCTTTTTATTGGATAATTGCCTTATGATATTGTGACACCACATCCCTAATTAATAACCTAAGGTTAATTAGTGATGTTTAAGCCAATTA
>JAAUYH010043067.1_pt1 | contig 29192 bp, 15 predicted proteins | sample 7278061 | NCBI WGS metagenome assembly JAAUYH01 (sample SAMN14350203, study PRJNA611818) | marine sediment metagenome | isolation source: surface marine sediment (0.6m) | place: French Polynesia: Moorea | collected 2018-08
AGATGAGAAAAGGCAAAGGCGACTTCGCTTTGCCCATGCGTATCGACAAAGTTCTTTTTCACGGTCATTTCGGTATCGTGGCGCAATACCCCTTCAATCATGGCGGCCACTTCTGAGGATGAACAGGTCTTCAACTGTGAGTAAATGCAGGTAGAGTTCTTCTCAACGTGCCAGTAGATCATCACTCCTGGGCCACCGTATCGGACATGCCACTCGGTCATCAGATTCTGGTCCCAAGAACCGAATTTCTTAGAATCAGAGGCGCAGGTGGTAGTGCCTTCACCCCAAATTTGTGGGGAACGGACTCGGAAAATAGCGTTGACCACTTCAGTAATTGCCTGACGAATCGCTTCCTTCTGCACGAAGCGGCGTTTGATATAACGCAAGTCATAGAAGCTGACATCAGCAGTTCCGTTACTCACTCGCTTGAGTCCTGTGTTGGTCCCCAAGCCGTACAAACAGAGTAGCAATCGCTTTTGGATTGTGGAGCGGTCCAGCGCTTCCCGGGACGCTAAACTCTTGAAGCAATTGGTAAACCCAATCCGAAGATCAGCTTCTTTCAGGATATCCAGCAGATTCGTCATCGGCCAGCGCCGAATCAGGTCAGTTTTGAGCTTGAGGATATTGGGCGGATCAGGTCGTTTTTCTAGCGGAGATAAACGGATTGAACCCTTCTTCTGCTTGAGAATTTCAACTTTTGGGTTCTTGGGTAATCCATCGTTAAAGCGCTGGAGTGCTTCCTCCATTGCTTGTTTTAGAGGTTGGATGAAGTCTTCAACCTCAGTCGGTTGTTTTAGAGCTTCGTAATAGGTCTCTCTCTGTTGTTCAAAATCTGCCGGTAGATCTTCTTCAGGATTTCGATATCGATTGGCCCCCACAACCCAGATTTCTTTACACCGTAGGCGTTCTCTTAATGCTTGAAGAACGCAGATTTCGTAGTTGATGCGGTTGATACGCTTATTGCCCTTTGAATCTTCCTCAATCAGAATATCTCGTTGACTATTTTTGATAACGCCCTCAATTGGGACTTTATCATCGGCAGAATAGTATTGCTGGTTAGAGTCGGCATACTTTTTCAGAAGTTCCAACGCCTGAATGACCGGACGATGAACATCATTGTTAGATCGGAACGTCAGGGCTGATAAAAGTTTGGGCAAAATTCTTCTATAGTGCCGACTGTAGGAGGCCCGAATGACCGTATGAACCTTTTGCTGATAGGCTGAACCACTGGTTTTCAACTCTTTAACCAGGTCTTTGAGAGTTTGTTCGTCAACGACTGGGTAAATGACATCTTTAACAATGCCATCTGGTTCCTCCAAGCTGGCATTGGCGATCCGATAGAGCAGGTTGTACTTGCCGCTAACTCGCTTGAACTCCTTCATGAGCTGGGCTTCAACTCTCCGTTCTGCTCGGGAGCCGATACCGTGAATCATTTGAATCAGCAGATCGACCAGGTTATCGGTGACCACTTGGGTGCGTAACCAGCAAAAAGCCGCTACCAGCGTATAGCGAATCGGTTCAGGATGACCTCGTAATTCCCTCGGGGGTTCTGTCGCAGCCCGAGTCGCATAGGTTTGTAGGACTTTCGGGGAGGTTTGCTTGAACAGGTCATCTGGTAAGGCAACCTGACGTAGACGATCTAGCTTGGCGATCTCGTCCAGAAAGCTGTTCAGACTTACTCGTCCAGGTTCAGAATTGAGTGTGTGGAACAACGATGGTTTAATGGCGCTATCATCCTCCGCCGTTTCACTGGTTTTGAGTAGCGCATCGATTTGGGTGCGGCTGTTATCTGAAAGCTTGTTCAGGGTGGCCTCAAAGAACTGAGTCTCATAGGTCCGAATTGCAGAGTGGATGATGCGTTCAACTCTGCCAGGGGTTGGGGGTTCCACCTTCAAGGCTTGAAACCGCTTCTCAACTTCGACTTTCAGATGAACGACATTCATTTCTTGAGGAAGCACATGTTTAATGAGCCAATCTGTCATCTCTTGAGCATCTTGAACCGTAGCTTTCCGAATCCCTAAAAACTCGCGAATTTCAGTCCGATGACGCTGCATCGAGCGTTCATCCCAGCGATACTTAAGAAATTTACGAGCCGGGACACCGACCTGAGAGGCAATGTAATCGACAATGACTGAGGGGATATCGTCCGGAGAAAGAGGAAATTGAGCTTCATGCTGGAAGTACTTCAGGAGGACAGCAACCCCCAGGCGATTCGTGTCTGATTTCCTGGACAGCAGGGTTAATTCACCCGGCAGCAACGTCCAATGCTCAATTAGCTCATCGAGTTCCCAATGCTGTTTCAAAACCGTTCATGAATACACCACCGTTCATGAATACACCCTGAGATCACCCTATCACAGCCCGTGATAAAAGTTCCGAGAATGATTAGTGTCGGAACTTTTGTGTATTAACAGCCTTTCGATAGGCTATATCACTATATAATAGGAGGATGTCAATAGGCTAAATTCTATTTCCTTTTTTATATTCGGAACTTTACTTGATCCCACTGATGGCAATCCTAAATCGGTCGTGGACCTTGAAAGCTGGGGGTCATCGCCAGTCAAGGCTTCCAGAACCTGCTAATTTACGATTCCTTTAGGATTGTCATCTATAGACTTTCTGTCCTCTCTAACCAGAGACAATGATGGAAAACAACAAGGCATCTCCGTCCATCAATATCAGCGGTGACCAATTATCTAATGTCCAGATTGGTGGACAGGCGGGTCGTGATCTAACAGTGACTCAATCTCAGCAAATTGGCGAAGGAATTGCCGATAAGCCGATAACCCCGGATGAAGTAGCAGACCTACTCGATCAGCTCAAGATACTTCTGCAGGGAGCCAACCTGCCAGAAAATGACAAAGATAGGGCCATTCGGAGTATAGAAACAGCTAAAGACGAGGTGCAAGCTGACGAACCGGATAAGGAGTTTGCAGCCAAAAATTTGCAACGGGCGACTAGGGTTTTGAAGGAGGCGGGTAAGACGGTGGAAGCTGGAACTGGCCTGTGGTCGAAGGTACAGCCCATTCTGGAAGCCTTAAGTTCTTGGCTAGGTGTTGTGACTAGCTTTCTTGCATGAGGGGACAGACAAGTGAATGAAGAGCAGCCTCCAGAGCATAACCAGGAACTAAATATTGCTGACAGTGTTTTTGACAGAGTTCAGATTGGAGGTATCGCAGGTCGAGACTTGTCGGTCATGCAAAACCAACGGGTCTATGTCACCAATGTTTTTAATGAAGTACAGGTTGATCCAGCTTCCACTGGTGCCTCTCAGTCTTTAACTCGGCAAGAGTATCGCTGGCGGCAGGCACTACTCAAACGAGTTAAGCAGTCTTGGATTGAAGGAGTATTAGAAAAATCTCTATATGTACGGGTTCTAATTGAACTTGGCCTAGAAGAACGAAAGAATGCTGTTCAAAATCCATTAACCGATGTTGAAGAATTTGCTACCGAAGTAGCAGAAGCTTTTCCCGAAGGCACAGATATAACCGATATCTTTGAACAGCTTGGAGCAGGTCGAACTCTGTTGATTTTGGGAGAGCCCGGGGCAGGAAAAACTGTAACCTTGCTGAAATTAGCTAAGAGCCTGATCACCCGAACAGAGAATGCACTGGATCAGTCGCTACCAGTTGTGATGAACCTTTCATCTTGGGCCAGGAAAAAACAACCCATCGCTGAGTGGGTAGTTGAAGAACTCCATAGGCTTTATGGAATGTCAAAGTCGCTAGCTAGAGCCTGGGTTTATCAACAAAAACTCATTTTGCTTTTAGATGGCTTAGATGAAGTTGATATCAAGTGTCGCCATCATTGTATCAAGGCCCTAAATCAATTCATTCAGGAACATGGAATAACCGAAATTGTGGTATGTAGTCGTATTCGTGATTATATGGCTATTTCTGAGAGGCTAAAATTGCGAACTGCCATTTACATTAAACCATTGACGTCACGGCAGGTAAGTCAGTTTCTTGATAGTGCAGGAGAACAATTATCAGCCTTGAGAATAATTTTGAATAAAAATTCTGAACTTCAAGAATTTGCTTCCTCACCTTTAATTCTAAGCATAATGAGTTTGGCCTATCAAAACTACTCTACGGACAATATAGTCCAGTACAAAACGATGGAAGAATATCATCAAGGTCTTTTTGATACTTATATCAATCGGATGTTTGAAGGAGCTAGGATAACTGCTTATACAAAACAAATTTCTAGAAAAAAGTATCCAAGAGAAAAAGCCCAGTATTGGCTAGTCTGGTTGGCTAAACAAATGCAGAGAACTTCTCAATCCGTCTTTTTGATTGAGAATATACAGCCTGAGCTACTGCAAACCAAGCTAGAAGGATTTTTATTCCGAATAATAGGTATTTTTATCGTTTGTTTGAGCTATTTGCTGCTCACGCAGTTAATTATATTACCAGTGTCTGGTTTCGGGGGGTATCAGTCACTAGTAATGCGTACACTTATCGGGTTAATACTTGGTTTGAGCGGAGGCTTGAAAAAAACGTCTACTGCTTCATTAAAGGGTGCATTATTTTTTGGTATTTCTTTAGGATTGATAATAAGTTTTATCTCTTCATCCATTAATGCTGTATTCGTTTTTTTTGGTATTTTGTTCGGCGGCGTAATGGGAGCTATTGGAGGAGGACTTATGGGAGGGTTCTTTGATGTAATTGAAATCACTGAAAAATTTACTTGGTCATGGCGAAATGCATATAAAGGGTTTCGAAATTTATTCTTTTGGGGCGGTGTAATAAGTTCACCCATAACTTTTTTAATTGCGCTTGGATCGGGTCAAGGATTTACAAAAATAATCCAAAGTGTTGTCTTTAGTTTTCTGACTAATGGGATTGTTCTTGGATTCATTGGCGCCTTTTTTGGAGGACTAGGAAGAGCTAAATTCTATTCTTCTAACAAGCCAAACCAAGGTATATATAACTCGGCAATAAATTATTTGATAGGAGGGCTTGCTACAGGAGTGATTGCATCCTTGATTATGATTGCTGCCTTTGTATTTTCGATTCAATTCTCTGATCAACTATCAGAAGTATTTTCATCTTCAAGTGGAGAAAGTACTTTTTTGGAACTTTTAATGTTCATTGCATTAGGTGTACTTTATTTGGGTTTTTTTATAGGAATATTTACAGGTTTGAAGTACGGAGGTAAAGTATGCCTCCAACATATTTCCTTGAGGATTGTTCTATTTGTAAAAGGTTATGTTCCTTGGAACTGTGCTCGCTTTCTAGACTATGCGTCTGAACGTATTTTTATGCAGCGAGTAGGGGGTGGCTACATCTTTGTCCACCGTATGCTCTTGGAACACTTTGCCCAGATTGAACTGGACCAGACACGGCGTTGAGGCATATCGCGAGGCTAATAGTTTAGATGCCTTGAAATCTTCTCTATACAAGCTTTTCAGGCTAGTTGCGGTAGGTGACAGCTTCCCTAGCATTAGGCCAGTTTATGTGCTTCAGCCAACAAAGCCATCCGTAAAGCTTTTGCTAACCAGGTACTCAATATGCCTACACAACCAATGGAGTAGTCCATTAGATAGTCCTGATATTGCATCAAGTTAGTTTCTCCTGGCAGCGGTAAATGCTCTTGAAAAGTCTGAATGATCCGACCAAATTCCTCCACATCTTCAGATTGCTCATGGTGATATCGTTCCAGATGAATGTCATCACTTCTTCGGCTGACTTGTCCACTCAACGAGCAGCAATTTAGTAAGTCATAGGTTCCAAACAAAACGTGAATCGTTTCTGTCACATTCGCAATGGATTTGAGCCAATCCATCTGTTGAAGCATCTGCTTGCCTCCAGCCACCAGGACCAAGTGCTGTGCCTCATCAATCATCAATGCTTTGAGCCGATGCCGCTTCAGGACTTGCTCAAGAATTCGTCGAAGCGTGTCCGAGCGTTTACTTTGCAATCCCTGCGAAAAATATGATGTGGTATTGATGGTGGAGCTTTCTTCCTCGCTCTGGCTTACTTCCTTTATGAGTGGGGCATGTAGAGCTTCTAAAACACTAAGGTACTAGTCTTTGTAGATAAAACTGCCATGCTCTGCTGGTATTGCCTCTATGGATGCAATAGGCAGCTGACCGACAGCAAGAGTCTTATCAGAGAGCGCTCTTTCCAAGAGCAGTTTCTCAATCCGCCGTCGTAAAGTTGTTTTCCCTACTCCTGCGGGACCGACCACAAAAGATACAGACAGATCAATGGGTGTCTCAATATTAATCAAGAGTGAGTCAAGAGCGACCCGGAGTTTCTTATGTGGAATGGTGACTTTTTGGAAGTACACCAATCGCTCGGGAACTGGTTGTTCTAGAAGCGCGATGGGAAAGGCGAGAGAGTTGGTATCTACCATAGCTCCTCTTGGCTATAAGCCTTAACTCGCTGGCGCCCCTTGAGTTTTTTGTTCGTCTCAGAGGGGGCTGAGATATCAATAGAATCATGAGATGGTGGCTTCAATGGAATGAGATTATCTGGGTATGCCTCTTCATGAAGACCTTTATGGATATCTGTGACAGCCATATCGTGTAGGCGTTGCAGCTGCAAGGCTTCTTGGGCTTCAGGCGATTCTAGGAAAACTGCGATTTCTTTGGCCCTGATAGTGATGTGTTTAGCGTATTGTTGTTTTTGCCGACGAAGTTCTTGACTCGCATACCGAACCTCTCTTTCAGTCCGCCCCTGTAGCAAAGCATAGTGCTCTGATATGCACCTGACCCATTGGCCCTCAACAAAAGCATAAGCCGTTCCCATATCAAATGGGTCATACCGCACAGGGACTTGTGTTCCCTCCACATCAGGCTGTCGAAATGAATCATCCGTTGACCAGTAGTTGAGATAGTTGATTTTGATACCCTCACCCACGCGCACTTTAGCTGTTCCTTTGGGCGTTGATGGCAATGTAAAGATTCTAAAGTTGTCATCGTAGACAATATGTCGTTGACTACGACTCCCACTGTTAGCGATTCCCGCCAAATATGTATCACGGGGACTTTGCCCTAGCGCTTGATGTTCTTTCTGGTCATATATTTCATAGGCATAACAGCATAAATGCTCATTAAGCTCTGCTAAGGTCCATACTGCAAGCCCTTTTGGATTATTTGACTTGGTGATTTGTCGCACACACTTAGTGATCTGCGTATTCCCTCGAAGGTTATAGAGAAATTCAGTGTTTGTCGTTCCAAACAACCGTTCAATCAATGATCCAAAACGCGGACTCGCAGGCGGTCTTTGCTTTTTAGTACATTCAAACGCTGCGAGAAGAGTTTCAAAATACATGCTGCCAAACTCAGCACCGTTATCAACAACTAAGGTTTCGGGAAACAGACCAAATCTTTGTACACAGAGGCGTAGCACCATCATGCAGGAACGATAGGAAGGACAATCGAAACTCAGATAGATTGCCAAAATCCTGCGAGAAAATGCGTCCAAAAGTACGGTTGCCCAGGGTCTGCCTAAAGACCGTCCAGTCTGTCTACAAACCAACTCAATATCTAGCTCTGTATGGTCTACATGACAAATTTCAAAGGGGCGGTCACCATGACGAGGGGTTGTCATTGTGAGTTCATGATAAATCTTTGTCTGAGGATAGGCGGCCCTTTTGCCTTTCCGTCGTTGCGTCTGTTGATACCCAGATCGTCGTTTAATTCGATTCAAGAAAGTTGTCTGGCTTGGGCATGGACTCTCAAATCCAGCTTTTTCCCACTCGCGCAGAAGAATACCGTAGACAGATAGCTTTCCTCTTTGCTTGAGCGTTTCATAGTTTTGTTCAATGATTTGATCAATGAAAGTCCACACTTCTGGTTGCAAGCGAGGTTGACGGTTTCCCCTTGCAGATTGACGGGGTAGTAATCCAATATACCCCCAGCCATAACGCTCTTGGGCAGTACGGAACTTGGCTTTCCAATAACGAATTGTGCGTTCAGACACCGAAGCTTCAGCTGGCGCTTGACCTCGTAGATAAGGCTCTATCGTTTGGTATCGGTATGTTGCGATCTCCAAGTCTTTAGGACTCGCTCGACTAATCTGTTCCCAAAGAGCTTCCTTCTGAGAAGACTGCTCAAACAGTGACAGGCTTGTGATAGAATCTTGTTTCACAAGTCTGTCAAATTCCTCGTAGCTCAATTCAATTAAATCGCTTTCACCCCTGAGAACGATTTGAGTCTGGCCTCTCTGCAAGATCATCAAAAGCTTGCCATCCCAATTCAGCCACTCTCCATCAGAGGTGTTTAATAACTCAAGACTTTGAGTGGTCGAAGCAGCTAAACAAGGCGTGGTGACGTAGTAGACATCTGCAATTTTAGAATCTCGGAATATATGGACCCGCTCAGGTTCAGCCAAAAGCTCTTTCTCTAGATTCACGTAGAGTTGGTGATTCGCAATCAATGAATTGATGTCGTCAACATTGCTGTTGCTTACCGACTGTGCCAGTTCAGTGAGGGTGATTCCAGGATTTAAAGCAACAATGTTTTGGAGGTCAGTGGTAATCACTTCATCAGCAATGTAACCCTGACTCTGGTAGCTCTTTAGGAACTGGCGATTCCGGTAGAGAGTCCAGTTGATTTCACTGTCAGTTCGCAATCGATAGTAGACACCCAGTTCTTCAACACACTCTTGAGCAGGCGGGCTATGCCAATTGCCATCGGCATCAATACAGTAACGGTTAGGTTGCTTCTCAGCTAATTTCTTAAGTCTCTCTTCCGGCTTCCATTCTTCAAACCCAATGGATGACTGTCGAAGTACGAGAAAGTCAGGAGTGTGTGAGCATACGACCTTCCGACCCTTTTTCGACCGATAGGATAGTTTCAGCTTGATGGGTTGATCATAATATTCCAGCACATTGTCATTTGCTTCATAATCTTCAACCGCAGGCAATTCAACCTTGTGAGATTCAAACTGAATGGTTCTACCCATCTTCTGACTGGGGTAGCGACCACAAACATTGTTCCGTCCACCATTGACATGACGGGCTGGCTCAGAGGAGCGAATGCTTTTAATCAGCTCATAAGTTCGGTTGGAAAGTTCTAACCGATTACACCACTTCTGAAATTGCTGGTCCGTAAGCATTGTGATACCTACTAAAGCGGTAAGATTCGCTGCCTGGTAGACAGTCAGGTCAGAAACCTATCAAGGAAGCATGAGGCTGAAGCCTCATGCTTCCTTGATAGGTTGTTTAGACTTTCGGCAGCTTTATACTTTTGTAATAGACTTTCGGCAACTTTATCATGTTGCAAATAGGGCTGACTCTAATCCTCATCTAACGTAATAACAAGGCTTTGAGGTATTTTAGCGGCAAAGTTATGCTTTTCTTTCCGGCAAGGTTATGGTGTAAGCAATATTTTAGGTGGGCCTATCCTAGAAAGTTTGCTTGATCCAGGTCATGGAAGAATTGGATGAGGCCTTCGGTGAGTTGTTGGATGTGGCCTTTGGTGTTTTGGTTGTGGGTGAGTTTGAGATGACGCCAGAAAATGCTGTCACTGGTTTCGCTGACTTCGTGGATGTGTTTGACAGTGAGGGGAAACCAGTTGTCGGCTTTGAAAAATCATTACAACTCAGCTATTTCCATGGAAATAGAGTTGAATGGTGGATAAATCGTCTGTTTTAATCGCTTACTACATGTCCTCAACCCGCGATCGCACTTCGAGTATAGAGCAGGCGATGAAGTGCCTGAAAAGGCGTCAATATCGCGGTGATTACAAAGCTGCCGCCGCTTATGGCGATGCTCTGCCAGCGGAACTCAGGGCTCTCCCAAAGATTGCGCTGGAGCGGGCGCGGATCAGGATGCGCCAGGGGTGTGTGAAGCAGGCTGAAGTACTCCTAGATCAGGCGGATGTCGCATCCGCCTCTCCAGGGGAGCAGTTAATCTTGAGCCTTGAGAAGGCGTCCCTCCAAATTCTGAGCCGATTAGCCGTCACCCAAGCTCTAGAAGAGGCTGATGCGGCGCTGGAAACCTTCTCGGAGGCTGCGTCATCTGTAGAACTAGCAGAAGCGCAACGGGTGTACATTCGTATTCTTCTCAATGCCGCCATCCATAAGGAACTAGCGATTGAGGAGGCCCAGGCGAAAGCTGCTGAATTGCCAAGATTTGCCGAGGTACTTGAATCTGCGGGTTTCCTTGACGAAGGTCTAACGGCGCGGTTCACTTACGCTGACAACCTTGTTGGCGAGGCCTGGTTAGCGGCGCTTGAGGCCGTCGCTAACCAGGCTGAACAGGTACAACGTCCACAGGTGGCGGGGGAAGCTTATACCAGACGGGCAGAGCGGTTACTGGCAATTGGCGGCTCTAGTGAGCGCATCAACGCTGATTTAGAAAAAGCTGCCAAAGCTTACGAAAAAGCTAACCATGTCATTGGCCCTATTGATATCCGACGGGTCAGGGCCCAGTTAGCGATTGAGCGAGAATTAACCGGGACAGATGAGTGGGTTGAATGTTTGGCGGCCTACCGTCTGGCCGACTATCCCAAGGGAGCCATTAGTCTCCTCATGGATCTCTCCCAACTGGCTCACGAAAGCGGGAATACATCCCTGGCGCTTAGCTATCGTCAGCAAAGCCTTGAGCTGGCTCAAGAAGTTGGTATGGGGATGGTTGAAGACAATTACCAACTGGCGCTCGTTGATCTTCTGATCAGGAATAATCAGTATGGGGCTGCGATAGAGATTTGCGAAGCCGCTATCGAAAGCGATCTACCCCGTTTCAGCCGAGGCAACTATGAGCAGCTACTGAGTACGGTCTACTCTTTTGTCAGGAACCTCGACAAGTCTATACGCCACGGTCGTCGGGCCATTGATATCTTCGAATCAGTCAACGCAGACGGTTCTGCTACCATTGCCGTGGTGCGATTAGCCAGCGATCTAGATTCGTTCCGGGAGGAGCCAGCTTGGGACGAGGCGGAACAACTCCTAACAACGTGGATTGCTAAGGACATCGATCGAGAGGATTCAGCCAGCGCTTTGCAAAAACAAGAACTGCTGGCCCAGATATATCTCAACCGCTATTTCTTTTCAGATAGTCTGAGAGGTCAACAGCATCTTTTAGATAGAGCTGAAGGGATCTTAGCGGAGTCTGAAGAACTGGCCCATACCCTCGAACAACGTGAACGGGCTAAACGTTTAGGCGCTATTTATCAACTCCGAGGGCAAATTAAACAAGCCGCGAATGACTTTCTAGGGGTAGAACAAACATGGCAACAGGCGCTATCGACCTACGAAGCAGCCGGTATGGACATGGAAGCGGCTAACTGTCACTATGTCATCGGCGCTCTGCGGCTGAATATGGCGAATCAACAGCTGATGCCTAACTTTGGCGAGGCAGAGTCCCGCTTTAATGCGTGCTTGGATTTCTACGAACGGGCTGAGATGAGAGGGCAAGCAGCAGACACCCACTTCATGATGGCGCAGCTCTACGTCAATGCCGCCCAACGTATTCAACTGGATATTCGTCAGCAGATGCTTGAAGCGGCTTTAAACCATTTGGCGGCTGGTGAGTTTAACTATGATGCGATTCGACGGGATTTTTATGCAGGCTCCGCCCTTGAAGCCCAGCAGTCAAAACAGACAATTATCAAACAGAGTCGGCGGCTGTATGACTTAGCCTTAGAGATTTTGCTATACATTGAACCTGATATTCAAGCAGCATGGCAGTGGGGCCAAAGGGCCAAAGCAAGGACTTTGGGGGATACGTTGGGGACAGCATCGGTTACGCCTGCGCGGATTCTGGCTCAGCTAGAGCAACATCCTGATTCCCTGGACTTATTTCGCCGAGAGCGAGAATTGGCTGGACGGATCTCAAAAGTGTCGCCAAGGGAGCGAACTCAGTTAAGAGAAGAGCTTACCGCTGTGAGGGAACACATGGCTCAAGATCCCAATCTGAAGGACTATCTAGAGATCAGGACTGGGATTGCTTTTGACCTGGACGATGTTGACAGTACTTTTCCAACACCGGAGGATAAACGGTGTGTCTGTGTTGACTGGATAGAAGGGGTGGGTGAGCTTTGGCTGTTTGTTCTGAAACCGGGGCAATCCCCGGAGGCTCGTAGGTTACATGTGCGTGTAGAAGCGGTTAAAGAATTTGTCAATCAGAACTTGAGCAAGGAAGCCTTTCGGTCCACCCTGCGAGATGATCCCGAGATTTTGGAAGACTTGAGTCCTCTGGTGACTCCTCTGGCTGACCTGACTAATCCTGGCGACCTATTAATTTTGTCGCCAACGGGGCCAATGCATGCGTTACCGTTACATGCATTTTTAGTGGAAGGGCGTATTTTGATTGAGCGTAATCCAATCGTCTACTGCCCTAGTCTCAATGTGCTCCGGCATTGTCTGGCTCGCTCTAAGCCGACTGTATCCAAGAAGGCGGCTTTATTTGGCGACCCTAACGGCGATCGCGAAGCGGCGGCTGAGTTAGTGAGCTATCTGGGGCGACTCTACCAGGCTGACTATTTGACTCAAGATCAAGTGACCCGAGCGGCTTTCATAGAAAATATCCCTGGCTGCGACATCATTCACTTCCAGGGCCATGCGGTTCATGACGCCTCCGATCCCCTCAACTCTTATCTCAAATTAGCCGACGGTCAGTTTACAGCTCGAGATATCTTCAGTTTGCAGGGACTAGACGCCGACATCGTCACCCTTGGGGCCTGCGAAAGTGCAGCTAACGTAATTGATACAGGCGATGAACCGTTGGGCCTGATCCCGTCGTTTCTATTTGCGGGCGGCAGTGCGGTGCTCGCTAGTTTATGGAAGGTCAACAGCAAAACTGCGGCCCAATTCATGCGTGACTTCTACGAGGGGCTTGCTGAAGCTAAGCCAAGTGTCAATAAAGCTGAAGCATTGCAGCGGGCAATGCTAAAAGTCCGTGATAATCCAAGATTTGAAGCCCCCTATTATTGGGCGCCGTTTGTTCTCCATGGGGATTGGCGCTAAGACAAGGTAAGACAAGGAGTAAGGAAAATGAGCGATGATACTCTGCTGTTGATCGACGCCCCACTGGTTGCAGACCCGGATGCTGATGAGGAACTCGGTCCGGATGTTGCGGAACCGATTGCAGATGAAGACTTACGCGGTAGCCGTCTGCTGTTGGCTCGGCGGGTGGTTACCCCTATAGAGATTAATGGTGAGTCAGGCGGATTAGTTGAACTGTCTTGCACATTTCAGCCTGCTTATGAGACTCGGTTTACCTGGGCAAGGCTGACGATGATGCTGAAAACACCGGCAGGGATTCGGATTGCTGGTTTGGAGCCCCGTGCGATCCAGGATCCTCGACCGGTTAAGTTCACTGTGGATGACAAGGGAACGTTGGGGCTGAAATATGCGCCGACAGAGCTCGGGGTGGAGCAATCGATACAAAAAGAGTATGAGGTCTATCATTGCGCGGTGCAGGGGTCTGGTATCGGCACTGCAAAGGCGCGCTGGGACTTTAGGGAGAATGAGCATCGGCAGGATGGGTTAGGGACTGATCAGGGATTGTTGTTGACGTTGCCGGTGACGGGGAGGGTGTCGGGCCTTGTCCTTGTGAATGCCCGTCTAGCGCGTTCAGGGGTAGGTGGGGTGCTTTCAGCTGTGAGGGATATGATTTTGGGTGCTGAGCAAAGAGACTATTCGTTTTCAGTGGAGATTCCAGAAAAATAGATCTTTAACTCTATCTGCTTCTACTCTCTGAATGACTTCTTGAGGATCTATGTTTTGCTGTGGTTGAGTTAGACTATCTCACTCACAACGCTGGTTTTATCGGCGATCGCATCTGATTCACATTGATGGCTTAATAGCGATCGCTTCTATTGGTTTTGTGTCAAAGTCGTCAAAGAATAAAAAAGCTCTCTTTTCCGGCCATATTAATTTTTCAAGAAAATAGAAATTGAACCAGGACTAGCTGTATAAACTGGTTGTAGACCGAAGTCTAACTCCGTGTAAGAATTTTCAAGAATATTCTGTAAGGCTTCTGCAACTTCTCGCTCATTTTGCTCAAAATAGCGAATTTGGTCGTAGGATGCGGCATCTAAACTTCCCCCTCGTTGTTTAATCTCAATGGGGGATGTTACATTAGCATTAGTTAAAGCATCTTTTATTTCATTTGCTATACTTTGCTGTTGAGGTTTGCCTGAATTATAAAAAATCTGAATTTTATAAGCATTAACAACACTTAGCAGGCGATTATCAATTGATTGTCGAACGGAAGCTACCTCTGGTTCGCTTAAGTTACCACCACCACTACTCACCCATGGCTTAAGCTTGATTGCCAGGCTAGGGCTCATCAGATCAATTAATGAAATTGCTTGAGGCCGGGTTTCTGAATTTTTAATATCTACCAAAAATAATTCGAAGACCTCAAGCTCAAAAGCACTTTGAATTTCCTCTCGCCTACTCACTTCTCTGACTTCTGCCAATCGCTTTTGAGCATCAGCTATCCTATTTGAGGCTCTACCGGTTACAAATGCGAGATAACCAACCAGTAGCGGAATGATTATACCTTGTAGTACTTTCGTGATTTTTTCGAATTTGCCAGGTCGTTCCTCAAGTTTTTGAAGGGTGGATTCTATTCTGTCAAGTTGCTCCCTGATATTATCCTTTTCCATCATTTTTGTATCCTTATAAATTAAAGGACTTTTCTGTAGTGGTTCCCGAACGCATAAAGTATATCGAAAAACCTACTGTGTAAACGTTGTAGATGTCATCTTGTCCCTAACCCTTAGTAGAAAAATGCCGTATCTGCCTTGAGCAAAGGGATCATATAGAGATCGCATCCCCATGAAATTCACTTGTGTTTAGCTTCGTCATTGGTTTGGCGAAAGCACTTTCACGCCACCTACGATAACCCCCCTATCTCGCCTATTTCGTGCGTGTAGCGTCTGTGCGACAAAATTGTACCTTGCGAGATCGCACCCCATCGACTTCACCTGGGTTTGGCTTCGTCATCGGTTTGGCGATCGCCTGTAACTGGCGCTCGATGCCGATCTCACCTCCATCTTCAGCCATGGAATCGCATTTTTCGATAGATTCGGATGGTAATGGGTTGTTCTTATCGGTTCGGATTCAGGCAATCAGCCATCCCAGCGAGATTGCAACTGCCTATGCTGTCCTAATCCGCGATCTCATCTGGGTGACCTCGATGGCTCGCTCTCGATTGTCCTGTCAATCGCAGTAGGTTGAATTGATGCAAAAAATATCTGCACAGGCAGGAGAATAATGGTGATATTGGATGGCGATGTCGTTGAACCAAGCTATGAGCTAAACTGTCTCTCAGAGGGTTACTAACAGGAGCTGAAATGCAAAATCGAACATTTGTAGCTGACGATGGTAGTGCATCAGAAATATTGGAACAAGCTATTCGAGAAGTACAGCAAACTCCCCAAGAATATTTACCGACTTTGTGGCAGATAATTCGTCTGTTTCGTGAGAGTGTGACTCTGAAACCGGCAGAGGAAAGTTTTCGCCAGGGATGGCAAGAAGCGATGACAGGAAATACGATTCCTGTTTCACAGCTTTGGGATGGGATTGATGCCGAATGAACCCTCTAAAATCCAAATTGAGGTTACATCTGAGTTCAAGCGCAGTCTACGCACTTTAGCAAAGCGATATCGTAAGATCCGTTCTGATGTCCAGCCGATTATTGATCGGTTACAGGCAGGTGAAGTTATTGGGGATCAGATTTCGGGTACTCGCTATACTGTGTTCAAGGTCAGGGTTATCAATAGTAATATTCAAAAGGGTAAGAGTGGGGGATATCGCTTCATTTATTATCTCAAAACTTCAACCCAAATTATTTTGGTTACTATTTACTCAAAGTCCGATCAAGGAGATGTTTCAGCCGATACTATCAATAGGATAGTGGCTAATTTTGAATCCCAGTAATCACTTCATTTTGGGGTGATTAGATGATGCTTCATTTTATGACTGCGCTCGACTATCGAATGTTTCCTGTCCGAGATCGCAAAACGCTACACTTGAGTGAACCGGAGATCTCACCTCAATATTCAGTCAGGCGATCGCATTTTTCGATAGGTTCAGATGGTAATGGGTTTCTCGTATCACTTCAAATTCGGTGGTGATCGCACCCACTTATGCCACTCCCGATTGCATTCTCCGCGGTGTTTGCTAAACGCGATGGCGCAATGCCACTCCGAAAGGAGTGTCGCCTTCAGAACTTGGATGGGTTGGCCATGAGCGATCTCCTTCGACCACCACCAACCGAAGCGATCGCCTTGGAATAGAATTCCTGAAACGCCAAAAGGAGTTTGGGATGAGTGATGGTGATGGGTAGGATGGGGTAGCGATCTCGTAATCCGCCGAAGTATGAGGAGAGGGTTGGTGCGTTCCCAAATATCGGGTAATGTCGAAGTCACAATGGTTTCAAGGAACGCACTCTACAAGAGAGATCGCACTGGGGCTGGTTATTGTCGGCACTGCTGGTTAACGAGATCCGAGTGGGCGGCTATCCACCTTCCGTAATACCTTCCACGAGCCGGGTTTAACGGCCCACGTCCCTCTAAGACTGTGTAAATGGTTAAGTATGACTTTAGCTCACTTGTTACCGCCGTATAGCATTTACTACGTGCGTCGGAAGTGCCGAACGAGTAGAACACGCGCGCGTCAGATGATAAACGGCTCCTCAACATTGCGTTGCAGTTCTTCTCGAGGTATTCGCCACTGCATGGGATCAGCTCGGAATAAACAGAGCAGCTAGGGTCAAATTTGTCATCATCCACGAGCAACTCCTCACTGTGATACCCTGGCTCCGCATTGAACAATTTATGGCGGCAAGGCTCTAGAGGGTATGCCAGGTTGGTTCTATGCGAGAACGTTGGCCAACAAGCTCTGTTATTCAGGCTTGCGATGGTACTCTCGAATCTTACTCGCACCGCCGCTTGCGACTCCCTGGCGGTCAGGTAGTGCACGCGGACCGGGTTGCCGGTATACCGCTGGACCGTGTTGGCTGTTTTTCTTTTGGGTGTCATGTTCGCCATAGGAGGGGGGCATGTCCCAGCATTTATGGCCTCAAAATATTCTGCGAGATAATCGGCCTCGCGCTCTAACCCTTGGTCCACAGTCAGTATCGGTCTCGTTGCATATGATCCATCCGCGTTCGGTCCGCTCGACGCGCCTTGTTGCAAAGTATGGACGAGCTCGTGGAGGATTAAATGCCTTCCTTCCCTTGTTTCTTCGGTATAGGCCCCCGGGGAAAAATATATGTGGGTGCCAATGGTAATCGCGATCGCGTCGAAGTTGGCCGGGAGGGGCGATGCCCGATGTATCTGCACGTTTCGTAACCGACAAGCTATTTGTGGGCTTACGATCTTCGCCATCAACGGGGATATCTTTTCCCCGGGGGTGGTCCGGGGCGGCCATGGTGGATCCTGGTCTTTTATGTCTTCTACTCCTGAACAAGCCGTCAATCTTCCTTTAACCCCAGCCGATGCTTGGATCGGTAGGACTGTGCCCATCCGAATTATTTCGCCGTTTTGCTTGCCGATTAACAGTTTTGCTACTCCAACTGTCTTATCGACTATCTCGAACTTTATCGTTTTCAACCTATACTCCTTAGTGAGCTTTTGTGACAGCTTTATAATTTCGGATCGACTTAGTCCCTTCTTTTTCGTCTTATCTGTCCGACGCATTTCTTCTAGAAATGCTTTCTTTGCTCCTTTAATATCTTCTTCTCCAATAATTCCAAACAACTTGACCATAACTTTCGCCAATTGACCCAGCTTGACATCGGTTTGCTTCGACAGCTTATCCGCCTGCCCTTTATCCGCCTTCTTGCCACCCTTAGCGCCTGACGGTTGCGCATCCAATTCGTTATTCAGTTTCTTCGCGTTAGATAACAGAGGTCCGGCCTCTTTAGGTTGGGGTTGCACTTTCTCCCATTTACTCAATTGTTGGGTCACTGTCATGGGAGTACTCGAAATCATTGGCACTGGGTTCGTCTTGCCCTTGAGCTTAAACGAGAGCATGTGGGATTTTCCATCCTTGGTCTTAAAGGGCTTCTTCTTCTTCCACCAGCCCAGGAGTTTCTTCAAGGCGGCCTTGCCTTTCTTAATTCGCTTCTTGGCAAAGTCAATGATCCGCCTGATAATCGCCCTCACAACTTTAGTGATTGGCTGGGTCACCTTGCCGATCACCTGCTTCACTTTCTCGCCAATACCGCCCAACCCAGCCAAGGTTGCCAACAAGCCGATTAGCACTGGCAAGCTATTACCCATGGCGTCTTCAACTTTCTTCTCGGCCTTGGGCAAATTCCCCGCTGCAATGGTGGTAATCGCCGTGTAGACCGACAGGACAAACTCCTTAATCTGTTGGTAATTCCCCACCAAAAACTGCACGAATCGTAAGAGCAGCTGCACCACTTTCACGATGGCTCCCGCCCCGGTGAGGAAACCCATCAACCAGGTAATGCCTTCTTGCAACACCTTGGTAATGAAGAAATTGCGAATGGCGTCAACCACTATCTTCCGTAAGTCAGTGACTTTTTGCTGCGCCGTCTTCCACATGGCCATGGGGCCTTCTTTGCGCAGCTTGCCGATAATGGCGATGCTCTTTTCAATCACATCAAAGATCTTGCCTGCAGGCGGGAAGCGTTTGATCACCACAGCTTTGATATTGTCGTAGGTGGCTCCCAGCAGTTGGGCTACCAGGGAAAACACGCCCATCGCATCGAGCTGCTTCGGTAGCTGGATCGGTAAGGCTGACAATGCTCCCGTTAACCAGCCCACCAGGCCTTTGATTAGATGGGCCTTGATATTCTTGACGAAATTGAGGACCCCGCCTTTCACCGCGAGCACCAGGTTATTGAAGAACTTGACCACATGCTTGAGAATCTTGGCAGCGAACTGCCCGGCCCGATCGATGAATTCTAAGATCGGCTTCGGGTCAATTCCGGCCAGCTCGCAAGCTTTCTGGACAAACAGTCGTAACCCTCCGGCAAAACCTTTGGTCAGAAATGCCCCGGCAAGCTGCACGGATGTTTTGATCACCGATTGATAGAACTTCAGCCCCTTATGGAGGGCGGTTCCCAATCCCTTAGCCACCGCCTTCACTCCGGCAATGGCCCCATTGACGATCACCCTTACACCCTTAACCGCCACCTGGACAATGCCATTGATTGCCCCACTGATCCGCTTGACCAGGGCTGGGAGGTGTTCTTTGAGGAGCGTATCCACCTTCTTCTGAACCCAGTCTCGGAACTGGTTCAGCTTGTTGACCACCCAGACTCGGGCATCATTAATCCACTTGAAGGCGGCCTGCTTCGCCCGTTCGATAATGGACTTGACGGCCGCACGAAGCCGCTTAAAGATCGCATCAATGCTCCGGATCGCTTTCTGGACAGCACCTTTAATGCGATTGATGAGGTTAGATACAAATCCAGAGCTAGCAGCCTGAGGATCTGGTCCGGTTTGGCGCGAAATCGTATCCCTACTGAGCATTGCCAGCTTGACTGGCTGATTCTTCCACCCCCCTTGCTGCCGCTGAAGGGCCAGTTTTTGCGCGTTGGCTTCCTTCTCAGCCTTTTGTTGTTGCTGCCTGGCTTTTTCTTCTCCTTTTGCCAGCTCAGCGTTAGCGTTAGTCTTAGCCTGGTTGACCTTCTTCTCGACTCCTTTGCGAGTGTTGATTTGTTCCTGGTTGGTTTCCTGGTCAAAGGTCTGCATCATGGCATAGGCAGCTTTAATCCCTTCTCCTTGCTGCTGTGCCACGAGTTGACGATTCTTCGTCACGATTGCGCATTGCTGGTGATTCGCTTCATGGTTGATGCGATTGGCTTGATCATTCGCTTGGGCTACAGCATTGATTTCGTTGATTTTTTTCTCCTTAGCCCCATTGAAAACTTGAGTCTTCACCCCTTGCAACCCCTGCTCTAGGGTCAGCTGTAGTGCTTCATCGGCCTTATCTCTTATTTCCTTGGGATAGGGGGCATTCGCGTAGTCCAGCATTGCTGGAACAACGGGTGTCCCAATCTCACCCACGCCTTCAGTCGACAGGTTCACCCGCTGTTCTGCTTTCATTGCCTTCGGCTGAATCCGGCGCTGACCTGGATGGGTCTTGAATGCCTGAATCTTGCGATCTCGCTGATCTTTGAGCTTAGCGTTGGCGACTAACTGCAGCTGGTCCAGCCGCTTCGGATCGGCCTTACCCGTCAACTCTACTGAGGGAGCTATGCCAGCATTGATATTTAGCCCCGGATCCTTCGTGGGGATCCGGTTGATCACATGTTTGGAATTGCTACGCCACCAACTGAGGAAGCCGCCCTGTTTAGGCCGATTCAGCAGGGCTTCAGTTGTTTTATTACTCGGTGGCGACGCCCGATTTTCATGAGGTTTCATCGCCACTTTCGGTGGTTCAGGCCCCACGTCCTTTTCCTTAATCTCTGTCGTTGTCGGCGTAGGAGTCTGAACGGGAGCCAGTGATAGCGTTTTCTCTCCTGTGGTTTCGGCCACTAACACAGGAGCCTTCTCGGCTTCAGTCTGCTGTTCCTTCCCTAGCTTCTGGGTCAGCGTTGCCCCCAGTTGGGCGTAGGTTGTAGCGATTTTTGAGGGACTAGCGCTGAAAACCTGCTGTAATGCCTGATCAGACGCCCCCTCTAGTGGCACAGCGGCAACGACGGACACGGCTGCTTGAGCGGTTTTAGGGGGTGTGGATTCGGTTGGCAGCGGCAACGGCTTCACGGCTGCAGTGGCTGTATCTGCTGGGGGTGGCGGGGCCGCGTCTGCAGGGCTAGCGGGGGGCTGATTGGCTGACGTTTCCGTTTCAGAAGCGACTGGGGGAGTGGCCTCAGCTTGAGGGGTAGGGGCTTCAGAGACGTCTGTCCGAGTTGGGCGATCGGTGGGGGCCTCTATATCAGACTTGTCTGATTGAATCTGAACTGGCGCGGCTCCCTGCTGCGCCACATGGGTCGCCTCATGGGCTATCAGCCCCAGGTTGTAACTAGACTCACTACGGTTCAAGAAAATGTTGTTTCGGTGGGTAAAGGCCCGCGCGTTCAGGCTTGCAGTCGCTTGATGGGCGTTGAAATTTGTATGCACCCGCACCCCACTGAGATTCACCCCCAAATGAGGTTCAATCCGACGACGCATGCTGGCAGGCAGCGGCGACCCCAACCCTGGACTACGAATCCTGGCCCCCGTCGCCAGGGAAACCCTCGGGATCCCGATGCCTTTCCGTTGGAGGGCGCCTTCATCTCCAGTATCTTCTGTGTCTGCAGCGGCTTGTCGCTGGAGGGTATCTGCAGCAGTGGCGTCTTCGGTCTCTTCGGTAGTCTCATCCGCTTCGGCGGGTTGGCGTTGGAGAGTGTCATCGTCGCTTTCCATCCGTTGGACGGCCTCCTCCTCCTCGGCCCGGCGCTGAATCGTGTCTTTCTCGTCTTTCTCTTTGGAATTCTCTTTGCAGGCGCTACAGCTCGCCTTCCGCTGCACCGCCTCCTCTGGCGCAGGCTCTCGCTGCACCGCCTCGTCTTCCTCAGTCGCTCGCTGCACCCCCGTCACCTGGGCCCGATTCTCATCCGGCTGGGGCAGCGGAGCCGGAGACTGCATCACCGACTTAGCTACAGCATCCGCTTCCTGCTCGTACTTATCCCCCGGTGGGTTGACCTTCAACTTGGGCTGCGCCAGAGGAGAACGCATCGCCAGGGGGGATATCGGCAGCCGCGACGGTTTCGCCGATCGGTGGGAAGAGGTCGGCGTATCACAAGTCGGCTGTCGCCGTCGGGTGCGTTCCGCAAGCTGGACCATGGTCACTTCAGGGGCGCCACTGCCCCCATTTTCGTATATTCCCGCTGAATTCCAGCCGTCAAGAAGCAATCTGATACAGAAGCGTCAGCTTCCACCGCCAGCAAGGTGGCATGGAGGGCCGCATTGCGGATTTGGCCGCCAGTGAGCTGGCAGCGTAACGCCGCTTGCCGCAATAAGGTTTTGCTAACCGCGTGCTGCTCCGGCAGATGGAGTCGCCAGAGGCGTTCGCGCTCTCCGGCGTCGGGGGTTCTAAAGTCAATCACCACATCAATGCGGCGCTGAAAGGCGCTGTCAATACGGTCGCTGGCATTGGTCGTGATTAGAATAATGCCTTCGTACTGCTCCAGACGTTGGAGCAGATAGTTGGTCTCCAGGTTGGCGTAGCGATCATTCGAGCTGCGCACATCGGTGCGAGCCGTCAGCAGGGAGTCCCCTTCATCCAACAGCAAAATGATGTCCTGTTCCTCCGCCCGGGCAAACAACCGGCTGAGGTTGCGCTCGGTTTCTCCGATGTACTTGCTCACCACCGCTGAGAGATCAACCCGGTACAAATCCAGCCCCAGTTCAGCGGCAATAATGCGGGCGGCCAGGGTTTTACCCGTGCCGCTACAGCCGCCAAACAAGGCTCGCACCCCGCGTGTGGCGCCGGTGAAGCCCGGACCCAGGTGTCCCAGCAGGGTTTCTCGATACCGGCAACGGCTAATCAGGGTTTCCAATTCGGCGCGGGTGCTGTCAGCAACAATCAGTGTGTCCCAGGTACAGTTCATGGAAATGCGAGTGGCCAGATTTTCCAGGGTCTGCTGATTCAGCGAGCAGTAGGCTTCCTGGACATCCGTCAGCTCCACATAGGGATGATTGTTAAGGGCGGCGTAGGCATGGGCCAAACGTCCCGCCTGCTCCACCGTTCCCAGGGTGAGGTGATAATCCTGGCTCACCTGGGCGATCATCTCGCGGGCGCCGTTAACACTGGGGTCCAAAATCTGGCTCCATTGCCGCTGACGCGCCGCCCGATCCGGTGCGGGCGCCCAGAGGGTCAGACACCCTTCCACCTGCGCCCCACTCAGGCTGCCTTCGCGATTGAGGAAGACGCCAAACAACCCCGAGTATCCCGCCAGACTGGGCAACGCCAGGTTTTCGCCCGGGGCCAGCTCCAGGTCAATTATCGGAATGGCTCGCTGCAAAATCGCCAAGGCCCCCGCCAATCGACAGAGGGCAGGCAACGCTTTAGGGTCCGACCGTTTGAGATGCAGCAGGCCATGATTTATGGAATGGGCCATGGCGGCCAGGGCCCGTTGCCGTCCCGCGCCCCGCATCCCCCGCAGAATCACGCCCCGCGTCAGATCGCGACTGACCAGATCCGGCAGCCGCGCCAGCAGATCCAGCAGATCCTGCGGCAACAAGCCGGTCAGACTTTCAAAGCTATTGAGGGACTCAGGAGGATGGTAAATCAGCCCATCAGCGGGTTGAGCGGTTCTCCCCAGCAGCGGTTCCGCTGTCGCCGCCCCACACAGCGCATCCCACACGGGCGCTGGCACGGTCAGGGCTTGGGAGGCCCGGGGGCGATCGCTGTGATGCCGGGTAACCAGTCCGAAACGTTCCAGGTCTTGCGCCAACACCCAGGCCGGCGGCGGATCGCTAACGGTATTGAACCGGATTAAATCCTCCAGTAATCCAATGGTCAGTCGTTGTTCCTCTGGCAACGGATGCAACACGCTATAGATGACGCCAAAGCGGGCGTCCACTTCCACCAGTCCGGCATACAGGAGGGCTTGTAGGTGATCGGGCGTGAGTCCGGCCCGTCGTAACCGCATCAGGGGAAAGTCCTGGTGCTGAGCGGCGGCGTCTTCCTGCGCCACCACAGCCTGAAAGGCTCGATCCACCTCTTTCCAGGCGGTCAGGTCAGGGAATTGGGCCTTGAGGGGATCGAGGTAACCCCCCAAAAAGCCGTAGTCCTCCAGCACCGGATCCCCCCCAACACTCCCCAGGCAGGCTGCGACTCGCAAAATGCTGCGCTGCAGCCATCGTTGAATATGGGCTTGGGGAGTCGGGAAGACAGTCATGGCGGCTACTCGTAGTGAAACGCAACAACGCGGGCCAGCTCCGGAACCCAGCCCGGATCTCGATCCAAGCCCGCCATGCGCACATCTAGCCGGATTTGCTCCAGGGTAAACACCACATCCACATGGGTGCGGGTGAGATACAGGGTGGCAGGCTCTAACAGGATGTCCGCGATGGCCTCGGGTTGTTCCAGTCGAGCCGCTAGATAGGACTGAACCGGCGCCAACACCTGGCTCCGCCAGACAGAGAGCAGGGCATCGGCCACCGGCTCCCCGGCAAGCTCAGCCAGTAGCCCCCACACCGGATCGAGGGGCGCGTCTGGCAACAGGGCCTGGGCTAACCCAGAGATCTGGCGCCACGGGCTGAGGGCCGTCGTTGGGGGTTCACCAGCGGGGACTTGCCCCGGCCAGTCCAGTGCAATGAGCACATTGACCAGATACCACAGTCCTCCCACCGCTGTCGCGATGCCTTGTTCTGCATTGACGGTTGCATCGACGGTTGAAGCGAAAGGGGGTTCGAGAGTGGGAGTCTCTACCGTAGCGACTGACTCCGCATCAGTGGGTGGGGCAGCCAGAGGCGATCGGTCTGAGGGAGACTGTTCTGATGCAATATCTGTTGTTTCAGGGGGCGATAGGGATTCTAAGGGAGTACTTTGAATATCAACAATCTTGGGAATCTGGGCAGGGGAAACCCGGGGAGGACCAGAAGCCTGGGTCGACAATGACGATACGGACGCTTCATCGTTCTCCCGCTTGGAGACTGGCGAATCTTTAAGTAACTGCTCCGTCCTGGGCAGCGTCAGACTTACCGCCGCCAGTAACTGGGTTTCCGGCAGAAGCGACGGCATTAAGGTCTGTACGGGGGGCGCTAAATGGGGGGTAAGCACCGCCAGTAGAGATCGGTAGTCTGAGTCGGGCTCACCAGAACGGGGGACGGGGAGCGAACATTGAAACCCCTGGACAATCTGCTCCAGCAGTTGTGTAGACTGGTTGGCCGTTAGCCTGCTTAGAAGGGATCCCATCCCGGCGCGGGATTGGCTCAGCAACAGCGTGAGGGCGGCGGGCAGCCATTGCGCCTCTTCCCGCCACAGCTGAAACAGCGTCTCATCCCAGCTATGGTGGGCATGGGGATGCAGGGCCGTTTGCCACCACCAGCGATCGGTCGCGACGCCCTGGCCAATATCCCAAGATAAGCAGGCCAAATATTCCGCCGGATCAGCAAACCAGACGCTATTAGCCTTAGACGATACGGACGAGTGGGCCGGACGCCCCGCCGTGCGCCAGCAATCGTTGAGGGCGCGTTGGGCCGCCTGCTCCCAAGCCCGCAAACTCCGCCTGGACTGGCCCGCCAGCAACTGCCCAGGGTCCGGATCCGACAAGTGCCGCACGACTAAAATGGCCTGGGGCGGCATGGCCGGATAGACCGAGATTTGCTCCAGGGCATTGCTGACTCGCCGCCGCCATTGCCGCCGTTGACCAGCAGAGATCGCCTCCTGCACTGATAAAAACACTCGGTTGAGGGTCAGGTCATGGCGGATCGCATCGCTCATGGCGACCTCCCTTCCATGCCAGGACGATCAGCCGGAGTCGCAATAAACTGGTGGCCGTTGAGCAGAGTGCTGCGCTGGTTTTCAAACGCCTCGCCCATGGCCTTCAGTTTGGCGGCAACCGTCGCATCAATAATATTGTCAGTGCCTTCCAAATCGGTGAGATTAGCCTGGGCAATATCACTAGGACTCTTAAACGCGATAGCAATTCTTTCTACTTTACTTTCAGCGTTTTCTATCCCTTGCAGTGCGGTTTGAATCAAAACACTATTTGCTTCAGCAAACAAGGCTTTAGCTTCGTCAACCATACGCCCAGCCTCAGTACCTGAAATTTTTAAGGTCTGGGCCAAATCACCGCTGTTTTGACGGGCTAATTCTTTGGCTGAGCTAATATTTTCCTGAACCAAGCGGCTGGCAATGTCGTCAGAGACGTTGTCCAGCATTGCCACACTCTGGTCAGGGATTGAGGCCAACTTTCCTAAGGCGTAGCCCACTGCTGCTTTCCTTCTATAACGGTCGAGTGTTTCGTCATTAACCAACAGGACTGCTTTCAACCTTTCACGTCCCTCCAGCGTCGCCGCCTGGCCACGAAAATCTGCGTTCGTAACAACATCAATGGTTGCTAGAGCATCTCGGGCACCCTTGGAAATAGTCGTTCCATCTAGGGTGAAGGACGATGAAGGGAGCACATTTTGTACATTGCTCAATAGTCGGGGGATATACCTAGCCAACTGACTTCGGACTCTCTCCCGCTCTGCATCAGTAATCCCACCCCGCTGCTGTAATTTAACTTCTAAGAGAATATTGGTAACGGCATCAGGGTTCGCGTTAGCGAGGTCTACTTTATGCGGGTAAGCTCCTTTGAGAGCATCGCTTTCGATCTTACCAATACCGGGATAAGCCATATAGCCGTGACGAAAATCCTCTTGCAGCCTTTGTCGAGTCTCTGCAATCAAGCTGGCGCTATAGCTAGGAGATTGTTTGAGCACCCCAGCAATCAACTTGGCAGGGGCATTAGAGAAGGTTTCAAGATCCGCCAGTCCAACTCTCTGGAGCTGCTCTACTGTCGCCCGGTCAAAATCAAGAATTCCTGTACGATCGACTGTCGCAGTCTTATCCAGGGCGTTATCTACTGCCCCGGGAATCGCGATAAAGCGGCTACCGTCAGCAGTTTGCACAAAGGCCGCCACTTTATCACGAGGCTGATCAGGTCTGTAATCCTTACGAATATAGAGCACAGGATTTGCTGTGGCTACCCGTGGATCCTCTAACCCTGGATAATTCAGCAGTCTTTCTATCTGAATACTCAACGCTGGATTTTCCAGCTTCATATAGCCTGTAGCGGGTGGTTCTTTGAGGTGGATATCTGGGCCGAACAGGTCGTTCTCCCATTTCCGGTAAAACTTCGGCCAGTCGGTATGAAGTGAACCTCCGCGAAACCTAATGCCGCCAGGCGACAGCAGAGAATCATCTCCCCTGAAGATATTGCTTGGACTCTCAGAATGACGCTTCCGAAGAATAACTTGGGTATAGTTGTCAGTCCCAGCTGTGACGTCCACCGACTCGGAAACCCCATAGTAGTCTTTCTGGGTAGAAATAGCCTCAACAGTGTAGGAACCTGTAGGCAAATCGTTGAAATAGTAAGGTCCACGCTCTTCCGTGGTGACCACATAATCATCAACGGTATTGAATCTAATTCTCTCCCCGAAGCTATATTTGTGGCGAGTTTGGGTTTTGGCCTCTTGCAGAAACCCTTGATAACGGCTTTGACGCAAAGATTTGAACGGCAATTGGCTGCTCTGGTCAATGGTGCGAATTACTCTGGTTTTCTGGTGGATCGCCTTTACGGACTGGATGTACTCTTCGGCAATCTCCTCCCCTGTTGTGGAAAGCACTTTCACATATAGATCCCCTGTGGAGGTAAGAGTTGGGGTATCCTCCTTTACCTTATCGGTTTCTGCTGCTGCTGCTGTCATGACAGAATGCCGCACAAAAATTCGATAGGGCTTATCTGTAGAAGCTCCTCTGAGCTGGTAGATATCCACGGCGTCAATTCCGGGTCGAATCGATTCTTCATAAAAAGAATCATGAAGCAGCAATCGCAGCCGTTCTGGTTCTAAGAGTTCAGTCGCAATCTTGTATTTGTTAGGACCGAAAAAAGTGTCTACCTTGAAGCGAAGATCGCTTTTCTCCTTCTGAATGGGAAGATATCCAGCAGCAGGCAGATATTCAAAATGTTCCTTCGCAACGACTTCAGCAGGAACCAGGTTTTTATCTTTGCTCAGATCCTCCAGGTGATCTTGAAACTGTAGCAGGAACGCAGCCGCCTCAGCAGAGCGACGGGAACTGACATAAAAACCAAACGGATTGCTGAGGTAAGTCTCTGGATGTAGGGTTGGGGACGCCACCCTCCGCACAGCCCACATGTCCACAAATTGTAGGGACTGGGACTGAAACTGGAATACAGCCAAGGGGACATCACAGAGCGTTAGTCGGCCATCTTGTTGGTAAAGGTCGTCCACAAGCCCGTAGGTCAGGGACTGTTCCAGGGGTTGGGAATAGATTTTTCGTAACGCATTGCTTCCGAAGCACGCATGAGCCAGACGACTGCGTCTATTTAAGGCATTGTGAGGAATTTGGCTGACGAAGTCATCGTTGGTCAAAGGTATAAGCTTGAACCGTACTCCTACTTCCTCATAGCGATTTGTACAACCAAGACGATCTCCTTCCAAGCCTGAATTCGGAGCCATGGTATTCGATGGGCGAGTGGCGCTGGTAATTGCCAACAGGTAGTAGCCCGTGGACACGGTGCCGGTTAAGTTTGTCGCCCCCGCGACTTCGCACGGCGCAAAGGGTGAAGTAGGTTTGCCCAAAAGTTTCGTTTGGACCAGCTCGACCTTCGTTGTTCTTGAAGTGGCGGCGCCCGGTAGAAAGAGCCCCTCTCCTCGACGATTGATCGCCAGTCCAGGGGTAATCACCAGGGAGGTCTGATTGGCATCAGCACTAATCTCCAAACCGTAAACGACACCAGTCCCAATTGCCTGCCCAAGATAACGCGATCGCTGCAAATTAGCCTTCTGTTCATCTCGCAGATCAGTAGCAGTGAGAATCCGCCCGTTGAAGAAGTTTGGGTGCTGAATCCCGCCGGTGAAAACCGCCTCTAAAAATTGATTTTTCATGTTTAGACCTCCCACCGTAACTCAGCCATCAATAGGTATAGCGGACTCTCCTCGACGCCACCAGCCTGCTCCACCTTGGGCACCAAGTACACCATAAGATAGTCAGGATTTGTGGCATTCACCGTTAACTCCAGTGGTTTTAGCTCTGATGGATTGCTAGGGTCTATTCTGTTACTACGGTTGACACGTTGCAGGTGGAAATCTTGCAGCCCTATCGGAGCCATGGATTCAGTGAGAAAATTAGTAGGTACGAACCAAGCATCATTTTGAGGGGGGTAGTCAGGGTGGCCAAGTGAACGTAACCAGCGCCAGACGACTGTCCATGTCACTGTCCCTTGCTGTGCAGCGCAGTAGAGATGTAACAAGGGAGCCTTACCTGGGTCATTATTATTAGGGTCAGGTTTCGTCGGCTTCCAACTAGTAGGGATCAGAGTTGTAAATGCTGCTACCCCTTGCCCCCCGTCAAACACTAAGGCCGGATAACCATTGATTGCCGTCCCTAGCGTCGCCAGGGGCAGATTGGGGTCAACCTGACTGGGGCGCTCATATGGCGGGCCATTATTTGGCGGATTCCGATGGTCAAACACTGCCATATCAATGGGACGCAAGATGAGCTGATCTAATCCAGGCCCCGGGTCACCCTTTGGTCCTGGGTCACCCTTTGGTCCTGGGTCACCCTTTGGTCCTGGGTCACCCT
>JAAUYH010054814.1_pt1 | contig 29177 bp, 14 predicted proteins | sample 7278061 | NCBI WGS metagenome assembly JAAUYH01 (sample SAMN14350203, study PRJNA611818) | marine sediment metagenome | isolation source: surface marine sediment (0.6m) | place: French Polynesia: Moorea | collected 2018-08
AACGTTGAAAAGTAGTAGAAATACTAATTTAAAGAGTTCTTGAGCCTGTGTTTCGATTCGATGTGGCTATTTGAGCTGCAGTCAATGTTCAACATGTTTATCATTCTTTTCTGGAATCCTATGTCACTTCAATCAAAATTTGTCTACACCTGCCCTTTGATCTAATTACATTTCAACTGAGGTAATGTTCAGAAAGCACAAATTCGCTGAAAATTTTGTTTGGCAAGTGGTTTAAGTTTTACAGAGTAATTGTAGAATAAATATACATCTAATAATCAAGACACTATTTCATCAGGGACTTTGTCTCAGGTAGCATGGTTTGAGCAGAGTTTTGGAGCAACAGTATGCATAACTGCAATATTCTTTGATAGAATGTTCTCCTCAAATATACTACTCTTAATTGCCCCATTAGTTATTAAGTGAACACTAACTCAATCATTTCTGTTCAACCTCATGCTAAATTTCGTAGACCGGGAAGGATCTAATAATTAAAACCAGAAACATTCAAGTAAGAATACCCATTTTGCTGTGCATTGAACTGAAATACCGTCGACCCGTTTGATCAATATCCTGTACAGTCTCATGATTTTAAGATAGGGAATCACATGTAGGTGGCTTGGTGAAGGAAATTTGAACATGTTTCAGTACAAGATTATTGTTTCAGACAGACCTAGCAGCTTAAGGCAGATGTTGGAATCAAATTTGATTCGAGGAGAAAAAATCAATCTCTGTCAAGAATTACGATTCGTAAGTAGTGCTATGCTTAATCAAAAAATTATTTCTTATTTTGGATTACATAATTTTTGTTTAAGTTTTATAATGCGAAATCAACAATGAATCCCGAATACTCTGTCGGCTGCGAAGTGAAAAAGCTGAAGTCGAATTTCTTCCACATCAGTATCAAAACGAAAAGGCTGTATTGAATTGCATTCTGTAGAGAATCAATTCTTTGCTTTTCAGCTCAGAGATTCGAAGATGCATAAACAATATGTTTTGAAAATCACTGAACGATCGCGGAGGACAAAAGTTTTATGCACTAGACTGAAAGATACTACTTTCATCAACAAATTTTCACAATTCTAATCAAATAGACTGTATTGGACATACTTCATAGATTCGTGGTTAGTAGAGATACTTGCAAACGAGTTGAACTTAGAAACGGACCATCCGGAAATTCATTTTGTAAAATTCAGACGTATTTTTCTGAAATTTCCCTTTCATGCACGAATAATGACCGGTCATGTTTTACCTACGAAATATGCATCTACAGTTCAGAGGTGTAGCGGGAACGGTAACGGTCCGATCCGGTCAATTACGATTTGTGAATGGTCCAAACAAACTGCTATTCCGGAAATGTCTTGGAATTTCATGTGACCCTAGGCAACAAATCGACCGAGACGAGTTCTTCAATTTCTAGACAATTACTAGAGTCCAGGGAAGAAGCAGTTTTCGTTGTCCAAGCTATATTGAAAAAGCAAGAAATCGTCTATGAACTTGTGGACTTTTAAATCTTCACAAGACAGCTCGCCTTCGCCCGAAACATTATAGCCCATTTTCTTATGGTGTTTCAAGAACACCACAAGATCATCGGGATGGTTGGTCTGTGGCTATTTGATGAATGGAGGATGCCAACCCGACAAGTCAGTATTCTCATTTAGTACGATTCAAGGCGATACCATTCAAGGCGATTCTTCCAAATTGTACCGTCATACTAGAATACACACTCAAAAAAGAGCTACGCCTTCATGCTTCGTTCGTACTTTACCTCGGAACAATAAGAAAGCCATCGCAAAATTGACTGCTTACGCTGTAGCTCTTGATTTGCGTCCATTATCGTTTTGTAATGGACATCCCAGCATGAATTAGTTCGCGAAGGCAATCTTTGAATTAGTTCAAACCCTTCCGGTACTCGAAAAGTAAAACCCATGTCTTATTTGTCTGGTCAAACTGCAGTGACGACAGCAGTCAAAGAATTGGCCCATTCTATCCGAAAACAATTTTTGAAGGAAATGACGGACGGTCGGTTTATGGGGTCCATTTGAAAGCAAATAGGAAATATTATTATTACTTTACGCTACATTTCATGCGCGTCAAACGCGAAAATGCGCTTGATGAGCCAAATTTCCAATTCGCAAACAGGTGATTGATGTTGGTCGAAGGTCCAGACGTTACAACAGCAAGTAACATTCTCCAGAAACTAGAATTCACTCTACTACGGAAGTACCAAACTTCTCTGGAACATTTTCTGAAAAATGTCACAATGGTAATGAATAGCGCCGCTGTTATGGCAAGAGTGGAAAATGCATCCGTAAGTGCAGAATTACACAGTCCAGATGAAACTTGAATGGGTTGTATGGCCCATTTTCTGAACAATATTATGAAGCATTCCATTGCCACGTGCAATCGAGACAGTTCTCCAGATTATTGCCGCTGATTTCAGGCCGATGAAGAGAATTGTCGAAGATTCAAACAGAAATGGCCGAAATCAGTTCCTGCCGGATAGATTTAGTTTAATATAAGAAGTTGAAACACGATTTGGAACGCACTACTTAGTAGCGGAAAGATTTCTTAAATCTTGTTCGCATGTGCAATCAGTACTTGCAACGCGCAGCCGTCCTCAGGCGTACAGCACTTCGTAAGGCATGAAGAAAAAAGACACGGATAACAACATCGTTGGGTATCCGGCGATAGAGGCCGTTTTCGATGATTTCGGTATCGTTTTGGAATGCTTCGACCGTTTTGAAGCTTAAACGAGCTTACAATGCTCATCGGATTACCAATGATATATAAATTAATGCGACAGCTACACCTGGTTGCCGGCGGTGGAGATGTTTGCCGAGACAACGGAATAGGAATGGTCCAACCTTCAATTTACTCGAAACTGTTATGCCGCAACCTTGCACAATATTTGAGAATGCAATTCAAACACCAATCGTTGTTGTTGGTCAGCTGTTGACTGAATCCTCTGTTCTGAGGAATGAAATTCGAACCAGATCCCATAGCGCGTCGTAATCTGCGTATGAAAGTCGAAGAAATGACCTGGAAACTTGCTCGGGGTCAGTTCGCATGTCCACACCATACACACGTGCAATATTAGTCCCAATCTATTGATGTCGATGGGTTGGCTCCTATATCACAATACATTAGAAGTGGAAATGTTCTAAATCCGAATCCACAACAGTTTTGTATCATCCGTAAAAACGAGCATTTAGTCTTCTTGATTTTGCAGACTCCAGACCAAGTAGCCAGGTCGACCCGGACGAAATATCTATTTACAACGAGACGAATGTAGGCGCTATGACAGAGGAAGGAGACATATTTCTGCAGGACGACTTTTCTGTCATAAAATTATGGTACAATCGGAAAAGACAGCATCCTGCTACGTGTTGGGTCGCATTGCGTTTTTTGGCGACACCTGCTTCTTCTTCCACAAGCAAGAGAGTATTTTGCGCACTGAAACTTATTGTTTCCGACACACGTTCGCATTTGTCGAATGATACTCTAGAAGATATCATTGTAAAAATGTGATTAATTCTATAAATTAGCCCTTATTCAATGAAGAATCGATTTAATGTTGCTCGTCATCCTAGTACACAATTACTTCTAAATCTGTCTTCTTCTAAGGGTTCACAAAATCTTTCTCTATAAGCTTAACTGCAAGAGATTCCTTATAGTACCGTTTTTTGTTGTCATCTGTAACATTTGCCGAGTTTCTACAAAACTCCCTCTTATACTATAATAAATCTATATTAGCCCTTTCAGTGTTATATTATAAATTCATATGCCGTTGTTTCGAAATTATTACGTCGAACTATGTCTTCCGTTCGTCCACACAGTTCAGTAGGCTCCATCACCCTTGTGATAGAAAGAAACGCACCTCCACCGCTACCAACGCTCAAAAATTCGAGCAGAGACTGTTTTTTCAAGCTTGTGACAAACGGAAAGGTGAAGTCATAAAATGATTCAACAGAAAAGAAGGAATCCTAATAATACTGGCCACAAAAGAAAGTAAATCAAAAGCGCTATTGTTTAACAGACGCTGCTCCTTCTGCAATGTATGCATTGAGAAAAACGCAGAGCTATCAAAGCTATAAATCATCTTGGAGTTTAAGATATGTTCTTGTGCACGAAGCAGGCAATTGGCAAGTCATGTTGTCACAGTGAGTGGCACCACCACCACACCGTGCGAAAAAGAGCGAGCACACCTTGAAAACGCGCCGATCTGTCCAAAACTTAGCGTGTCAACGCGTTCTTCTAGAGTTATTAGACTATCTCGCGTGAATAAACTGGGAGGATTCGCTTTCGCTTGACCGTTGCTTCCCTTATTTCGGTGTTTGCCGAGAACAGGGCGAGTAATACAGTAGGTTGAATGCGCGGCCGGTTCACAACTGGTTCGCAAGGCAGTAGAATTGAGAAACAAATGGGAACGGCCGAGGATCGAACTATGGAATTTTTTTGAGCGGTAATCTACGGTTGGTGTGTTGAAATATTAACAAACGGTTCGGACACGGTCCAACACTGCATTAAATATTACGGGTACAGTTACATTTTGGTTTCCATAAATAGGTAAAACTATGAACCGATTCAGTCTAAGACCCGTTTCTACGTACTCCTAGTGGTCAGGCATTCAGAAGTGTTGGATGAATAAGTTTTGTTGTAGCTGCCTTGATTTCGTTTGAATATTATATATCTCTTCAGAGTAATTTTGGGTTTACACTATACTGTATGAATTGAATTGATAAAAATGGAATAACCTAATTTGCCATACCTCTCTGTACGTCAACAAACTAATCATGAAGAGGGTGAGGGTAACCAAACAAGCATTGGGTTAATTTGTTTGCTTTTCGTAGAAGTTTGCCAGTTTGCACACGTGATGGATTGACACAACTAAATTTCTACCCAAAGCACCATTTTTCCTGAATTGACAAATATTCACATACCCAAAGCTCGTAAGAGGCAGATTCTTGCTTAAGTACCTCCCTGGCCTGTTTTCGGCTTCATGTAGATAATTCGCGAACTAATTTCGAAAATTTATGTTGCACCCTTTCTATGGTGTTCACTAATACAGTAGTGTTGTCATTGGAATCCACGGGCACCGAGTGATTTTTGGGACGAAAGTTCAAAAGACATATCCTGTCCGAGAAGCGGAATGATCTTACCTCGATCTTGCACCAGATAGTGAGGTTATTCTACACCCTCTTGACAAATATGCGAAGGTAACGCTACGCTTTCTTGATCGAACGACGCTTGCTCAATCATGTCTACCTGAGATTATTCTTAAGAGGTATGCATTTCCTATGCAGAAAATAAACAATCAGTACTACGCAGCAAATTGGTCTGAAGCCATCTAGAAAATATCATTCCCTCAACTTGTGCCTCGAGATAGATTCAAATCTTAGGAAGGCAGTACAAATCGCTGTTCGTGTTTATTGCACCTCCTAGATTTTAGTTAATTCCAATGGAACTATATCAATCAGGTTGATTTTCTACTCCTAGATATAACCTATTTCTACAAAAAGCCCGAATATTCGAAAAATATATATATTGGATCTCATTGATTGGACTCGATCTAATCTATTCTCATTTCCCTACCAATCAGGATTTTTATTCTCTACACAAGATATTAAAGTGCCTGCCTGCGGAATAATTCCATAAATGGATCTAAATCAGTGCGACAACATAGCAACAAAGGGGGGAGTTGCTATCATATTAATTCATTCCCAAACAAAAGCACATCGAACAAATGATTAAATTGGCTATGGTACGGTACCAAAAGTAACGGGCACGAAAGAGACGCAGCAAAGCAGCGCAGCACACGAGCACGGTACAGGATAAGACGGGTTAAATGATCCGTAACTCAAATTTGAACCGCAGTATTTCTGCGATACAAAACGGCGCGCGTGTGGCTGTTCCGATACGCCATCGTGTACAAAACAATGAATGGGGGAAGCCACGGTAAAGGGGAACATGAGGCGAAGAAACTCGGGAGGATTGATGATGGTGGGTGGTGGCGATCCTGTGCTGTTCAGGGGACATGATAAAAATACCACACCATCCCGCAGTGACCATGCACGCAAGCAGCTCACGTAGAATCGATGTCGCACCGAGTAGGCTCACTGTAGAAAACGTTGGGTATTGTGACGTGGCACGGAGCACATGACAGGAACGAGATAATGTCAGTGAGACAATCTTAGATTCTACGATACGGAACAAGTTGGCACCCAACAATAACGGTAGCAAACAACACGATCATCCTCTTGTACGGTGTGGCATGACACTACAGTACCATCTACAGCAACAGTATGCACAGCAGCACGAATGCACACAGCTGGTAGCATTGCATCATGTTCATCAATTACTCAGAAAAAAAAGTCGCAAGATACTGTCCAAAATCTGTCGAAATAAACTTTAGAAACACTTAGTCGGTGACGGTTATAGTAGTAATAGAGAGGGGGAGTAGTAGTTGGTGATGTTGTTATAAGAGTGATGACAAACTTCATCATTAAAATTACAAAGTTCAATAAACGGCGAGTGAGGCGAGGCGAAGGTGGCGGGCAGTGCGCGAAGCGCGTGCAGTTAGACAATAGGCTCGACCTGCATCACGTAACAAAACAACCTGCAACTGCTTAATCGTCATCCGCGTGCATTCCACTTGTTCGGTTCGACGTCCATCTGGCTACCCCGACTGCGTTTTCTAAATCTGCTGGCGTGATTCGAATCTGCTTGAGTTCGGAGGCCTGCGTTACCTCACCACCGAACCATGGATGTCGCGCCACCTCCTGCAACGTTGCTCGACTCTTCGGCTCCTTGGTCAACATCTTCTTGATCAAGTCCTTCAACTTTCTGCTAGTCTTCGGCACGTCGGGGAATCGCAATTTTTCCGTACATATCGCTTCGAATATCTCGAACACACCGGTCGCCATGAATGGTACTCGTCCATAAATCATGTAAAACAATGAAGCTCCCAAGGACCATACATCTGCTGCGTAGTTTTCCTCCGGAGGTTTCGGGCTCTTATCACTCATGCACAACTCGGGTGCAATGAATGCCGGTGTTCCCGGGGCAGTGCCCTTTTTCTGATCCGGCGATTTCACATCGTACATTCTCGATTCACCAAAATCCGAAATTTTCACCGTTCCATCCCCACTGCGCAACAAGTTGTCCGGTTTGATGTCCAAATGTACGATACGCTGAAAGTGCAAGTACTCCAAACCCGCCACAACATTCCGCATAATTTCTCGCACCCCGTCTTCAGACAGCGTTTTCGCTCCCGTCAGCTTGCTCGAATCCATCACAACCCCACGCGCCATAAACTCGACCACCACAACTGCAGCGCCCGTGTCTTTATCCTCCAAAATATCACGATGTTTCACAATGTTCGGATGATCGAGCTTGCGTAATATCGCCTGTTCCTCCTTACATGCCAGAGGCGACGGTCGACCACCCTTCTTCTTATGGGGTATGACCTTAACTGCGTAAAATCGCTTATCATTCGTGCTCAACGCCAACTTGACTTGCCCACTGGCCCCTCGTCCAATACCACCCAACATAATATACTCGTTGACATGACGTCTAGTGGCCACAGCCTTTCCCCTCCACGAGTCACGCAGCGGATCATAATGTACTCTGTCCTTCAACACTTTGGCGCCTTCTTGCACCTTTGCCTTCTTCGGCACCAAACACGACAGCCCCGTCAACCAGGTCGTAGCCTCCTGTTCAGTGCCCAGCACCAGGGCCAGCTTCTGTCCATCCACGGTCTCCACGACCAATTCCTTATCCCCTGCACGTAAACGACGCACCTTGGTTAGGTTGAGTTTACCCTGATCGACGCCACGTCTCTTGCTCTTCCAATTAAGGGTGAGTAAGTCGTCCCCGAGCCATATCCATCTGGCACCATACCGACGGAGCACCTTTCGTTTCTGCGCGCGGCTCCCACGGAGTAATTCAACAACACAATCCAATACACTGCGGTCGTCCAGCGCCGACACGGCGTGCATTTCACTCGCCGCCGCTTCCTCTTCCGGGTCCTTCCGATGTTCCTCCTCGACGTGGGAAAACAGCAGGTTCTCATTCGGTCCGTCCTTCTCATATTCCGATACCACGGTGAGCCAAGAGTCCGCACTCAGGTTGGCAAACGATGAATCTTGTCTCACGATATGTCCATCGTCTTGATGCTCGCTGTCGCTCTGCGACCCAGATTCGTCAGAGTCATAAGAATCATGTGTATTCCGAGTGGCATAACTACCCGATTGCGATACAGTCGGACTATCTTTGTTAATGCTCGGTATCGGTATCGGTTGTTGTTGTTGTAGTGGGGGTCGCTGTGGTGGTGGGGGTGGTGGGGGTGGCGGCGGCGGTGGTGGTGGTGGTGGGGGCGGTGGCGGTGGTGGTGGAGCAGCAGGCACATTGCTAGGGCCCCACCCGTCTACATTAAGATTCATCGGGTCGAGTTCCATGGCGAGCGTACGTGGGAGAGCGCACGCACGCACGTACGCGCGCGTTGCGGAGACAGAATGGGCGTTACAAACTCAACGCGCGCACGGGAGTCGTAGCCAGTGAGAGAGGATGAGTCGCAAACAAAAAAGTGTGGGTAGGCAGTGGGTATCGCCACGGGGGCGGGCGCGCACGCTTCGTGGTACTCGGAGGGTAGGCAGTGCAGCGCAGTACAGTACAGGCGCTCAGCACGTTGGCAACACCTGCAGAATGGAAGAATGGAATCGATTGGTAAGGAATGCGGCCGACAAATGGCGCGGTGTACTGTACAGTATGATATTGAAAGTGCATGCCTCCCTGGCTGCCGTTTCTCGCTTGTTTCATTACTATTCCCATTTCCGTCCGGCTACCACGATCCTCCTCTTTTTTGCTTCGAAAAAAAAACAACCAACATTCCACCAACCTTCACTCTATTACTGCTGTTCTAATTACTAATAACTTAAAAATCCTTTTTCGAAATAGAAATAAATGAGCTTCGGTTTTACACTTCGTCGTCTTCTGCTTGACATCGCCACGCGACCACACCCATCATGACCCTGACCAGGGCTAAGATCCCGATCATGGTCATGACTATCCCATTCAATCATCATCATCATGCACACGACTAGACCGTTCATTAGGACTTGTCCATTTCGCTACACCGACCGCCTTCTCAATATCTGTGGGCGTGATGCGTATTTGTTTCAAATCCACGGGCTGAGTGACCTCGCCACCAAATCACGCATGTCTCATCACCTCCTGCAGTGTTGCGCGACTCCTGGGTTCCTTGGTCAACATTTTCTTGATCAAATCCTTCAACTTGCGCGAAGTTTTTGGTGCATCCGGAAATCGTAATTTCTGTGTACAGATGGTCTCGAAAATTTCAAAAACTCCATTCGCCATGAACGGCACACGCCCATAGACCATGTAGAACAGCGACGCACCAAGCGACCAAACATCCGCAGCATAACTTTCCTCCGGCGGTTTCGGACTTTTGTCCGACATACAAAGTTCGGGGGCGATGAATGCCGGTGTCCCTGGTGCAGTTCCCTTCCGATCCGGCGACTTGACGTCATACATGCGAGCCTCGCCGAAATCCGAGATCTTCACTGTACCGTCACCGCTCCGTAAGATATTGTCCGGTTTGATATCTAAATGCGCGATGTGTTGAAAATGCAGATATTCCAATCCAGCGACAACATTTCGCATGATATCTCTCACCCCATCTTCTGATAATGGTTTCACTCCCGACAATTTGCTCGAATCCATCACCACTCCCCTTGCCATAAACTCTACAACTTGAATCGAAGAATTGTTCTCCTTATCTTCCAAAATATCACGATGCGCGACGATATTAGGATGCTCCAATTTTCGCAATATCGCCTGTTCTTCCGGAGTACTCATAGGGGAGGGTCGACCACTCTTTTTAGTAGAGATAACTTTCACCGCATAAAACCGCTTATCATTCGTTGACAACGCCAATTTCACTTGTCCCGAAGCACCACGCCCAATCCCACCAAGCATAATGTATTCATTCACATGTCGTCTAGTCGCGACAGCTTTTCCTCTCCATGAATCGCGCAATGGATCGTAATTCACACGTTCTTTCAACACCTTATTCCCACTCTGCACTTTTGCCTTTTTAGGCACCAAACACGACAAACCAGTTAACCAAGTGGTGGCTTCTTGTTCCGAACTCAGTACCAACGCCAACTTGTGCCCATCAACGGTCTCCACCATCAATTCTCTTTCCACTTTCCTCAACCTTCTCACCTTGGTCAAGTTGAGTTTGCCTTGGTCTACCCCTCTCTTTTTCGACTTCCAATTCAAAGTAAGCAAATCATCCCCGAGCCATATCCATCGTTCTCCATATCTTCGCAATACCTTGCGTTTCTGTGCGCGACTGCCACGCAATAAGTCGACCACACAATCCAACACACTTCTATCGTCCAACGCGGAGACGGGCTGCATCTCATTGACGAGTTCATCCTCCTTAGGATCCTTCAAAATCTCTTCCTCGACGGGCGAGAACACGCCCACGGGGTTGCTGGTTTCGTTCTCGTACTCGGACGCGACAGTGAGCCACGAGTCAGCGGAGAGGTTCTTGAACGAGGAGTCCTGGCGCACCAGGTGTCCCTCGACGTCGCTGCCGCTGAACTGGGAGCCGCCCGACCCGGTGTAGCTTTCGTAGGCCGAGTCGAAGCTGCCCTCCTCGCTGTCGGAGTAGTCCTCCGCGGGCTCGCTGCCGCTGGGCACCCTGTTCGAGGGCCCGGCGCCATTCATGTCGCGCGCCTCCCCCTCGGGCGGCCACGCGTCCGTGTTCATGGCGGGGGCTGCCGGCTCCATCGTGACCACGCTTAGCGTCCCACGCTCACGCTCGCGCGAGTCAGCTACACAGGCGAAAAAGCTGGAAAACTTGAACCAGAACCCGAGGTACTTGAAATCCAATTAAAATTATTCAACACATCCCATAGAGACGTTGCAAAATATACGCCCGTATCAAATCGAGGGATGTAAGCAATTCTGGTGCACAGGGCTAATACACTGTACCCGCACTCCCACTCCCACACCACCGTACTGTATTGATGAGGGGAATATATTCGTGCGTGTGTGCGTCTGTGAGGAGCGACCTCCGAAACTATCTGCACCACCACCTCGAACAGCAGCTAGTAGTCAAGTCATCTAGTATTGAACAAACATATATACGCACAAGTTATTTGTTTATTAAGTAGGTGTTGCCAAAGCAACTTCGACTAGGATCTAGACGAAGCGGGGGATTGAGTGGTGCCACGCCCATCGGAAATAGTGGGGAATGTTGGGGAATGAAACGCGAGCGAAACAATCACACACAAGTAGCACACGGCTCAGTGCGGGGGGTTAGGAGGAGGGGGGATATGAGTAGTAGCAAAAAGGGGTGTCTGTGTTACTGCATTGTGGCACGGTAGTCAAAAGCAATGAAACAACGCTAGTGGCAATTTCGATTGAAACAAAAACGTTCTCAAGTTGGGTGGATTAGACAAAAGCCAGGGGGGCTCTTACATCATGATTTGCGGTGTTTCGAGGTCCTTCTTCACGCTCTTGTGCGGCAGCACGCTCGAACCGTTGATGTAGCGCTCGGGTTTCACATGTACATCTTCGCCGAGCACAGACATCTTTTCGATACGACTCCACTCGCCTACAGTGGAGGCCCAGCCAATAATGGACTTCTGGACGTAGGCATGTGATCGAACCTTGGAGCCGGGCAGAAGTGTCACGTTGTGAAGTCGAACACCGTCCTCAACAACACAGTTCGGACCAATCACCACATCGGGACCGATACGGCATCCAGCGCCAATTGTGGCGCTCGGGTCCACAAGCACGTTCCCAACAAATTCCTGTCCCGATGCCAACACGGTAGCGTCGTTCTGACGCATAGAGTTCAGCTTCATTCCCATTCCAGCCAAGAAATCTTTCGGTTGTCCAACGTCGGCCCAGAAGCCTTCGAGTTCCATTACATACAACTCACCGGCAGACGCCATACCAGGGAATACTTCGGTTTCGATAGAAGTGGGTCGCATTTCAATCTTATCAAACACGGCGGGTGTGACTAGTAGTGCATAAAGTTAGTAAATAAGAACACAATGAGAGGGTGTACAGAAAGAGGAGAAATAGAACTTACGCAAATAGATACCAGCGTTGATGTATCTGGAAATGAAATCCTTTGGCTTCTCAACAAAACGCTCAATCTTGCCAGCATCGTCGTAGATGATAACACCGAACTTGCTGGGATCTTCAACAGGAGTGGCGAGAAGCACACCCGAAGCGCCAGTGGTTCTCTGGAAATCAACCATTTTCTCGAACGGATAATCACAAGCGACATCGGAGTTGAGAACAAAGAAAGGTTCACCGTCATTGAGATGTTTCTCAGCGAGTTTGATAGGACCAGCAGTGCCCATGGGTTCATGCTCGAGGGAGGTGGTGATTTTGATACCGAGCTCCTTACCCTTGGCATCCAGGAATTCACGCATCTTCTCGGGCTGGTAATTGACCGCGAGAACGACTTCGGTGCAACCGACCTTGGCCAGCGCCTCGATTTGATGCATAATCATGGGCTTGTTGCAGAACTCCACCAAGGGCTTCGGTTTCGACAGGGTCAGCGGGCGGAGACGGGTGCCGAAGCCACCTACGAGAATCAGAGCCTTCATTGTGGGGTGGGAGGGTTGGTGATGAGGTGAAGATGGGCAGGTGAGTTGAGTTTGCGTGCAGTGGGTCAAGTTCACGGAGACAGAGGAAGCAATGAACGATTTATATTGTAGTGTAAGACCAGGAGATGGTATCAAGATAATTGGGATTGGGTGAAATAATAAATTGATTTGTTGGATGGCCGTAGCTCACACCAGACTGAATTCATTGGACATGGTCGTGGGAAGACATTAACGGGTACGGTTGATTTGGGCTAGGGCTTCTGCGGCGAGGTTCTCTCGACCACAGACCGGCTTGCCGGGTCGTATCTGTAGAATCACTTTCAACTTCAGCTCTCACCCAGAAATGACGCATCGCCTTATTGGTTGTACATTTCTCCGGCCTCGCCCTTTTTTCTTGTCATCTATATGAATGTTTCCTTACCCAATATCGTACCACTTCTGCAAGTGCGCCACTCGCGTAACCGCTTGCGTGTTTGGATGCTAACTTGCGCGTCCGTTGGCCAGTCTCGTGCGTATTCATATCATCCTATCCCCGTTCTTCACGCCAGGGACAGTTTACTGTACCATCCGATAACGCACTAAATTTCCCACAATCTTTTTTCTACTCCCACTCCATTGGTTTAGGCCTGATCATTACAATTCTGTGGGATTGAACCATCACTGTACCGTACTGTACTGTACTCTTCTGTACAGTACAATCGTCACAGCAAGGTATCTGTACATTTGTGATGCAATTCTTTTTCAAATTCACTCTCTGCTTTTCTTCCCCAATTCTATATTCAGATTCTCTCCAGAGTGTGAATATCACCGTGTTGAAGCGGCTCTTTGGATGCTCTGTACAGTATCTTAGTTCTGTTTCCGATACTTCCACGTCCTTTGTACGCTGGCGTATCCGCTCTTTTCATAATCATCCTTTACAGTAGGAACTTTACTACAATAACTTCAACGCCTGCACGCTTACTAAGGTCATGTGGATTACTGTACTGAACCAGTACTGCACAGTCCACTATTCAGTAAGTTTACAACTCCATGTAAGGGACCACAGTCATTGACATTGCTGAACTCCCAAGATAGAATCGGAATGATGGGCATGTGTCCATTGCGCGTACACTTTCCGAGCACTATTTCCGTAACGGCACTATTCAAGAACTTCCACGTAACTGTAATTTCATTTTGTATTTCATTGAGCAACATATACACTATACATGTATAACCACCCAATTAGTATAATTCTCTAACTAGACTAACCACTTCCGTTTTTTTCGTCACTTTCGTTTGATCCCAGTTTGACCAACCGTCCTACCCTGCACCCTCTCGTCGTCGTCCCATCACATTCACTTTTTTGTCTAGGACTGTCTGGAATTCGTTTTTGTGCGCACCTGCCAGCCCGTCACCATGATACGTCGCGAAGCACGTCTGAGAAGAGAATTTCTGTACCGGAAATCCCTGGAAGGCCGAGCTGCGAGAGAGTATGAACGACGGCTCGCCGTGCGAGAATCCCTCGCTGAGGGCACCAACATCGCGACGGAACTGCGAAAACAGGGGCGAAACTTGCTCGAACGCGACGGCTACACTGATGCTATTCACGACGCACCTACGAGTCACCAAGACGACGAGTACGCCAACGCCACCGCGGTTGACCCCCGTATCGTCGTGACGACGTCGCGCGACCCGAGCTCGAAGCTCATGCAATTCGCGAAAGAAATGAAGCTCATCCTGCCCAACTCGACACGCCTGAATCGTGGCAACCTGGTGGTGTCGGAACTGGTGAAAACCGCCAAGGCCGGCGAGGTCACCGACATCGTGGTGTGCCACGAACATCGCGGTCAACCAGACGGAATCATTATTTCTCATCTTCCGTACGGCCCCACCGCTTACTTCAGCCTGAGCAATGTGGTCATGCGACATGACGTGCGTGATGGGTCGTTGGGAACTATGAGTGAGGCGTACCCTCACCTGATATTCGACAACTTCAACACCAAGCTGGGACGCCGTGTCGTGAGTGTACTCAAGCACATCTATCCGGTACCGAAAGCCGAGTCGAAGCGAATCATGACGTTTGTGAATAGCAATGATGTGATATCATTCCGTCATCATGTGTACGAGAAGAAGGGCAAGGGCGAGGACGACATCGAACTTTCCGAAGTTGGACCGCGATTTGAAATGCAATTGTATCAGTTGAAGCTGGGCACCTTGGAGCAGAAGGATGCGGACGATGAATGGGTACTGCGGCCATTCATGAACACAGCAAAACAGCGTCGTATTCTTGGTTAGACAGGTTTATTAGCGTTATCGCATCTTCGAGATAAAGTCAATGTACACTTCGCAATCTTCGCAGTACACTTGCGTCGCGTCGTATATCGTCACCAATGGTGTCATGCCTTCCCGTTCTTCGACTCGCACCGTCGAACGGACTGGTTGTGCTGCACCAATCACTCGGATGACGCACTTGTACACACCAGCGCCTACCACCTGGTTCACGAACTCTACACAGGTGACGGAATCTACATCCACCCCGATTACGTATCCCACTAATCGATGCGGTCTACCCATCAATTCGGTGGCTTCTTCCACCTCACCAGCTGCCAACGCGTTGCGAACCCTGGTGCTGGAGATGGGCTCACCGTTGTGGAGCAATGCGGGGACCACTTCGACGCCGAGGTTTCGTGATGGCGCGAGTTTGCGCAGTAGCTCGACATCGCCCGCCGCCTTGGCGCCGAAACGCCAGTCCGTGCCGCACACCAGCGCGGACGCGCGCAGGTCGGACTGCACGAAGCCGAGGAAGGCGTCGGGCTCCATGTGCTGCACGTCGGCGAAGTTGAGCGCGCGGAAGCCCACCGACGTGTTGTAGGTGTTGCTCCACTCGCGCAGGATGCGCGCGCGCTCCACCGGCGCCACCACCGGCGCGCGCGGCAACCACCCCAGCGCCCCCGCCATCCCCGAGAACGACAGCAGCGTGGGCGCCCCGTGCTGCGCCGCCACGCGCACCAGCTCCGCGTGCCCGCGGTGGAACGCGTCGAACTTCCCCACCACCAGCACCGGCGCACCCGCGCTCGCGCCCCGCCGCGCCCCCGGCGCCGCCGGCTCCGTCAGCGCGCACCGTGTCCGGTGCACACGCCGCAGCGGATGTCGTTGGCCCAGCAGCTGCGTGGCGTGCCGCTGCCCGCCCACGCGCAGCGGCAGCGACGTGGCGAACGTCAAGTCCATATCTCCCTCTGGCGAACGAGGTTGCGAGTGCCGATTGCTATGTGGGATTGCGCATGGCACCAGATTTGCGACTATCTGCTTACCCCCCCAATTGTGTCACACTTCAATTTGGGTGCAACCTTTTCTGGTATACGCGCAAAGTAGAACACACGGTACCAATTTTTGTGCGGTACAAAAATGTCACGTCACGCTCTTCTTAACTAATCATTTTTTTCTGAAGCTCGTGCTTCTTCGAACACATGAACTTTCCTTTTCTGATTAAACAACGAGGCAGCAACGGTGCATCTGTTCGACTTCTTGCCTAGCACTGCTACGATTTGAAAGAGACCGCGTGTCATAGAGTAGTGGAGGATCGTCTACCGGTAGTCTTGAAATATTGGCAGATCCCGCAGAACGGATTCCAATACTGTGCTATAATGTTTTACAGAGAGTCTAGGAGATAATGCGATCAACGTGAAATATTTGCTACGCAGAAAATGAATTGGTCATCAAGCTAAACTGAACGCGTATTACCGCCATTTACGGTTCGGTCATGATGATGAAACTAGTTTTTCAATGAAAAAGTTGTGAAGTGTTTTGTGGTAAAAGTGTGGATGACATTTTAGAAGTATAGTATCACTAAGCACCGCAACAAGACATAGCCGAATTTTCCGAAGAGAGAGATTCTACATCACTCGCAATCCGATGCATAGACACGGGTAACAATGCGTCAAAAGGAAATGCTATGAGGGAAGCTGAGGTATTCCCACAGAAATTATTATGACACAGCAAAAATGTGTGAAACAGTGGTCTAGTGAGAAATATCAATGGTACGGTTGCTGTGCCGATTATGCGTGGAGCAAGTTGGATGGTCACGACGTGTACGAGAACGGAATCACCGAGCACCTGGTCAAGTGCCACACACACATCACAGCTGTGTTTGGAACACGCAACTGAGATGGTGCGCTGGCGGTGGGAAAGCTTTCTGGAATAATTTTCTGGGTTGCTGAGAGCGCATCGAAAAAATAAGTGAAATTCAGGGCGGATCTAAGTAATTCCGCAGGTTCGGTTGTCCGCCCATTCCACCTCGACAGTCCCCGAGGTACCCAACGCCCGCGCAGACCCACGCGTGCTCGTCGACTTTTCACCCACTTTGCGCTTGGTCTATGGCTTCGCGTTGACATTGAATTCTCATGGCGACGACTGGGGGCTCTTCCGGTGGCGACGGTGGGGGCGGTGCGGGGTTCCTGTTCGGGAACATTGACCGCCGTGGACGACTCGACGAAGAAACGAACTACCTTTCCGACGATGCCAAGGACAACATCGACAATGTGGGCGAATCTTTCACTGAGCGCGACCAGGAGCTTGCGCAAGTGCGCCGTGATCTTCGCGGCACCAAAACTCCGGGTGACGGCCATCCCGATTCCGACGATTCCGAGGATTACGACGACCCCGCGGATAGCCGCGTGGACTACTCTAATGAGAATGAGGAGATGGAGATTGACGAGCAGGAGAGCGCGCGCATGGCCAGGATTGCGTTGGCGCCGTCGAAGCGCGCCGGAGAGGATGAGGATGACTATGACGAGGACGACGGTGACGATGATGGCGGTGAACAAGAAAAGGATACCAAGCCGAAGTTGGCAACCCCTGACATCACCCCAAAAGTGCCACCAACGCCAACTCCTGCGCCACCCGTGGCTTCACCGGGGTCTGGTGAAGGCAAACCTGCGAAGGAAGAAAAGGAATCGATTGACGAAGCTGAGGCCCGCCAAATTCGCTACTTCGAAGATGCGAAAAAGAACCTGAATGCACCCATCGCGAAGCCGAAGGTGGGGCTGATGGAAGATAATGAAAACGATCCTATCAAGTTCTCGGTGGTGTTTGATGTGCCCAGACCCAAACTTGAAGACAAGGATTTCGATTATGCGAAAGCGCGGGTTCATGGCGTCAAAGTCGAAAACGATGTTCCGAACACGCAAACGGTTGAAGATGACCTGGTTGCACTCATGACACCCGCGCCGGCGCCGAAGTCTAACCCCGATGCTTACTTTATTGAATGGGATAGACGCAACGTTGAAGCTGCGAAGGCGGTCGCGAAGAAAGAGCAAACGAGCGAGAATGTGATTATGAAGGATGAAGACGTAGTGAATGAGTCTGATCATGATGCTGCGCTTCCCATGGACCTTCATGCTGAGCCGTTGGAATCGGTTCCCGAGTGCGCGCACGATCCTATCATGCAGGTTGCTTGGGAAGATGACATCTTGTATGAAGATGATTGGTCTGCACCTGAAGACGCCGATGGTGAGATGCTTTTGGATCCACCCCCTGATGTACCGAAACCGAAACCGACACCTTTGAAAGCTGCGCCTGCGAAGGCCGATCCAAAAAAACTTGCACCTGCGACGCCGCCGCCGACTCCTGTTACTGTGGATGATGATGATAGTGATGAAGACATGGAATGGGAAGATGGTGTGACCACTAACCCTGTTTCAGTCTCGCCCACTCCTGCTGCTCCAGCACCTGTACCGACAAGTAAGCCTGCGCCTACTCCGTTGAAGCCGACTCCATCGGGACCGCTCAAAATTCCGACTTCGAAACCGAGTTCCCTGAGTGCGCACAACCTGACCCCGCTTGGACGGTCTACTTCGGCGCTTCGCAGCGTACCACCCATGACTAACATAAAACCTCCGACGTTGAAGAGCATGCCCTCCATCCCGTTGAGCAAACCTGCTGCGGCTGTTTCAAATAAATCAGCCGGGAAGAAACCGCCAGTTGGCAAAACTACTATTCCGTTGAGTAAGCCGATGGGCGCGAAGTCGAGCGCGAAGAAACCGCCCACGGGTAAGGAAACTAAGGCAGCAGACAGTAAGAAGGGAAAAGGTGCGAAAGCAGGTAAAGGTAAAAGTAAAGCAAAAAAGGCGAACGGTGATGCTGCTGCGAAGGGAAAAAAGGGTAAGAATGCTGAGAATGGGAAGAAGAAAGTGAGCTTCGAAGAAGCTTCTGAAAAAGAAAAATCACCAGTTCCCGAAGTCCCCAAGGTACCGGAGAAAATACCGAGCGCGTTTGTACAGCAAGTATTGTGCCCGAACAAGGCGCTCGCGGATGGGTCTTGGGTGGAGGACATCATTTGGGATTCCGGTGGCAGCGATGATGAAGCCGAACTCTTGCGAGAAGAGCGAAAAAAGCGCTTCTCGGAGCTTATTCTTGACCCGAACGACCCGAACCTTATCTTTGAAAACCCGAAAGTCGCATCACCCAAATCCATCACCATCAAAGCAGACCGCGACCGCGACCTCAAGCAAATCCCGAGGTTACCACTAACTGACCCCTTTAACATTTCAAACGATTATTTCTATTCAAGTGGCACTACTACTAACACACTTAAGGTCGATCGACGCTCTTTGTTGCGTGGACTTAATAATGCGCCGCCTGCCAACAAGTGCCAGACCACCAAAGGCAGCCATACCGATGAGGGCCTCCTGCGCTGGCATAAACCGAGAATCACGTCTGACTTCGTCACCTCCCGCCCTGTGGAGCTGCAATCTATCAGACGGAAAAGACCGAAAGGTGGCAGCGCGCAAATTGCAGGGCAGATACCGAAAAAGCGCTCCGAACTCTTTTGTTCGACAAAAGATGCATACCGTGTTGCATTGTTTGAGTACTCTCTCGAAAAGCAACCATGCATTCTCGGTATCCCTGGAACAGCGAGTCGTATCTTGACCTACGATAGGAAGACTTCGGCTGCTGAGGCTGCGCAGGCGCTGAAAAATGCGGCCGGTACACCTGACGCAGATACCGTTTTCATGGCACCTGAAGAGCCACCACCACTTCATGCGGGCGATATTCTTGCCGAATCGCCGCCGCTTTCAACAGTGGAATCACACCTGTTCTCTGCGCCTTGTGCACGTGTCGATGTTCCCGAGACTGACTTCTTGGTAATGCGCAAGGGTGGCAAATCTTTCGTGCGAGAAATCGATACAATAGTATCGCTGGGAGTCACGGAACCGAAGGTGGAAGTCATGGCTCCAAACACCGACCGGTTCAAAAAGTATGGAAAAGAACGTGTTTCCCTCTTTATCATCCGCGAGTTCATGAAACAGCAAAAGAAAGACCATGGTGATGGGCAGCGTGCGATCCCGTCAATAGATAAGGACTTGATATTCCGAGAGTTCCAGCGACGGCGCACTTACCCGGAAACTGCGATTGTAAAACAACTGAAGGAATTGGCAAGGTACCAGAATGGACGGTATATTCTGAGTGCAGAGCCAAACAAAGGATTTACAAATCGCGAAAGTGAAATTCTTCGTACCGTTACAGCTGAGGAGACTGCAGCGTTCGAGGCCATGGAAGCTGGTTGGGAGACTTTGAGCAACTTGGGTATTAACATTTTCACGCATCCGACATCGCAAGGCAATTTGACGCAGGCATCGGAAAGAGTTCATGCGATGGCAAAGGCTGCGCCTATTGTGAGTGGATTCATAAAACATCACCTGCTGCAAAGCCCTTGGTATAAAAGTCAGGTTATCATTCAGGTTCAAAAACATCAGAAGAAAGACATGGTGCAGGCGCTCACCCTGGCACGAATTGTGAAAGATCTGAGAGAGGGTGGGTCTGTAATGGAGAGTCGAATGCTCTCGTTGAGTACGGGTGATTTGCAAAGAGTTCTGAGTATTCACTTTCGTATTAATAACAAGAAGGTTCCAGATGATGTTGAAGAGCGGCGCAACCTTGTTCGTGAATATGCTATGAAGAAGAATAAGAGCGCAGAGGTGCAGGATTATCCGAAAATTATCGAGGATATCTTGGAGAGGCACAGAAACGCCGGAAGTCGAACTGGACCGACCGCTAATAACGCTGCTACACACGCCGCGATGCATATTGTCCCGTTAGAAATTCAGCGAGATGCACTGGAGAAAGGCGATGTCTCGAAATTAAAGACGGAGATTGAAAGAATGGACGCGGTTGCGGTATACGAGGCCTGTTCAAAGCCAATCCCTGGGTTGCTAGGAATGAAGAGGGCGGCGGAGTCTTCGGCTGCGAATGGAAAGTCTGGTGCAGCCAATGGCAAACCACCGGTGAAGAAGCCGAAAATAGTGGTGAAGAAAAAACCGACCACGTCTCAGAGCAGTAGTGGAACCTCGAAGCGTTCGAGCAAACCGGAGGAGCCGAGCGATTTGGAACTTTTGCAGAAACTCTCGAAATCATCCGCGGTCATGGGTGGACCACTGAAACCCCCGTCGGCTGCAAAGTCGAAAAGTTCCAAACCGCCGCCGCCACCGCCGCTCCAGTCGAAACCGCCGAAACCGTCGAAGAATGGACAGCTTCCTATTGGTCCGGTTGTACCTATCTCGTCGATTGCACGTGGATTAACTAGTTCCAAATCGAAGTCGGGCTCGTCGTCGTCGTCGTCGAAATCTGGAGCCCCCATACCGTTGCCAGTGGCGGACAGAATAACGAAGCCTAAGCGACTGCCGTCTAGTCTCAAGATTACGAAGATGATTACGAATGACGAAGGAAAGAAAGAGAGGAAAACGTATCGGGTTACGGATCCTGCGGAGATTAAGAAAATATTGATCAAGCAAGAGAAGAACAAAGCCGCCAAGGCGGAGAAAGCTAAGGAAGGGACCGCAGTGGGAGCTGCGCATGGCCCTGGTTCATCGTCTGGCGTGAAGGTGGCAATCAAATTGAACCAGCTGAATTCGAAGCCTGCAGCAAAAAAGAAACCTCCAGTGGAACCGGAGAAACCCAAACCACCGTCAGCATTGAAGAAACGACCGAGAGAAGCTAGTGAGCCGTCGGCATCGGCAAGTGTTCGCAAGGTTGGCGGAGACAAGGGAATTGGAAAGATTCGAATCAACACGAAGCATCTGAAGAAGGAACGTGAAGAGGCAGCGCAAAAACGTCTCAAGTCACAATACGGAGATGAAGACTATCGAATGAATCGGAAGAGCAGTAAGAGTGGTTTAACGAGTCGGAAGAAGCAAAACGGACAGGTTCAGTTGAACAATATCCTGGAAGGAATTGAGAAAACGGTACGAAGTACACAGGGCTATATCATGGCCGGTGTTGTCCCATTAACGATTGCGCGTCACAAGGAAGGTGAACCCCTTCCGCCAGGTGCAGTTCTAAACAACTTGGCTACACCGGCTGGCACGGCATTGGATCTTACGCAACCAGTGAATGTGAAGGCAGTTCCGCGATACGGCGAGTTGATTAAGAAGCCGATTGACTTGGGAATGATTCGACACAAGTGCAAGAAGATGCAGTACTCGAAGAGCTCGGAATTTCTGGACGATTTGAAATTGATGCTGACCAATGCGAAGTTGTTTAATACCACGCCGGATGTGCAGTGGGTTGTACAACATTGCGAACATCTGGTGAATGTGGCGAAAGAACAAATCGGGAAGAAAGGAGAAGAAATTCGAGCAGCGGAAGAACACATTGTGCGCGCAAAGTCAAAAGTGAAGAGCGAAGGGAAGGAGCGCAGAAAATAAGTGGAATAGGTGAATCGCCTCGACAGCGGTGGTTGGCTCGGTAGGCAACGCGGCTGGTCGGAAACAAAAGGGTACGGGTGAATGTGAGAGGTTCATCATCGAGGTAGTAGCAAACAGTTTTTCCAACGATAAAAATCAGAATGAGACATCAACGTTGGACATTTCCGAAATTGTGAATTTGTGACCGGGGTTTGCTGAAGGTCGGTCAGTCTGGGGTGGTCTTGAGCAAGTAGTATATAGCTGGAAACAGGAACGGAGGCATCAGAAGCGCAAGAGCGACAAGCAAGAGGTTGGCATCTATCTTTTCCATTTCCATGCCGCAGTCAAGTGGGACTTGCTCGAATTCGTTTATGACCTCTTTGCTGACCCACAAGTGCTGCAATATCTTGTCGATTCTAACACGTACGGAAGGCGGGATGACTACGCTGTAGTACCAACCGCCGACAGTGGTGGCAAGGTCTAGCTGTGACACGGAGATCTTGCCGCACAGCTTCATTTTAGCCAACTCAAGTCTCACGTTAATCGAGAATGCGAGTGTGTAGTCGGCCTCATGACGCAGTATGGCATCTAGGGATTGTTTAAAAGTGCTTGTTCGTACCCAGGGAACGGTGGCGTTAGTGTCGTCGTACAGCCCTTGTTTCTTGAGTTGCGCGCGTAGTATTCGATTGCTGCCGCTCTCGTCGATCACTGCGAAGCGGCTCGTGTCCAGACTGGCGAACACCCGAGGATTCGTGAGTGGCGAGTTGGGGCCGCGCCGCACGAACGCAGCTTCGTAGTACACCGTCGTCACGAGCACGAAGCTAGAAAGCGCAAGGAACTGTAGTCGTAGGGCGGCAGTGCGTGCCGCTGGTTGCCCATGGGAGACGTTGGCCAGCAGCCAGACGAGTGCGGGTTGGTCTTTGTTATCGGTGTGCGCTGAAAACCGCCTCTTGGAGATGTACAGCAGAACCAGCAGTGATGTCAACACGCTGCACAGCACAAGCCACGCGCCGCGGGTGAACGGCGAGAGCGTCGCGTGGACGGCGTGACGGAATTTGTTCGTGGCGCGGAAATCCGGTCGGTGTAGCAGCACTATTGTGTCTGTGACGATTTGCGTGGAGCGCAGCACATTCACGGTGTCGCGGTTCGAGTTGAAGTCGAGATACCCGCCAACAACAAAGTAATACGCAGTCCCAGACCGAACGTGACTGTCGATGAAGCGCACCTCTCCGTCTGACGTGCAGTTGGGCCCCGCATAGATGCAGTAGGAGTTGTGGATACCGAGCGGCGTGGCGTCGCCTTCCCACAGCTCGATGCGGTGCAGGATGTCGAAGAACTTGCCACACACGCCCGGGATCTGCCGCCGGTGCGCTCGACAGCGGAACGGCCGGATCGGCAAGTGCTGGGCGCTGTTGCTGATGAACGGGTCGTCGGGCTTGAAGATGAAGCACAGATGCGTGCGGCACACCTCGAAGGCAGTGGGGTTTGTCCGCAACGTGGGCAGACAGCCGGTATCATTAGGTGGTGCGGACTTGCTGTAGACGAGGGCGAACAGCACGAGCATGAAGACATATTGGATCGTGGACATTTTGGCTACTACACTGTTAGAATGCGACGGCTTCGTTCAATGGCGAGCTTTTGAACTAATCTGCGCCACAGCTGGTAGCGAACAACTGTTATTTTAATCTTTTCTTCCCCGCACAGTTGCATGCCGGGTGCGCTCGCGTAAGTTGCTATATGTGCTGAGCTCTCATGATTAGCAAACATGCAAAACGTGGGATTTCGTTTTCCCAGGTACAAAGGCTGCTACAAGCGTGTATCAGTGGGAAAACTGAGAAATCGATAGGTAAGAACCATGTTGGTGCCGCTTTGGTATGCACGCTGCACCTCGTATGTGCAAATTTCATGCTATACATGCTGTTCACTTCACTGTTGCTTTCGAGTCATCATGCGAAAGGGCCCTTTACAAATCTACCCCCATGCCAAAGCGTTACCACTATGTTTTATGGCGCTGATGAAGGAAGTGTGCGTCGCTAAATGAATCCTTATTGGTAGATGGATCGCACCCAGCTCAATTGCAGCACTACTGTAGCATAGCAAAGGAATACAGTGTGACGCGCAAATATTTGCATGCTCCTACAGTAGAAGTACAACTGTACCGGTACAGTACAGTAGCTCGCAGATTGACCGGATATAGCCACGGTATGTGAATCTCGCCCTACGATGTAGTACGGTAAGCAGGCAGTCCAGCATCCGAAGTCGCCAGCGACCACTCTCAAGCTGTTACGAATAGTTTCATCATGAAAAGCCAAAGCGTATTTGCTTGATGTGACTGCAGAGCGCTAGGATTTAGGATGAATGTAATGGTTCATATTCAGCAACTGGCACACATCAAGGAAACAATTGCCAACTTGGGTGAAGCATGAATTCGAAGATGTACAGTACAGGAAATACATGGCGCACCTGCATCTGGAATCGTTCGAAAGGGACAAACACAGCAGTCAATATTTACGAAGGTCGGTTCCTAGCAACAGAAAAAGAAAAGTGAATGTCAATGCACCAACTATGGTCATTTGCGAGATTCTGAATATGTGACCGGAATTTGCACGAGACGACGCTGAACGTCGGTCAGTGTGAGGTGGTCGTGATCAAGTAGTATACAGCTGGAAACAGGAACGGAGTCATCAGAAGCGCAAGAGCGACAAGCAAGATGTAGGCATCAATTTTTTCCGTTTCCACGCCACAATCAAGGGGGACTTGTTTGAGTTGGTTCATGACCTCTTTTTCATCCCGCAAGCGCTGCAATATCTTGTCGATGCGAACTCGTACAGGAGGCGGGATGGCTACGCTGTAGTACCAACCGCCCACAGTGGTGGGAAGGTCTAATTGTGACACCGAAATCTTGCCGCACAGCTCCATTTTGGCCAGTTCATTTCTTACGTTAATCGCGAATGCGAGTGTGTACTCGGCTTCGTGGCGCAGTATCGCATCTAGGGATTGTGTAAAATTGCTTGTTCTGACCCAGGGAACGGTCCCATTCGTCTCGATGTACAGTCCTTGCATGCCCATGTATGTGACTGCTTTTTTACCACTGGCGCTACCGTCGATTACTGCAAAGCGACTCATGTCCAGACCTGCCAGCGCACGTGGATTGGTGAGCGACGGGTTGGGGCCGCGCCGCACGAACGCGGCTTCGTAGAAAATTGTTGTGACGAGCACAAAGCTAGACAACGCGAGGAACTGTAGTTGTAGCGCGGTGCGTGCGGTTGGTTGTGCGCGAGAGACGTGGGTCAGCAACCAGACGAGTGTACCTTGCTCTTGGCTGCTTGCGTGTGCCGAAAATCGCCTTTTGCAGATATACAGCAGAACGAGAAGTGTTATCAACACGCCGCTTAGCACGAACCACGCGCCGCGTGTGAATGGCGAGAACACTGCGTAGACGGCGTGGCGTAATTTGTTCGTGGCGCGAAAATCAGGGCGGTGTAGCAGCACTAGCGTGTCTGTGACGATCTGCGTGGAGCGCAGCACATTCACGGGGTCGCGGTTCGAGTTGAAGTCGAGATACCCGGCTACAACGAAGTAGTACGTGGGCGCAGACCGAACAGTCTCGTCAATGAAGAGCACCTCTCCGTCATCGGTGCAGTTGGGCCCCGCATGGATGCAGTAGGAATCCTTGACGCTCAGAGGTGTGGCGTCGTCTTCCCAGAACTCGATGCGCCGCAGTGGGTCGAAAAAATTGCCATGCACACTCGGAATTTGCCGCCGGTGCGCACGACAGCGGAATGGCCGTATCGGCAAGTACTGCGCGTTCTTGCTGACGAACGGATCATCGGGCTTGAAAATGAAGCACAGATGTGAGCGGCACACCTCGAAATCGGCAGGATTCGCCCAAAACGTAGGCACGCAGCTGGTGCCGTTGGGAAATTAACGTTCCGCGCTTGAATTTGAGCTACTGTGCAGCACAGCTGGTAGTGAACAGCTGTGACTGAGGTCTTGACCTTTTTCTCTGCACAGTTGCAGGCAGGGAGGTACACGTATATGTTGCTACACGTGCTGAGCTGTCATTATAAGCAGACATGCAAAACCTGGGATTTTGTCTTCCCAGATATAAAAGCTACAATACGCGTGCATTAGTGGGAAAACGCACAAATCGACAGGTAAGAATGCCAGTCTTATGGTGGTGGTACTGTGGTTTGGTTCACGCACGGCTGTGGGTCCGCGAAATGGAAGTCGCAGAAGTGAGGGGTAGGGAGATTGAGCGTCAGTTACTGGAACCGCCTTACAGTGCTACACGACCTGTTGGGGTAACGTGTAACACCAAGCTGAGGGCAAGTGCCCATATCGCGCGCTGTGATTGGGCAACGCATGACATAAAATACTGCGATAACATCCGCCGTCGTATTACGCCCTCAGAGACGTGCACCACCAGAACTACTTTCGACTCGTGCGATGAACGATGCTGCCGCCGCGGACGACGTATCCGCGGCGTCTGCGAGGGATGTGATGTTCTCACCGGCGTCGCTGGAGATTGCCGCCGGCTCCGTGGGCGGCGCCGCGCAGCTGTGCGTGGGCCATCCGTTCGACACCACGAAAGTGAAGCTGCAACGTGACCGAGGGGGGGCGACCGCGGTTGCTGTGGTCCGACGCGTGCTCAAGCATGAGGGAATCGCTGGCCTGTACGCGGGTATCACCGCGCCGCTGCCTTTCGTCGTCGCTATGACTGCCGCGTTGTTCTCCGCAAACGCCGGAATTCGCGCCGTGTTGCAGAATCGCCATCCTGAGGAGGAGCTCTCCCTTGGCGAAGTGGCCTGGGCTGGTGCTGGCGCGGGCGCCGCCGTCAGCTTGATTATGTGCCCGACCGAACTAGTCAAATGCCGCATGCAGTCGAATCCCAGCAAGTATGCGAGTGCGATGGATTGTGCGCGCAGGGTGTACGCGGTTGGTGGAGGGAGGGCGTTTTTGCGCGGCATGAATGCCACGCTGGTGCGTGAGGTGCCCGGAACGGCGGTGTACTTCGGCGTGTACGAGGGCTGCATACGTGAACTGAGGAAGCGTCGCGGTGCGACGAAGAACACTATGGGCGAGCAGATGATAGGTGGCGGGCTCGCGGGTATCGCGTTCTGGGGTGGCGTCTATCCCGTGGATTACGCTAAGACTATGCTGCAGACCGACCGCTTTGATAAGCCCAAGTATCGCGGCCTGCTCGATTGCGTCCGCAAAACGGTGGCCTCGGATGGGGTGGCGGCGCTCTATCGTGGGGTCGGTCCAGCGCTCGCGAGATCGTTCCCCGCGTGCGCCGTCACGTTCGTGGCGTACGAGAAGTCGAAGGACTTGCTCGACGGACTCAAGGTGTAACATAGCTGTGTGGGTGTGGTGGCAGGTACTCACTGTTTAATCTGTGTCGTCTGTTAGTATTTTTTGTAGTTCTGATAAATTCGCTTAGCGTGTTTTGGTGCCATGGTTTCAGGTTGTTCTGTGTGGTTACGTGAACGTACAAATTCCCTACAGCTGTTGCAATTAGGCGCACCACTCAGTGTCGCGCATGGTTGACTACTAACTGAAATATTGTGCTGTAAATATCAAGTCGTTATCAATTTACAGTACCAAGAAAAATAAGGAGAGCAGCGCAGACGTTGACCTGACACGAAATCCAGAAAGCGACACTTGAAAAATTCGTGATACCTTGGTCATTTCTAATCTGTTTCAAGATTTTTTTATATTTCCCGATAGCTAACTTGATAGCTGAACTCTTCGTGAACGGCTTGAATAGACTGCGACAACGCTTTGCAAGCTATCCCAAAACTCTGAAAATCGGTCACGATTTCAGGTCGAAGCATTAAATCGACAGCCTGCGAAATAGAAAAGCGACACTCTTTGTACGCGACTTTTCAGATGAATTCAGAGTATCGAATGCTTTTCTGAAGCAAGACCAGTCCATCATCAAGTGTTGTGTAGTGCTTCATTACAGATAAGGATCCTCGTACTGCCATATCGCGAGTAATAGCAGCACCTCCAAAGAAATTGAAAGAAAGTTTCTATCTACGACGGATATCAAAGTGAAGAGATGCGATAAGTGAAGTAGATACGATGAACTGATCTGTGTACCGTACAAGATTGAGCATGGAGTGGCGCGTTGAAGGTAGCTTCACGAGCGAGAAAGATGAAACATGCAACAAAATTCATAGAGATAAACCCACTCAACAATACACAGCAGAAATGTAGACTATCGATATAGATCGATAGAGGTGGATCATACTATGCGAATCTATTGTTGAATTTCAATTTGAAGGTCGGAAGAGTTTGTTTTGATTTTCGTTTTGCCCTTCAAAACTAGAAAGGCCTATGTCTTGAAGACCATTGGAAAAATATAATCATTATAATTATTCTGTATTCGATTTATCATAGTCTATGATTCTAGGTATATATGCTATTCTTTATGAGTGAAAAAGTCAATAATTCTTGGCAATATATTCTAGAATAATCAGTGATAATCCAAAACAGTTGAACAAGATAGAATCAAATTTTGATTGTATTTGATTGATATTTAATTGACCTTCGTTTTCTGTTTCAAACTTCAAATCTAAACTCTCTTTTTCGGTGACCGGTTACGTTTTAAATGACTGTAGATTGAGTATCTTAGCCTCTTATTTTGAGAATCAAACGCTTCTCAACGTGAATACTTACTTCAAATGTTATTTCACCAGTAATGCGACTTGCCGGTAGTTTATTTCGTAGCCAACTACTGAGAAGTACAGCTTCAGGCAAAAAGGCTCTTCGGTAAATTGCAGTAAAACAGCATAACTCGAGCACTTGTCAAATGTTTCTGAATCAATCTTTCTGCTGCGCTACTTCTTTATTTGGT
>JAAUYH010050288.1_pt1 | contig 29172 bp, 26 predicted proteins | sample 7278061 | NCBI WGS metagenome assembly JAAUYH01 (sample SAMN14350203, study PRJNA611818) | marine sediment metagenome | isolation source: surface marine sediment (0.6m) | place: French Polynesia: Moorea | collected 2018-08
CCGGATCCTCGGAGTCCGTCCGGCCGTGCCCGCTTCGGCCGAGTTGGCCTCCTGATGCGGCGCGCTGAGCGGTTGACCCGACTGCGGTCGGCTCTCGACGACCGGATTCTCGTGATCGACGGAGCGATGGGGACGAGCATCCAAGCCCTCGGGCTCGGCGAAGCCGACTATCGCGCTGACCGGTTCCGTCACCATCCGACCGACCTCGCCGGAAACAACGACCTGCTCAACTTGACCCGGCCCGATGCGGTTCAGTCGATCCACGAGGCCTTCCTGGGGGCCGGTGCCGATCTCGTTTGCACGAACACGTTCAACTCCAACGCCATCTCCCAGGCCGACTACGACCTGGGCGGTGTCGCCCGGGAGTTGAACGTTGCCGGCGCCGCCCTGGCGCGGGCCGCCGTCGAGCGGGTGGCCCCCGATGCGTGGGTCGTCGGCGTGTTGGGGCCCACGAACCGCACGGCGAGCATCTCGCCCGACGTCAACGACCCGGCGGCCCGCAACGTCGATTTCGAGGAGCTCCGGGCGGTGTACTCCGACGCGATCGACGGGCTCGTCGAGGGCGGCGCCGATGTCGTGATGATCGAGACCATATTCGACACCCTCAATGCCAAGGCTGCCCTCTTCGCTCTGCAGGAGTACCGCGAGCGGGCAGCGATCGACCTGCCTGTGATGATCAGTGCCACAATCACCGATCGGAGCGGTCGGACCCTGTCGGGCCAGACACCCGAGGCCTTCTGGAACTCGGTTCGCCATGTCGACGCCCTGGCCGTCGGTCTGAACTGTGCACTGGGCGCGGCCGAGCTGACTCCGCATGTCACAGAGCTGTCGAGGGTGGCCGAGGTACCGGTCAGTTGTCATCCCAATGCCGGCCTGCCCAACGAGCTCGGTGAGTACGACGAGACCCCCGAGCAGATGGGTGCCCTGGTCGGCGAACTGGCGGCGGCGGGCACGCTCAACCTGGTCGGCGGATGCTGCGGAACGACCCCTGACCACATTGCGGCGATCGTCGCCTCAATGGCCGGTGTGGCCCCTCGGCAGATCCCCGAGCGCCCGGTCGCCATGCGGCTCTCCGGGTTGGAGCCGATGACCATCACGCCCGACAGCCTGCTCGTCAACGTCGGTGAGCGTACGAACGTCACGGGTTCGGCTCGTTTCGCCCGTCTCATCAAGGAAGAGGACTACGACACGGCGGTCTCGGTGGCGCGCGATCAGGTCGACAACGGCGCCCAGGTGATCGACGTCAACATGGACGAGGGCATGCTCGACTCCGAGTCGGCGATGACGAGGTTCCTGAACCTCATCGCCACCGAGCCCGACATCAGCCGCGTGCCGATCATGATCGATTCGTCGAAGTGGAGCGTGATCGAGGCCGGGCTGCGGTGCGTTCAGGGCAAGCCGATCGTCAACTCCATCAGTCTCAAGGAGGGCGAGGCCGCGTTCCTCGACCAGGCCCGCCTGGCCCGCAAGTACGGCGCCGCCGTGGTGGTGATGGCATTCGACGAGACTGGCCAGGCCGAATCGCTCGAACACAAAGTTGGTGTCTGCCAACGCGCCTACGACCTGCTCACGCACGAGGCCGGGTTCTCACCCGAGGACATCATCTTCGACCCGAACATCTTCGCCGTGGCCACGGGAATCGAGGCCCATGCCGACTACGGGCGTGCCTTCATCGAGGCGACCCGCGAGATTCGGTCCCGGATGCCCCACGTGCAGGTCTCGGGCGGCGTGAGCAACCTGTCGTTCTCGTTTCGCGGCAACAACCCCCTCCGCGAAGCGATGCACACGGTCTTCCTCTACCACGCGACCAGGGCGGGCCTCTCGATGGCGATCGTGAACGCCGGCCGGCTACCCGTCTACGAAGACGTGCCCGAGTCACTTCGCGAGCGCATCGAGGACGTTCTGTTCAACCGACGACCCGACGCAACGGAACGGCTGATCGAGGTGGCGAGCGACGCCGAACGAACGGCTCAACAGAACGAGGCCGACCTGTCCTGGCGAGAGGGAACGGTGACCGAGAGGCTCGTCCACGCGCTCGTGCACGGAATCGACGAGTACGCCGTCGCCGATGCCGAGGAGGCCAGGCTTGGGTCGGCTCGCGCCCTCGATGTGATCGAGGGACCGCTCATGGAGGGCATGAACGTCGTCGGAGATCTCTTCGGTTCGGGGCGGATGTTCCTGCCTCAGGTCGTCAAGAGCGCCCGCGTCATGAAGAAGGCTGTCGCCCACCTCGAGCCATTCATGGAACAGGAGGGGGGCAAGTCGGGGACGGCGGGCACGGTCGTGCTCGCGACGGCCAAGGGCGACGTGCACGACATCGGCAAGAACATCGTCGGTGTTGTTCTCCGGTGCAACAACTACGAGGTCATCGATCTCGGAGTGATGGTTCCTGCCGCCACGATCATCGAGGCGGCCGGTGAGCATGGCGCCGACATCGTCGGTGTTTCGGGTCTGATCACGCCGAGCCTCGACGAGATGATCCATGTGGCGGGCGAGATGCAGCGCGCCGGGCTCGAGGTTCCGCTACTGATCGGAGGGGCCACGACGAGTGAAGTTCACACCGCAGTGAAGATCGACCCGGCCTACGAGCACGGTGTCGTCCACGTTGCGGACGCGTCCAGGGCGGTCGGCGTCGTGTCCAACCTGCTCGGTTCGGGGGCGAGCTCGTATCTCGACGACGTGGCGTCGGGCTATTCCGGCGTCAGGGAGCGGCGCAACGGTGGGGCCACCATCGGCATGTTGAGTCTCGACGAAGCTCGGGGCAATCGGACTCCGGTCGACTGGCGGGGCTTCGCGCCGGTCGAGCCGAGTTTCACCGGGGCCCGGACCTTCGAGATCGACGCGGCCGAGCTCATCGGGTACTTCGACTGGACACCCTTCTTCCGGTCGTGGGACCTCGTCGGAACGTTCCCCAAGATCCTCGACGACGAGGTGGTGGGTGAGGCGGCCCGGTCTCTGCACGAAGACGCGCTGGCGATGCTCGATGAGATCGTGGCGGGCGACTGGGTCCAGCCGCGAGCCGCCGTCGGCTTCTGGCCGGCGAACTCCGACGGCGACGACATCGCCGTGTTCACGGACCGGTCCCGCACCAGCCGGCTGGCGACGCTCCACACGCTCAGGCAGCAGGTGGTTCACTCCGATGCACGACCGAACTTCGCCCTCTCGGACTTCGTCGCCCCACCGGAGTCGGGCCTCAAGGACTTCGTGGGTGCGTTTGCGGTCACGGCCGGTCTGGGCGTCGAGGAGCGGGCTGATCGGTACGAAGACCACGGCGACGACTACAGGTCGATCATGCTCAAAGCCCTCGCCGATCGTTTCGCCGAGGCTACGGCCGAGTTCATGCATGCCCGGGTCCGCCAGGATCTCTGGGGCTACCAGTCGGAGGAGTTCTCGAATGCCGAGCTCATCCGGGAGCGCTATCAGGGCATTCGTCCGGCGCCGGGCTACCCGGCATGTCCCGATCACACCGAGAAGCGAACGATCTTCCAGTTGCTGGACGCCCCCGGTCGAATTGGGGTCGAGCTCACCGAGTCGTGTGCGATGACGCCGGCGGCATCGGTGAGCGGGCTCTATTTCGCCCACCCGGAATCCCGGTACTTCGGCGTCCGCCGGATCGACGACGACCAGGTCGCCGACTACGCCCGACGCAAAGGTCTCAGCGTCGGCGAAGTCCAGAGGTGGTTGGCTCCAGTCATCGGCTGAAGCCCGGCAACAGTCAGTAGTCGATGCCCTTCTTGGCGAGCTGGCCGGCGTCGAATGCGTGCTTGATCTTCACCATCTCGGTCGCCGTGTCGGCCACGTCGATCAATTCGGGCGATGCGTCGCGGCCGGTGATCACGATGTTCACCCCGGCCGGCCGGTTGCGGATCGTCTTGATGACGTCGGTGGCGTCGATCCACTCCCAGTTAATGAGATAGGTCAGCTCGTCGAGGACGATCAGCTGGTGACTGCCGGCTTCGATGGCAGCTCTGGCCTCGGCCCAGCCGGCCGAGGCGAGAGCTTTGTCGTGATCGAGATCGTCGCTGTCCCAGGTGAAGCCCTCGCCCTGGTTGTGCCACTCGACGCCGAGCTGCCGGCCCATCTTCTCTTCGCCCACGTGCCACTCGCCCGACTTGATGAACTGGAAGACGGCAACCCGCCAGTCGCGGGCCAGTGCCCGCAACATGACGCCGAAGGCCGCGCTCGACTTGCCCTTGCCGTCTCCGGTGTTGACGAGCACCAGCGACTCGGTCGGGGCCGTTTTGCCGACGGCCGGGTTCTCTTCGAGTGGTTCAGTCGGCATCGCTCTCCATTCTGGTTGCGCCCGAGTCTGGTCGACGGCGGTCGGGAAGCACCACCACGGAACCGGAGTCGGTCACGTGGACGTGCACCGCCGCCGCATAGTGCTCGCCGATCCGGTCGACGGTGATGACCTGTCTCGCCGGCCCCTCGGCGACGATTCTGCCCTCGGCCAGCATGACGAGCCGATCGGGATACTGGCCGGCCATGTTGAGGTCGTGCATCGTCGTGACGATCGTGCGCTCGCCGCCTCGTCGGAGCTCGTCGAGGAGCTCCAGGACCTCTTGCTGATGACCGAGGTCGAGCGCTGTCGTCGGCTCGTCGAGAAGCAGCACTGGCGATTCCTGGGCCAGAGCCCGGGCAATGACAGCCCGCTGTCGCTCGCCACCGGACAGTGTCGTCATGACTCGACCGGCCAGCTCCGCCATGTCGAGCTCGTCGAGGACCGACTCGACCACGGCCATGTCGGCGGCGCCTTCGCGGGCCAGCGGATGCAGGTGCGGTGTCCTCCCGAGCAGCACGTAGTCGATCACGCGCATGCCGGGCGGGATCTCGGGTGCCTGCGGCACCCACGCCACCAGACGGGCCCGCTCCCGCGAGGTCAGGTCGGCGACGGATCGCCCGTGCAGAAGCACCGCGCCAGTGCTCCTGACGGCACCGACGACCGCCCGAAGAAGTGTCGACTTGCCGGCGCCGTTCGGGCCGATGACGGCGAGCCATCCTCCGGGGGAGACCTCGAAGCCGACCTGATCGACGAGCGGCCGACCGTCGATCTCGACCGACAGCTCGCGCACGTCGAGGGACGCGCTCATCGGACGGCCGACGTCCTGAGGATGACTATGAAGAAGGGGGCTCCGAAGAACGCGGTGATGACCCCGATCGGCAACTCGGCCGGGCTCAGGATCGTGCGGGCGGCGAGGTCGCACAGCGTCAGGAACCCGGCGCCTGCCGCAATCGAGAGTGGGACGATGACCCGAAAGCTCGACCCGAACAGAAGCCGCACCGTGTGGGGCACGATCAGACCGACGAACGCGATGAGCCCACTGACGGCCACGGCCGCCGCAGTCACGAGAGAGGCGACGACGATCAGCAGGACCCGGGTGCGGCCGACCGACAGGCCGAGCATGGATGCTTCCTCGTCGCCGACGGCGAGCACGTCGAGGCTGCGCCCCGACAGGGCGAGCAGGACGACGCCGGTGAGGGCGACCGGGGCGAGCTGGAGCACCTCGTCCCAACCGTTCGTCGTGAGGCCGCCGAGGATCCACGAATACACGCGGCGGATGTCCTCGGAGTTCTGTTGCTGCACGAAGGTCTGCAGCGCCGTGAAGAAGCTGGCGACGGCGACGCCGGCCAGGATCAGCGATGTGGCCGAGCGGGTCCTGTCGCCGAGGACGCCGACGACGTAGGTGAGGGCGACCGACGCCAGTGCGCCGGCGAAGGCGGCGATCTGCACGCCATCGAGCACGCCCCGACCGTCGCCCCACTCACCGGCGAAGGCAACGGTGGCGCCGAGTCCGCCGCCGGCGGCGACACCCAACAGGTAGGGGTCGGCGAGAGGGTTGCGGAATATGCCCTGATACGAGGCTCCGGCCGTCGCCAGAGCTGCACCGACGAGCAGCCCCAGAGCCACCCGGGGCAGACGCAGGTTCCACACGATGCTCTTCTGGGTCTCCGTCAGGCCCGAGTCGATGTCGAAAGGGGTGAGCCGGTCGAGCGATTCGGCGATGACACCGCCCCGGTCGATGTCGGTGGGCCCGATGATCAGCGCCACGACCGCGGCGCCGATCACGAAGGCGGCGCCACCAGCGAGCCACACCAGCCGGATCGAGCTCGGGCGGGCCGCCATGCTGGTTCGGGCCGCGGCCTAGGCGGCCTCGGCCCCCGCGTCGAGTTCGGCCAGGGCGGCACCGACGGCATCGATGAACTCCACGATGCGGGGTCCCCAGCGGCTGGCAATGTCGTCGTTGAGCTCGACGACTCGTCCCTCGCGAACCGCCGTCAGCTCGGCCCAGCCCGGTCGTTCGGCCACGGTCGCCGCCGACTGGTTCTCGAAGAGCGTGTCGGCCAGGAAGATGATGTCGGGGTCAGCGTCGATCAGGTACTCGGCGTTCAGTTGTGGGTATCCGAATGAGGAACCGTCGGCGTCGGCGGCGTCGGCGACGTTCTCGAGACCGAAGAGCGAGTAGACGTTCCCGATGAAGGTCGACGAGGTGACGCTGTACAGCGTCGTGTCGAGCTCGTGGTAGTAGGTGAGCGGCACGTCCCGAGGAGGGATCGTGGCCAGGCGTTCGGCGACCGCCGCTTCCATCGCCGCGATCAGCTGGGCGGCAGGCTCGTCGTTGCCGGTCGCGTCCCCGACCGTCTGGATCTGCTCATAGACGCCGTCGAGGTCCTCGGCGGCCGTCAACACCAGGTTCTCGACTCCGATGGCCTCTAGACCTTCGATGGGGCTCTCGGATACGACCAGGTCCGGCTCGTAGCCGGCAATGGCCTCCACGTTCGGCTGCCAACCGGACAGGTCGGTGATGGGGGCTTCGGGCGGGTAGTCGGAGAATTCGTCGACGGCTATCACCTGCGGCCCGGCCCCGACCGCGAACAGCATCTCGGTGGCGGCCGGCGACAGCGACACGATGCGCACCGGCGCGGGCGAGACTTCGGGCGCTGCAGTTGTCGTCGACTGCTCCGCGGAAGAATCGTCGGCCTCGTCGCTCAACGAATCGTCTGCCGACCCCCCGGCCTCCTCGCTCGCCGAGTCCTCCGAGCCGGACGCTCCGGACACGCTCACCGCGCTTCCGGAGCTTCCGCAGGCGGCGAGCGCCATCACGGCGGTCACCACCAGGGCGGTTAGCAGGCGCAGTTTCATCGTTCTCTCCTGAAGCCGATCGGCGCAGGAGTGCCCTGGCCCGACCAGCCCTTCCTCGAGGGTTGTCAGCAGTCACTTCGCCTCGACCTCGACCGGACTCTCCCCAAATCGGGGAATCACCGTTGCGGGACAGTGCCGGGATCTCACCGGACTTCGTGTCGAGACGACGAAGGGAGCGTACCCCACGTCACACACGGACCATCATCTCCGGACCGCCGCCGAGGCCCGGGAGGGACCAGACTGGCGGCATGGTTCGCCGGGCGATTCTCGTGATCGCGGTCGGCGTCGTCTGTGTTGCCCTTACTGCTTGCGACAGCTACGTCGAGCGGCTCGAAGTAGGTGGCGACGGTTCCGCCCGGCTGCAGGCGCGGGCCCAGCTCGTGTGCGACGATCCGCTCCTCGTCGAGATCTGGGGTGGTTCGCCCTGTGACGCCGCCGATCAGGCGGCCCGGGGCGACACCCCCGAGCTGCCGCTCGGCCCGGTCCTGGATGGGACCGGACTGGTCGTCGATGTTTCGGGCGAGCGACGCCAAACCATCGACCTGTCGTGGGAGGGGAACCTCGCCGATCTCCCCAGCGCCCTCGTCGGAGAGGCCGAGGTGCGTACCGTCGATGACTCCACCCGGGAGCTGATCCTCACTCCTGCGGGCTCTGCCGTCGCCGACTTCGTGGCCGATGCCGAGTCGGCCCGGCGCGTCGCCATCGCCCGGTGGCCCGACGCCGAACTGCACGTCGTATCTCCGGATCTGATCGTCGAGCACAACGCGGACGAGATAACTGGCCGCACGGTGATCTGGACCATCGACGGTGATCAACCCGAGGAGCTGCGGCTGCGCTGGACGGTCGAGGACCCGCCGCGTCAGTACTGGTGGTGGCTCGTCGGATCGGTGCTCATGACCGGACTGCTGTTCATGATGGTCGTGCTCGAGGGCTCACGCGGCCGGAACGACAACCGCCGTCAGGTCGGGGGGAGCGACGGGCCCGGCGGGGATGGGGGGCGAGCCGTCGGCGTCGGGTAGCCCCTCGATTCCAGGAGGGACCGGGCCGTTCTGGTACGGGATCGTGGCTCCCGGAGCTCCGCTCCAGGACAGTGGATCGGGCGGCGTGTTGTCGGGCGAGCAGGCCGCGGCCGCGGCGGCCGACGGCGGTTCGATCCGATCGATCAGGTTGCCGCGGAGGCACAGACCCGGATCGCTGACACTCGCCGTGAAGGCGAACACCACGTCACCTTCGGGATGGCCCGTGATCTCGTTGTCGGTCACGACGGTCGCTACCGGGTCGGCCGCCGCGCCGTCGGGACGGGAACCGAGGAGGAATCCGGCGCGTGTGTTGCCGCTCACCCGGTTGCGGTCGAGCACGGTGTCGGCCGTGCCGCTCACGTGAAGACCCACCCCGAAGGCGTGATCCCATTCATCGATCTGACGAGGGGTCGAGGTGAACCCGTTGTTGACGATCACACTGCCGGCGACGGTGACGCCCTGGCTGCTGGTGCCGGGCGCATCGGTGACGACAATCCCGACGCGGTTGTTCCTCGCCGTAGACCGGACGACCGTCACCCCCGTGCCGGCGGACCCGGTGGCACCGGAGATGGAAAGACCTCGCGCCGAGAACTCGGCCAACGTGGTCTCGATCAGAGTTCGGCAGTCGACGCAACCCTCGATGGCCACGCCGGCCTGGCCGTGACCCGATGCCCATACCTCCCGCACCTCGACGTTGACTGCGTTCCTGACGACTATGCCGTTGGCCCCCGTGTTGGAGGTCGTCACGTGAAGCGCTCGGAAACCGTCCAGCGGCGGGCCGGCCAGCGACTCGACGACGATCCCGTCGGCCTGGTAGTTGCGAACGGTGAGGTTCTCCAAAGCGACACCGTTGGCCCGCACCGTCACGCCGGTTCCGGCGGAGTGCAGTCCGTCGACGAACACGGTGTTTCGGTCGCGACCGCGGATCACCACATCGGATGTGTTGACCACGATCTCCTCGGAGTAGACGCCGGGGTCGAGCAGGATCAGGTCGCCGGGCTGGGCTGCGTCGACAGCATCCTGGATGGAGAAGAAGTCGACCGGAACTCTTATGGCATCGATGTCGGGCGGCGGCAGCGTCGTGATCGGAGGCTCCACGATCACGCCGTCAGGAGTCGTTCCGTCGAAGATCGGCGACCCGATGTCGTCGCCCTCGACGGCCGCGCAGGCGGCTAGCACCAGGGCCGCGACGAGGGCGACGCCGGCCACTCGGAGCGGACGATTCGACGGGGACGATGTCATGTCAGGACGGACTCGACGGCTCGCCTGAGGGTCGGCCCGTACTGAGACCCGGAGCGGATCGGCAGGTCGTGGTCCGCGGCCACTGTGAAAATGACGGCGCCCGGAATGGCCTCGGCCAGGGCCCGCTGGCGCTCGGGCGGAACGACCCGGTCCTGTTCGGTCACCACGACGGCGGTCGGCTGCTCGAGCTCATGGGCCCATTCTGTCGAGTCGAACCGGCGCATTGCGGCTCCCGCCTGCAGCAGGTTGATCGGGTCCGCTCGAAGCACGACGCCCTCGACCCAGCCCGGGTACCGGCGGCATGCGACCGACACGATACGGCGGAAGGCGATCCGCCGGGCGGCGGGGGGCAGCGCAGCAAGGGAGCGAGTGCCGACCCGCAGGCCCAGGTTCTCGACTCGTTCGCGCGCCGTGACCGTGAAGCGAGCTGCGGTTGCCGCCAGCACGAGACCGGCGACTCTTGGGGAGCGTCGAGCCAGGATCTGGGCTACCGCCCCACCCATCGAATAGCCGACCGGCACGAAGCTGTCGATGCCCAATCCGTCGATCACCGCAATGACGTCGTCGGCGCACCGATCGAGATCGAAACGCCCGCCCCGGAAGCCTTGTCCGTGGCCGCGCAGATCGAACATGACGATCCGATGGTCGGCACTCAGGGCGTCGAGGGCATTGGCGAAGTTCAGGCCGGCATCGACGTTCCAGCCGTGAAGCAGTACGAGTGGCTGTCGAGCCCTCATGGTGCCCAACGGATCGGTGTCCCAGACCGGGATACGACCACGAGTGGCGATCGTGCGGGGCGTGGACTCGGGGAGCTTGGCCGAGAGCCGCTCCGGAAGCGTCACTCGACGCTGACCACCTCGACTGCGAGTGTGCCGGCGGGGGAGTCGTAGTTGACGGTCTGGCCGGCGGAGGCGCCCATGAGGGCCTCGCCGAGCGGGCTACCCGGAGACAGGATGTCGACGTCGCCCTGCCGCTCCTCGATCGAGCCGACCAGGTAGCGCTCGGTGTCGTCGTCGCCCTCGTATCGCAGCTCGACGACGCTGCCGATCGCCACGGTGTCCCCTCCGCCCCCGGCGACGATCTCGGCGTTCTCGAGCGTCTTGGCGAGGTGCATGATGCGGCCCTCCATCTTGCCCTGCTCTTCCTTGGCGGCGTGATAGTCGCCGTTCTCCGAGAGGTCGCCCAGCTCTCGGGCCGACTCGATCTTGCGAGCGATGTCGATTCGACCCCGCGTCGTGAGGTCGTCGTACTCCGCCTGCAACCGGTCGAAGGTCTCCTGGGTGAGTTGTTGGGTCTCGGCCATCCGCTAAACGATAGGGCCGTCGCTCAGAATGCGTCGAGAGCCCCGAGGAGGTCCTGGACCAGCTCCTCTCGATCCTCGAGGCCGATCGACAACCGCACCATCGACTCCCCGATGCCCACGGCGGCCCGGCCCTCGGGACCGAGGCGGCGGTGGGTCGTCGTGGCGGGGTGGGTGACGAGGCTCTTGGCGTCGCCGAGGTTGTTGGAGATGTCGAAGAGTTGCAGGTGATCCATGAACCCGAAGGTCTCGTCTCGTCCACCGGCGACGTCGATGGCGACGACCGTGCCGCCCAGGCGCATCTGGCTCATGGCCAGCTCGTGCTGGGGGTGCGACGGCAGTCCGGGGTACAGCACCCGGCTCAGTTTGGGGTGGCCCTCGAGCTTCGAGGCAATGTCGAGGGCCGACTCGCACATGGCGTCGACGCGCAGCCGCAGGGTCTCGAGCCCTTTCACGAGTGTCCAGGCATTGAAGGGGCTGAGGCTCGGGCCGGTGTGGCGGAGGAACGGCAGCAGGTGGTCGTCGAGGTACCGCCGTGACGACAGTACCGCTCCGCCCAGGACGCGACCCTGCCCGTCGATGTGCTTGGTGGCCGAGTAGACCACGACGTCGGCACCGAGGTCGAGCGGCTTCTGCAGAACGGGGGAAGCGAACACGTTGTCGACGATCAACGACGCGCCGGCGGCATGGGCCAGCTCCGCCACCGCAGCGATATCGACCACCTGCAGTCCCGGGTTCGAGGGGCTCTCCAGGAACACGGCCCGAGCCGGTCGAGACAGCGAGTCGGCCCACTGGTCGAGATCGGTTCCGTCGACGAGCTCGGTCCGAACACCCAGTCGGGGCAGGATCTCCGACAGAATCACGCGACACGAACCGAAGAGGGCCCGGCTGGCCACGACTCGGTCGCCGGCGCTGACGAAGCTGGCCAGCGATGCGAAGACCGCCGCCATGCCGCTCGCCGTCGCCATGCAGGCCTCGGCTCCCTCGAGCAGGCGCAGGCGCTCCTCGAAGACCGCAACCGTCGGGTTGCCGTACCGGGAGTAGATGAAACGGTCGACGTCGCCGGCGAACGCCGCCTCGGCCTCGGCCGCGCTCGAGTACACGAAGCCCGACGTCGGATAGATCGCCTCGGCTGTCTCGTCGAAGGGGCTACGGGACAGGCCCCCGCGAATGAGGATGGTGGCCTCGGCGGGATCGGCGTCGGGACTCAGCTCTGGTGCCATGGGAGTCCGGCGCCGCGCCAACCTCCGCTGCGATGACCGCTGGAGTCGAGGTCGCCCTCGAAACCGCCGGCGATGTTGTAGACGGCCGAGAAACCGGCCTCGGTGAGGGCGGCGGCGGCCGCAGCCGACCGACCCCCCGACCGGCACAGCATCAGAACCGGGGTCGCCTCGTCGAGGCCTTCGGAGGCGTGCTCCACGAAAGACGGGTTGGCCGCGCCCCCGGGCCAGCTGACCCACTCGATGAAGCGCACCCCGGCGATGTCGGGCACACCGACCCAGGTCCATTCGGCGCTGGTACGAACGTCTATCAACACCGCCGCCGGCCGCTCGAGCAGCATGTCGTGGGCCTCGTGGACGGTGAGATCACCGGCATAGTTCATGGAGGCGAGTCTACGAGGCGACGTCGCAATCTTGTTCGGCGCTAGCTTGGCGAAGTGACCCAGATCGAGAACGAGACTCGACTCCGCTACCGGCTGTTGACGGGCCCCGACACCGAGGCATTCTGCGTCCGAGTTTCCGAGGCGCTCGCCGAGGGCTACGTGCTTCACGGCTCGCCGGCGATCACCTTCGACGGCACGACCACCTACGTTGCCCAGGCCGTCGTCCTTCCCGCCGACGCCTGATCGCGAGTGGCGTCCCCGCCGCCCGGCACGGGCTACTTCATCTCACCCTCGGCCGGACCTGGCCCTGGCGTGCTGCTTCTGCACTCGTTCTGGGGACTGAACCGGGCCGCCAAGGACACCGCAAACCGGCTCGCAGACGCGGGATTCACAGTGTTGGCGCCGGACCTGGCCGACGGGGCTGTATTCGACGATCGAAGCGAAGCCCTCGCTGCTCTGGCCGAGGCCGACGTCAACGTTCTGGCCTCCTTGATCCAGTCGAGCGTGCCCGTCGTCCGGCGGGCCCAAGCCGAGCCGAACGCACCGATCGGGCTGGTCGGGTATGGGTCCGGAGCGTCCTGGGCGTTGTGGCTCTCGGCCCGCCTGACCGACGAGGTGGCGGCCGTCGTCACCTACTACGGGTCCCAGACGATTGCGATGGACAGATCTGCGGCCAGCTACCTGTGCCACTGGGCCGCCGAGGATGCGAACGTCTCCGACGACGACATCGCCCAGCTCGGCCTGTCGTTGCAGATGGCAGGTAGGCCCTTCCGCTTCGAGCACCACGCCGGTACCCAGTCCGGTTTCGCCGAATCGGGCCGTCCTGGATTCGACGGCGAGGCCGACGCTGTCGCCTGGCGGCAGACGATCGAGTTCCTCGCCGGCGAGCTGCGCAAGGCCGGCTGAAACGGGACCCGGACTTCACTCCTCGCCGTCGCCGTCGCCGTCGCCGTCGTCGTTCAGCGGGTCGAGGGTGGCGAGTTGCTCGACCAGCTCGCGCACATGCGGGCCGTAGAGGTAGGGCACGACGAAGCGACGACCGCCGATGGTCAGCACGCCGCCGTCGCGCTCGTGTGGACCGAACGTGATCGGCGACGGATCGGCGATGGGCCCGACGGCCCGGCCGGGAAGTCCCGGATTGCCTCGGGCGGCCGTGAAGAGCCAGGGGCCGGCGTCGGTGAACGCCACGACCACGTTGCCGCTCGGGTCGGCCGAGTCGGGTCGGGGTTCGCCACGGGCGGGAACCGCCAAGGCGACCCAATGCTGTTTGAGCAGGCGCTGGCACTGCATGGTCGCCCGGGAGCGGCTCTCGACCTCGAACTGCCAGTCTTCGGGCACCCGCAGCTGGTGTTCGAGCTCGGCGATCACCTCGTGCCACAGCTGATCCCGGTCCTTCATGTCGAAGATCCTGCCATCGTGTCCACGAGCCAATCCTTCAGGGCTCGACCACCTGTCGACAGCTCCCGGTCGGAGCGGTGGAGGATCTCGAAGGGCTCGTCGGTCACGACCGGTTCGGCGAGCGGCACCAGCCGATGCGTTCCGATCAGGTCGGCGACGATGTGGCGCCAGCCGAGGGCAACCCCCTGGCCCTCGAGAGCGGCCTGGAGGACGAGCGAGTAGTCGTTGGATCGATCGCCGGGCAAGGAGTCGGGGGCCTCGACCCCATGGGTCTCGAACCAGCGGTGCCAGTCGAATCGGGGTCGGTAACGCTCCTCGAGGTGGAGGAGCGGCGCGTCGAGAAGCGCCTCCGGGCCGGTGCCCGCCGCGGCGCACACGGCTGCGACCCTCGGCGTGGCGACAGGAACCAGGGCTTCGTCGCAGAGGAAAACCCGGGTCAGGTCCGGTGAGTCGACCAATCCGAGTGGAATCCAGAGCTCGATGTCATCGGGGAAGTGGCCGGTGTCGGAGTCCGTGGTGACGAGTCGCAGGGGAATGTCGGGGTGGCGACGCTTGAAGTCGGGCAAGCGGGGCAACAGCCACCAGCTCGCCAGCGACGTCGAGACCGAGAGGTTCACGGTGCGGTCGTCGTCCGCTCCGGTAGCTTTGGCCACCGCCTCGTCGATGGCCCGGAAGGCGGGCATGACCGACGCGAGCAGGTCGGCGCCGGCCGGTGTGGGGGTGACCCCCATCCGCGATCGATCCAGGAGCGGGACGCCGAGCCGGTCCTCGAGCCGCCTCACGGCGTGGCTGAGGGCCGGCTGACTGATGCCCAGGTTGGCGGCGGCGGAAGTGAAACTGCCCGCCTCTGCAGCCGCGACAAGAGATCGCAGGCCCCTGTCGGTCTCCCTACCATCGATCTCTGTCATGCAAACATGACCAAATCAAAGGATTGACCCCAACGTCAAGTCATCCATACGCTTTTATGGTGCCAGGCACCATTGGGTTCATCGGGCTGGGGAACATGGGCGGTCCGATGGCTTCGCGTCTGGCGACTTCCGGCTTCGCCGTCGTCGCCTACGACATCGATCCCGATCGACTCGCAGCGCTCGTCGATCACGGTGCCGCCGCTGCCGGAGACGCTGCGGACTGCGCAGCCCGAGCCGACGTGCTCCTCACCTCCCTGCCCCGGCCCGATCACGTACTGGCCGTAATGGTCGAAGGCGGGGCCCTCGCCGCGCTACGCCCCGGTTCGCTGTGGATCGACCTCACCACCAACCGACGCGAGCTGGTGGCCGAGCTCGCCGATCGGGCGCCCGCCGGCGTGACCGTCGTCGACAGTCCCGTGACCGGGGCGGTCGACGGGGCCCGCACCGGCACCCTCACTCTGTTCGCAGGCGGAGCCGACGCCGACCTCGACCGGGCCGAGCCAATCCTCGAACAACTGGGCCGGGTGATCAGGTGCGGGCCGCTCGGCACCGGGAACGTCACCAAGTTGGTCACCAACCAGCTCTGGTTCGTGCATGCTGCCGCGTTGGGGGAGGGTTTCGCTCTCGGGCTAGCCAACGGCGTCGAGCTCGAAGTGTTGTGGGAGGCGATAAAGGAGTCGGTGGCCGACAGCTTCGTGGCGCGCCACGACGCCCCGTCGATCTTTGCCGGCCACTACGACCCCAGCTTCACGCTCGACCTCTGCCTCAAGGACCTGGGGCTCACCATGGAGCTCGCTGATCGGGTCGACGCCGACCTGCCGATGACCGAACAGGCTCAGGCCACGTTCGAGCGCGCGGCCGAACGGTACGGAGCCGACGTCGGCGAGCTGCACGTTGCCAAACGCATCGAAGATGATGCCGACCTGTCGTTTCGCCTCGACGGCGACTGGATTCCCCACTGGGAGAAGTGATGAAGACCACGATCCAACTGGACGAGCTCGTCGACCTCGATCGCTACCCGATCGACCGGCCCGACAGTGCCGCCTACCAGGCCGCCGTCGATCAGGCTCGCGCCGCCCTGCGTTCCGACGGCTGTGCAGTGATCAAGGACCTGGTCCGCCCCGACGGGCTGGCCCGCCTGGGGGCGGAGATCTGGGAGCGCAAGAAGAGCACCCACTTCTCGACCCAGGTCATGAACCCGTACTTCCACTTCCACCACAACGACGACTATCCCGACCGGCACCCCATCAACACCTTCCTCGAGCGATCGAGCGGCTTCGTGCCGGGAGACTCCTGGGGCGACGACACCGCCATGCGGTTCCTGTTCGAACACCCGGCTCTGTGCCGGTTCCTCGCCGAGTGCCTCGAGATCCCCGAGTTGCACCCGTACGCCGACCCCCTCGCCGGCCTCACCGCCAACATCCTCGACCCCGGACAGCTGTTCACCTGGCACTTCGACACGAACGACTTCGCGGTGACGGTCCTCGTCGAGGAGGCAGACGAGGGCGGCCTGTTCCAATACGTGCCGAACATCCGCTCGGGTTCGGACGAGGGCTTCGAAGCCATCCAGTCGGTCCTGGAGGGCGGCGCCGAGGGAGTTCACACCCTGGATCTCCGGCCCGGCGACATGCAGATCTTCCGTGGTCGCTACAGCCTGCACCAGGTGTCGCGCGTCGCCGCTGACTCCAAGCCCCGGCACGCGGCGATCTTCGCCTACACCCAGGAAGCCGGGGTGATCGGCCGAGTGGAGCGCACCATGCAGCTCTTCGGGCGGGTGCTGCCCGAGCACGTCGCCGCCGAGGAGGAAAGGGTCCGCTCCGACGCTCTGATCGACTGATCGATCAACCGAGCGAGGTCAGGCGCCGCTCTATGAAGGCCTGCTCGGCGGCCGCCGGGTGGCAGGTCAGGGCGCGTTCGTAGGCAGAGCGAGCCTCGTCGACATCGCCGAGCCGCCTGAGCAGCTCGGCCCGGGCCGAGTGGAAATAGAGATAACCCTCGAGCTCTTCGGCCAGGGCAGCCATTGCCTCCAACCCGGCCTCGGGGCCGTCGACGTAGCTCGAAGCGGCGGCCCGATTGAGGGCCAGGACGGCGTCGTCGCCGGACAGGAGCATCCGGTCGTAGGTGGCAAGGATGCTCGGCCAATCGGTTTCTTCGAACGACGGGGCCGACGCGTGCGCGGATGCCACCGTCGCCTCCAGGCCGTACCGGCCGAGGCCCCGGGCGGTTGCCGACTCCAGCTCGCGTAGCCCCTCGTCGATCTTGGTCCGGTTCCACCGGCGCCGGTCCTGATCCTCGAGCAGCACGGGCACGCCCTCGGCATCGACCCTCGTGTCCCGTCGGGCATCGGTCAGCAGTATCAGGGCCAGCAGGGCATGCGATTCGCCGTCGTCGGGGAGCAGCGAGACGAGAAGCGAAGCCAACCACTCCGCCTCGTCGCACAGATCGCCGCGCACGAACTCGGTGTCCGAGCCACTCGCATAGCCCTCGCTGAAGATCAGGTAGATCACGTGCCGAACGGCGTCGATCCGGTCGGCGAGAACGTCGCGGCCGACCGGACGGAAGGGGATGTTCGCCTGCCTGATCTTGGTCTTGGCCCGGGTGAGGCGCTTGCCCATGGTTGCGTCCTCGACGAGGAAGGCGCGGGCGATCTGTTCGGTCGTGAGGCCGGCGACGATCCGAAGCGTCAGCGCCACTTGAGCCTCGAGATTCAGGGCCGGATGGCAGCATCCGAGAAGCAGGGCCAGCTGGTCGTCGACGATGTCGCCTGCCGACCGTTGAGGACCGCGCTTGGCGCGGGCTTCGAGCTCCTCGAGCTTGCGTCCGTAGGAGGCGCCGCGCCGCACCCGGTCGATCGCTCGACGCCGGGCGGTCGTGGTCAACCAGGCGCCCGGGCGCTCCGGTGTTCCGTCCGTGGGCCACCTCGTAGTGGCCTCGAGGAACGCCTCCTGGGCGCAGTCCTCGGCAAGTTCGAGGTCGCCGAAGTCCCGCACCAGAACGGCCACCAGGCGCGGCCATTCGGTGCGGAAGACGTCGGCGACGTCGAGGCTCTCAGGCGTCGGGGATCTCCATGACGGGACGGACCTCGATCGATCCGTAGGGAGCGGCGGGGATCTTCTCCGCCCACTCGATGGCGGCATCGAGGTCGGGTACGTCGATCAGATAGAAGCCCCCGAGGATTTCCTTGGTCTCGGCGAACGGGCCGTCGGTCGTGATGCGCTGGCCATCGCGAACCCGCACGGTGGTGGCCGTGTCGGGCATCTGGAGAGCTTCGCCGCCGAGGTGGGCGCCGGACTGGGCCAGCTCCTCGGTGTAGGCGAACCAGCTCGGCATCTCGGCCGCCTGCTCTTCCTCGTTCTGGGGGCCCACGTCGAGGGCTGAGTAGATCAAGAGTGCGTATTGCATCGGGTTTCCTTTCACGGGTCGACTCGGACGGTCCCGAGATCGCTTGTGCCATGACGACGGACAAGCCCGTCGGAAAAGGACACCGCGGCCGGGAGTATTCCTACAAATCCCAATCACCCCTAGAATCGGCCGGGCGGAAAAACCGCTGATGACAAGCTGCACGACTGGAGGTCGGCATGATCGCTCGCATCGGCTACTGGTGCTACGCCAATAGGGGTAAGGCGGTGATCGCCTGGATCATCGCCGTCATTGCGTTCTTCGCCCTCAGCGGAGCCGCCGGCTCGGCTTTCAGCAACGAGTTCACCAGCCCCGACTCCGAGAGCACCGACGGGTTCGCCATGCTCCAGGAGAACTTCCCCGAACAGGGGGCCAGCATCAACCGGGGCAGCATCGTCTTTCAAGCGGACCAGGGTGTCGACGACCCCGAGGTGATAGCGGGGATGGAAGAGCTGTTCGAGCTCGCTGCCGAAGAGGAGGGCTTCCAGGTCATCTCTCCGTACTCACCCTTCGGTGCGCAACAGGTCAATGCCGACCGCACGGTCGCGTTCGCCACCGTCAACATCGCCCTGTTCGTCGACCAGCCGGCGTCCGCTGAAGTCGGAAAGGAGCTCGTAGAGGCGATTCCTGACATCGACGGGCTGACCGTCGAGATAGGCGGGCAGGTGCTCGCCGAATTCGAGCCCCCCGAGACCGAGCTGATCGGCCTGGCCTTCGCCATCGTCGTGCTGATCGTCTCATTCGGGTCGGTGCTCGCCATGGGTCTGCCGATCAGCGTGGCGCTGGCCGGTGTCGCCACCGGCGCCGCCGTCGTCACCCTGCTGAGCCACATCCAGCAGATGCCCGACTTCACCACGATCATCGGCGTGATGATCGGTCTCGGCGTCGGCATCGACTATGCGCTGTTCATAGTCACCCGCTACCGCGAAGCGCATCGGGCCGGCCTCGATCGCGACCAAGCCCTCTTCCTGGCCATGGACACCGCCGGTCGGGCCGTCCTGTTCGCCGGCGTCACGGTCGTCGCTTCGCTGCTCGGCATGCTCTTCATCGGCCTCCCGTTCGTGTCAGGTCTCGGCATCGGTGCGGCCGCCACCGTGTTCATGACGCTGATAGCAGCGCTCACGCTGCTGCCGGCTCTGATCGGCTACGCCGGCGACCGCATCGAGCTGACCCGCTGGCGCGGGCTCATCGCCGCCGGGTTCGTTGCGCTGGCGCTCCTCGCTGTCGGCTTCGGTCAGCCGACGCTCGCCGCCGCACCGCTCCTGGCGGCGCTGGCTGTGCTGTTGCTCGGACGGTTCTTCGGTCCGCTGCGCGCCGAGGTGCCCCACCGGGCCGAAAAGCCCCTGCGAGAGACGGTGCCGTACCGGTGGAGTCGAGCCCTCCAGGCCCGTCCGTGGACGGCGCTGGTCGCCGGCGCCGGCATCCTCATCGTGCTCGCCCTCCCGCTGTTCGGCATCAGGATCAGCTTCTCCGACGAGGGGAACTTCCCCGAGGACACGACCACCCGCCGGGCGTACGATCTGTTGGCCGACGGGTTCGGGCCCGGGTTCAACGGTCCGATGCTCATCGCCATCCAGGCCGAGGCGGCAGCCGACGTCGAGGCGGTACCCGGGCTCCAAGCCGCTCTCGCGACGACGCCGGGCGTGCAGTCGGTGTCGCCGCCGTTCCCGAGCGAGATCGACCCCCAGGCCTTCCTCGTGCAGCTCATCCCCCGAACCGCCCCGCAGGACGAGGCGACCGAGGACCTCGTGCGGACCCTTCGCGACGATGTGATCCCGGCCGCGGTCTCGGGTACGTCGCTCGACGTCGACGTGACCGGATCGGTGCCCGGGGCCATCGACTTCTCGGGCTACATGTCCGGCCGCACGCTCTACTTCTTCGCGGCTGTGCTCACGATCTCCTTCCTGCTCTTGATGGCGGTCTTCCGCTCGGTGTTGGTGCCGATCAAGGCCGTGATCATGAACACCCTGTCGATCGCCTCGGCCTACGGAGTCCTGGTGGCCATCTTCCAGTGGGGCTGGCTCGGGGGCCTCACCGGCATCGAGCCGGCGCCGATCGAGCCGTGGCTGCCGATGATGCTGTTCGCCATCGTGTTCGGCCTCTCGATGGACTACGAGGTGTTCCTGCTCAGCCGCATCAAGGAGGAGTACGACCGCACTGGTGACGCAGTCAACTCGGTCGCCGACGGCCTGGCTTCGACGGCCCGAGTGATATCGGCGGCGGCGGCGATCATGGTCGTCGTCTTCGGCAGCTTCCTGCTCGAGGACGATCGGGCGATCAAGCTGATGGGCACCGGTCTGGCCCTGGCCGTGTTCCTCGACGCCACGTTCGTGCGAATGCTGCTCGTTCCAGCCACGATGGAACTTCTGGGCGAGAGGAACTGGTGGCTGCCGAAGTGGCTCGACCGCTTGCTGCCCCAGCTCAACGTCGAGGGCAGCGAGGTGCCCCAGACTCTCGACATACACGGCGACGACGGCAGGCCGGCCGTGACCGAGGTGGAGCCGGTCTCGGTGCCCGGCGGAGGCGGCTGAACCCGCAACCGCGGTCTAGCCTCGGGCCATGAGGCAGCTGTCTGCACTCGACACCACGTTTCTCTATATGGAGACGGCCAACTCTTACGGTCACGTCTCCAGCGTCTCCATATACCGGCGGCCCGAACCGGGCTACGACGCGTACTCCGGCTTCCGCAAGGTGGTCGAGCAGCGGCTGGGCGTGCTCGAACCAATGCGGCGCCGACTGGTCAAGGATCCTCTCGATCTCGATCGGCCGTACTGGGTGATCGACCCGGACTTCAATCTCGACTTCCACGTGCGGCACCTGGCGATTCCGGCCCCGGGCACGATGGCCCAGCTCGAGACCCAGGTCGCTCGTCTGGCCAGCCGCCCGCTCGATCAGAGCAAGCCCTTGTGGGAGTCGTACGTGATCGACGGCCTGCCCGACGATCGCTTCGCCGTGTTCACGAAGATGCATCACGCGGCGGTCGACGGGGCCGCTGGCGCCGAGCTGCTCGGAATCCTGAGCGACCTCGAACCGGGAGCGCCTCGACCCGACCTCGAAGCGGAATGGGCACCCGCCGAACGGGTGCCCACACCGATGGAGCTGCTCGGCCGTGGTGCTCTCGGCATGGTGCGCCAGCCGGCCAACATCGTTCGCTACCAGGCGCGGCTGATTCGTGAGATAGGGCAATCGAGCCGGAACTTCGGCGTGAAGGCGGTCGCCGAGAACATCGGCCGGTTCGTGCCCGGCTGGGCGGGGCAGACGGTGCGTAACTGGGCCCACGAGGACCACGACGACACCCCCGATCTGCCCGTGACCCCGGCGCCGGACACACCCTTCAACGCCAGCATCGGACCCCATCGGATCTTCGCCGCCCGGTCGGTGCCGCTCGCCGACATCAAGGCCGTGAAGAACGCCGTGGGAATGACGGTCAACGACGTCGTCATGGCCGTCTGCGCCGGTGCCCTGAGGACCTGGCTGCACGACAGGGACGCCCTTCCCGATGCTCCCCTCGTGTCGATGATCCCCGTGTCGATTCGCACCGGCGCCGAAGAGGACCGATGGACCAACCGGGTGTCGGCGGTCTTTGCCAGCATTCCGACGCACATCGCCGATCCGCTCGAGCGGGTGAGCATGGTCAGCGAGGCCATGCAAGTGGCCAAGAAGCAGTTCGAGATGCTTCCGGCCGACATCCTCACAGAGCTCAGCGAGCTCGCGCCTCCGGCCCTCGCCATCAGAGCGTCGCGGCTGGCGAGCCGCCTGCACCTCGGCAATCGACTTCACCTGCCCTTCAACCTGGTGATCTCCAACATCCCCGGTCCCCGCGTCCCGCTGTACCTCGACGAAGCCGAGCTGGAGCACTACTACCCGGTGTCGACGCTCGTCGAGGGCCAGGGGCTCAACATCACCGTGCAGAGCTACGTCGACACGCTCGACTTCGGTCTGGTCGGGTGCCGAGATCTTGTACCCGACCTCGACGAGCTCGCCGATCTGCTCGATGTCGAAATCACCAAGCTCTTCGATTCGCTCGATCTCGAGCGGCCGCTCGCAACCGCCTGACGGTCTCTAGGCTGGCCCGATGCCCGAATCGCTCGAAATCGATCTCGACGGTCCCGTTCACGTGGCCGACCACGGTGGCCGCGGCCGGCCGATCCTCCTGATCCACGGTCTCGGCGGGTCGCATGTGAACTGGTCCGCGGTGGCCAACCCGCTCGCCGAGGCCGGTTCCGTGCGGGCCATCGATCTGATCGGTTTCGGCTACACACCGCTCGCCGGTCGCTCCAGTGCGGTCGACCGCCAGCGCGACCTGTGCATCGACTACCTCCGCTCCGAGTTCGACGAGCCGGCCGTCCTCGTCGGCAACTCCATGGGTGGGCTGGTCGCGCTGCGGATCGCCCACACCGCCCCGGAACTCGTCGATTCGCTCGTGCTCGTCGATCCGGCGCTGCCGGTGATACGACCCCGTCTCGATGCCGATGTGCTCAAGGGCCTGGTGTTGCCGTTGGTTCCGGGTATCGGACCCCGCGCCTTCGAGCGCCGCCACGCGGCCGCCATGGAGGATCCGTCGAGCTACCTCGAGGAGCTCTACGACATGCTCTTCGTCGACGCGTCGCGGGTCCGGCCCGAAGACGCCCGTCTCGCCCTCGACATGGCCCGCCGGCGGGCCGAGATGCCCTGGGTGACCGATGCCTTCGTCGACGCCGCCCGGTCGATCTTCCTGATCCTGTCGCGCCGCCGCCACTTCGCCCGGTGGGTGGGCGAGGTCACTGCACCGGCGCTCGTCGTCCATGGTGAAGAGGACCGCCTCGTCGACGTGGCCTCGGCTCGTTGGCTCGTCGAGAAGAACGACGGTTTCGATCTCGAGATCTTCGACGACATCGGCCATGTACCCCAGCTCGAGTGCCCCGACCGTTTCCTCTCGGTGGTGACGCCCTGGCTCGCTAACAGAGCCGAGGCGGCTACCCGCTCCTGATCGCGGCGATGGAGGCGTCGAGGGCCTCGTCGCTCCACGGCGCCCTCAGGGCGAGGTTGAGGCCCTGGGCTCCGGCGTCGCGATAGGCCGCCACCTGTTCCTGCACCTGGTCGGGGGTGCCGACGAGGGCGCCGGCCATCGTGCGCTCGGCCATCGGTCCCCAGAACTCGTGGGTCTCGGCCAGCACCCGGTCGGCTTCGGCCCGGTCGGCCCCCACGACGAACTGCACGTTGATCGTGCGTTCGATCTCGGACGGGTCACGATCTATTCGTTCACAGGCGGCATCGAGCACACCGTTGAGCCGGCCGAACTCCGCCGGAGAGATGTAGGCAGCATTCCAGCCGTCGGCCCAGCGGGCCGCCAGCGGCAGGGTCCGCGTCTCGCCGATGCCGCCGATCCAGATCGGAACCCGGCCGATCGGGCCCGGGAGATTCGAGACGTCGTCCGTGCAGAAATGATCGCCCTCGAAAGAGGTGCGGCCGCCTCGAAGCATCCCGGTCACGATCTCGGCGGCCTCTTCCAACATGTCGAACCTGGTGCCGAGCGACGGGAAGTCGTATCCGAAGGCCTGCGCCTCCCATTCGTGCCAGCCGGCACCGATGCCGAGCTCGAAACGCCCGCCCGAGATGTGGTCGAGGGTCGTCGCGGTCTTGGCGATCAGGGCCGGGTTCCGGTACCCGACGTAGAACACCAGGCAGCCGATGCGGGCCCGAGTGGTGTCGGCGCACAACGCGCCGAGTGTCGACACGGCTTCGAAGTGGTCGATCGTGCCGCCAGCCGGCGGCGCTTCGTAGAGGTGATCCCATACCGAGATCCAGTCGATGCCGGCCTCATCGAAGCGGCGCCACGCCGCCCGGAGGTCGTCCATCGCCAGGTTCTGCTGGCCGATGTGGATGCCGAGCTGCATGGCCGCACCGTAGACTCGACGGGTCCAGAATTCCCAGCTGCAAGGGGCGCACATGACACACCGGGTCGGGATCATCGGAGGCGACGGCATCGGCCCCGAGGTCATCGAACAGGGACTGCGCGTCATCGACGCAGCGGGCATAGTGCTCGACCCGGTCGACTACGACCTCGGTGGTGCCCGCTACCTGCGCGATGGCACAGTTCTGCCCGACGAGATGCTCGAGGAGTGGCGCAGCCTCGATGCCCTGTATCTCGGCGCCGTGGGCACACCTGACGTGCCGCCCGGCCTCATCGAGCGGGGCCTGCTCCTCAAGATGCGGTTCGGCCTCGACCTCTACATCAATCACCGGCCCTTCGTCGCTCCCGACGGAAGCCACGACTTCGTCGTCGTCCGCGAGAACACCGAGGGCACCTACGCCGGCGAGGGCGGCTTCCTGCGCAAGGGAACCGGGCACGAGATCGCCACCCAGGGGTCGGTCAACACCCGCCACGGTGTCGAGCGGTGCATCCGCTACGCCTTCGAGCTCGCGACGCAGCGCCGCAACCACCTGACCCTCGTCCACAAGACCAACGTCCTCACCTTCAGCGGTGACCTGTGGCAGCGCACGTTCGACGAGGTCGCCGCCGAATACCCGGCTGTCGCCACGGCCTACAACCACGTCGACGCCGCCTGTATCTACTTCGTGCAGTCGCCCGAACAGTACGACGTGATCGTCACCGACAATCTGTTCGGCGACATCCTCACCGACCTGGGTGGGGCCGTATCGGGGGGCATCGGCTTGGCGTCATCGGCCAACCTCAACCCCCAGGGCGTGTCGATGTTCGAACCCGTCCACGGCTCGGCACCCGACATCGCCGGCCAGGGCATCGCCAACCCGCTGGCGGCGATCCTGTCGGGGGCGATGATGCTCGACCATCTGGGTGAGGCCTCCGCCGCCGACCGCATCCGCAAAGCCTGCGAGGGAGCAGCGACCGCAACCGGCAGCACGATCGAGGTAGCCGACGAGGTCATCGCCCGGCTATGAGCGTGCAGTCCGACCTCTCGGGGATCGAGCGCACGCCGCGTCAACCGGCTCGCTGCGACATCTACGACACGACGCTGCGCGACGGCAGCCAGCTCGAGGGCATCTCACTGACCGTCGAGGACAAGCTCAAGATCGCCGAGCAGCTCGACCGCCTCGGCGTCAGCTATATCGAAGGGGGCTGGCCCGGCGCCAACCCCAAAGACGAGGAGTTCTTCCGCCGCGCTGCCGACGAGCTCGATCTGACGACTTCGACGATGGTGGCGTTCGGATCCACCCGCCGCGCCAAGGGTCGGGTCGACAGCGACCAGACGCTGGCCAATCTGCTCGGGGCCGGTACGTCGACGGTCTGCATCGTCGGCAAGACATGGGACTACCACGTGACCGAGGCTCTCCAGACCAGCCTCGACGAGGGCGTCGACATGGTCGCCGACTCCATCGCCTTCCTGAAAGGCGAGGGCCGCGAGGTGTTCTTCGACGCCGAGCACTTCTTCGACGGGTACCGCCGGAACCCCGAATACAGCCTGGCCGTGCTCGAAGCGGCCGCCGTCGCCGGTGCCGATTGCCTGGTGCTCTGCGACACGAACGGAGGCTCGCTGCCGGCCGACGTCGAGCGAATGGTCAGCGAGGTCTACGACCACCTAGGTGGCCCCGACGGGGCCGCTATCGGTGTGCACCTGCACAACGACACGGGTTGCGGCGTCGCCAATGCGGTGGCCGGAGTGCGCGCCGGCGCTTCTCAGGTGCAGGGGACGATCAACGGCTACGGCGAGCGCGTCGGCAACTGCGACCTGGTTCCCGTGATCGCCAACCTCAGCCTCAAGATGGACGTGGAGACGATCCCCGAGGACCGGTTGCAGCACCTCACGGCCGTTGCCCACCGCGTCGCCGATCTGGTCAACTTCACCGCCGACCCCCAGCAGCCCTACGTCGGCGCAACTGCGTTCGCCCACAAGGCGGGCCTGCACACCTCGGCCATCGCCCGCCGGCCCGACGCCTACGAACACGTCGATCCGGCCGCGGTCGGCAACGACACCCGCTTTCTCGTGTCGGAGATGGCCGGCCGGTCGACCCTCGAGCTGAAGGCCAGGGATCTGGGGATCGACGTCGACGGCAAAGTGCTGGGCGACATCACCGAGACCCTCAAGAGGCTCGAGTACGAGGGCTACCACTTCGAAGCTGCCGACGCTTCGCTCGAACTACTGATGCGAGCAGCGTCGGGGTGGGAGAACCCCTACTTCAAGCTCGAGTCCTTCCGCGTCAACCTCGACCATCGAAAGGGCGCCGGTGGTCGGGCTTGGACCGACGTCGCCGTCGAGGTCGAAACCGAGGCAACGGTCAAGATCTGGGTGGGTGACGAGCGAATCGTCGCCACCGGCGAGGGCAACGGCCCCGTCAACGCCCTCGATGCCGCCCTGCGGTTCGCCCTGCGCCGGCACTACGCCACCGAGCTCGAGCCGATCCACCTGACCGACTACAAGGTGCGGGTGCTCGACACGGGCAAGGGAACCGGCGCCGTCACCCGCGTCCTTCTCGAGTCGACCGACGGTCGGCAAACGTGGTCGACGATGGGCGTTTCCGAGAACATCATCGAGGCCAGCTGGCAGGCACTCGCCGACTCGGTCACCTACGGTCTGCTCCACACCGACCAGCGAGGAGCGTAGAGATGGCAGCGCCCGACCACGTGCCCGACAGGGTCACCACCGACCGTCACTACGAGTCGCCCCCGCAAAGGCCGGGGGGATGGAGTGCGGAGCGACCGGGTGAGGTGGTCGGCGCCGCCGACACACCAGTGGCCACGCTCGGCGCTCCCGGACCCGATCAGGGCTACGCCCTGACCCTCACCTCGCTGTTCGACGACAAGCTTCATCTCGCCGAGGGCGAGCACCGCAGTGACGTCGACGCCGGCTGCGTGGCCGTCGCCCTCAAACGGGCGTCGCTGTTCGGACGAGCACCGGTCGTGCACGATCTCCGCATCGCCTATGACCTGTTCGGGTTTCTCGACGACCGGGCCCCGGCCGAGCTGGTCGAGCTCCGCCGGGAGCTCTTCGCCGAGGTCCACTACTCCTTCCACTACTTCGAGCGGCGAGCGATCGTCGATCTGGTCGCCGACGAGGTGCTACGGCAAACTCCCGATCAGGTCGCCACTCGGGCTCGGGCCGACTGGCGAGATCAGCTCGACCTGTGAGTACCCGCGTCCGGTTCGCGCCCGCGCCGACCGGCTTCCTGCACGTGGGCTCGGCGCGCTCGGCCCTTTTCAACTGGCTGTTCGCCCGTTCGACCCGAGGCGAGATGATCCTGCGCATCGAGGACACCGATGCCGCCCTCCGCAAGCCCGAGTACATCGACGCCATCGTCCAGCCTCTGCAGACGCTCGGCATCGACTGGGACGAGGGTCCGTACTACCAGTCGCAGCGCAAGGGTCTGCACGTGGAGGCGGTCGAGCAGCTGGTCGAGGACGGGCACGCCTACTTCTGCAACCTCACCCGCGAGGAGTCCGACAAGCTCGCCGCCGAGGCCGGCCTGCCGTCCGGCTACCACGGTTGGTCGCGTGATGCCGGCCTCGACGACGGTCCCGACTGTGTAGTCCGCTTCCGCGCCCCTGACGACGGCGAGATCGTCGTACCCGATCTGATTCGGGGCGAGGTCCGGTTCCAGGCCCGCGAGCTCGAGGACTTCGTGATCAGGCGCAGCGACGGTTCCCCCACGTTCCTCGTTGCCAACGCCGTTGATGACTCGGACATGAGCATCACCCACGTGATTCGTGGCGAGGACCTGCTGAACACGACGCCGAAGGTGATGCTCCTCTGGGATGCGCTCGATCTGGGTGACAAGCCCGAGTACGCCCATCTGCCCCTGCTGGTCAACGCTCAGCGCAAGAAGCTCTCCAAGCGGCGCGACGACGTGTCGCTCATCGAGTTCCTGAGGGCCGGCTACCTTCCCGAAGCGCTGGTGAACCACCTGGCCCTGCTCGGGTGGGGTCCGCCCGACGATGTCGAGATCCGCCCGATCGAGGAGATCGTGGAGCTGTTCGACCTGGCCAACGTGAACAAGGGGTCGGCTTTCTTCGACGTCGCCAAGCTCGACTACATCAACGGCGAGTACATCCGGGCCAAGCCCCTGGACGAGTTCATCGACCTGGCTGAGCCCTACGTGTACGGCGTCGACGTCGACGTGCCGTGGCGGGTCGAGGCCTACCGGCCGGAGCTCTTCGCGGCGGTCGCCGGCGAGGTGCAGCAACGCGTGAACGTGCTCAACGAGATCCCACGGTGGATCGACTGGCTATTCGTCGACGAGGTGGAATACGACGACAAGAGCTGGAACAAGGCAATGGTCAAGGGCAAGGCCGTTCCCGAGATCCTCGACGGGATCATCGAGGCCTTCGCCGACGTCGAGTGGACCGGATCGGCCCTCGATGCCGCCGTCGGCTCCGTCGGTGACGCGTTGGGAGCCCGCTCCCAGGTCCCGGCTCGGGTTGCCATCACCGGTCGGAGCGGTGGAATTCCGATGTGGGACGCGGTCGCCGCGCTGGATCGCGATGTGGTGCTCGACCGCCTGCGGTCGGCTCGCGCCCGCCTCTAGCCGATCCCACGGCTTTTTCTGGGACCGGTTGACCGGTACCCTCGCGCGTGGTGAGTGACATCCTCGATCACCCGGGGCGGATCACACCCGACGAGGGCCGCCGGCACGGATGGCGGCAGACCGCGTCCGAAGAACCGGAGCTCGACGAGCACGCCGATGCCACCGAGGTGGGTGACCACAAGCGGGGGGTCGGCGTACTGGTGGCGCTTGCGCTCGTCACGGCCGCTGCCATGATCATCGTCTTGGCCTTCGTGACCGTCACTGCGGGCCAGCCCGACGTCGAAGTCGTCGGAACGACGGAGGTCGCCGACCGAACTCCCACTACCGCGGTGACGAGCACGACGGCCGCCGCCACGACGGAGGCCCCGGCGTCGTCAGTTGTGTTGCCGACTGTTCCCCGCAGTCCCATATTCGTGGAGCCGGGCGAGCTGACGCTGACGACCTTCTACAGGGCGGTGCCGGTCGATGGCGGTGACTTCTCGCTGGCGGTACGTCTCGAGAACAGCTCCGAGAACGGCTTTGCCATCGCCGACGCCGAGTTCGCCTTCGAGGTCGGCGCCGAGATGATCGCTGCCGACGAGGTGATAACCGAGCACACACGCGTCCCCGCCGGGGGCTCCGCCGTCGTGACCCTCCGGGTCGACCTGCCCGCCGGCGTCACCCCGTCGCTCGTCGTCTCGTCG
>JAAUYH010066968.1_pt1 | contig 29157 bp, 19 predicted proteins | sample 7278061 | NCBI WGS metagenome assembly JAAUYH01 (sample SAMN14350203, study PRJNA611818) | marine sediment metagenome | isolation source: surface marine sediment (0.6m) | place: French Polynesia: Moorea | collected 2018-08
ATCGTTGTTCTTCAAGTCATAAAGTTCTAGCCTGTACATAAACTTCATTTCTCTTTTGTATTTCTTCAATAAATCAAGTAATTAAAAGACCAATGGAAAATCAAATTTCATTATGTTTGGCAATAGTCAAAAAACGTATGGAAAGTTTTGATTTTACTTGTATACATGTTTTCGAAACTATGCTAGGTTCTAAGTTGTATAGAATAAATCGCATGAAGCTACAAACAGCAGTCATGCATTGTCAAATCTGAGAGAGTCTGTTGTACTAAGTACCTATTATTGTTGTTGTAATTTTAATGAAGCGCGTAACAATAAATCAGAGTTCATGGCATTGCAATTCTCATGAACTTAGTTGATAGATTCGACGAATGAAAACGAAATTTTTTGTAAAATAAACTATATTTCAATAATGCATATAAATTCTCTTCGCTAAAAGTTAGAGGTGTTGAACGAAAATTGCTAGAACCCCAAATTTAGTTCAAGAGGCAGTTGATTTTTCCGACTAAGTTTGAAATTTCAAATTTATAAAGTAATGCAGCCTATGTGTCACTTTATTTTTATTTAGATTATCTTACATTGGAATGTAATATTAGCACACCATCTCGATACTTATCCGTCCTCGATCCAAAATAAAACGATCATCAAATATTGCTAATACACAGAAGCTACACCTGCCGGACGCGCAGATGCGAGGGCGGCAGCCGGAGTATGTAATATTCGTGCAGTAAAAAACTTACGTTCATTTACTCTGGTAACTTTTATCGCCTCAGCGAAAGCTATTGCTAGCTCTACCGCGCAGACTTATCAACTAAGAATTTTCCTAATAACAGTCGAACGAGGTCTTGTGGTCTTGTTGCGATTGGACAGAGTGATCGAACCTAAACTACGACATTTTCCAATATCTCTTTGTAGCATTGGCTTGTTGTCGTCTTAAACTTCATTTGAAATGGACGGAAACATTTCACAGCTATCTTATTGGTTTCTGGTTATGCCTTCCCGCGTATTGGGCGATGGTTTATTCTCTTTTTAGATCTACCAAAGACATTCAGATTCGACCACTTTTCTTATAGCGAATTAAATTTAATCAAAATATTTGATAGAACGTATTCGACATTAGCAATGTAATCTCGAAAAAAATTGAAGCTCTATTGCTTCATGTTTGAAAATGTCTGAACTAATTTAATCAAAAAGATGGTATGAAATCTAGAACTGGCAGAAACATTGAACAGTACATCCTGTATCGTACTAACAATTGAAGAAGAACAGAACTGCTCCTCCTATGAAGCAAGCGATATCTTAATAGATGGCTACAGAATTAGACTCTGAAAAGCCAAAAAAATTTCAATGAAACTTTCATATTAAACATTATGAAACAGGAAGAGGCAGAAATTCTCAATGCAAACATTCTATATTTCTACGGGAGACCAGAACAGAATTGAGATACCCTGTTCGAGAATATGAAGTCGCTTGTAAGTGAGCTGCATTTTCTCATATCTTTGACGACACCAGGGCGTGCTCGAATAAACATTAACAAATATATAAGAAGATTTACCATAGAGGATATACTTCTTAGCTTCCGTGAGTGCAGTAAGTACTCGCCCGGAATGCCGGATGGAAGGGATCAAGCCAACACCCATGTTACTCCGAATGGATCGGTAGCAGTCACGCCAACACGAGAAAGTCTTGGTCTAGACGAATTACTAGACAGAGCTCGAGCAACAGCCTCGCGATTGATATTTGATGGCAAAGAGAGGCGAACCGATGAATTTCTAGAGGAAGAACTTGACGCATCCACGCGAAGCTTGAATCCAAATGCAGATTGCAGTACAACTCGACTGCCTGAATTCGCTTGCCGTGCTTGGAGCGCCGATTTGTAATGCCGTACCGCGGCGGAATGCGACCGTGCCGAAATCGTGATGGCGCTCGGAAATACGCCTTCGAAAACCCCAGTCATGTTGACGTTGTACATGTTTATCGAGTGGGGCCGAATCAGGAAGTTGGTGAAAGACACTCGTTTGAACAATAGTATCGATTCAAAGAACTCTATACTCTTTATATCATTTGTGATTCGAATGAACAGAGTGGACGCTATTGTTGCTTCCCAGTGATGATCTAGACTTACAGACGATATGAACATGCCACACACGCTCGGAGCAGAACATGTCCCAACCTTCAAGATGCTTACCAAGGTGAAGCATGGCGAAGACGGTATCCGTGTTTCCCCATATAAATCCATCACCAATCGAATGACATCTGCAGTGGACGAAATAACGCAAATGAATGCCAGCAGTGCGTGTAATGAATCGAATAGTATATCGTGTATCGAAAAGACCAATGCATAAGTGACACATTTCTGTTAATCTCGCGTAAACCGCTGTAGAACTCTGATGATGTTACACAGCGAGGTGTTATATAGGCAACAAAGCGAAAGAAGCAGTTCTGACAATGCTATTGGCAGCAAACAATGTGCTTTTTCTTACAGCGTAGTGTTTTCTTACTGCGCACTGAGCCAATGAAATCACATGGTCAAAGTTTAAATTTTCTCTCAGAAGGTGTACTGCTTCTGCTTGATTAAGTGTACAAATGTTGATGAGATGGTGGGAACAAGAGCATAAGCGACGTTACACTCACTTCTTTCTCGATCTATCCCATATACTACCCTGAATGTATTGAGGACCATGAGTCTCTCGCAGAGAATATGCGATTCAAAATACTGGCTATACATTATGTGTGACTGGCTCGTAAGGATAGGGATTCAGAGTTCCAGCAGCGCTCGAAAAATCTCGAGGGCTGGAGAATATTTTTGAACATTTTCGGTGTCCAATCAAATTGGATGTCAGTGCACTACATAATGATGGATTTCACCCATGGATTCTGTGTATTGTCGAGGTGTATAGCACGTGTATAAATTACTTTTGCTTCAGCATTTGCGAAGTGAGAGACGATTAATGACGTGATGCTTCGGAATCTCGCATGCTCTTCTAATTTCTAACACCCAAGGCATGCTCTGTAACACTCACAGGAGCACTCTTAACTGTAAGTGCTGTGTTGCCGTTCGAATAATGACATTAATACTTCTGAATTAAGTAGATTTTGCGCAAGTTGTCAACTAAGAGTGCTTCCTATTGATTGCTTTCTAGACAGAATTTGAGTGACTCTTGGACTTAGCAAGGTTATTGAAAACAAGAAAGACAACAAATACATGAAAAAAGCGAAATCAGTGAAAGATATTGAATTCTTTTATTAATAAAATTAAAAAATTTAACAAATCTTGTACTGCCTCTAGACATCGGCTAAGCTAGTGTCCAAGTGACGCCAAATCGATCAGTAACTGTCGTTCCTGATCGTCCTTTCCTCGGTCGAGATGTGGAGCCACCGATTGCGCGTGCGACTGCATCACGGCTTACATTTGAAGGTAAAGCTAGGCGAACTGATGATCGAGATGCCGATGAATTACTCGCATCGACCCTGAATCTGAACCCGTATGCTGATTCGAGCACAACTTTGGAGCCACTTGTAACTTGTTTTGCACGTAACACGGTCTTGTAGTGTTTCACGGCAGCCGAATGAGATCGAGCCGAGATGGCGACGGTGCTCGGGAAGACGCCAGTGAAGGCAGCGGTGATGTTGACGTTGTACATGATGTCCTTTCGACGCTGTTTCGAGTGTTGTTAATTTCCACACGTGAACGCTTGATTAGAAATCGGTCATCATCACAGCCCATCAAACTTTTATATTGCACTGAAGCTTAGATCAACTATGCATTTCCCCAATTTGAAATTCGAGGACCATTATCTTACCAAGCACAGAAGTGACAAGCGCGATGTCAACAGTACACGTTACAGTTGAGTGATCTATCGTTCCAACAGCGCAAAACCGAGAGAACGTGGAAAATAAAGCAGACTGAATCAGCAGCCAATCAGAATACTCGTCATTGCACCACTACATTGTTACCCTTCCTATTACGTTCTTTCCCACTCCTCGATACATCGAATTGCTGTACTGTACTGTCATATAAGACGAATGGGTACTCGACTCAAACGAGTTCTCTTTCAGCAATGAAACTTGCTGTACACTTTTCATCATCGTTCTTACTAGGTAATCCTTCATTTTAATTCTGACATCTTGGGCCGCAAACATTTCACGTAACACTATTTCTGCTTGAGCGTTAGGTAATTACCATTTTCCTCGATATGTGGTCACTTCGCTAACTTCATTCTTCCGCTCGAAGTCGCCGTCTGAGTCTGAATAAAATTCGAAAACTAGCTCCTAGCGCCTCACTTCTTATTTTCGTTGTTCACTTTGTATTGCTGAATTCTCGGTCATCTCAATTCCTAACACGACCAGCATGCGCATGAGACACAGGCCAGGTGCACTTTGGCTACATCAACAGATTCATTCCTCTCCCATCTGCTCGGTTTATTATGACTAACTATTGATTTCGTCACAAAATTATTCAATGTACTATTGTCGAGCTGTACTGTACTTGTGTACAACACTTTCCTTACGATAGTATACTAATTTATGTAAATCCATTCAGAATAGACAATTGATGTGCGACTTCCGAGACTCTCAGTTTCGTCCAGTAAAAAATTTCAGCACTCACTGACAAAAATTCACCTCATCAGTAAAGTACAAATGCACTTCGAATAGATAGATACGGAATCTAATTTATTAAAATGCCACAGCACAATTGAAAACTCTCAATACTTGGGAATCATATCTAGAAAGAAGAGAAATCAAGAAGACGAAAATATTCGCAATGTATAGCTCTAACGTAAGTAAGTTAGGCGAGCGTCCAAGTGACACCAAACCGATCCGTGACAACTGTTCCAGTTCTTTCCAGCCTTGGCCGAGAGTTCGACCCACCGATTGCGCGAGCAACTGCCATCCGATCCATATTCAGCGGCAGGGCGAGCCGAACAGACGGTCTTGACGACGAGGAATTGCTAGCATCCACACGAAATCTGAATCCATAGTCTGATTCGAGCACAACTTCGGATCCCGTAGTGACTTGCTTTGCACGCAACACGGTCTTGTAATGGTCAACAGCAGCGGAGTGAGATCGTACGGATATTTTGATTGTGCTAGGAAAGACGCCAGTAAAGGCGCCGGTGATATCGACGTTGTACATGGTAGCAATTCAATCTTTTGCAACAGCAGGATGACGTCAACGCCGTCATCTTTATATTCATCGAAAGCTATCTTCATCGATGTGAGCCCCTTAGCATTATGAAATTGACGTTACCATATTCGTTTAGTAGAACATAAAGTTGAGAAAGGAGAGTGACGCGAAGTCAACGGTACAGTTAATGATCTATCGTACCAACAGCGCAAAATCCAGAAGCGTGGAAAATAAATGACACTATTCAGCGGCCAATCAATGCGTACTCCATGGGCTTCAATTAGTACAGCAAACCGCATTGTTGCCTTCGGCTTACGTTTTGACGCACTTGCTCATTCATTTGGTGGCGGATGACCAGAATGCGCATAACCCATAATCGACTTCCATGTAGCAATCAAACCAGCTACAATGCACGTTCGTCAATCCATTATTACGTAATGCCTTTCTCATAGTCCGCATCCTAACGAATACAGATGCAACTTGGTCCTCTTGCGCGAAGCATACTCCTCATGTTAATAATGCTATCTGCCGTCTGTTGTCATCATCTGATTCGTAACCCATTGGAGTCTGTTGGTGACGCACAGACTCGATTGTTGTACAGCACGGACGTACCGATGCGAGAAATTCGTTCACTGCAGTAAGATATAACGATTTCAATTTGAAGTCAACCTTCAGATTCCCAGTTCTTAAGGTGATTACTGTCCCATCATATTTACTGTCCACCTTATTCTATCTTACACATTGGGCAGCAACAAACCTGTCTGATTCCAAAGCAAAGGTACAAATAAAATATTCTGAATCAAGAATCCATCCATACAAAGCATCCACAATGCTGTTATTTCGTACATAGTCACTGCCAGTTTCACAAATTTCTTCTTCAGTTTACTGCAGCATGGACTTGGTGAACTGAGAACTCCCAAATTAGATGTAACACTCTTGGGTGATTGGCCATATCATCTACGCGAACATCTCACAGCCAGTAATAGTCTGCGGTTGCAGCAATTTATTCGTGTGATGAGAAAGTAAGGCTTTATGCAAAACCATAACCTTCTAGCGAGCATATGCTATTTCATTCAAATTATTTATAATGAACTGTTATAGAAAGTGGAAATCAAAATTCTGTTTCGCTTCTTGGTTAATGGCTTCTTTGACTATTCTCCATTGCCCTACACAACAACAACATGTTTCCACATGCGGAGCTTGCATGTACAAGATATTTTCACCTATTTCCCTTTCAGATAGGTCTCTTCTCTTCCAAGCACTTGGTGCTATTTGCATACTTTAGTATGTGTTGGTTATTACCTGCTTTCCAGCCCATTCATTGAAGTGCCGCAGAATTGGAAATAATTCGTGAGTTCCCCGAGTTTTCTATTTCTGGTCTGTTTCGAGCGTAGAAATGAGTTCGCACCCAATGTGGCCAACAACATCTTTTCTATGAGTGCTCGAGCTAAACAGGGCAACTACAATGAGGGAATGAAGCACCGTGTTGGACTGAACGAGCCTTGGCAATCACAATCTGCCTCAGAATACTATCTTCTGCGAACACCATACATCGTCTCGCTATTGCGGAATGGAACGACGATTTTTTCCTTCTACTGTACATCCACCTACACCGCGTCTCCACTGTCATCTGCGCAAACCATTTGTTCCAGTCCGAGATATAATCTGTGCAAGCCTTCGTTAGAATCTTGTACAATACAAACATGTTGTCCTCTATTGTTTTCGAGTAGCTGCAAACTTCTTCTGCTCTTCATGTACGCTTTCGTATCCCTACATCAGAAAGATGTGCACAATCGAAACCACGGAAAGACGTTGTATTTATGGACAGTCAAAAGGGGATGGTAATAAAGTATCACACGTGCTCGATCACGAAATGAGAAGCGAGCGAAATAGAGAATACCAAATACACACAATTATCTTATGCGGCCGTAGCCTCGGTTTCCCCAGCCTTGGGTGCGCTAGCGCCCTCGGTGGCCTGGTTCAACGCGTAGATGGAGAGTAGCAAGGAAAGGACGAGCGCGACAAAAATCGTGCCCAATGCGACCATATCACCAGTGCGCGTTACGAGTCCAACCGAGATGAGCAGGAGGACCAGCAAAACAAAAGATGGGATCGGCGTTACCTTCGCGGCCAACTCGGTGTAGAGCAGCCATGCCACGAGTGCGACAAAGCAAATGACGAAAGAGATCACTGTAAGAGCAATTGTGCCGAAATGAAAGCTTCCGCATTTGCCCGGCGTAGAGATCCGGCAGGTATTGCCCAAGCTCGAAAACGCTGCACGTATGTTAGAAGGCGGAATAGTTGCGAATGAGTCGGTAATGCGTACCAGTCGCGCAGCATGCGGCGGCAACGGAGAAGGCCCATGTCATGAGGAGCTTAGTGACTTTCATCTTGCTAGAGCTAGTAGTACAAGTCGCTGTTGTAGAAAGAGTAATTCGGAAGAACACGATGAGAAAATCGGGGGGTTGTAAGTGGGTTTAAGTAGAGTTCTGGGCTACAAAGGAGATGTACGCGAACTGACAACGAGATCACGCTACCGGCCATTCGAGGACCACAAATAGAGACGGATGCCATGAAGTGAGGTCGTACCAGAAGAACGTGGCCAAAGCGGTCCATAAATGTCGTTTTTGTCAAGTGGTGCGGTTACGTACAAATTTTGTTCCCACTGGACACAAGAACATCGATGCGCGCACCGTGCATTTGTTTTCTCCGGCTAGGATGTGGCTCGGGCGCGCAGGCTCATTGTGTGACTGTGGCGGTGCCGGCCCCATACATGCGACTGGATGCATCGACTTTGGTGTTCATAATTTAATCGGGCATCAACGTTGACAATGCGTCATACGCATTGACCCGACTTGTAACGCGTCGGCAAATGTGAGATTTCCGTAAGTCCGATCTGAATCCCAGATTATAGGAAATATCGCTTGCCATGCAGTGGCACAATCAGGATGCTGGCGTTCTTTGAGGCCGATGCAGAACGCTAGCTTCATATGCCCATGAAAAGACTAAAGAGCGGAAAAAGCATTGTGTACGTGCGAGTGTGGATTGCACGCTCATGCCCACGACTTTATTATGAGCATGATTTGTTTTGGATAGCATATGTTAGTAGAGGGCTGTGTATGAAACGTGAGGTCGAGTAGAAGATATTTTACTAAATCAAGCTGATTTGTTACTACTAAAAGAACTGCCATTATAGAATTCGGTTTAACCCCGAATAGTCAATTTACTTAAATAGAGAAGCTCAAGATTTACTATTACTGTACTACACTTTCACCTCGAAAAGGTTGAATTATGGTTTAGTTTATCAACTCTGATGCCATACGGCAGCAGAAGGCAGCTGCGATAAATTCATTCCCACTAACCGCACTGCAGTTTGCCTTCGCACATTACGGAGTACTGCAGTAGTACCAGTCGAAACGAGAATAAATATAGCCATCTTTTTTATATCCTCCACGAAAAAGAACATAATACATACATTCCGATTGTTGGCTTACCCACAGTTCACTAGGCACATCTGCTCTTATCAAACATCTTCTTCATTTTTAACCAACTTCGACTTGCAGATACCGCCACTGCCGCTCGATTGATGACCATCACCCTGCACCCGAAGATCAAATTCGATCGATGTCTCAGCTGCATATTCCATTCGCCAAGTGCGACGCAGATTTGGAGGGCCATGACAAACATTCGTAATGTGCAGTATTCACAAACGTAGAACATGTTCACGAATTTCTTCTCTCCCATCTGCTTGACGATGTGCGGTATAAGATTGTTTATCCCGAGCAGGTGCGCCTGATTCAGGACGAGGTCTCTGCGAAACAGGATTGTGTTCATTTTTCACAGCCGCACTTGAAGACGAGGACGGCCTAAGCGAAGATACTTCTTCATTTTGACGAAACGACATATCTCGCAGACCGTTCCGTTGTAAGTCATCGTGACTCTTCAATGGGTGGTATGGTTGAATACTTTGCTGCGTCTCTACATGTGCTTCATTCTTTCCGACCTCATATTCCCTGTGCGGTTCACTTACAGCAAGGCCATGAATCGTCACCAGTGGGTTTTCCAGTTCATTCTGCTTCACGAGCTGTGCTTCCCTCTTAACTGCTGCTTTCACCACATCCGACTTTTCATCCGTCTTCAGTACCTCGGGAACTTCCTGCTCACAAACGACACGCACAGGCTCAACATTCGCCGCGTTTTGCACTGGTGCAATTCCATTCGAATCAAACAAGTTTCCATTCTCACCGCCTAGAACATGCGCAATTCTGTTCAACCCACTCGTTGCAACCTCCAGCGAGTCTGATGCGAAATCATTGGCTTGTTGTACTGCCATCCGCACTTTCCCACGCGCTTCATACGTCTCTTCGGGGTCAACGCGACTTCGCCACAGTCCAATTTTCGAATCCCACTCCATGGGCTGGCCAAGACTGTCATGCCGAGTACGACCTCTCGGTCGTCGATGCGAACCTTCGCTACGAACCTCCACAGGTTGCTCGTTACTTTGTTTTTCGGCCGCGTTCAACATCCACGTCGACGCGTCGAAGTTATTCTCCACAGACGCTGGCTCTCCCCCCTCGACGGGTTGTGAGTGTCTTCGTACCGACTTTTCACCCGGCCAGATAATTTCATCGCTGTTCGACTTACTTCTCCATGCTCCGATTTCGTAATCCCATACTGTCGAATTGCGGTTACTATCCAACGGTGGTCGACCACCTGGTCTTTTACGGGCATCTTGCTGAGTTTTCGGTCGAGACGGAGGTGGAGATGAAGCCGGCGGCGGAGACGGGGCTTTCTCTCCTTTTTTGAGTGTCTCGTCACTCATCGTAGCACTTCGCCATAACCCCCCATTCCCGTCCCATTCCATAGTTTCCCCAATACTGTCTCTCGGTGCACGGCCACGCGGTCTTGCCAGAGGAAATCCCGGATTGTCTCCGGGTTTCCCAACTTCGGTTGCTTCCATGGCTATCGTCTTATTTTGGTCCACGCCTGCATCATCGACTACTCCCACTGATTCTCGATTGACCCTAGGAGTATTGTAAACTCGCTCTGGCAACTTCGGGAGGCGTTCGCTAACAACGGGCCCCGCAACCTTGTCTCCAGGTTTGAGCGACTCGTCCGGATTGGAAAGGCTTTCCCATACGCCAGCAATAGGGTTCCACTGCATGGGCCGATGACTACTGTCATGAGGCGCACGGCCTTTGGGCCGTTTGATTCCAGAGCCCTTCGTTCTCTGAGTGTCGGTATGGGAACGATTGGCTCGAACCGGTTTCACCTTGGGTGTTTTGCTCGCCTGCGGCCCGGCAGGTACGCGCTCTGATGGTTTCTTTGTCTCGTCCGGGTTGATTTTGCTGAACCACATGCCAGTATTTGGGTCCCATTCCATGCTAAACCCTCTAGAATCGTTTGGCGGGCGCCCAGAGGGGCGCTTCTTCAATACGGGGACGTGGATTATGTTCCGAGGAATACCATGTGCATCGCGCATATCCTGTACCGCAGTTGAAGGCGATTCGCTCGCAGAACGTGCAGCTGCAGGATCTCCGTCCTGACTTGTTCCATTCGATGGCGCATTGTTAACGGAAGTGGATGGATTAGGGTCAACAGGTTGTGGAGCTGGCGCGAACGCGGTGGAAGGAGAATGCAAGAACCACGGGTTATCGACGCTCCTCCAAACCGCCGCCACGCAGTCCCACACCATAGCTTTCTGAAGGTGATCGTGCGGATGTTCACCAAGTGGTCTCGGCACTCCATTGTTGACCTTGAACCATTTGTCCTTTCGCGCATCGTATGTCATGTTGTTCTCCATGGCCAAACTGTTCGTAGGGATCGATATGAGCGTTCTACCAGCATGATTCACCCGATTGTCGTCGGTAGAGGGCGCGTGGGGCGATACATAGGCGGGGGCACGAACCTTGGCAATTAAAGCGGCGCCGTGTGCAGGTGTATGCGTGGCTGCGCTCGATTGCGGCAGTGCTATGGGCGATACGAGCGGCGGTGGTGCTGAACCCATTGCCTGATTATGCGACGTCGTTCTTCCATTTGACACGCTGGGCGCGGGTACAATGCCATCTTTCGGTTCAGGGCGCGGCATCTCTTCTGTGTTCGCAGGATACCCGCTCTTGTGAGAATTTCTGGGCGATGACAAACGTGCTTGGCGTTTTGATGATTGGTCTGGTCCAAGGTTAAGCTCTTCGTTATGGCGTTTTTTCATCGAAGCTGAAGGTTGCAAATTCTGACCTGGCTGCGTGGGTAGGCTTGCAGTCTTACGCGACAAGTTTGATGCGATATGGATGTCAAATGATTGCGACTCGTTCTCACTGACAAGTTTGGGTTTCTCGTTCATTGCCTGATTACCTTCGGATTCAGAACGCGATACGGAGGGCACTGGAGTAGCGACATCGGCGTCATCGGTAGTACCGCTCTTGGTTGGAACGTGATTGCGATGTGGGGCAGGTACCTCAGATTGCTCGGATTCCTCACACTCTTCCGGCAGCGCTTCGAGATCGTCAGGCGGTGGCGGCACGTATTCCATGATACCCAATAAAGCCTGGCGAGCTTTCGCAATGCCGGGCGAAGTGGCGGTTTTTTCGGATTGTCGCAGGCGCTGTACTGGGGTCTCGGCGATAAACACAACCTCGTCCTCCATCCTCGTGCTACCTCGAATGCATCAACATGTAGCATTGGGTGAACCCGCGAGCAGGGCGTTTGTAAACCGTAGCCAATCAGAGCGCTGTGTTTCTTTTTATCAATTTTCCGGTTCGAATCAGTAGCAAAATTCGAGATCTGAACCAATCAGAAGTGAGGCTGGCGAATTAAATAAAAATAATCACTCATGAACGTGCAATTCAGAGCTGCAGAACAAGTCGACAATTGACAAGTCAGAGACAGATCAGTTCGTTTGGTTCTGTAAGCAAATTATTCATACACCATTCAATGAATGACAAATGTCTACCCGTTATTCGGAGGCAGATTGTTACCCACGATATTGTCAATTTACTGGACCGGTAATGTGCAACTCAATACTGTACCATGGCCTCAAGATGATGTTTCGTAATGCTACAGACAAGCGGAAGGTCGAATGATTCTCGATTTTCGATCTTCAACATGCTTCTCCCCATGAAATCTAGACAACCGTCTTCAGTACAGAAAAACCTGAAGGGTGTCTTTCCCTTTTACATAATGGTGATTTTCAAAAAATCAGGTAATACGAGTACGAACAGAAAATCACTAGCATATGCCACAAAGTGCTTTCTACAACACGACAAGCCTGATAAGCATTAGTTTGCGATAGTACGATGATTGATCCATGCACGTTTTTACAAATATATTGGAGGGTTCCGATTGACCTTCCACAAACTTCGACAGTATCGAGATCGCTTCATCATGAAGGTGTGCTGTACCGGTACAGATGCTCCGAATTGTTCCGACAGTTGGCAAATTTTAGTTGGCTGAAAATGGACATTATTTTTACAGTCTTTTCACTAAGTGCACGAGCAAATCCAAGCTCATCCTGCATGCGAGGTCGCAGTTATGGACGACGATGATGTCGTCTTTGTGTCGGAAATGCCGTCGCGGCGGCGCGGCACGGCCAACAATAACCCACCACCGGCTCCCACACAAGTGGAGGAGCTTCCTACGGAATTGCCGCCGCTAAATTCCTCGCACGGACCGTTGCCACGTGCAGTTCCTTCCTCTTCGCTGAACGTCGAGCCACCACCACCACCACCACCACCGCCGGATATACTCGAACCGCTACCGACAGAAAAACCCGAGTCGGATGGCGATAGTGATTCGTGTGTAGAGCTCGACATTCCGCCGCCGACCCAGCTCGAAGAGTTACCGACGCAGGCACCCATTCTTGTGGATGATGACGAAACTCTACCGCCCCCACCACCGGATGACATGGAGATGATACTGACGCAAATGCCGAGTTCTTCCCAGCCCAACACCTCTACTCGGGATCATGAAATGGACACACAGCGACGCAGCGCTGGCGGTAATCACCATCATGTTCAACCGGACAACACAACTGTGTGCCCATCTCAACCTGACGGTACGGAGAAGATGCTACCAACAAAATTTCCGCATTCACAACATGCTGAAGCCCTTCCCAAATCCTCTCCACCGGACGACATGGAAATGCTACCAACAGAATTCCCGGATTCTACGAGCGTTGAAGAGCCCCATACCAAGAATGCACCAACCGCGAATCAACGTCAGTCTGTGTCCATCAACCAAAGGATGGCATCACGACAACCGACATCGGACTTTCCGTCTGTATCAAAAGGGAATGCGCAAAACACGCACGTGCCAGCTATGTCGGTACCGAGTGATTCTCGGCCCCATAACAATTCTTCTGCGTCGAAAGAAACACCGCGAAAAGTACCACAGCTGACTCCGAGAAAGCGTCGTTCGCAGTCGGTTCACCCAGCACATCGAGAGAAACTATCGTTTCTCGAACCAAAACGCGAAGCGTTGCCGTTGCTCAACTTGTCTCCGACTCAACCGTTACCGGCTCAGCAAGAGAATTCTCCAGCTGCACAGTCGTCGTCGGGTAGTGCGAACCATCTTCCACGGCCAGCAGTATCTCCCATCGAATTACCGAAGAAGAAGGCGAGGACGCCACTCGATAGTGCCCGTTCGGTCACTGACGCACGTTTCGCTGCATCACCTGGGTCGTCGTCGCATCGAGCAACGGTTGAAAAAATGGTTCCCCAAAATAACAATGATGTCGCATCATCGCGTGACAACGATGGATCGAGGCCGGTTGGTATCGGGAGTTTGTTGCGAGAAAGTAACATCACCTGGGATGCCAGGACGCAGACATGGTTACGTGTAGAGGACGGCGTTCTGCGCCCGTCCGGAAAACACCCGGTGGATCATCATAACAAGCCCATGGTATGGGACTGTGTCGCAGCTGTATGGCGTTGTATTAACAATCCGTCGTCGCTGAAACAATCTTTACCCAAGGCACCCCACACTGCTGAAAAGGTTACACTGAAAAGTGTGCAGGATGGGAAAAGCACGAAGCCTGTGCCCAAGCCTGCAGAGCCCCAGAGGAACGCCGTGCCAGTGAATGTGAAGAATGTGGAACGTGCGACCAAAAAACCGACCCGTTCACATGTTCCTAAGCGCCATGTGCCGCGGGTGCAAGCTTCGGAGCTCACTAAGCTGATGCTGTTTCACAGGAATACGGCAACACGTCCTACGGGTCGTGCGCCACATGACTCGAGGGGCGAGAAAATGGAGTGGGACGTGCACAATGGCTTGTGGCGAAGTAAGAGCGACCCGTCGGAAACTAAAGAATCGGGGGAGAGTCTGATCAGAAATAACCCGCTGATGAGGATGGCAAACGTGGTTGAATGTGACGGTATTGAACCGACGCGAAGTGAAGCGCATGCACAGTCACGGCGGCAGACTCGTGAAAATGAGAAGCGGTCGGGTGTGGTTTCGAGCTGCTCGACCGAAGCACCGAAGAAACAGGTGGATTTATCGCGTCGTATTGCGCAATTGGAAAGTGCGGATCGTGGGGAGGGGCATGGGCGACGAGATTTGATTTTTGACATATTCTCGTCAAGTGACGCTGAACCGAGCGCTTCGTCGAAAGTGAAGAACAAGGGGCTGAGTGGGAACAGATCTTATCGTAGCACCAGCGCACACAGTGCTTCATCGCACAAGGCTACGTCCCGTCCTGCAACAGAAACTTCGCATCGCGAGCGTGAGAAAGATTCGAGCGTTCATCGTAATTCGAGGGATGCGAATATTCAGCCAAGTTCTACTTCGGCGAGGAACCAAGATAACTCTCGTAGAGGCAGAGAACATGAGAAAGGTGATGTGTTTTCTCGGTTGACTCCTCCGGATTCCCGCCGCAGCGTGAGAAAATTCACTGGAGAGCGTAATGCATATAGATCGAGCCGTCCGCAAAATGAGCGACATGAATATAACGGCAGAGGAGGGGATGCGCAGAGTGAACGAAAAGCACGGCATATTCCTATCATCAATCTGGAATCCGACGAAGAAGGAGAAGAAGAGGAAGTAGTTCGCAGGTCACAGCATCCAACTACGACTCATCGTTCGAGTAGCGGGGTTCGGCCAAGTGTGCAAAGCCCACCGAGTAATCATCGTTCGAGTAGTGGGGCTCGACCAAATGTACAAAGCCCGCCGAATAACCATCGTTCGAGTGGTGGTGTTCGACCAAATGTGCAAAGCCCGCCGAGTAATCATCGCTCGAGAAACGATGGGTATCGCGATAGGCGCAGCGGTCCGAGTATCCACCGCTCGAGAAGTGTTGATTATCGCGGAAGACAAGACGGGCCGAGCACACATCATCCGAGGAGTTATAGTTTTCGTGATGGACAAGACGCGTCGAATACTCGTCCTTCGCGATATGATGATTATCGCGATAGGCATAATGGCTCAAGCAACTATCGTTCGAGAAATAATTTCCACCCTGCACGTAACGCGCCGAGGTCTGATGATGGTGGTCGTGGTTATCACCGAAATGGCCCGAACACACACCGGTATAATGACGGAGGCGGACAAAGTTCGATTCCGAGACATGGTTCGACGTCGAACCCGTCGAGGAACAATTATCAGTTCAATTCAACCTCTCATGGACACCCAGCGTCGAATCGAAGCTACCAACAGGGAAATTCACGTCAATCAAATTATGGGGCGCGCTCTAATGTGCCGAGAGGCCTAGGGTTGACGGGGTGTGCACCGAAACCGCGACCGAAGGGCCGTGCGCCGAAGGATAGCCGAGGAATCACCATGGACTGGGATAGGGAACACGGCCAGTGGTATTCGGCGAACGAAACACTGAAACCGAAACAACCAACCTCGGCACCGAACGCGCCATTGCCGGACTTTCTGGCTTCGAAGCGTGAGATGTTTCATCGCATGGCTGTACCCGCACTGCTTGATGGTGTCTCACACTTGCCTGAGGTTGTGTCGGAGCAGCCGTTCTTGGGTGCGCGCAAAACGACGTACGAAATCAACCGTGATGCGGGGCGGCTCGCGCAGCCGTATGACCCGGACCGTCCACCGGAGGGGCCCAGGAGACACATGTCGGAGCCACGCCCGCAAGAGCGCAATCATTCCCCCCACATGCACCGACGTAGAAGGCAGAAGGGTAGCGGCGGCATCCGCAAGACGAAGTTGGGCAATAAGCTGAAGAAGATGGTCGATGAGAGACGGCGCCATAGATAAGGTGAACATGAGGCGGAACTGTACAAGAGCTTATTCTTAGATTTGTGTTTGGCTGATGTAAAATGGATGCGCAGAGCGACAAGTTGTACCATATCATGGGTTGACAGGTCTTGTCTTCATTTAACCTGCGTGGAATTCTTGAACAAATACCAATTTGCCGTGTCTTCACTAAGGTTCTCTTGGGTATCCTACATAGAACAATCTATGCTTGAACGCGCAGCGTACATGAAATCTGCAGCTCAGTGGAGCATGGCACTAGAATCCGAATGGGGAATCTCGGGAATAGAGGAACAGGTGATGAAGATGCACTGCTATCTCCATGCTCTTCTGTGATGTGTTGCAAGTGGTGGTGGTCGGGTTGTTTCTAATACAGACGAGCCACGCAGCTGGATATGAGTGCGAGGTGCCGCAAACACGACCCGCGAACGAGAGCTACACACGACTGTGTTTACCAGCGTCAGAGGTGAATCGGACGTTCGGTTTCTCGGGGGACGCGCCGATAGCGAGGGGGCTGAGCGCGCAGCCGTGGGGCACGTACGGGCTGCTGCAGATATTGGCACACTTTGAGGCGGAGGGGGCGCGCGTGCGCGCCCTGGCGCGCCGGAAGCGGGAGCTGTTCGTGCGCTACGTGCACGAGGCGTGCAACGTGCACGTGGACGAGGCGGAGGTGGGCGTCGTCAACCGGTTCCTGTCGGAGCTGGGGTTGGGGCTGCTGCGCACGCGCTGCGTCACCGAACTCGTGACGGAACGCGCGCGCACGCCGGTGGCGGCGATGCGCATGTTTGTGCGGGAGCTGGGCAGCGTGGGCGTGGCGGCGAGCGGATGGGACAGGGCGTACACTTACCAGACGTATCGCTACGCCGACGCCACCGACCGCTGTGAGGTGATTAGAGTGAGCGCCGTACGCAGTGGCGGGCAATGGGCGGTGCACGCGGGTGTGACGAGTAGGCCGGTGGCAGCGTTTGGCGCACGGATGCAGGTGGTGGAGCTGGTGCGCATGGGGACGGACGGGAACCTGATAGCGGTGCCGCTGACGCTGCGGAATGAGAGCGATGGGGCTTGGGGCGCGGCGACCACGCTGAAGGAGGTGCGTGGCGGGGTGCACGGAACGAGTTTATTCGATGAGCGCGAGGTGGTGGCGCGCAACCCCGCCGTTGTCGCTGCGATGCGAATGCGCGCGCATCAGCGGCAGCAGGTGGTGAGCTACACGTCACCAGCGCTGCTGGCGGTGATTGCCATACCGATACTGTCGTCGTTGGTGCCGGTCGCGTACTTCACGGACCTGTCCACGCCGGCGACGCTCGCGTACACCGTGGTGAAGGACGTGGTGAATGCGGCGCCGATGATCATCAAGGGCGCCGAGCTGATCCTGTTCGGCACGGGCTACGTGCCGCAGGCGACGCGGACGTGGGTGTGGGGCGGGGCGGCGTCGGGCGACGTGGCGGTGGCGGAGACGTGGTTCGCGATGTGCAGGGCGAACGCGCATGTGATCTGGACGGGACGCGTGCTGGTGGTCGTGGCGGTGCTAATCACGGCGTGTAGCATCGGCATGGAGCTGTGGGTGATACGAGTGGTGAAGGTGCGGAGGAGGAAGTGGATCGACAAGGAGATTAAGCAGCGGCTCGAGGAGGGCCGCCAGTTGTGGAGTGGGGCGTTTTGTACGCAGTGCTCGTTTGCGGAGAAGGAGATTGAGGCGGTGGCTACATGTCAACTGGAGATGGGAATAAAGTAGAAAATGTTCGTGTGAAGGAGAGAAAATTGACTATTTAAGCAAACAGCGTTTCGGTGGTGATTGGAAAAGCGCACGGGGCACCCAGGACTTTTTTGTTGTGCCGTAAAGTAGCGACAGTAGCAACAACTCGTGCTGATACAACTCCCAAGGATGTAAGAATGAAAGAGATAGTCATTGACAGTGACGTTGATATCAAATAATTCGGCTGGTAACAGAGGTCGTTTTCAGCAGCACCATGATCTGGGTTATATCAGCAAATACTACTCAGTAGAATCTACAATTCGCCACCGATTCTTTGTATCATTTCACTCTAGCAAGTACAGCAAACGATTCCCAAGTCGTGTAATCAGTAGAACAGTCTAGTTATCTAGTGTTGATTTCAATGAAACGTTTCATAGAGCAGGTGCCTACATTTGACTAAAGCTGATCACATCACCATTAAGGTGATGCGATGGTAATCAAGCACGCGTGTCCAGCTCCATGCGTGTACAGTTCGGCACAATCTAAGCCATTACTTAACGCTGCGACAAATCCATGTTGGACTGGATGTTAGGAATTAGGGGTTTAATAATGAGATGTTACTTAATCGAACTGACGAAGCCAATGGGCAGCTGGTTGTTGTAGCTGGCCGAGGAACCAAATGCTGGGAGTACACATGTGGACACCGCTCATTCGCCTTCTGAGGCAGTACAACAGTGGCGATATATATATATGAGAGACAAAAACCGGACGTAAGCAGAAAGGCAACAATGTAGAGCGGCGCCACTCGCGTAATGGCTCTCCATTGCGCAAATTCTGATTGGCTACTGACGAGGTCAGATTTATTTTACACGTACCACTTGGCCTTCGATTTTGCGCTGTTGGAACGATATTGTAGATCGCTCGACTTTATATTTGTACTGTTGACTTCGCGCTACTTTGTGCTCGCCGAGTAAATGGTCCTCGAAACGAACACCAGTCTGAGAAAATTGCATTGATGAGTAAAGTGTCGGTTCGATATAAAACATGTCGATTCGTAATCAAGCAATCAACGAATCTCCAGACAACATCGAACTATCGCCATGTACAACGTCAACATCACCGCCGCCTTCACCGGCGTGTTTCCGAGCACTATCGTCATCTCCAGTCGATATCATTCCGCTGCCGTGAAACATTACAAGTCTGCATTACGTGCGAAGCAAATAACAAGTGGATCCAAAGTAGTGCTCGAATCTGCCTACGGATTCCGTTTCAGAGTGGATGCTAGCAATTCTTCATCATCTCGATCATCCGTTCGACTTGGTTTGCCGTCGAATGTGAGTCGAGAGTCGGTCGCACGAGCAATCGGTGGTTCCACATCTCGACCAAGGAAAGGACGGTCTGGAACGACGGTCACAGATCGATTCGGTATCACTTGGACACTTGCCTAACGGAGTTGTAACAGCATAGCTAGATGTTGCTTGATTTTTCGAATTTTTATTAATAAAGAAACCCGATGTTTACTTGGATTTCCTTGTGTTCCACTTAGTTTTTTTTGTAAGTAGCAATCTCTACAGAAAGAACTAGCGAAGACGATCATGTTGAACAAGCTATGCACTATCGAAGCTAATGGGAATTCTTGTTCCCATGTTACCAAACAACTATGAAAGTATTCATGAGCTGGTGTGCTGTAGTACAACCTGTCTCATAGGTTGGAAATTGAGAGAGGGAGAGTCTCGGAAGTATCGCGTCATTATTCGATTTTCGCTGCGCAATTACTGTACTGTAGTGTACCAAAACTTTAGGCGGTCCATATGCAGTACACCTCGACAATTCACCGAATTCATGGATGATGCTTGGTAATGTTTCAGTGCACTAGCACTGATTTCATTGGGCGCTGAGCGAATTCAGATGTATGTTGTATGTGGTGAGATTAGTCTCGCACTGCTGGAACCCTAGTTATATTGAGGCTATTCTTTATGAACTAGTCATACAAAATTTCGTCACTAAGGGCCACCGTGACAGGCCAGTAGTCTTTGACAAGTTCTCGACATTTAGTTTAGAGATGTGGCATCGATAAAATAGTTTTAGATCGACACTGTATGTACGGAGTAAGGGCACTGAGGCTCATGTTCACGTCACGTCACAGACAATTTTTGGGCTACTGTACCAGTTTAGTGTGTGGGCAACATTCCCGACACAGGTGTGCAAGTACAGTAGTTATCGCACTGTTTTATTAGAGCACAATGACAAATTGTCCCTTATTTTCCCTATTCCACTTAATTCCAGTAGTGTGCACTACTTAAGTAGGGTATAAACTAATTCTCATCTAGGTAAGGAATGCAGTATCGGAGGCCAAATTCCTCTAGAGTATTCTGGGTGAGCGGAGAAACCCGAATTTTCTACTCGTTCCTATCGCTCTTTGGCATAATCGATTTCATTTTCTTTCAGTTTTGCTCCACAACTAACGCAATGTTATGTAAGTTCGTTCTGCGGCATAAGACAAAAATCATATCTTGTTATCGATAACGTATCAGAACGGCCTCTATCCTTTTTGTTGCCAAGAAAACATGGCGCTGTGCAGAAGCATTAGAGTTATGCAGTATTTCACATGAGATTGACAAAAATGTGAAGCTAAAACTGTGGTCTGTTCGATACACTGTTCACTTCATTATGCATTGCTGGTATCTATACGCGTAATTTCGTCCACTGCCTGTGTCATCCGATTGGCTGGGATTTGTACCTACAAGTACCGAGGCCTACCTCGCATTGCTTGACTTTATTAGGTACCCTGGAGAATAGCACGATAACCTCAGATTCAGACAGGTTCTGTCTGCGACGTTCGCGAATTGCCCTTATGTAGTGTAAATTCGAACCATCAATGCAATTGCGAAATGGTGGTCCGCCTCGTACTTTACAATCCCAAACAGTATAAAACAATGGAGTTCGTTCGAACCATACTATCACTCGAGCAACTGTCTTTCGTTGGTATCCCCATTCGAATCCAATCGATCAACATGTACAACGTCAACATTACTGGGTCGTTCGGAGGGGTATTCCCGAGCACCATCTCAATCTCCTCCCGATCCCACTCTGCGGCGGTGCGGCATTACAAATCGGCGCTACAAGCTCGACAAGTGAGTACGGGCAGCCGAGTTGTATTGCAATCTGCTTTTGGGTTCAAGTTTCGTGTGGATGCGTCGAGTTCTTCATCCCGAAATTCATCTATTCGCCTCGCTCTGCCGTCAAACATCAATCGTGAGGCTGTTGCCCGTGCTCTCTCGAGTAATTCTTCTAGACCCAAACTTTCACGTGCTGGCGTTGTTGCTGCCGATCCATTTGGAGTAACATGGATGCTGGTTTAATCTTTTCACTACGATACTTCGAACTACTTCTAACTAGTACTTATACGTTGTAAATAAACATTTCGAGTTATTTGGAATACCATACCGCGTTTTCTTTTGATGAACTTCAAATATTGAATCAATATAAACCAAGAGAAGATCAAGAAAAATCTATTAAAATCCAGCGCCTTCTGTAGACGTCACTGGCATGGTAATGAATACCAGTAAACATTACATTTGTTTCGACACGATCCTTTCAACAAAACTAGGAGCTATAGTAGACATGAGACTTTGCCTTCTAGATCATTTGGTAGTTAGGAGAGGAACGCAGATGCATTTGGGTTTCCGCTCCTTTAGATATGGTTAAATCGAAATCAAACGTTTGAATACTACTGAGAAATCAAGCCAAGCAATGATTAAAAATGAGTCCTGAACACGGTTCTTGGAAACATACTTTCTCATTTATTTACCGTTAGATTATTTCGCTGACTCGTTCGCATATGGTCATTCTTCAAAATCACAATCCGCTGTTATTCAACTTTATGATTGAAGTGCACTGCATTGAGTGCTAGTGAAGAGTGGGCTGCCGTTGTTTTCCGAAGTATTGGAAGTTACTTTGCAAAAGGGTGGTAACTTGACAATCAAGTTTAAGTTTTTGCAGTTAATATGTAATCAGAATTAGAAGTTATGTTAAATGCATATACATGTTATGCAATGGTCCAGGTCACTCCGAACGGATCTACAGCTACGATCCCAGCTCGTGTAAGTCGAGGACGAGATGAATTTTTGCACAGTGCGCGCGCAACAGCCTCGCGGTTGATGTGAGCCGGCATAGCGATACGAGCATTCTTGGTCGATGAGGAGTTAGTCGAATCGACGCGAAACTTGAATTGAAAAGCAGAATGAATCGTGAGGTGGCCGCCAGATACGATCTGACGGCCTTGAAAAGCCGACTTGTAATGACGGATTGCGGCATGGTACGATCGTGCGGATATCTTGATGGTGCTTGGATAAACTCCATTGAAGGAACCAGTGATGTTGACGTTGTACATGTTGCGATGAAAGAATCAAACTTGGAACTCGTGCGAAGGATGGTTGGTATCTTGGGATGACAATTGACCGATTGGTGGGCTTTTATTTGGTTCACCAGCAAAGTACGAACTTGGGTTCTGAACAGGACCACGGGCCGGTAGTGCAAAACCTTATACAATTCCAGCCAATGAAATGGAGGTCGAAGTAGGCTAAATGCCCCGTTCGAACACAAGCGAGGAAAAACAAAAACGCGTAGCAGGGGTTCTACTTTGACCAATGTTATTCAAAGGAATTTCACCCTAGAAGAACAGGGGAGGTTAAACGGTATCACAAATACAGATATTTTTTCTGCACAGTTGCGGAATTCTCATCAAAATTAATAGGCGAAGAAGCCCTCATAGTTTTTGAGGGAGATCTTAGAACCAGACTTTGAACATGTGTTACGCCACTCATAGGCAATAAGAACCTTGCACAAGATTTGCCAGAGTAGCATTTGGCTGCCTATAATACATGAGTCAAGGTCATGATGACTAAAGCCCATTTTGAAAAACGACTTGCAGAAATGATTGGTGATTTTCTTCCACAAACTCCTGTTAAAAGCATCGAACCTTCACGAGATATTTGTTTCTCAAGTAAAACCAACTAATTTTTAAGAACTTTACATCGATATTCTCGAAATGTGTTTCATCAGTTCCATACACTAGCGACTTTTCATTTGTAAGATTCAACTCACTGAATCGATCGCATGGAAGTTCATGATTGGTCAACTTTGAAAAGGAGATGAGAAATGAATCGCACCACTTCCGTGCTACATCTTCGTGAGGCCTTATTCGACTTGCATCCTAGTTCGAACTTGGATATCCTTGGACACAAGAAATCCATGGCAAAAGACCATTTGAACTTTATGATTTCGTATATTCGAAGATACCAACAGGAAGCAGAGGCATAGTGTTATAGATTCTACATCAGAGCTTTGTAGCAATTGATCTGCCATAACTCGAGCTGTGACATGAACACATTATGAACCTGAGAGGCGTTTCAAACGATGAAGTTGCAGTACTTAATTTCTTTTTTGTGGTTATTCGAAGCCATCCGGTCGTGTCACAGCACGAGCACCCACCACAAGATGTACAACGTCAATCTTACCGGTTCATTCTCCGGAGTATTTCCGAACACAATCGTTGTCTCTTCTCGCTCTCACACGGCTGCAATACGTCACTACAAATCGGCTCTCCAAGCCCGTCAAGTTTCTTCAGGCAGTCGAGTCGTGCTGGAATCTGCTTTCGGCTTCAAGTTTCGCATCGACGGGTCAAGGTCTTCTACTAGCTCTTCACGTTCCTCGTCGAGTTCCACAACTGCCGTTCGGCTTGGCTTACCCTCTAACATTAATCGAGAGGCCGTTGCTCGAGCACTCAGTAGAAATTCATCCAGACCGCGGAGCTCCCGAAATGGGATTGTTGTGACAGACCCGTTCGGCCTCACTTGGACGATAGCGTGATGCACCCATTTTTCGCAGTGACTTCTGGTGGGGATGTGCAGAATCAATTGGCACTTGCCTATGCTGAGAAAACTCATGGCGTGATTATTCCTAAAGTTTAGCTTCGCTTGATTTGTGAATTGGTTTGTTATGTAGCGTAACATAACGCATGCTCATTCGGTATTCACAAACTGGTTTCACCTTTCAACAAATCAATACTCTTCCGTCTAGTTTAGAATGTTCGATCCTGTAAACAAGATACAAAAAATTATTTGCGTTTGAGTACACTTCATGCCTTCTATGCACATGCTAGTGATGCTTCAGGAAACTTCGCAATTCTGTACAGATGTGGACGCACTGAATCGTTCTCTTGCTCACGAATAAGGGTCGATAGCTAATTTGTCTATATCAGGCTCTAGTGTTGGCTTTGATTCTCTTTTGTTTACAGAAAGTGTATAGAAAAAAATGTCCGGATTTGTTTTGTTAGATTGGTACTCTCCTTTGACTATTCCTATGTGTACTGTAGAACGCAAGGCTTCTCCGAACGGAGAACTCACCTTCAGCACCATATTACACAAATATCCCACCACCTCACTACCTTTTTTCTTGGCATTGCACCTGGTTCCGCCTCACGATCGCGAAGTTGCACTTGCGGCGTTATTTCACAAACTAAAGTGTTCCTGTCCAGGAATTGCCCTTCATAAATAACCATGCCAGCGGAACCGTTGTATACACGTTCGTACACTACTCCGGACGAAGGAAGGAACCGCGAGAATGAGGCGTTCAATACACTATACTTGACGCGTCACCTCACTGTCCACTCCGTCGCCATCGCGTGACCAAGTCTCAACAGCTCGCACAAACCTGAGCTCCACGCCAAAGGCGCCCGGTACGTTGGCTCTGTTAAGACGTTTGCGTCATGAACTGCCTTCGATTCTACAATGTCTCGGATTTTATAGGCTCGTATCGTCAGGCATTGTGCCTACAAAGCAGGGTACGGGGTGCACAGCACGGTGAAGGTCTCTCGCCACACAGAATCAAAATATGCAAATCTAACAAAATGTACCGAATCAAATTTAGGAGGACTACCAAATTAACTTCATTGCATATCATTACTCATTTCTATTTAGTGCGATCTTGACCTCCAATAGTGCGCTCAAGAACGAAGGGGTTGAAGTACCGTCGCCGATTGCTTCACTGCCGGTGAGAGGTGGGAGGCGAGGAGTGGGAGTCGTGCCCCACCGCGGACTTGAAGCACCCGTCTGAGCGCCCACCTCTCATCTGGCGCACCCCCACGATTACATGTAATGCTGCCAGGACTCCGAGACGTTAAATAATGGAGTCCAGGGCCCCCGGACGTTAAAGATAGGGGTCCAGGGAGAGCGAGGGGCGCCTCCCGTTTGCACCTCAGAGCACTGATTTTGTTTTGCTCATTGGTTAGGTCCATATTACGTTTCACGTCCTCATCTTTCTCATGTCAATTGTGCAAGTTCGAATTGATCCTGTTCATATTTCAAGGTGCAGGAGATCCTTTTTGAGTTGAACGCTGTTCAGAAATGATTCGGTGCAGATGGAGTGGATAGTGGATACGTCGAGTCGGGAGACAGTGCAATACGCTAGGTAGCCAAAAATATCTTGGAATACTATGGTTCAATTTTACTAGCCACGAAAACTACCAATTTTATGAAAACACATGACTAGTAGAAGACCAGACTGCCCGAATTTTAATCTATTTTCTATTAAACTAGTCCATCGTATTGTCTAGTTAATTTCTATTCATTTTTATGTCGTTTCAATTACTTCAAAAGCCTTTTTTCATGTCAGTGGTAATAAACAAGTGCAGAAACCTTGCAGTCAACTGAAATTCATTTTTTAGAAAATCATATTCAGGTTATAGAAACTGCAATACCTGAAAAACTTGTTGGCTTGTTCAAATATACATTTTTGATTAAACAATAACTGGAAAATTTTTAAACTCATTGAATTAAAAAAGTAATCAATAGAAGGAAAATAATGGTCTCTGAAATTACAAGAGCTTCAGGCATGGTTAATGATCAAGAAAAAACATCTATTATGCGAAAACAATGTACAACCGTGAACTGAAATTGGTTCAACAGATTTGAAGCAGCGTTTTGCTTGAAACATCAATCTTTCGTGATTTCTCCTTGCTATTGTAAGGAGTTTCGATTTCTCCAGTTCAGAGCAGCATGCACTTTTTCCAGCCATACCATGGATCCAATTATTCACCTGTATAATAAATTATCTTGATCTAATATTTTTCATCTCTGCAGTCAATTGTTTATTTCGGTTATGAAATTCGTAATAGGTTTGACAAAACCAAGGTTAAAAAATCATCATTGATTTGTGGCAGTTTGATGAAAGAAGAATGTTTTGCAAGCAATACAATTTTCATTGTTATTGTAGACTGCTGGAATATTCTCCAAAATGTTTTGCAATCCTAGACTGTGAGTACGACGCAATATAATTTAATTTTGTTTTGACATGACCTACTTCACATTTAGTGAGTGACAGGAAATCTGAAGTCGAAACCTTGCTGGAATTTCTTGGATAATGGGATGGCCCTTAAAAACTATTGAGGAGTTATTGGAAACAATGAATTATTTATCAATCAGCATTTATAATTTACTTGCGGCCTATGTGTACTTAATTTAGTTTTTCGAAGCTTTCAAGGAGCTTAAGGATCACTATTGAATTAGAAAAGTGGGCAATAGAATTTGGGATGCAACATACAATTGGCGGGTGATTACTATGGCCATTCAATAATTTAGAGGCAAATATAATACGATAAATAAAAGCAACTTTGAGAAGGTTTTATATGATCAATGCCTACATCTGGTCGATGGGGTCGAACAGAAAAATTCAGTTGCTCAACGACAAGTTGGTCGCAGAGAGAAGGTGATGAAGGATGAGAATTGACTCAAAAGAACAATTCCGCTATTTTAAATAATTATTCAGTTGTACCCCTTCATTTTCTAACTTTTGAAAAGTCATGAAATCAGAAATTTGAAAATAAAAGTGTAGATCTAACTTCAAGTACAAATAGTAATTACCACAATGATGCGTAATTCATAAATAGTATTAGTTATGGCATGTGGCATGCATTGTCATGGATAGCTGTAAAAGTAGCCTATTTGCAAAGTAGAAATCCAAGGGTCTCCGATTGGTGCCTTAAAAATTCATTTTCTTCATGTCACAGCTTGGAAGGTGTAAATTCCTAAACTTGAGCGAATAATTTTCTAGTGCATCGAAACAAACAATGAAGAGAATTGAATTGCATGTTAGTCTCATTATTCTCTGAAAATTTCAGTGCAATCGAAGAGTGGCTGGTGAACCATATCGATCAGCTATTTTCTACAGGACCAAGAAAAGGAATTCAGGAGCAATATTTTCCATCGTGACACAGATGTTGACTTCATAAATTGACAAAATAAGACTCATCATTCGTTTCGTATTATAAAGTTGCCAGAATTATGCATAATTAAGGTTCAAACTCTTCGTCAAACCTAGTACCTTGCAATTCAAGATTTTTCTACATAAGAGAAGTATATGGCCTCATTGTTACAATAAGTAGACCTTGCTCTTTTGAATCGCTTTAAAGCTTTGCTCATTCAAATGTTTCAACTAGTTTATGGAATAAGAGTAGTGAAATGATTTACAAACGTGCAGAATTCAATAAGGTTGCAGTCTGACACGCAAGGCTCCTTCTGGTACGAGCAACTCCAGTTGGATACGAGAAATTGATCATGTGGTAGAAGCTACATTTCTTCAGTCTTGTCGTAGTGTTTTTCCTGTTCTTTCAAGAAAGGTACACATTATTTTTTATTCGAAATCTAGAATTGCCATGTATTCAAGACATTTTGCAGGATGAATGGTCGTTTAGGTCACCCAAATTCACTTCAGGTAATCTGATGAAAGCTATATATCGATATGACGAGTGCAAATTGATGCAGATGTTGCACACAAACAACTTGGTTGCGACATTTTTTGGAGCACGAGTAGATATTTCTTTGCCAAGCCTCGATTAGTTGATCTCACAAGGTATTTTACCATTTTTAGCACCACTTCGTTGTGCAATTCTACCCATAAAAATAGGAGGTCATGCGCAAGAGAATTGTTGGAAAACAGTTAAGTTTTAACAAGTGTAGTATGGTAGGATATCCTGCTGTTAAATAAATGATGTCGTCTTTGCTTAAAGAGGGCCTGATCTAGCAAATACTGGCCTCCTCTCTTATTTCCCGCTCGCTCTACTTGTGCATGCCCCACTTGTTTCTGGTCTCCCAGTCGTTGTGTTCACTCATTCGCGCCCTGCGTCTAAACATGTTACAGCGATTACTATTCGTCATTCTGCATCGCGTCTGTCGTCCTTGACTGCAGTTTTAGTGACCTCAACTCGCGTTTGGAGTTATAGTTGTTCTATCTATATGAGTAACGTCTTCATCTTTTCCCAATCATTTTAATTCTCTATTTTAGTCTTTTCTTGGTAAGATACTAGTAAATACCTATGCTTTTTTATTCTCATATTCTGAGGAAAACGGGTTCTCGGTTCAAGTCAAGGACTCGGTAATAGAGAAATGAGCGTGGCTAGCGACAAGTGTATGATTTCATTTCCGATTAGTTAGATTTTAGGTGTCCTAATCCAATCGAACAGCCTTAGATCTCGACTTTAGGACGGCCGTTCTGCTAGGCTGCCCGAAGTACATGTTTTTTGGAAGAGGATTTTGTATTCACGATCTAGTTCAGAAGTTCCGGAACACTCAGAGCTTGGAAACTTTCAATCCTCTACAAACTCAGCTAACTAATGCTACTATTCTAGTTAAAGCTCTTGCATGAACTACAGCGTAAGACCGCCTAAAGTAGGCGGGGAGCACCAGAGGAATTGCACATTGGAAATACTTCGGTGGCCCGCCCTTCTCTAAGTGCAGTGCAGCCTTTACTAAGCATAAAAACAGGGGGTATTCATCCTTTAATTCGTACAGTCCGTAGGTGACACAAAACGTAACTAAAGAGCGTAAGTCTGATTAGCTTGATTCTGAATTAGATACCATTTGCACTATTTGCATCCCGTAGAAACTGTTAGACATCTTCTTATCTGCTTTGAGAATTGTTCTGTAAGTTGAAGTGGGGATATTTGGAAAGGGCTTTTATTATCAAATGTATCTCATGAACCAACGAGATGCTCTGCACAATTCATGAATTGTACACTGCTGTATAAGTTGAAGGCTCTGAAAAAACCCGCTAAATTGGGAGTTTCTGCCATGCACAC
>JAAUYH010031294.1_pt1 | contig 29154 bp, 17 predicted proteins | sample 7278061 | NCBI WGS metagenome assembly JAAUYH01 (sample SAMN14350203, study PRJNA611818) | marine sediment metagenome | isolation source: surface marine sediment (0.6m) | place: French Polynesia: Moorea | collected 2018-08
AACGAAAACATTTGGACAAGTATCGTACATTCTACGAGGACATGGGCTATGAAGTCCATTGTGTGTTCAATGGCCTACGAACTGCTATCTTGCCCAATGCGAGTCAATCACACGTTCGATTTTCAACGATTGTGCACGACTAGCATTGGGCAAGATAGCAGTTCGTAGGCCATTGAACACACAATGGACTTCATAGCCCATGTCCTCGTAGAATGTACGATACTTGTCCAAATGTTTTCGTTGGGCACCCATCCAAGACACTAACACCACAAGTGGGACGCTAGGGTCTCGTACCAAAGGTGGCAATGACTGACTCATTTGAATCAAATTGGCCACCGCCGCCGCGTAAACTTCATCCGAACGATTGCGGAGAACAACGTGAACACCGGGCGCAGCGCCCCAAGAAGGGTCGACATGCCAATCGTCGTTATCACCACCACTACCACCACCATTCCCGCCGGGTCCATTTATACGCCCAGGGGGCCAATGTCGCGCTAACCCAGCGAACGCGCCACCCGCGCCATACATTAGCTCGCGCGCGGCACGACGCGGACGCGCAAACCGGTCGGGACCGCCGAGAGCCGCGGCGATAGATTTCGCGACGGCTTCCCCGCCATGCTCACCAACTCTGAACTTGGCGGTCGGGGTCAAAGCCACGGCAAACGCGGTCGGTGGTGGCGTCATGGGGGAGTAGGCGCGGACGGCGGTGCGGCGACGGGGGATGCTGCGTTGGTTGATTATCTGCACGAGGCGCAGTCAACGGTTTGAGCGAAGGCCAATGAGGTGATGCGACTACGGCGGCAACTCCGTACTGTAAGCAACATGAGCTCGCGTTCGAGCTCGATGACCCGTGAGGGTGGCATTTGAACATTTGTAAGGACAGCATCCTATCATTTGCGTGTACACATATTTTTTGCTTACCTCACCACCGTTGATTATCAGAACGGTTCATCCCTCCTCTTTCGTCAACCGCTCGTTGCCCGCTTAATGTGCCCCTCGTCTCTACCTTGGTAGGACGTTCTCTCTCAGACAATTTATTTCAAATCTTCGCAGTAGATTTTCACCAACCGACCACCCATCCCACAAATTCCAAGTCGGGTTCGCTGCCAATTGCTCATTCCTTTTTAGATATTTGAGATCAAACAAACACACACACCACCACCCTTCTGATACTTGAAAATTACGCTAATGTTGCAACTAGTTGCTCACCCAATCAATTCTCACAGTGTACCGGTAGCCGTGGTTCCGATGTTGTTGAAGAGCACAGTCCAATACTTTACGCACTGTTCGAGGCGATGTATCGAAGAGAGCTTTGGGTTATAGATGCTCTATGGCACGAAACAAATAGTGTACAGTACCACAGAAAAAGATCGTTACATAATCTGACACTGTAACTGACCCTGAGATGTGTCGGTGGATCAGGAACAAGGCGGCGAGCGAACAGAAGGTACAGTACAGTGTTCCCTCTGAATATGACCATCAGTTAGACCCTTCACAAATAATCTTACTTAAAAGTACTATCGAATTTCGAAAACTTTCTGGCAGCTCTCGTGAGTGGTCATATTCAGAGGGAACACTGTACTGTACATTACATTACAGTACTGTACTGCACTGCACTTCGAAAGAAGCGGAAATGAAATGGAAAAGCTCAAAGCTCACACGGAAGCAGACTGAGCATTACGCCACCTCAGACGTGGTGAATTGCACCGTTTTTCTAGATTGGCATTCGAACAAGCGCGCTTTCGTACAGTACCGTATTACACGCTCTTCCTCGAAGCACTGATACAAACAAGCTTGTATAATTTGATTTTGACAACAAAAGCAACAATCGCCTCTGCATCGCATGGTGACAACCCTTGTTTCATTTTCATTCGCACCCGACCCTACCGTACTCGTTCATGTACGGATCACCGATGGAGATCGTTACAGTACGCTTTTTTTGCGATGACTGTATGTAATGTACAGTACTGTACAGGCCTGACTAACCGTAAGTACGGAGGACCTGTCACGTTATCTCCGCAAGGTCGAGTACTGCAACTGTTCTTGCTGCATTCGTCTCATTCCTTTGCAATTTTGAATATGCAGGGTGACATGCCCAGAATGATTCGGTTGTGTACCATACACATTCTGGTGATAAACCCTATCTAATGGTCCACACTTAGAGAGATAGAGAGAGAGAGTGTGTGTGTGTGTGTGTTTTTGTCACATAGTATTTGATTCAATATGGTTGTAACTGCAGTATCGTCTTCAAGGTTTTCTTAGAAACCTTCAAAGTCTTCTTCATCACTGCTTGGTTTCAGGTTATTCTCAAGTCGCTGCATACTGTCAGACTTGGGATTTAATGAGGAACAGCTGCGAAGGAGAGCCATCGCGCGAAACGATGATGAAAGAATATGCCATTTGAACCTATGGAGTTAGCAACAATGAGGATATGCAAAAAATGACCAAGCAGAACACGACAACACGCTTATACAAATACAGAGGCGGTGGCAAAAACGTGGACCAATTCTTACGAATATTGTATTGTGTGTGTTACAGTGCGGCAGCAGATGGTAAGTAGCGGCTGACGTGTCCAAGAGCCACACCACGACCCGCGATACTTGGCACGCCGTCTCCCTGCCGTTATTGGAGAGGGAACGCATGAAATCTTTGGTGAATCAATCCAATTTTTAGGCACCCCACCAATCAGCACGCCGTCGAAACTACCAGTACGCTGCGACTTTCCTGCCGACGTGGTGCATTCTCAATAATTTCCCGAACTGGTGCGGACCGGCGCCGCTGTACAGCAGACTGTGCTCACGCTGCGCAACAATCCGCCACGATTTCGTGTTCCAAGCTACAAGTTGTACGATTCCTTTACTCTATTCCATATCTAATGGTGATCTACAGTACAGTACTCCGATATTCTAAGCATAGTACCACTATAGCCAGTCGTTCGTGTCGTTCATGTGCCTTTCAGTCACAAACGAATCCATGCAGCATTCGGTTGGTCAGGCAGACGATGATGGATACATACTGTGCACATTGACCCGAGTACCATTTGGTTCCGGGTCGGTCTTGTTCGAAATCAGTTATGTGAAGCAACAGAATGTTCGAACAACTTATGGGCGTTCTCAAGCTGAATTGTAGATAGCAGCCCACGGTGATATGACAGGAAGTCGCGCCCGGTGACGACTCATTGTTGAGGTAGTACTTCGTGTGGTGGTGGTACTACTGCTTTCTGTGCTCTGGTCGCGAGAGCAGTTTTTCTTACGCCAGCGACGCACGCTTGAGCGCTTTGAACTGGTTGTCGACTCTGCTTGCGAGTTCTTCTTTGTTTGATTCATTGGGATGCAAAGTTGATAATGTTGTTGGGGGATGGCTCGAAGATGGTTGAGAGGTACAGGTAGGTGGTGAATGCGAGGTGGGTTGGAGAAGTGAAAGAGTGGATCCTTGAGTGAGGAGAGCAGTTAAATGCTGAGCAAGCGGGTGAAAAATAGGATATAAATCTCGTCTGGACGCACCGTCATCTCATTGGATGTATCTAAGCGCCCGAGGATTGGCCATTTGACACATTCTTATTGGCTGTCCTCAAATTTCGTTCAAAATGTGGCACATGATACGTGCACGTCAGTTCGCTGCATACTCCCAAACTGCAAGTCGCTAAAACTATATCTGCGATTATATTACCTGTTTTATATTCTTGGTGGAATTCCACCGTTCTGTATTCCTGTATTTTCCGTACACAATCGGTGGAAAGTTGGGTAATTGAGTAGGAGACCCTACTTTTAAATTTTTTACTGGACAGATTGTACTGTAGTTGATGATCAAATCCCGTACAACTTCAGCTCCGATGTGCAGTCAGTTGTTGAGCCGTCAAATTCACGCATCCTTTCTAGCAGGGTGCAGTACGCTGTCTAGGTGACTGAATCCAAGATCAGTGGACTGGAATCAGACACCACACTCAGAAGCTCTCAAAACCTTGCATACCGGAAATGCTCAACCAATTTACCGTGTACTCACGTACCTACTATCTGGCTTATTATTCAGAATGCCTTGCAATTACTGGGACTTACTCAACAGGACTATTCTGCGGGAGTTGTTTGAAATTGATTTTAATTTGCTATCTTTCAAATTGAGGCTTAGCTGGAAGAGATTTGAGTTGTTTCGATGTGAACGATTCTTGTACTCTATCTTCCATCTGCACTCTTCAAAAATTTCAAAGAAGCGTGACCTTATACTAAAAAGCAGATCCTCACCCTTATGACTAGCAGTGCCTTTACATCGTTGAATTTTCGCACTCTTTATGCGCTACATATTCAATTTAAATCTCAAACTAGTCATCCGTTGCCCTAGGCGTTTGGTTCACAAGCAAATCCTCAAAAGTTAATAAATTTCAATTGAGCGACATAATTCTTCCGCAACAATCGCTACCATTTAGTTCAACTATTTTTGAGCGAGAAGATTTACCGTTACCCCAACTTGATATTTATGACCTCTGGCACTCTAATCTCAGTTTCGAAAATACAAAATTTTCGTCAAGAGTACTAAACATACTACTACTGCAGGGCACCTATTATGTATGAGAGGTTTGCACAAGTAAATCTTATCAAAATGGTTTATTTGGTTATATAGTTCATTCGCATAATTTTCAATATTTAATCATTTAATTGTTCCACAATGACCTATTGGATTGTGCATACTTAGTGTACTTCCAGAGCTATTTAATTCTTAAGATTGGGTGAACCCCAATTCCGAAATTATATATCAAACGATAAAGTAGATGAGCGTTATTTTTTTATAAAATGATTGATGAAACGTTTGTCAGAAAAGTGAGTCTTACAAAGTAGAACATTTGATTGTGCTTTTTAGATAAATTTAATATGCCTGTATACTTAAGTATTGCAGTTTAGAATTTTCTATACCACTCCCATAAATCTCTAATACAAAACTCTATTTTAAGAACATTTATTTACGATTTATTTCAGGAGATTCTTGACATAAATAGATGATATCGGGAGAAATTTATTCGCTTTGTGGAAATTATTGACAAAATTATAGCAAAGGGATACTCGCAAGCGGTGATTGAATCTCAAAATGTATTTGAGGAATGCTGCTACAGCAAAGATCATCAGAACATGCGCAAGTGAATTGTTTCGCTTCTGCACGTTTTTCCTCGTCCTATCTGTCCTGTCCCTTGACATCAGTCCTGAAAATTAATTTTGATTAGATCAATTTTCGCTGTCTTGTTGATTTTGAATTGGCTGTATTAGAATGCGGGGCTGCAGACAGGATTTCAGTATCTATTAATGGAAATATGCCTTTTCAACCAATTGAAAAACAATGCTGATCAATATTACTACATTCAACTACACGCAGGCATATTTATAATTGACAAGAACCGCGGAACGATGTTTGCGTTTACAGAACTGGCAAACTATATAAATATGTATCTAATATTTCGGGATGATGATAATGATATGCAGTAAGTCTAATTAAACCTGTCGTTCGCTCTATATGAATTCGTTTCGAATTCGCCAAACCGTTAATTCTAGCATCGATTCCGTAATGCATATCTACAAAATGGAGTCTATGATTTTGAAATTTTCAATAGATTGTTTTCTTTATGAGTATACATTGTTTTTGATTAGACAACGGAAAATCTGCAAGACTACTTGTAGGAGACTTGCAGCCTAATACACTACTTTCCAAACTATCTACAAGAATTTTTCTTTCAAATTGCGATTTTTGAATGGAGCACTACCTGGCTGAAAAACAGAGGTAACCTTATGCTATCCTTAATATTTCAGAATCGATTTTTGGGCTCTGCTATCGACTCAGGATTGACGGAAAATTGAAGTCTAATCTCTTTTCGTCTTTGTATGATGCGGGAATAAGTGTGTTTGGATTTCTGTGCCAGACTTTCTGTAACAATTTTAAGTTTTCTGCTCCCCAAGCACAATAATCCTGTTCATTATCAACGCCATTTGGGCGAGAGATGCACGTGCGAAGAAAAATATACATTCGTATCGTCCTGTAGCTAACTGCAGTAGTATTGCAAACATCGAATACGTTCCTTATTCCAAATTGGTAAGTGGTAGAAGACTGAAAATTTATATTCAGACATTTTAAATTTATCCGGAAATTATCGCTTGGTTGTTGTTAAATAGCAGTTTTATTTTTCTACCATATTACACCATATTTTGGGGTTTTTTGTGTTTTTGGTAGATCTTAGACTGCATCATTTTCCAGATATCAAGGACACAGCCTTCCTATATTCTTTTCAGATGGCACTCCTTCGCCCAAAAATAGTTGCTCATCATTCTTGATTAGCGTTCATGGAGTAAGTTTGGATTATCAGAATACAGGAGCTGTATTTCGGCTGCTGGATATACTGGTGACCGGAATTGGATTTCTGCTCTCAATCTCACGTATGCTGATGATTTTGATGCTTACGACATCAAAATTTACTACTCCCAAACGAGGCGTACTAGTACAAAAAGAATATGATAAGAGACGAAATTAGAGCATACTATACATATTTCTTGATTGGAAAGAATGAAATTTTATTTAACAGACCATAGCCTAAAGCAGAAATTCTACTTTGTGGTTTGATCTGAAAATTCGATGACCCGCACTATGAAATAAATGCTCATACCCAGGAGTGGCCTTTTGGATTTTCGAGAAATATTTACGTAATCATCTTTCAATTCCTTTCGCCTACCAAATGGAAGTATTCCTGCATCAATATTTTAAGGTAGATTGTTACAGAGAGTGGATTTGGATATGAAAGTGTGCTATCGAGTTGACTATGAAAAAGATGAAACTGCGCCTGAGATTGACTGTGCGATTTTTTGACTAATATCATCTTCGTTGGATCTTGAGTCGAACAACAGAGCAAATTATATTTGGCTGCATACTACTTCATAGATAGAAAATTCATCAAATTCTCTAAAATTTGGTTGGTGGCTATCTGCGACTTCAAAATTTGAACTTGTCAGCACTGCTACGACCCGGGACCAAGTTTCTTATTCTCGCAGCACTTAATCTAACTCGGCAAAGGAAATTTTATGGATAAAACTGTCCTTCCTTACACGATGAGCGAGAGATTAGGATGTAGATAGACGACATGCACTGCGTTTTTTATTCATTTGCTGTACAGTTTCAGTACTATGATTCGATAGATTTCCTAATTTCATACTTAGTGATTATCTCATTCCTCCACTGGGTGCCCTCGGTTTTAATCCCTGCTCGGCTCTATGAGAATTGAAGCCCTGGATGTGAATAGCACAATAATTGAAGACAGAATTTACCAGTTTCCATTCCAGGAGTACAAAAACGCAAAGGTATGGTCAGTGGAATCGCCGTCAATTATTAAAAGAAAGCGTAAAAAATTCTATTGGGCCCTGAGAACTAGTTGTATAGAAACAACGTCATAGGCTACCTTCTGGCTGCGGTACAACATATTGCAAAGAAGAAGAGTGGCTGGGTGTGTTGCTTCCCTTGTGTGACTCCACTCTTCGTTCAGTTCAGTTCTTTTATTGGCTCATTAGATGACCTATGTTCTATATGTAGCACTCGTAACTGTATTATATCAACAGCGTCATCAGACAGTGTATTATTCTACAAACGGAAGCAGGAAGATGCGGTAAACAGCCTCAATTGTAACTAGTAAGCGCACTAATGACTGAAATAGCAATCGAGATAGAATTGTCAGTGACAGTCCCATTTCCTTGAACAACCGTGCAATTTTTGGATTCAGAAGGATTGGCCTTGATGTTGATGTTACGGATAATTAATCGTTTCTTCGGAGTAGTGAAATTTTGCTCAAACGCTTCGAAGCCTAGCAGATACAAAGTAGTAGAACTATGACCATCAAATTTTAAGACGTTCTGGTGAAAATCAAGCTTCAAAGGGTACGATAGACTTATGAAGAAGCTGGAATAGATATTTGCACACCCTTTGTTTTGTAAATTATCCGTGAAATCTCGTAACTCCTGAGGAAGTAGACTGCTTGACCGTTCTTGATTCAGGACAAAATGACTATACTACAGGAGCCATTTTCAACATATAAAAGAATAGAAGGCCATAGAAAAGTGACCCCGAGGCAGTCTGTACTTACCAATTCGGCCACAACTCCACTTTCATTGTCCAATGCTTACGCTGAGAGCACTAAAACGTTGCAAGAGGGCCATCTCAGATCCTCGGATGAGGACAACGTTACTCGAATGTTCTTGCAGTTAGTGTCAAAATACATCTGCTTGACGATGACTATTTCATTACCCTTTGGTGTTTGCAATATAGGAAAATGATTTTCAAATAATTGGAAATTGTTTGCAATTTCAGGTTGACCACCAGTAGCCAATCGTTCTAGTAGCTGTGTGCAATCATTGTTGCGATCTTCGAATATAGTGTAGTGTCCCAACTGAGTAAGCACACATCGTCAACAAGAAGAAATACTGCCGTTTGATTTACTGGGAAGATTCCATCCTCGAGCCTCCCGTTCCGGATTAACTCTGTGCAGTGCGTCAACAAGTACGCCTGGCACCTGTACTGGGTGAAAGTCTAGGGGATATTCTCTCACGGGTTCCGCTCTGTGGTCAGCTGTTGATCGTCCTCCACCAACTACGACACTGTGTAGAAGGCGCTTGGTCCATCGACCCGCTGCTACACATCACATCCATTTTGGGTTCAATACTAAGGCCATATCAGGTCTTACGACAGTTATCATCTTATAAAAAGATTGTAGGATCCAATTTCCGCATAGCTAGCTTGAATTTAAATCTGCATTCGTACTTCTCAACTTTACTAGTTCAGTCAAACTCCAAGAGATCTACACAAGGCCCTTGGATATTTATAAAAAAGACGTTAGACGACTTTGAATTCTGATACTAATTTGAACAAAAAGCTAGGTAGCAGATTTTCGCAACTAGTGTATCATAAAGAAAAACAGCCATTAAAAGATTCAATTCAAATACCTGTGATGCTTTATAAATCTACATAAACTATTAATGTAGGCACCTCGTAGAGTTTTCAGTACTTCAAGTCATAATGCAATCTGCACAAAATTATATATTTCGAGCATTCTATTTATAGTTCATTAGTTTTATAATATGCTCACAATAGCTAAGCGCTAAATATAAGCAAAGTTGTGCACTTTTAGAAGTAAAAATATAGGCAAATTTCTCGCTAGAACAGCAAATTACCGCATGTTTTCAAATATACGACTTCTAAATGCAACACACGGCGTGGATACAAAATTTTTGCACCTATATGCTCTAAAAATGTTGGTATTACTATCACGAGATTCAAGCCGTGAGAAAGCTCAAGATCACGCATTCATTATGATCATTACATCCAAAGTAAAAATCCAAATGACCTTTTACGTTGCCTATTCAAGGTTGCGTCTAACAGTTCTGAAACAGAATTCAAAATTTCAGATTATAAATTGTCTCGATCCAGCTCTACTACGAGACAATCATGGTAAGTCGCACTAATCACTTCGTGAACAGGGAATAAAGAATGAGAATTTGTCCTTCTTTTTTACACTCTAGCTCATTCAATAATACTTCGATGTTGTTTTGCAGTTTTTGGGGTTACTCCTAAACACTGTGTATTTGTTTGTCACATCTAGAAAGTCAAGTACCATCATCAACCGAGCCAAAACATCTTTTATGGGGAGCGTAATTTCTAAAACTGCATGAAGTTGAAGAGATTCGCTCGACACCTGTACAATCTGATGAGATGACAGCCAGAAATTAGACTAAGTCATAACAACTTTATGAAGTAATTTAAACATGGTTCTTTAATTTAGGATCATTCTTTCATCGAATAACGCTTGATTACTTTTAAGTATTGTGGACTGAAAGGCTGAGAGATCTATCAATTGACCCATACTACTCATCAGCTGATAGGACAGGTTGTCTAATTATAGCGCCTTCTCTTTATTGTACTAATTGATTCATTTATAAATATAGTACAGTGGACTTGAAGTCGAAGGGACTGTATCAAATCAGATGGCTAAAACAGTCTCTGTGAATGGTCTCAGGCCTGCAGGAACTCACTCAAACTTAAAAACTTTTTGAAACGGTCTGAAGAAATATCTATGGATCGATGAATTCGTAATCGCTCATCGAGGCAATTTTGATTGAAGATTTGTACGACCTCCTGGTGAGCACCACCCTAAACACTGACTATTTAAGAGAAAAAGAGCGAAAAAAGAAGTTGTCAACAAGCGTGCGAAACCATTCGGAGTTCTAACTATGAAATTTCTTCATGTGATTGCCTAGATTCCGTAACGAGCGATGTTTGGGGGAGGGGGAGGGGGAAGAATCCACACATCTAAACGCCCCCTGCGATGGGCAAACAGCAACCGTCGGCGATGATATGGGATGTCGGAGCGGTTTTCGGTTACGGTTTCCGGTGATTACGGGTCATAGGTGGAGGCGCGGGGAGGATTTCGATTAATTTTTGCGGTGTTCCTTCCCGTTCCTGGGAATTGCTACAGCTGTGCGGTACAGCGGAGGAGATGTGGTATTGTGGATATGTTGGAGGATTCTGTGCAGAAGGGGATTCAACTTAGGGCTAGTGCGCTTCCTATATCCTAGCACTGGTGAACTTATTGGGTATTAGTGGTTCTGCCCATATGCCCACTCGGGTGCGTATTGGCTCTAGTCGACTTGGTCAATGTTTCGTACGGTGCGGTGTGTGTATATGATTTACTTTTATTTCTTTTGTCCATTTTCTTTTTCTTATTTTTACTTGTTTTTTCATTTTTTAAATGAAACATTGTTTTGCTTCTACAAATTCGCAAGAATTCTTGAAAACCCAAATGTGTTTTTTCACAAAACCACTTTTTTCGAGGACCTCCAAAATGCATTGTTTCAAGCATTTTTCTTTGATTTTACTGAAATTACAGGCTTTACTAGGACTTACTGATGGTAACATGGTCACAAAGCGTTATAGTGACACTGTGGACTATATGGATTCCTTTACTTCTACTGTAATGCACTGCGTGGTATACATCATTAAGGATATGGGACAGAGTCTTTCTTTTCCTTCTTCTTGTCTGCCTCCGAAATTAGGAGGGAAACCTCTTTGAAAGCAAATAATAGATAAATATCCGATTTCCATTATGGAAGAATCAGGTAAATGAAAATCATCCCTTGCTGGTGTATTTCAAATCGTCTGTCGAATAATAAATTTACAGATTTTTGATTTTCTGGATTTATTTATTGAATAAATTGTGTAAACTCAGTCTTATACATTTTCATCACGATTCATATTATTTTTTCTCAGTCAGTTGTGGATATTGCTCACACTCAATTAAACTTTGACAGCCAGATTCGAAATAACAGAATTTGAAAGTCAAAAAATGAAGAGTCATACAAAATAAAACAAAAGAAACGCAAAAAATCTCAAGTAGATGCCTGTAAAATCAATCTCGAATGAAACTTATTTCGTGACTTAATTTCAATGTGGTTGGAAGATCAAGGACCTTCGTGAGATTATTAGCAGGGTTGTTAGCTGATTTCTCATCTTTCAAGATGATAAGTTCGCTTTTCAAAGCAGGTTTTACAAAGTGATACTTGAGGTCGATGTGCTCGTTCCTAGCTGAGACTTGCTTGTTCAGTGCAAGCGCTTTAGCCACGGAGCTGTCGATTTGCGCAGTCGTTGGACCAGAATACATACCCAACTCAGGCCAGAATTCTTTGGCAGAAATCTCCCAGAAGAGTTTGCGCATCCAGCACACATGCTTAGCGCAATCGAACAGTGCGATAAATTCCAACTCAGCAGATGAAGTCGCGGTCATAGAATGCTTCCGCGTCTTTCATTCTGTAGGCGCGTTGTTGGTGGCGATCACCCGACCTGAACTTGACTTTCTAGTCTCTTTGCATCTTTCCCAATCGGCATCAATGGAAGCTCGTAGAGACAGGTGTAGCACTGGACAAGAAAGCGGGCAGAAGAGATAATCCGCTTTACCAAAGCGAGATTTCGGGAGGTAGGGGCGTGAACTTGCGTGAACTTGACTTGTTAAAGCTGCCATAGAGAACGAGATGTTAGGCCTTCTGCGTACGGCCAAGTAAAACAGGCTTCCAATCATTGAGCGGTATTTCTTATCCCCATAGCCATCTAAATTTTTTTCGTTCTCCTGAGCTGGTAACAGATCCGCCGTTTTTGGCAGAAGCGATTTAATATTCATGCCATGGTCTTTCATGATTTTTTTGGTGCATCCATTTTGATTAACTTTGATATCTATTCTGGATTGAGCTAAGCTCCAAACAACGAACGATTTTGAGGTGCCAAGCAGTTTGACCTCAAACTTTACTGAAAATTTCTGCTTCAAGTGACTAACGAGTGGAAATGAGTTTGATGCAAACCCGAGTTCATCGACTACAATAGCTAAAATAATGTCTTTCTTACCATCCAGATGAAAGCAAATGCGTCCATCAAATTTTGAAACCTTAAATCTCCAATTGCGAAGAGATTTATGTAATAAAGATCCTAATTTTCCCTATCCTGTTCCTTGTTTTGCTCCGAAAATTGACTCAATGAGCTTACAAGCATACCCCAGGTTTTACTACTTCCTGGCTGGAGTCAGTGGTCTGTTCCATAATAATAGGAACATCGAGTTCCCTAAAAATATAAGCGTTGCTTACATCCACCCCTTCGAGATAACTCGCTTCTGAGGCAGCAAGTGCGATTAACTTACGTATTGAGTCGTGTGAAGCAACAGGTGCGTTAATGCTGCTTGGAACATGGTCAACATAGGCAAGTTGACGATCACCCCGAACGCAGCAACGAGCTTTCTCCATGAATTCCTTTCCATCAGCGTCACATGGCTTCAACTTGCATAACCATGTAAATGGAACAGGTTGCATATCTGGTTCTATTTTACGTAATTATTGGTATTCCTTTATATGAGTGCCTTATAATCTCTGTCATTAGCTTTCCTCCATCCTGGATATTGACAGGATTCCTCGAAACTTATTAGTACGTTGAAATCGAATTTTTTTCTAGGTAACCGAACGTTGTGGAAGTATAGCATGCATCGGTGAGAACGCGTTCAACAAGTGAGCTTCTCGTTCGATAGCTTTGGCTTCTTTTTCTTCTTTGGTCAGTTGCTCGGCTATTGCGTACAATAGAATCTCGACACAAGGAAGTCCAGTTTTGTATCGAATTTGAAGATCGTTCATGCGAACGTGGAGAATGGATTAAGATTGAGGTATGAAAACCTTTATTAAGAACAAATAGCTCGCCGTTTCCACAAAATACCCAGATACTGATTGATGAAGTAGCTTCTTGCCCTTGGCATTATTGTCTCGGTAAATATATAGGCAAATCCTGATGTCCTGAATTCAAATAGCTTACTATAATTGATTCTAGTTTCTAGTCTACATAGTTTTAAGAGGAATTTCACCATCATTGCGACTTGTCGGCCCTCTGTTTCTTAACCAATTACCATAGAAGACAGCTTCAGCCCTAATGCTCCTCTGAAAATTGCAGGCAAATAACATGACTCGAGCACGTGTCTAATGTTCTTGAATCATTTTTTCTGCTGCGCCATTGATTCGTTTGGTGTACGCAGGGGATGGTTACAAATTGATCCTATAGGTTCAGTAAAATTCTTTGACGGGAGTTGATGAATTTTCTCCGGAACAATCAAGTCTGATGTTTGCTATACGGCATTCTTGAACTTGCAGTTCGTTTTCGATAGGGCTTTGTATTCATAGAGAGTATTCAATAATTCCGATTCAGGAGTCAGAAAATAATCATCAGATTTGGGAGTAAAATTATTCAGTATTGCAACAGTTCACTTGAAATTTTGCAATGATCGTTCCACTGGTCCGGATATTTCTAGGTGACTTAGTTCGAGGAGACGAGTATTATATCTAGTTGACACCTCAATCGGTGCTCATCGTATATTAACGGTAATACACGAAATTCAATGGTGATTTGAAAACTCAGCCTTTCAAAATTGTGGAATTTTTTTATTTTGCAGGGAACGTTGATGGAGACGATTAGGTTAAATATGCCGAAGTTTTCGGTGCGATCGATCAACTGGATTAGTCTTGATTGAGTAAGCTTGGAATTTCGGATTCATGGAATTGAAATTGGCTGGATAGAGGTCATCCATGTGTGGGTACTCATTAATTACATTCAGTGATCCCTCCTTCATTAAGAAAAACTGGTGTAATTAAGGATAGAATTCATAATAGAACTTCAAAGTCATTCAAGAGAAGTCGAACAGCTAAAGTATTAGAAGCAAATGCCGGTGCATGGTAGGCTTCAACAATCATGCCGTTGTTGATAGATAGTCGTACCATACCCTTGCCGAAAATTTTGGCTGTTCCAGTATCTCCTTTTACAGGCTCTTCGTTCATAAATGAATCATTCATGAATATGGACTGGCTCTAGAAGAAGTATTGAGTTGCTCCCAAATCGTTGTAGGCATCAACAGATTTTTCTTCGGAACCTTCCGCAATATTGCTTCCGAACATAATCTTTGCCATAAATCCTACAAATGGAGGTTCATTTCTGTGGGTTTCTTTCTTGATCGAATAGTAATGGTTTGAAGAACAGATACCAAACCTTTTATATCAATTGTCTGGCTTTAATTCAAATTATTCTGATTTCAGCTATCGGAATTTATATTGTTTTGGTTCTTCCATTATGTAGCTGGCTACTTCGGAGGTTTAGATTCTGTCGATTTTTGTTCCCCAGAAGAGCTTGATATTTCCGTCATTCAAGTTTGAAGTGACCTGACTTCTTGCACCAATGGCCTTTGCTTTCTCCCTGATTGGGTTCTTCTCGTTGCTGTTCATCCAAACTTTTCATAATTCACTGCCATTTAAGCTTTTGGTGCGTCTTACTTACCTTGTGGATTATGCGAATTCTTACTTCTCTTAAGTTCAGCAGGAATACAAGCATCCAAGCTCTCAAAAGTAATTTCTTGCAGAGCACTGGTCGCAATTTATACAACAGATAATGATTCAGGAAGAGAACGAATAAGAATGGATTTCATTAGGCATTCATCCATCGAGACATTCTGCATAACTAACTGGACTATGAGGCTATTTATCTCGTTCAGATGCTTATCCCAGTCCGCCTTTTCGACAAGAAATTTCTGCCTTCGTAAGCATAATTAGAAATTATCAGCTTTGTATGAAGATTCGAGCTGAAAGAGAGGACGAAGGAGTTCGGTTCTAGACAGAGAATTAGTAAACGCAGTCGTTATTCCTTTCGCAAGACATGAATGTACAGAAATCCTTCTCGGTTCGCTACAGATAGTAGATTTTTGGTTGGTGAGACTTAGGAGGGTTGTTAGGGTGCCCCTTATTCAATAATTCAGCTTATGTTCCTCGCTGATATGACATCTCCAGTGTTAACCTCGTATAGGGACAGAAAAACTTCCTTTGCTGTCATGGTCTCACTGTAGTGCAATCCTGCAGAGTAGAGCGCCATAACCCATCCCAGAAAAGAGGATACTACCAATGGAAGACGATGAACAGTCTGAGAGAGATTGTGCGACTGTGCAACACCACTAACATCCAAAGCGCACGCCCTAGTATTTGCACTCCTCTGCTGGCGGTAAGTAAGAGGTAGAAGAGGGCTAACAACGACGCTATAAGGTTATCTAAGGGAGATAGGGAACGTCAAGATCTCCCTTTAGGGCTGATCGAACAGCAGAACGAAGGTAGCGCAAGACAATACCACCAGTGGTCGAGAAGAAGAAGAGGCATCGCAGGCGGGTTGTTTTGGGCTGCAAATCTCGTTGAGTTTACTCTACGGAGTCCCTGAACTACTTTGTGGTCCTTCCTAAAGCTATCATCCAACGTAAACATTGAAAATGTTCAAGTACCATGAACACTAGAAGAGTGAACGAAATAGTAGAATATGTATCATCTATTGTATTGGCAGTTGTGATGGAAACAATCGCATGCCTCACCCATCTAGTTCCGTCAAAAAGCGGTATTTTAACGTTACTAGCACCGGAATTCCCTATAACTCCAACAGGCACGAAATAGGGAAAAGAAGTTCGACAAGGTGGCGGAAGTTAAATCCATGTTTCTGGTGATACCGAGAACATGGCCGGAAATTATGTTGTAAGACGAATTAATTCTTAAAATCTTTTTAAATATCGGACAAAACGAAACAATGGTATTCTTGAGAAGAATCAAGAACTAAAATTTGGCCATAAAGGACTTATTTCGTTTGAAGATTTACTTGCAGTAGAAGAAAGAGTTGAAGGAATAAATACAAGAAGAGTACTATAGAAGGTGTAATAATTCAACTGCAGTTACAGATACGATGTATATCAGGTGAGGGGAACCTAATTGATCTGGAATTGTAGCCACTGGATTTTCATGAGCTAAATTAGTAGACACAAGCAAATTTGTCACGTTTCTGATTAGATGCTCCTTCTACTGGCAGAAAAGTCCCAATATATTAGTAGATTATGGGTGGGAACGTAAAATACTGTTGACAATATCCACACCAAGACGTCTGGCTGGCAGACCTGATTGCAGCGTGTGGAAGCTGTGCGAATATCGGATGCTCCTGCTACTTCCCTCATGTCTCCACGTCAGGATAGTATAGCAGATGTGTGATTTTGCAGATAATCCGTCTTCATTCTTCATTTCCTGTACCGACAACGAATATGTATGTAGTACTTAGCCAATAATATTTCTAATCAATTGCATTGGACCGTAACTAATTACTTAGCAAAACAATACTAAATTCCTAATCTTGATAAAATTCAGAAATCTTATACGAGTCAAAACGGCCGACTATTTATGCAGATTGTATCCCGATTTCGTTTGTAATGACAAAATACATCTGGAAGCTGACTGGAAAGCATAGTTTCCTTTCAAACAGTCATGTGATCATAAATTGCACCTGTGTAGTCGAGCCTTTTCGAACAATCCTCTATTACTTCAATCATAGTATACTTTTGTTTCCGAGATAGAATTTTGAAGACTTAAACTAAAAGATAAACCTGTGTCCAATGAACAAATGAGGGGCATCGAGCGTTAAATCAAAAGTTGTTTTTCAGACAGTATGTACATATATTCGTTTGGATCATTTAGTTCAATTTTCATATTAAGGGAATATAATTCCCATGATTTTTGATGAAGCATGCAAACAATTTCAATCAGTACAAATTAGAGATAGTGCAATGAGTATAAATTCCGAAATCCTATGAAAACGTTTGAATTACAAAGCTATTAATACATTCTCTAAATATGGACCAGCTGACGCTAAGCTCTGGACTGTCCCTATCGTTTTCTCATGACGCTTTTATATATTAGTATATTTTTGCAATCTGTGATCATTGTTGCGCGCGGTTCCTATGAATAGTAAATTTTATTTCCCACGTTATCTAAGGTCTTAATTTATTATTTGTAATTCAAGACAAGAAAACTATCAAGCTGAATCATGGTGGGATAAATTATGATTTTCTATCCCCATTGCAGAGGATAAAACAGAGTGCTTTACTCCATTAATCTTTTTTCCACAAGCAAAGGTATATATCTTCCGAAATTTTTGAATCTTCAAAATGCCATCGGAAAGCGCAGTTATTCGAGTACCTAGCGACGGGTCATAATCAGGCTTAAAATCGAGTAGACTCCTTAATTGTAATTAATGCTCGAGAATTATCGAAAAGATTCCAAGCTTGTAGGTGCCCAGATATCGACATTAAATTTGCAACAAATGTGGTAACTCCTGCAAGCGAATAATAATTCTATGGTATTTCAATAGTTACTATACTCAGCTGCTGGAGCTCGACTATGCGTTTAGTTACAGTTGAAATAATTAATATTCAATAAACTTAAAATTTTAAAGACCAAGATCACATTCAAGCATGATCTAGATTCTGTGGTTTCACCAGTGCTACACCTGTTTTAGCGAACGATGGAAGAGAAAGTTGCTTCATTATGAAACAGAGTACATGGAAATTAAATCTAATTAGGACAATTACTGGTGCATCCTCGTCCAACATTTTACTTATTATTACGCAAGGAATAAACTGATATCGACAATTCTCTAGTGCCTTGCAACATAAAGAAAAAGCATATAGACCCTAGACGAGGTGCTTTGTTAAAACATCGGACTTCAAACTGTAAAATTACCTGTTTCTGATGAGAGTTGTATGCAGTCTAAACATTAGGACAGAATGCACTAGTAGAATTCGGATGGAATTCTTTCCTCAATCGAAATGTGAATAAGATCAGCTCTCTGTGGGATCTCTTTCAAATTATAGAAATATCTGTGACCAAATTCCCGAAGTACATTTTATTTCTTGAAATCAGTTCGTTCCGAACTATGTATACTAAAAGATAAATAGAAATTTATTTAGTCATATTTCAGAGAACTCACGTGCAAAAAATTCTCCTGATAAATCAAATAGTGTTCTGATGTTGGATTTCGAAGAATGCTTTCAACAATAGCACTTGAAAGCATTTCAATTTCTACGCCCAAGAGACCATCAGAAAATCCAGCAAACTCAAATCGCACAGAATGCTAGAAAAAATCAAGTAATATTCGCAGAACTAATTTGCATGTAACGCTTCACGATCGGTTCATATCGAGAGCCTATCTATCTTGTTCGTATTTATGACGCTTCTAGAGGTAGTGGTTCACTCGACCCAAGCTAGCAGATATTATTAATGTGTCGACCGAAGCCATTCCACCGATCACTCGCATTGTTTCTGTCCCTTGTCATTCACCACCTGAATATTGTTTGAGCTGAACCCAAATTCTGCCACGAGCAGTGCTGAAACATCGGAAACATCGGATATAGTTCCTGGAAACATTTTATGAATTCGGTATAATCCTCATAGTGATCCTGAAGATAAGCATTCGATGTTGCAGCGTTTTCGGTGCAAAGTTGCTCCGAACATATCTGCCATAGAACTGCAAGCTCAGATAATATAACAGTGGTTTTGTCGAACTCAGCCCTCCAAACCTGCATTCAACTTAAATGTATCTGATCTGAATAAGATAACAATGCCTGATGTATTCTGTTCTACTTTCTCCTCGCTTTGTTCAGTAGAATCCGATAGCTCAATCTACACGGGTGTAGCCGAAGCGCGCTCAATTTCACAAACATTCTTCCCTGATTGCTCCAAAGTTTATTCATTTTGAGAACTCCTTCCTGTCCGTGCGCGGCTTTATGGCATCAGTTTCAATAATGGCACATGAAGTTTGATATTCCACGGATTTGTGGATTAGCATGTGCTTAATGCTGGACTAGCTGAAACTCCCATCAGATTTGCGCTATTCTTTCGCGGTTACCGAAGCATCATCATCGGTTTCTGCACTGATCTGCGAACCTGATGTCCTACTCGTATCTATTTTGAGCCAAGTGGAAACATTGGTAGCTCGCTGGTATTGCTTTAACGTGCAGGATTTAGCAAACATTGCTAATTACTTTTCATCCCTAAGCGGCAGACCTAGTGAACCTAGAGAATTCATTTCGCTGGTGAAGATTCTGCTTGCCTTTGAAATGCTTGAGGTTGATTTTTAATGTAGCCAGTTGATTTTCAAGTCGAAAATAGATTCTACTTCGTCGCTACTCGACTCTATCCTTTCATATTAATTGGAATTTAAAGTACCAGCACAGCACAGCGCACGGATTAAATGATGCCTTTTCCTCGCAATTCCTAAATGAATTCGAACGAATTAGAATTGAGGGTTCGCAACAATAATGAAGGCAAAAAAACCAACTTCCTTATTAGGTAATTACATGTAGCTTTGATTAAATACCAGCAAAGAATAGAATTAAAAAACATTCAAAAATCATAAAGGATCTGCTAGTAAATATTCTTCCAGAACAACGACGCTGTAGGAAACTTTTGTCAGAGCGTTGCTCTTTGTCATCTTCGTGATCATTTCCAAACTGCAGATTGTGAGGGATTTTTTTCTCGCCACCGCATCTGCGAGAGAATTCTTCTGTCCCTCTTTGTTGATTCCGCCCCGCGCTTCCCTCTCGTTTCTCAGTCCTTGAGCACTCGTAGTCTTGGAAAATGCGTCACCCGAAGGGTACAGTGCATCCATCAACCAGCTCGAGTAGCTATCAAATACAACCAAATAGTAGAAAGCATTATCAAGGTCTTCGTAGAAATTCTATCACTAAGTTGCATTGTAGTCAAGTTGATTATAAACCGGCAAAACTGTTTTCAATAGTTACCAACTGAGCGGTTTTGGTTTACATGACAAACAAATTTTGTTATCTGATTGCATTGAATCATTTCTAGAAATCAATACCCAAAAGATTATAGAAGAAGTCTATCTTAAATGCCCAGAATAGTCAATGAGACGTCAATTCTGCCGCCATAATAATAGCTGCCATTTTCTTAAAGAATGAACAAAATCAGCTATGTCACATCCTACTATTCGAAGAAGTTACTCTCGCCTAATCTTTAGTCGTCAATAACTCTTTCGGTTCTTTTCTACAAACAGTATTTTGTCACAAATAGGGGAACGATTTTATGATACCTGTATCATCATTTGTATACATTATGTCACAGTAAATGCCAATAATAGTTGTGTATGGTGCATCTTGTCGCGCACGCTCGGCTCGGTTTGAATTGTCCGCTGTCGCGTACGCTCGACATTTCCTGTCTCGTAACAATATTGCGTGTTCCCAAATTTGTTGGTATTTCCCTTACGCCTGGTTCACGGGCTTCTATCTGTGTGCTATTCTCTCTGTATGGTTACGTAGGTGCTAAGATAGGTGCTACTCAACTTCCTTTATTATGCGTTCAGTTCAGTTTAATCATTACAAATTTAATGTATAATAGTGAATAAATGCCATGGAACCTCTTCTAGGAGGAGGCAATCGATTATCAACAAGTACAACTAGAGTGTTTGCCATGCGGCGTACCAAGAGGATTCTATCTTCGAGCCTCCCATTTTGGGGTTACTCTTTCGAGTGTGTCCACAGGTACGCCAGGCACCTGTACTAGGTGAAAGCCTAGGAGACGTTCTCTCACGGGTTCCGCACTGTTGTGCGTAGTCGGTCTCCTACCGGCGGCGACGCAACCGAGCAGAAGGCGCCTGGTCCTGCGACCCGCTGCTTCACGCCGCATCCCTTTTCGGGTAGCAACCAAGGCCCTCGCAGGTCTTGCGACACATTATCTTTGGCATGACAGATGCTTAGGATCCAATTATATACTTTAATCATCTAAGACACATTCTATTATGATTTCTATTTACTTTCTTGTACTTCGGTAGTTATAAATAAAATTGCATGTTAGAATATTTTATCGTCACTGTCTAATTAAAGAAAGAAAATTTGTTTTGTTCCGATCATATTCACGGTACCAAATCCTTCAGGGGTGTGATCAGAAAGAGATAGTTTGAGTAATATCGTAAGCATTGGATATACACATACATATGAACATTTGTTGTCTCTAAGTGAATAGAACACCCTTCTGCTACTTCTAACCATGCTGTTGAACTTCCGTCGTTTGTAGCAATTACGTGCTTGATTCAAATTCTTTATGTTCTATTTTCTCTCAATGAGACAGTGCCCATGCTCATTAGCCAATGTAATCGCGAATAATGCACTTGCTATACGATTTATTGGGTAAAAATAAAAGTACTGAATTCGAAAGTATAATAATATTTCGACAAACCAAAAAATGTTTTATGCTCCACAACATTTCGGTAGCAATTATGAGCTTATTGAAACTTCCAAATTCAAAAGTAATGAATAATATATATTAGCCGCGACTGATGACAAGCTGTAGTCCAAGATTATTTCAATTAGCCGAAAAGTACCGAGATTAAGATGAAAATGAAGTCAGAAAATCTCGAAGCAATGCATTGCATATTTGTACATTGTTCCGAGTAGATGGACAATAAAAAACCGATGATTTGTTGATCATTATGCAATGGTTCTGATACTTGTTAAGCGTGAATTCAAATATACTACTAGACTATGCAGTTAGTCGTTAAATTCTTGACTCTGCTTCACAGAATTTGATTTTTTTCTCCGTGATTTGTCTGAATATTGTTTATGGCACTAATCGATGTCCAATCTATCATCATGCAGATTGTTTCAGTCTTTATCACTTGGACTCTTCCTGCAAAACGGGCGTCAAAGAAAAATTAGGCTACATGTAACTACAACATTAAAACCTAATGTCGAGCCTTGACGTACACAGATTATTTAATTAAAAATAAAGGAAAGAGAAAACATGGCGAAGGTAAATTTATAGAATTGCTGTGATATACGAAAGTAAACGAACCTTACGTATCAGTTGATAGCTACTTTTCCACAATACTTCCCTTTTTTCCTTTTAATTGACTTTCGTAGCGATGTGGTAGAGGATGATCTCATTCACGAGTGTATTGAACTAGATTGATTTCTAACCTATCTATCCCTAAGAATAGCGTAGGCCAAAATGGGTTCCACTTCCATCCCGAAGTACAACATTTTCCATAAAGAGGTTCCTGTGTATAATGACATATATGCTACCCTAGTTTTGTACTGTATATGATAGCTGCGAAATTGAAGAGCTCACTGAATATTTAGTGGAACTGAGACGAGAAGATATAGAACATCTTTTGGCGAAAAAATAAAAACACCTGTTGCTGTTAAACTTCCGTTGACGAAATCGACATGGCTTGAATGGAGTGTACATTGCGATCAAATCAATTCGCTCAATCCTCGCCTAACGAATCTGAGTAGTGGAACATGATCACGAGTGCGGCCAAGAAGACTGCAAACTCCTCGCTCAATACGACGAAAACCTTCGTGAGGATTTTGAAGCTCACTGTAAGTTTGATGAAACTTTGGTTAAAACCAGAAACAAAAAACTCAATCAAACCGGCATCATGAAGAAAATAGAGGTAAATAAAAGCTTCACAAGTCCGGATCCAAACGCAGCATAGTAGGATAGTTGCATTTCTTTCTATTGCGGTCTAAAAAACAGATTCGAGTGTGCCCTTAGCATGTCCGTCCACGCTGAATATATCACCAGGTAGGCAAAGCTCAGAAATTGTGTTACCTATTCCCTATTCCCTAATCCTAATCCTAAAATCCACTGGTGAGGTTTGCTTACAGCGTAAATAGCAAATCTTGACGTAAATCGAAAAATTTGTAACGCGAACGGAAATTGTACGAAAAGGTGGAAACTGAGTTGTGAAAAAACAGTACGATCGAAGAATCTGAAGATACCCCCTGTTGAAAGATATAGTGAAATTTTGAGTTCTAGTCAGAAAACTACGTAATCATCGGAGAAGGCCATTACTGCAATTCCAATGTATCTTTCACGCTTGTATGGCATAAAACATGTTTCTTCTGTCTGTTTTCGAAAGAATAAATTCGGAAAATTTATTCATTGAAAAAATGAATTTAATGAAATGATCAGCACTTGTTCATTTTGTGTGATACAAGCTTGAAAAAATTGAACTTGACCCTGATTCTATTTTTCAATCATAATTTGAGCAAATAATTGTCTCCGCACGATACTATGAATCGATATGTTTCAAATTCCTGATTTGATCGGATGGAATTTCTCGATAATAATTTCTGGATTTCTCTCACAGTTTCTTCTCGTGTTTTTCCTACCTTCCTTTCTCGCAAAATTGCAAACTTGCATGACTTAGGAACATTCTAAAACATTTCAAAATCTGGGTGAATAGAATTTGGCAAGTTATTGCCCTTCTTCTTGAGATAGGAAAGTCGTTTTCACAGTCTTGCATGTAAATTTGGTAGAAAATAAATTCTAAATTTATCAACTGCGACCTTCGCATTTTTTCAATATCCATAACTAAAACATAAACCCCTGAAATTGTGTGAATATTTTCTTAAGTCTAATGCAATGGTAACCACCTCGAACAGATAAATTGATTGAGTTTTGTCAACAATGAAATCTCAAGCTCTGAAATTGTCTGAAGTCTAACAAGTGAATAGAAAATGATTAACCGGAGAGGAAAATGAAATCTGTGATTCAGAAAACTAAAAGAAATGCATAAGTATTGGAGTCAAAACTAACCAACTTCTGTTGGTTGGCTACAAGCCAGGAAGCTTTTTTTATTCTCTGTATTATCGGCTCCCATATCCACTAGACTCTCCGAAGCCAATATACACACTCGCGCCCTCTGACGCCTCAATCCCGAAATTTGGTTGTCCAGGGTCTTACTATTTGATTCAAACAAAGTATTGTACCAGTGCACCAGATCGAATTTCCAAATGAAACTAGGTTCAGAATGCAGAAATAGGGAAAACCATCCTGACCGCAGCGCTACTACAATTTGACCCTTTAAATCAGAAAGTTTTTCGAGGCTTCCCAATTTCGGCTGATTGCAATTCTAACGGAACAATCGAAAATGCCTACTTTCCAAAGTCTAACTTCATATTTGAGAACCAAGGTGCTGCTTGCAGCTGTATCCCAGACATGCTTACTCCCTACATTGCCGACACTGTCTACGCAACCCTTTGCAACGTCACTTCGTTATTTGCACTTTCCTCTTCCTCCTGCCGAATTTTGAGATTCATGAGTAATCGTTGCCATCTCACGCATTCTTCAGGGAACACATATTGAACAGGTAGAACAGTGACGCCACTGCCACCAACTTTCCGAAGTTGCTGAACCGCCGAATACAATTTGTGCTTTGGCAGCACAATACTAATTGCGTACATTCCTTCGTCGCTATCCGCCGGCGGCACAACAGGACTAACTGTCGGACCATCCACTCCTCTCAAGTCGGTTTGACTGCTTAATTTTCTTGATACGTCCACCATAGAACTACCACGAATATTGGCAATGATGTTGTAGTTGTTTCTTCCAATAAGATAGGCGTCAATTCGTTCCAGCAACTCCCTCGTCAATTGTCTTAATCTTGAACCAAACTCTGATTTCTCCGCTAGATAATTGCGATTGCCGACAAGTTGCATTGAACTTTGCAACACAGTCCCGCCGGAAATTTCCTTCAGCAAGTTTTCTCTCAGCGTAGTACCGCTACTAACAAGGTCCACTATGCAATCTGCGGTTCCCATACTCGTACTCGCTTCGAGTGCGCCGTCCATTTCAACAATTCGATAAGAACCATCTGGGATATTGTGCTTGCGGAAGAATCGTGCAGTTTCATTATGAAACTTGGTTGCGACACGAAGTACATCATGGCCACCGGTATTCGCACGAGCTCGCAGATCATCCATACTTTTCACTGTTTCCCAGGCAGTAGGCACACCAACAGCGAGTCGACAACGACCAAACTCTAGATCATCGTGAACCGTAACTATAGCATCGGCATCTGTCGCATACTCTGATATCAAGTCCGTACCTACAAACCCAAGATCCACATCACCAGAGCACACCTTCCGAACAATATCAACGGGTCGCTGTAACCATACTTGAAGGTCAAGTCCGCGCACAGACGCTTCGTATTGCCGAGGATTTTGTAATACAACACTCAAACCAACGTCATCGAGAAGTTCGCGCGTTAGTTTATGCATATCGCCCTTACTAGGAACAGCAATTCTGATCGAGTTGCCATGTCGCGAACGGGTGGATCCAACAGTGCCATTTCCCGAGCAACACCTCACACTCCGCGCAGGCGGCGATGATGGGACATGGCATGGTTTCCTCGCTGGATTTCTGCATGTCGAGTAAGCGCGTTGTGGATGCACAGTGACAGGGATAAATTGTGAGGACGTTGAAAAGGCGGTCGTCATCTCACTTGTACTGTACTTTGGTTCGCAAAACACAGAGGCGTTTCCACAGTGAGGCGCGAGTTCCAGTGTTCGAATCAGTTCGAAGCGAAGGCTCGTGGAGGGTTCTATTGCTGTCCGGAGGAACCGTTTACTGTACTGTACTCGAGCTCGGCGATGTAGAGATGCATCCGGTTGATGCGGCGAATCTGGCACACTAATTATGAAATGGATACTTGGCATTGACTCATTAGTGTAACTTGGTGCATTTTTATTTGCTGCAGTACCACATTTGCCATTTGATCCCTCAACTCTGACAGCCACGTTCTACGCGGGATGCCTACTCCAGTTAAAACTGACGATGGTGAAGGTGAAGTGACGACTTTTCTTAGTGACGTTGTGCTTCGACCGGCATGGGATTGCCGAGATTTCTTCCGCATTCTTCCGGATGCAGTTGTGTGTGACCTGCTGCATGGCAGAACTCTACCACCGAAGGGTGGTGTGATGACAATCTTCCATTTCACGCACAGAGTGCGACTCGAGGTGATTCGCACGGTGCCGCAAGACGATGGCGAGAACCACGTAATTAACGAAGAAACTGCCGTACATTTTGTACCAAGCCTCCCTCCATCGCTTGCGAAACCAGCTGTACGCCCGAACGACCAACTTGTTCGTTTCACTCGTTTTGCAGTGAAATCGTCTCCTCTAGCTCCTCGAGTAGCATTGTGCTATGGAGAAGACGTTCGCCGTGTGGCAATATCTGTCTGTGCTTCAGTTGATCCAGAAACTGCAATCTTAAGATATGCGCCGCCGACACTTAATCTGGGACACGGTGCACATGGGGTTCATGTCGCCCTGTCAAATGCTCTTCGCGTGGCACGTGTGGCGGCACCTGCCGTTTTATTACTTGATTCGATTCATCTTCTGACGCCACCAGCGCTGAAAGAGAATTCAGCGGCTGTTGCGCTGGCTATTCGCGAAGCGATGTCGACTCGTGGCATTGCGATGATCCTTGTCGTCGAACCGGATGAAGCAGCTGTCAATGCAATTGTGCGAGATGAAGTGCAGTGCGCTTTACGATACGGTCACGAAGATCATGCCGAATTGCTGTCCACGCATCAACGAGATGCAGCGGACGTCGTACGTGATGGGATATCCGTACTGTCAATTTCAAGAAAATCAACGAAATGTATGAGATGGTCGAAAATGTCAGAATCGGTTGGCGGCGTAGCAGGAGCTCGCGTTGCGCTAGAGCGAGCATTATTGTGGCGACGCACACGCCGTGACGCGTACACTCACCTGGGAGTGATTCCTACAGGGGGCGTTTTATTATACGGCCCACCAGGCACTGGTAAAACGCTCGTTGCGCGAACGGCAGCAAGGACCGCTGGTTATCAATTACAGTCGCTCGAGGCGGCTGTATTGGCCCGTGGGGAAGTTGGAGCGGCCGAACGTGCATTGGAGCAAGCGTTTGAAGCGGCTCGTAGAAACGCGCCTACAGTGTTATTTATTGATGAGGTGGATGCCATGTTCGCAGACGAGGGTCGATTGGTCGATAAACTCGCAGCAAGATTGGATGATGTGAGTGACGATGTAGTGGTGGTTGCCGCCACGAATAGGCCGTGGCGCATTGCAAAGCCCTTGCTAAGAGCTGGTAGACTTGATGTGCAGGTGCACACCCCACTGCCGAATCGTGAGGAACGTGTTGAAATTGCAACCGTTTATTCGAACAAAATGGACGTTAAAGAGGAGGTTGGGTGGGTGATAAGAAGAGAAGCGGCAAATGCGGAATACTTGTCAGGCGCAGATATCGCGGGTGCATGCAGGAGAGCTGCTATGAGCGCAGCCGCTCGTGCAAGTGAGATTAGGGTTGGTGATGTCTCACAGGCATTCGCGGAAGCTAGACCGTCAGTTGCGGACAGATCAGCACGGGAAATTGCGTTGTGGTCACCGCCTGCATGATTCGTACCGTATATACGGTAGAGTCAAAGTCGGAATCGTGAGTGAAGTACCGATGCGATGAAACAGAGCTGCATAAAGTATTGGTCTAAACTATCGTCGATACTGTAGAGTAGAAGGTCTGCATCGCGACGACGAAGATTTGCCTCAATTAACACAGTTCCGCTACCAAGAATCGAAATATCACGATCTCGTCGATGTATGTATTTACAGGATGGCGGCGCGGGAACGATTTGGTTTGCAGTTTGGCACCGAACGAATGGCAAGCTGCGAAAATATCGATGGATGGATGCAGGAAGGTGAATTGAGTATGGACTCGCAAGACCGCGATAGTGATTCGCTAGTGTCAGAACGCAGGCTCGGGGACGGATATTGTACAGAAGAGGGGCAAGCAATGATTTCCGGATGGGAAGCAAGCGAGAGAGCGCATTGAGTCTGGTACAGTACGAGTCAGAAACCGACGGCAGAAACAATGTGCGCGCGCAGATTGGCAATGCAATGCGCATTGTGAGAATTGCTTATCTCGAGGCCGATCCAGTACAGTACAGGATTAAAGTACCATTGTTATTGTGAAAGCAAGAAATGCAATCTCAAGCGACTTCCGAGTCGTTTTCTTGATACACTCGCACTCGCCAGTCTACGTAGCCCAGACTAGGCGAAAGTGATCAAGTTTTGGCAGACGTGTTATCAGACAGCTGTCAGAAGTTTAGGAATTTCATTGATGAGATACGGAGCAGAGTTTCATCGCGAATTGTTTGGAGGGTCAGCTGTCCGTGTTGAGTCGGCTGCATGCAAGTGTGACGTGAGCATCGGCTTGGCGCCGATCAAGTGGAGACAGGAATGAGATATGGCAATTCGCAGACACACGTGTGCGGACAGGGTGTTCGTGCAGTTGGCGAGCAGTGATTCGTTTCAAACTTCAACGATTCAGCAGCCGCGTCTCGTCACACCATTCCATGCTTCCGCTCGGTTTTTATTGCGCCTCATTTCGTATAAATTGTGTGAACCGGCTGCCGCTTTCGGAATCTAAACTACACTCCCACAATCCCAACCTCCTTTCGAAATGCGTACAATTATCGTCACTCTGTTTGCCCTTGTTGCACTCGTCCCAGCTACGGATGTTACGCCGCAGACCACGACTCGAGCCATTTACTTGCAGTCACCACCAACTTCCTTGTTCCCGGAAAGCACTCTGCTAACTGTGTTGCGCACTGCGCGCTCAATATGGGGTGAGTGGAAACTACAACTTTGCACATTGTTCGCCATTGTCACAGCAATCTATTTTGCGATGGTTTGTGTGGTTTGTGTTTGTATCGCGGAACAACGTCATTTGCAACTTGCCAAGACCTTGGTTCACTTCATGCCTATTTAACAGCAGGAGTCAGTTTGGATTATCAGTGGTGGATGAATTGTGTATCTGAATACTCATCCACTCATCCAATTGAGCATTCTTCCCCACTCGAGTAATAACATTCAATTTTGCTCTCGAAATATTGACAAAGCAGCAACAGCAGCACGGAAAGAAAGATGAAAAAAGCAGGAAAAGT
>JAAUYH010036216.1_pt1 | contig 29147 bp, 27 predicted proteins | sample 7278061 | NCBI WGS metagenome assembly JAAUYH01 (sample SAMN14350203, study PRJNA611818) | marine sediment metagenome | isolation source: surface marine sediment (0.6m) | place: French Polynesia: Moorea | collected 2018-08
CAAAGTTTTTGTTTCAAAAGTGTAAACCCATGACCGATAAACCCTGCGTCGGCTTTCATCCACACACCGAATCGAAGATTACGGTGTGGGGCTTCCCGCCGACAGAGCTAATCAACCATAAGGGGGAAGTGGTGAAAGGGAACAAACCTGTAAATACGGCTGCTTTCGCTATCCATTTCCAGCTCCACCAAACCAGACCCGATGTGAATGCGGTTGCCCATGCCCATTCACTTTATGGCAAAACTTGGTCAACTCTAGGACGCTTACTTGACCCACTTACTCAGGATGCTTGTGCTTTCTATGAAGACCATGTCTTGTTCGATGACTATACTGGAGTGGTACTCAACATTGAAGAAGGCAAGCGCATTGCTACCACTCTTGAGAAAAAAAAGGCAATTATACTCCGTAACCACGGATTGCTAACCGTTGGCAATTCAGTAGACGAAGCTGCTTGGTGGTTTATCACTATGGAGCGCTCCTGCCAAGCCCAACTCCTGGCAGAAGCAGCGGGAAACCCAGTACTGATTGAACCTGAAATAGCTCGTTTGACCTATAGTCAGATTGGCTCTGCACCCATTGGCTGGTTGAGTTTTCAGCCTCTTTATGACATGATTGTGAATCAAGAACCAGATTTGCTTAGCTAACGATTACTCTTTAAAGCAATTCTGCATCGCCACAACCAAATTACAATATTTGGGAAGTACCTAAAAGTATGTTCTCAATAGTTTTCAAGAGTACTTGTCCAAGTTATAGATTAAAGATAATAATGAAAATAGTTACACAAATCCATACACAGCCTTTGTCAGAAACAGTTGGCCAACAAGTTATCAATGCTGACAATGTGAGTATTTTCGATCTCAATCAAGAATCGATTGTTAACCTGTTTCAGTCTGATGGTCTATATTAATAGCTTACTTCCAGCGAAGAGCATGTCCCCAAAGATCGTATCCTTTGAAGATGGTTCAGAGATTGACGATGAAATTATGTCTGAGCTAAATGAAATTGCTGAAAAAATAACGGCAGAAATTAGCTGGAAAAAAGGCGATATTTTAATGGTCGATAATACTAGGATTATGCATGGTCGAAGAGCCTTTTTGGACGAGAAACGGGATATTTATATACGGTTGTGTGACCCAGCTTTTCTATAAATAGGTTTTTCTACTTTTTCACAAACAACTGAAAATTAGTTCTAGTGATGATAATCTCCATGAACAAGTAATACACTCACGAGTAGCGAGCTTTGTTTCTTAACCCTGTGCAAAAATAGAAAGATAGTTAGTTCTGTGCTTGGCGATCGCTCTTTTTTTCCTATGTCCTCATCTTCTTCCGATCCCATCCAAACCAAAAATATTTCCCAAAACAAAAGTAAAGGTAAATCTCTTCCTGCTTCCTTTATTATCAGATTAGGCAAATTTGTTTGGACAACCCAGTGGAAAATAATGATGTCCAAACTGGCACCTAAAAATTCTTCAGGGGCATATGTTCGCCCAGCCAGTCAGTTTAGAAATTTTGTCGGCACAGAAAAAGATAACCTTTATCCACCAACTTCAGGGCGTTATCGTCTTTATGTAGGGTTAGGATGTCCTTGGGCGCATCGTACTCTAGTGGTAAGGACACTCAAAGGATTAGAAGATGTTATTTCAGTCTCTGTTGTCTCTCCTTCTGGAGATGAGGGGATCTGGGTTTTTGACACTCCCGAAGAAAACTGTCGTACACTACCAGAACTATATCAGTTAGCTCAATCAGGCTACAACGGACGCTCTACAGTACCTGTTTTATGGGATAGTCAGACTAAAACTATAGTTAATAATGAGAGTGCCGAGATTATTGTCATGCTCAACTCTCAGTTTAATGAATTGGCTAAAAATCCCCATCTGGATTTATATCCTGAATCATTAAAACCACAAATCGATCGCTGGAACGATCAAATCTACACTACTGTCAATAACGGCGTATACCGTTGTGGTTTTGCCCAAACTCAAGCAGCTTATGAACAAGCTTGCACTGAACTTTTTGCTACTCTTGACGAAATTGACAAGGTACTAGAAGCAAACCGATATTTGTGTGGCGATACAGTAACCTTGGCAGATGTACGCCTATTTACTACTTTGTTTCGCTTCGATATTGTTTACTATAGTCTGTTCAAGTGTAATCGTCGCCGAATTCAAGACTATCCTAATTTAGGAGCATATCTCAGAGATTTATACCAATTACCTGGGGTTGCGGATACTTGTGACTTAGAGAGTGTTAAACAAGACTATTATGGTAATCTGTTTCCCCTCAATCCAGGGGGTATAATTCCTTTAGGACCCGATCTCGATAATCTCCTCGAACCCCACGATCGCGCTAACTTGAGTCAGCAATCTAATCTGCCAAACCATAAATAATTACTCATCTTTTTTGAAAATAAAACTAAATTAATTCCAGTTATCAATAACTTCTAGGAGCTTATCTTTGGAAATATAACCTTTGCCCAATGCATCTAAAACATTTTGAAAAGTTTTAAATTCAGTTTTATCCTTTTTCTTACGATCTCTAAGTCTATCAACTATTTTTTTTGCTTTCTTTTTTCCCAAAAAGGACATTTTTTTTAGAACTAGTTCGCAGACTCGATCGTCTGAAATTTGATTAAAAGCATACAGTAATGGTAAAGGTTTTGGTATTTTAGAGTCAATATCATTTAATATCTCAGCTTTTAAAGAATTAAGATGATCGATTATTAACTGATCGGAATCTTTGATTTGAGCAGACAGGTTCGCAAGTTCAACATTTTCAGTTTTTTGAATAGATTTTTTGTCTTGAGATTGTCTAGTTATTTTTTCTAGATTATCTATTGCTTCCAATTGCTTTATGACAGAATTTTGATTGTTTTTATTAACAACAAATACTCTAATCCTATCTGGCAGATTCGGATTAAGTTCTCTTGCTTTTAGCAAAGCATAATAATCAAAATATCCAGATAGTAATTCATAATTCTCTATGCCAATTTCTTTAACCACAGGAATTCTAATAGACCAACCTTCTAATTCAACAATAGTCCGTGCCGTAAATAATATTCAAACCGTTTTTCTAACTGCTTTTCTGCTAAATTTTGAGTCCAATATTCTACTAAAGTATTGCCAAATGCCCAGGCGTTGCGATCGGGTGGAGTATCATTATTCAGCAAAAGCGACCACAAAGATAATAAATCAAAGTTAAGCAGATTAGGGTCTTTACTTAGTAACATAAATAAGTCGTATGCCATTTGTAATTTACCAATCACTACAGGCAACTGTTCTACAGGAATTTGTTGTGCTAGAGCATAAGCTAAGGCAGTATTACCCGTTGTCATGGTTGAGAGAAATTGCAGTACGGGACTTTTAAGTAAAGCCGTTACTCCTTGAGTAGTAGTCATCTGGAAAGTATAGCGATCGATAATCTTAGCAGCAGTAAGGATACGGGCTTCGCGATCGCGTAAGAAACGTGCTATTCTATATTGTTTAGCCCCCGTAATATTATCTAATAGTGCCATAGATAAAGATTCGATTCCCCAGGCGTTACGATCTTTTTGTTTGTCTTCGGTAACTAATGGCAAAATTAAACTACAATAATCCCCTAAAAATTCAGCCCGATACTTTGTTGCTTCTCGAATCGATTTTTCTTTTGGGGTTTCGCCATTTTGCCAATCATAGGGAGGATTCCATTCCCGAATAGGGCGCAGACGATCGACTTGAGTGACAATAGCAATAGTGGGTAAATCTTCTACTTCTATCCGAATATCTTTGAGAAAGTCCACATCCATCTGTAAAGCGGGATCGAGGGCAGGAGTTACCAATAATAGTAAATCCGCCTTAGCAGCATAATCTAGGACTAATTCTCGCAAATCTTCGCGGTTAACTTGTTCGTAACCAGGAGTATCCCAGAGATTCAGTTTCTCTTCTCCTGCTGTGGAATAATGATAGCTTTGGATGCGATCTGTACTGGGTAAAACATCAACTTCTGCTAAATCTTGCCGAAAAAGAGTATTAATCAGGCTACTTTTTCCTGCCCCAGTACGCCCTACCAAAAGAATATTAACGGGTTTTTGTTCGACTTCTTCAGTAGATTCTGCTTGGGTGATAATATCTCTGAGAGTTTGAGTTTTGGCTTGAGGTAAAGTTGCCGTAGTAGTGGTGAAAGAAGGTGGTAGAGTATTACCACTATAAAGAGCGATCGCCTGACGACATAAATTTCTTAAAGCTGCTTCCCGAAACAGTTGGTTTAAATTAGCTAGTAGCTGTTGATTAGCTTTACTAGTATAACTTTGACTAGTGGTTTTGGCGATCGCTACAGCAGGATTAATGACCCACTGTGCCCAATTCCAAACTTTAAATAATTTGCGGGCTGATGGTTCTAGTTTTTGATAAACTTCATAGGCTTCATAAGCTTGTCCAATCGTAACTTGGTTGAGTGCTGGAGATAGTTTACTTATCCAACGATCCATATCATCTACTGTCCCTCTAATTAGTCCGTAAGCCTGGGGAATATAGATATTTAATAAAGGACGTTTGACTTCTGGATGGTAAGCATGAGCCACTTCTACCACTAACTCCTGACATCTACCCCAAAAAGTTTGCCAGTCCTCCCAAATAATGGGATCGCTTTGAGATGTTTGTAAAATATTTTGTAAAGCAGTTTCTACCTGTTTTCCCGCTTCATCTCCTGGAAGAAGTTCAATTTGGTTATCTGAAGATTCTAATTCATGAGTGATTTCATCTATGGTGGCTTCTATTTGGGCAATCTCTGTTTTTGTCCACTTTGCCAATAACCAACGCCAACCACCAAAGACAAAGATAAATACTCCCCAAATCCAATTAATTTCCCACTGATGAATCTGTGTCCCCGCAGCGATTAAAAAGAAGATAATAATAGACGCGATCGGTGTTGCTAAAACTAGCCATTGCCAAGGTTTTAGGCGTACCATGGTTAACTGCTCGACTTTTTTTGATTATCCAGACTTACTTGTAATTGTAGTGAAATTAATCCCAGAAAAAGACTGGGAAATAAGTTCACAAACCAGATATATCAATTAAAAAATACTGGGAATTTTACAGATTGTAGACCGGGCTTTACTACGATTTGAGTGTAGGTAATTTTATTAAACATAGATAAAGTAGCTTAAACCATAGCAAATAGCTGCTTGTCTAACTTATTTGGTTATGGAGCAACAGTAATGAATAGATTAGCTCAAGTATTCTTATTTTCTCGGAACAGTTTCGCTGTAATTACTTCTGCCATCATGATGAATTTTTTGGCAGTTGAAGTAACCAAGGCACAACCTCAACCATCCTGTTTTATGATCGACACTTTTGGTAAGGTAACCAACCTAGAACATATCTGTAATACAAAATCCAACGTATCCGCAACAATTAACTACGGTATCAACGGTGCATCTAAGTCTAAGAGAACAACAATTTCCTATCACCCAGGAGAAATAGTTCATTCAGTGGGTGATGCTAGTGTTCCCTTTACTTTGGGTACTTCTAGCGCGCTCTATTACTCGGGTAATTCCTTAGTGTATGTGAGAAGATATCGTGAGGTACCAAGAAGATTTAACACTAGGAATAATGTCAGAAATGCGGTACTAGGAGTAGGAGCAAATAACAGAAGAGTTAATTTTTCTGGCAGAACTCCCTTCCTTATTTATCGATATCAAAAATAGTAGTTAATAATCAAAAGCTAGATCTCGATCGACATGAACGCAAAAAGTTTACTACACGCCTGAAGACTTAACCGTATAGGGAATTTCTTCGATCGCTAAATTATCCGTATCCTGACGAGCGTAAGTTAGTTGTAGCCTTTGTTCACCAGCATACTTAATTAGCTTGCCACCGTATTGTTCAGCTTTTGTTCCCAGACTTTGAATCCTCACTTTCCCTCCAAACACTGTTGCCCTAGCCAAATAAATTACCAAGTCATCTCTTGAGGGACGATTAACTGTTACACTGGCAGTAAGATGGGCTAGTCCTCGTTCATCCATCTCTTGGGTTAAAGCCATCGCTGTATTCCTTACACCTCGAATAGCGACAATGGCAGCAGCAACTGCCATAGTAATATCTATACCTTCTTCGGTAAAAATTTGCTGATTGGAAAGATATTGAAAGTTTCGTTCTCCTAAATCCCCCCGAATGCGACGATGAATTAAGTTGTGAGGATGGTAATTATTTAGCGCACCAGCGATCGCGCCACAAGCTGCGCGGGGTTCCCGCCAAGGAGATTCGCGGGTTTTGCCATAAATTCGCTGTCCTCCTTCTTCTAAACGCCCTACATGAGTTTTTAAGTCAATTGCTACCAATGCCATCGATTGAGAATTACCATTGTATATTTGTTGTCGTAATGGCTCATCTAGTTGATGGGCAACGGTTACATGGGCTAGGGTAGAGCCATTGTCGGTACCGCCCCCTGCTGGGAAAAAAGCTTCTAATTTGAGTTCGCCAATTTCTGAGAGAGTGGCAAAGCGCGACGCTACTACGTCCCGATAACGTTTAGTCGCTTCCCCCTGATGAATGCGATCGCCACAGTTGGTATAACCTAAAGTCGTGACTACACTAGGCAAGCTTAAATCTGCCCCACAAGCCTTAATATCTGTTTGACTAGCAGCAGCTAATTGCAGTTCATCCCGTAGTAATTGTAAGCCTTTAATCAAAGCATAGCGATCGCTAACAATTTCGTTAAGGTAGTTATGGTAGGCATTACGTTCCATACCAAAGCTAGCAGAAAGCGACCAAAATTGGTCAATACGTTTTTGGGCAGCAGTAGGATCGAAAGGGATGGACATGAGAATTTTTTAGTGAATTACTACATTAGGTTGCACTAACTTAACTCACCAAATATCTATTCTTTATAAACCACCATTTTCTCTAATCAGAATATTTCCAGCAAAGAGCGAGTAATACTAGCCCCAGTATGTCCTGTAGTTAACCATAAAATGGCTCTTGCTCCATCGCGCAAAGACTTTTGCATAGATTCTGGAGGAGAATTGGAAGGTACGGATACGGGTTTGAGGACAATTCCTCGACTACCAAAGACGATTTCCCCAATTATACGAGCGCGAGGCATATGGTTTTCCGAAGTAATTAAATATACACTATCTATTCCTTGAGCTTTTAGTTGGTCAACTAGGCTGGTAAAGTTAGTGACGGTATCGCTAGCTTGGTAGTCTAAGTGTAAGCGATCGCCTTTTATGCCAGCCTTGGCAAAAATTCTTTGAGCGTAATCTTCTGGACTACCAGAGGAAACCCAAATGGGCAAATGGGGATATTTTTTGGCTAATTGAGCAGCAAAGCACTCTCTTTCTTCATGTCCACCCAAAACAAATAATGCTTCTGGTTGTACTACATAACTCTGAACTTGTTTATAACCAAACCAGAGACATACAGCCATAGCTGATAAAAAAAGTAAACGTAGTTTCTGGCTCTTGTTCTTCGTTGGAAAATAAGAGAATTGATTTCTTGATTGACTATGATTAAGCAGCATTACAAAGAATTATCAATCTAGTCTAACTAACAATATCGATCGAGATACGATCGATAAATTATAGAAATTTATTTGGCTAATTGGCTTAATTTAGCGCAAAAAAAAATATTAAGAAATAGAAACTCGGCAAGATCTACAAGATAAGTGTTTCCGTTACCATGAGGAATAATATATATCCTATTGTGAGCAAAAATTCCTAATAGTTGCGATGAAAATCGGCAAATATAAACTTTTTGGCTTGTCCAACTTGGGCTTGTCTGTTATGGATCTTTACATTGCCAAGGAGTTAATTCTACCCTTTATCTTTGGCATGGGTATTTTTACCTCTCTAGGGTTATCTATCGGCACTTTATTTGAGCTAGTCCGCAAAGTTACTGAATCGGGACTATTTTTGGGCGTTGCCCTCAAAGTTTTGTGGTTGAGAATGCCAGAATTTATCGTGTTTGCTTTCCCAATGTCGATGCTTTTGGCAGCTTTAATGGCATATAGTCGTTTGTCTAGCGACAGTGAACTAATTGCTTTACGTAGTATCGGCATTAATCCTTATCGTCTCATTCTCCCTTGCGTAATTTTCAGTTTAGTAGTAGTAGGTGTAACTTTTACTGTTAACAATTTTGTTGCTCCTGCTGCCAACTATCAAGCTGCGATTACTTTAGACAAAGCCCTCAAAGAAAGCAAACCTACTTTTCGAGAAAGTAATATTCTCATTCCCGAGGAAAAGACAGTTAGATTTCCTGATGGCAAAAAAAGAGAAGTACTTAACCGTTTATTTTATGCCGAAGAATTCGACGGCGAACAGATGAAAAATATCACCGTTCTCGATCGCTCTCAAAAAAATGTCGACCAAATTATAACCGCTCAATCTGCTAATTGGAATATTGCTGACAATACTTGGGACTTTTTCCAGGGAACTATTTATTTAATTACCCCCGATGGTTCTTATCGCAATATCGTTCGTTTTGAACATCAACAAATTGCTTTTCCTAGAACTCCTATTGATGTAGCTCGGCAAAACCGTGACTATAACGAAATGAGTCTGATTCAAGCACGAGAATATCTTAAGGTTCTGGAAGTAGGAGGTAAAACTAAAAAAATTCGTAAACTCAAAGTCCGCATTCAACAAAAGATAGCTTTGCCCTTTGTTTGCCTTGTCTTTGGGTTAATTGGAGCAGCTATAGGTATCAAGCCACAAAATACTGGTAAAGCTACTAGTTTTGGTATTTGTATCGGCTTAATTTTTGCTTATTATTTACTGGCTTTTATTTGTAGTTCTTTGGGGGTTTGGGGAGTATTATTACCTTTTTTAGCTGCTTGGCTACCTAATTTTTTAGGCTTGAGTGCTGCTGGATTGTTATTATTTACTTCTACTCGTTAAATTACTCTTATTTCTTAATCAAAAATAGATAAAAGGTAAGATAAAAATAAGCTAAGATTATTTCAGCCAACGTAGTCTGTTGACATTAGTTCTTTATACTCCTAGCAGTATGAACGATTTTAAAAATACTCCCGCATCAATGCGCTATCTTAGTGCTCGCCTAAAGCCATTCCGAAGACCTATGTTTTGGGGGTCTTTGGGACTTGTTTCCCTCATCGGATTGGCTATCTATCAGTATTGGCGACATCCAGATTGGCTTAATAGTAATTTGGCAGAAATAGAGACAAAGAGCAATATCTCTACTAATGATGTGTCAAATTCAATTAATCAAGCACAATTATCGGCAGAAGATTTAGCTATTGGTGCAGAATTAGATAATTTAGATTTACTTTTAAAAGAATTAGAACAAAATCAAACTATACCTCTAAGTCAATCTAGCAAATCTAAAAAATCCAAAAATTCTTTTCAAATGGGCGATCGAAATACAATCTATCATCGCTTTCAAGAACAGCAAAAATCTAACGTAAATCGAGTGCCTAAACCTTTAATACCAAAGAAAAATACTACGAACAATCTGGTTACAAGCCCAACGAGAAATATCTTTAAACTGCCTAACTTTAATAGCTATACTCCTAATACTCCTACTACTCCTACTACACCTACCACACAAAACTCAACCTCATCCAACCTTGAATTAATTCCCAATCCTGTTGGTAGACTTTATTTATCAGACCGCGATCGACTAAATAATACAATTAGACCAAATAATACTTCTACTTCGGGTTCGGTTAATTCTGTTTCACCTATAAATTCTTTTTCTAATAATAGACAAACTACAGACGGAAACTTATCTTCTCAAAATAACTCTAACTTTTCTACGTCAGGAATTAGAGTAAATACGGGGGAAAACAACACTTCTATTACACCTTCTCCTATCCCCTATAACAATAGTATAAATGCAACTCCCGTCACCCCAAGACCAGCTTACGGACAACCAATCTATCAACAACCAACAAATCAACAACCAACAAATTTTAATGTTAACCCTGGTATAGTTGGAAATCAACCTGGGAATACATTACCAACAAGGTTTCCGCCTAGTAATTTGAGTAATCAACAACAAACACAAAGGTATTATCAACTTACTCCTAATAACTATCAATTGCAACCGCAAGGATATAATCAGCCCAATGTAAACAGTGGCTTTAATACTCAGCCGAATAATAGTTTTAATTCTCAGTCCAATAGTTTTTCTTCCAGTGGCAGCTTTAGTAATTCTCAATTCAACAACAATTAACTCTGTATAGACTCAGTAGTCCGCAATTTATTGGCAGATAGAACGTCAATCAATTCAGATGATTTCAGTTTCTGCCAATTCTTCTAATTGAGGTTGATTCAGTCTGAAATGACGTTCGGTGTTTTGCTTAAAGTTTTTGAGAACCCCAATTCTTTGAGGAGATTGCTGATATTGTCGAGCATTAATTTGATATTTACCAACAAAGGATGATACACCAACTTCTTTGGGAAATAAATACATTAAAAAGAAATCAAGTGTGGTTGACTTGAGTAATCCTTGAAGAACAGCAACAGTACCAAAGCGAATTCCTGTAGCTTTTTGTTCTTCTAATATAGCTTTGATGTGTTTTTCGTCTAGTAGTGCCGACTTTTGTAAGTAGTAACCCAAAGGTTTTCTAGTTTTCTGTTGTACGAGCTGCAACCAATCTTGAGCCAAAAAATCAGCAGTTTCTGGTTTGAGCCAACCTCGCAGAGCTAAAATCTCTCCCAAACGCAAATGAGGATAATCTGTTTGACTTTGTAAGGCTAACTGAAGTTGAGGAATAGAAACTAAGTCAGCTTCTCGCAAAACCATTCCTAGAGGTTTGGGTTGAATAGCAAAAGAACGAGATTTAGACATAAATAATCTTGCTTGACCTTGAACAAATTAACTGGGGAATACCAGTCACCTTTACACTGCCCTACGACGACGGTATAAAGGTGACTTAGTGCAAAGTACTTTGTCTTTACAAGACGAAGTACCTTGCACTTTTCTAATTGTATTGAGTAAATCAATCGAACTTAATGATTCAAATCACCCTACGATTAGGGTATCGATCTGTTCAAAGCGATCGCCTAAATTTAATATAAAAAGCACTATGAGGGCGTATTGCATACGCCCGTGCTTTTTCCCCTTTCTTACTCGATTTTGTTAAGGATAGATACGTCTGACAGCTAATAGCTAATAGCTATAATCTTTACCCTTCAGGGCAAAGAGATTCAATTGGTTACATAGACATAGTTTGTTCTAAGTAAGTTAATTCAGTAATGGGTTCATTTATCAAGCATTGCCAATGACAAGTAAACAAATCCGGGTCTTGAGATCTCAGACTAGCCAAAGCAGGGGCAGCAGGAAAAGGCCAAAGTCGATCGAAGACAATTTCACTATTGTGTAAACTGAATTGAATTAAATATACTCCAGGGATGACCGATAACGAACCGAGCAAATTACGAGCAAGATGATGAAGAGATTGACGATGACGGCTTGATAGAATAACAGGCTGTTCGTAAGAGTTGGGCATTGCTCCTTCTCCAATCACTTCAGCATATAACAAACCTTTTTCAGTCAAGATAACTGGCAACCAAAGATTACCAAGCCAATGATCGCCAAAACTGGTTTTGTAGCCTAAATTATGTTCGATCCAATGCCGTCTGCTAGTAATGTCTTTACAAGCAGAAAAGATATCTTTAGCGGGGAAATCAAAATAATCGGGTAGTTGAATTGTCAAGGGACAATAAATTGTTCGAGATTCTCCTGCTACAAATTTTGTTCCTTTCGACCATAAAGAACCAGCAGAAACAACTTCAATCGCAACTGGTTCGGATGAGTAGGTAGCTATCCCTCTTCTAATGGCAGCAACCATTCTTTCTGTAACTGGTGAAGCAGAGATTAGTTTCCCTTGTGTGCTAACTTCAGCGTTAACAATAATTAAAATTTTTTCCATTCCCCTTCCATAAATGTATGAAGTAATGTGATTGTCCTGGATGTATAGATAATTTAGTTAAATGGTAGCTGATGAATACCTCCATACAAAGACAACATTTTAGTTTTGCTTTGCTGTTGAGAGAAAGTTTGTAAGTTAATTTTCGTGGGCATAGCTTAAACTTTATTGTTGGTTAATGGATATTGCTCTAAGAGAAGCAGCGGGCTAAGCCCAATTACTTTTCAAGGTTTTCCCTAGTATAAAACCCAATCACAAGTATAAAATATTGATTTTTGAACATTTGTGATCTTCGACTTTAAACCTTTGACCACTTATTATTAAAACTACATTTTGATGCGGGATTGTTTTCTTTTGTCTATTTTAATTATTTCTTGACTTTATTTTCAAGCTCAACAGAATCTCTTTGTGTTAAATTTTGTACTACCTTATCTTATTCACAAGCCGATTAAACCGTGGAGATTCCTCCTATTCATCCAGATACTATTGAAGAAGTAAGACAAGGAGTTGATATTGTCGAAGTCATCTCTGAGTATGTGGTTTTACGTCAAAGGGGAAAGGACTATCTTGGTTTATGTCCCTTTCACAACGAAAAAACACCTAGTTTTAGCGTTAGCTCTCAAAAACAACTCTACTACTGTTTTGGTTGTGGTGCAGGGGGAAATACTTTTAAATTTTTGATGGAGATTGGTCAACAATCTTTCGCCGAAGTTGTTCTAGACTTAGCTAGGCGTTATCAAATTCCCATTAAAACTCTTGAACCCCAACAAAGACAAGAAATTCAGCGTCAAATATCTCTTAAAGAACAATTGTACGAAATTGTCGCTGTTGCTGCTAATTTTTACGAACACACACTACGACAACCCCAAGGAGAAAATGCTATAACCTATCTTCGCTCGACCAGAGGTTTAGATGAATCTACAATATCTCAATTTCAACTAGGTTATGCTCCCTGTGGCTGGGAAACTTTATATCGTTATTTGGTAGAGCAAAAACGCTATCCTGTTAATTTAGTCGAACAAGCGGGATTAATTAAAAAGCGTAAGTCAGGGAATGGGTTTTATGATGTATTTCGCGACCGCGTTATGATTCCGATAGCGGATAGTCAAGGTAGACTAATTGGTTTTGGCAGTAGGACAATAAGCTCAGAAGAACAACGGACATCTCAAGCACCTGGGGAGACCCCAGGTGGCGTGTCCTCACCCAAATATCTTAATTCTCCAGAAACACCCTTATTTGATAAAAGTAAAACTCTTTATGCCCTCGATCGCGCTCGTAATAGTATAAGTAAAGAAGATAGAGCTATAGTTGTAGAAGGATATTTTGATGCGATCGCTCTTCATACTGTAGGTATAAAAAACGTTGTAGCATCTTTAGGTACTGCTTTTACTGCTCACCAACTTAAGCAATTAATTCGTTATACTCCTTCTAAACAAGTTATTCTTAATTTTGATGCCGACAGCGCAGGGACAAAAGCCACCGAACGAGCCATTAAAGAAATTGAAGATTTAGTCTATTCTGGAGTAGTACAACTGCGAATACTCAATCTCCCTGATGGTAAAGATGCCGATGAGTATCTACATAGTAGTAACAACGCAATTGAATTGTATCGACAGTCTCTAGATAATTCGCCGTTATGGTTAGATTGGCAGATTCAGCAATTATTAGCTAATTATACTCTCAAAACACCAGATGGACTAGATAGAATAGCTACAGGAATGGTTAAGCTACTCAACCGACTCCAAGATGCTAATCAACGTAGTTACTATCTTGGTTATTGTGCTGAATTACTGAGTCAGGGGGATGCTGAATTAATCAAGCTAAATGCAGAAAATCTCAAATCTCAACTATCGCCAAAAAATAGGATAAAAGTACGTAAATATAGCAAAAAACTGAAAAATCGCTCTTTTACTGCTTCTAAAGATAATCTAGCAAAATCCTACCCTATTTCCCAATCAAATGCATCTCTCGTAGCAGGAGAGACCAACACAAAATTACCTTCTGCAACTAATTTGTCCTCTCAGACATCCGAGCTTGATGAACTTAATTCCCTATCTCTTTCTCCCAAGAATAATCACTCCCATATTCCCATTGCTGTTAATCGAGAAACCGAACTACTAGAACAGACCGAAGGTCTATTACTCCGTATTTATATTCATTGTCCTCGATACAGAGAAGCAATAATCAAAAATTTGGAAGACAAAGATTTATTGTTTAGTTTGCCTCACTATCGATTTTTGTGGCAAAAAATACTTGAATCAGAAGCGGTTATTAAACAAAACAGAAGAGAAGATGAGAATCCTTTATTGACAGAACTACACAATTGCAGTTTAAATTTTCCTGAAACAACGATGGCGAAAGTAAGTCCGTTATTATATCTCAATGAAGCAACTCAAGCGGATTTGTCTCGTACTTCTACTTTAATTGAAAATGCGATCGCGTCTCTAGAATTAGTAGTGTGTGAAAAATATAAACTGTATTGCACTAAGCAAATTCAAAATCACGATCCTCGTACTGATGCAAAATTTTTGTATTATTTTCAGGAAATTCAAAAAACTGAAAAAAGAATCGAGGAATTAAAAGAAATGCAATGTTCTACTCAAACTAGTCTCTAGTAACTCTAATATTGAAACTTAATTAACAATATTTATGTCTAGATTAAAAATCGGTTGATAAAATAAACAATCATTATTATTAAGTAATATAAAAATGTCTAGACAAATACAGCGCAAAAGATTTTATTGGTTATTTAATAGTTGTTTAACGGCGATCGCCCTGAGCGCAACGGTGACACTGATGCCCAATGCTCACGCTAAATTGTTTGATGGCCCAGTAGATAGATTACCAGTACTAGAAAGGGCTGCTCTACGGAATGGCCAAGTAAGTCTACAAGGAGAAAACGGAGAATATACTGGTCGAGTGTTGGTAACTGCTTCTATGGACACTGTGTGGCAAGTATTAACAGACTACGATAACTTTGAAGAGTTTTTACCGAAAGTTACCAACAGTGAATTATTAGAAGAAAATGGCGCTCGCAAAGTCTTTGAACAAACCAATAAGGTTAAAGTTTTTTTGTTTAACAAAAAAAGCCGTGTGCGGATAGCAGTACAAGAAAATTATCCTCAGCAAATTAATTTTAAAGTTGTGGACGGAGATTTAGAGAGTCTGGATGGAACGTGGAAGTTAGAAGCAGTTTCTCCTTATCCTAGTGCACCACCAAATCAGGTGTTAATGACTCATCAAGTCAACGTTGAACCTGGTTCAATTATCAGCAAAAGTATCTTTTTTGATATTTATGAAGATATTCTTAAAGCGACTTTAGCTGCTATTAAAGAAGAAGTAGAACAAAGGGATATTAATTAGGAGTTCGGAGTTCGGAATTCCGAGTTCGGAGTTATGTTATGAACTTAGCTGCCAAACTTGCTTCTAAAGATGTAATTAAAGCGTCAATATTTTCTCCTGCTTCTCGAAAACAAATTGATGGCTTAGGTTCTGCTTGAAAATGAATTAATTTAATTTGTCCTTCCCCAATAGCAATAATTAAAACTTCTTCTTCTGGCTTGTATCCATCTATTAGTCCTAGTATTTCTTGTAATTGTTTATTGGTATTGTAATTAAGTTTCTCGATCGCTTCTCGACTACAGGCAACAAAATGAGGTTTAGGCTTGAGATCGATACCTAAAATATTATTTAGTTCGACCCATTCTTGCTGTAATCCCCAAGCTAAGGCTGCTAGTTGTTGTTGATGATCTCTGGCAAAATCATCTAGTTGCCATCGCCATTTATCTTCTGGTTTATTATTTTGATTACTACCAAATCTAATCATGTTTTTTGAGATATTCTTTGTGTCCTGATTTCTCTAAGTTACTTTGTTTATCTAACACCATTTGTAATAAATTCTGGCGATATTCTTGTATCTTAGTTTGCAGGGCTGCATCTGTAGTCGCCAAAATTTGAATAGCTAATAAGCCAGCATTTTGAGCATTGCCAATGGCTACGGTAGCCACAGGAATTCCTTTAGGCATTTGCACGATCGAATAGAGAGAATCAAGCCCTTGTAAATGACGAGTAGCCACAGGTACACCAATGACAGGTAGAGGAGTTAGAGAAGCTACCATCCCTGGCAGATGGGCTGCACCACCAGCACCAGCAATAATAACTTTGATTCCTCTTTGATGGGCAATTTTGGCGTATTCTACCATTCTTTCGGGAGTACGATGAGCAGAAACGATCGCAACTTCATGAGCTACACCAAATTCTTCACATATGGCGATCGCACTTTCCATGGTCGGTAAATCGGAATCGCTACCCATAATAATACCCACTAAGGGTTGATTTTCCATTTCTTATTTATCTCTATGATTCTTGAGGCGATCGTTATCTTACTGTATTCGCTCCATTAAACCAATAGTCTACTGAGATAATTGAAGAGTGTATTGACTAAAGGCGCGATCGCCTGTTTTAATTAATGAGCAAAAATTGGCAGCAGGGAAGCTTAGTAGAACTAGAAATAACTGACTTAAGTAGTACGGGAGATGGAGTAGGAAAATTTGAGGGGAGAGTTGTCTTTGTCCCCGATACAGTGACAGGCGATCGCGCTAAGGTACGCCTAACTCAGGTAAAATCTAAATATGCTCGGGGTAAAGTCCAGCAACTATTAATACCTTCTATTTATCGTATCCGTCCTCGTTGCATTGTGGCAGATAAATGTGGGGGGTGTCAGTGGCAACATGTTAATTATGAGCATCAGTGTGTGGCTAAACGTCAACAGGTAATTCAAGCACTACAACGCCTTGGTGGTTTTACAGAAATAAAAGTAGAACCAATTTTATATACTCGCGATCCCCTCAATTATCGTAATAAATCTACTTATCCTTTAGCTAGGTCTACTACGGGACAAGTACAAGCTGGCTATTATCGTCAGGGTAGTCATCAACTTATTAATCTCAATCAATGTCCCGTTCAAGATGAGCGTTTAAATCCTCTTTTAGCTGAAGTAAAACAAGATATTCAGCAGAGAGGTTGGTCAATTTACTCGGAAAAAAGACATCAAGGAAAATTGCGCCATCTTTCTTTACGTATTGGTAAACGAACAGGAGAAATGTTACTTACTCTGGTGACAACTAATTGGCAATTAGAGGGAATAGAAGCACAAGCACAAACTTGGTTGCAAACCTATCCTCAATTAGTAGGAGTATGTTTAAATCTCAATCAGGCAAAAACTAATGTTATTTTTGGTCGAGAAACTCGCACCATTGCAGGAAAAGGATATGTAAGAGAAAAATTTGCGGGAATAGAGTTACATATTCGTACCGATACTTTCTTTCAAGTTAATACGGAAGCAGCAGAATTATTACTCACAAAAATTGAAGACACACTAGACTTACAGGGTCAAGAAATAATAGTCGATGCTTACTGTGGTATCGGTACTTTTACTTTACCTTTAGCCAGGAAAGTACAACAAGTTATTGGCATTGAATTACAATCATCTTCTATAGAACAAGCTCAACGTAACGCAGAGATTAACAACATTAATAATGTTACTTTTATCGCAGGAGCAGTAGAAAAATATTTGCAGCAATTAGAAGTTACACCAGACATTATCTTATTAGACCCTCCCCGCAAAGGATGCGATCGCACAGTTATCGATACTCTAATTGCTCTTAAACCCGATCGTATTGTTTATATCAGTTGTAAACCTGCCACTTTAGCGAGGGATCTTAAGTTACTCTGTCGATCGAGAAATTACTATATTTCTCTAGTACAACCAGTTGATTTTTTCCCTCAAACTACCCACGTTGAGTGTTGCGTTTTGCTGAACCGATTAGAATGATTTTGATATCTATATACTCTAGAAAGAAATTTTAGTATAATAGAAGTAAATTAACCTAGGTTAGACCCAATCAGAAAGCAAGTATACTCATTTTATGGATGAAATTAAACGGGATATTAACAAATCGTTACCATCCATCAACTAGTCTGATTTAGAAAAGATAAGCATTAGAAGCAATTAATTTAGGGGAATGCCCAAAGTGATATTGCCGTCAAAATCTCGATTGGATATGGCGAAGCAAACTCGTCATTTCTCTCGGTCAAATTTACCAAGACAATTATCTGCTTTGTCACCAACTTATATAACAGACAAACTAAAATTAATGGCATCCCTCAATAAATCGAAGTCGGAAATTGAAGTAAGCTTGGCATTCTTTAATGCAGACTTACTGGAACGAAAGCTAGAGGTATCGCCGTGATTGCCATTCCCATTCCTTGGAATAAAAGCAAATGGAGTACAATGAGCTTTGCTTCCACTCTTTATCTTTGTCCAATTCTCGATCTGCTTTTAGTACATATCCCTCCTGAATGGAGACCAGAAGTTAGACTAGGTTTGCAAGAGGCTTTAGTTAACGCTGCTAAACACGGTAATAAGCTCGATCCCACTAAAACAGTCATCGTTCAGTTTACCATTACACCAACGGAATATTGTTGGGTAATTTCTGATGAAGGTTCTGGTTTTACTCCTGAATGCAATTGTCATCAAACTATAGCAGAACATTTACCTCCAGAAGATGCAGAACATGGTAGGGGTTTATGTATTTTACATGAGGTGTTCGATCGCGTTGTTTGGAATCGAGAAGGTACTCAAGTAGAATTGTCTAAGTTGGTTAAAGCACGTAAATCCAAACAACCCCTATTTACCAATTGGCAATAGTTAATAGAAGTTCGGGAATTCAGGATTTTAGGCTTAGTGCTAACTTATTATTAATTGTCCATTGGTAAGATAACAGAAGCTCGAGCTATTCTGGTTTCTGTCTATGATAGAATTTCGTAAGTTAGAATCTTTACGAGAGCATTTTAATCTGTCTAAATTAGCTATTTCCCATCCCCGTTTGACTGTGGGTTTTTGGTTAGCTATAGTCGTGGCAGGAATATTTGCCTTCGCTTCGCTTAAATATGCTCTTTTTCCTGATATTACTTTTCCTGTGGTGTTAGTCAAAGCCCAAGCACCTCTAGAAACAGTCTTGGCAACGGAAGCAGAACTTACTTTACCACTAGAGAAACCCTTACAATCTTTAGCAGGACTAGATAAGTTAATTTCTTCTACCTATCCAGAACAAACTATAGTTACCGCCATATTCAATCCAGGTGTAAATCTAGAATCAGCAACGGAAGATACCCGACAAAAAATCAAACAACTGTCTATTCCTCCAGAAACCACCTTTGAGATTATTCCTTTTAATTTAAATGAATCTACCGCTGTTAGTTATACTCTAACTAGCGATCGTAAAACTTTAGCTGAGTTAACCCAGATTGCCAAAGAGCAAATAATTCCTTCTCTGACTAAATTAGAGGGAGTGTTAAAAGTTAATCTTTTGGGAGATTCTTCTTCTTTCGGTAAAGAACCAGAAAACAATTTTCCGACTTTAGTTAGTTTCAATAAGCAAAATGCTGTAGCCATTGAAATAGTTAAACAAAGTAAGGCTAATACTTTAGAAGTAGTTCAGCAAGTAGCCTCATCTATTCAAACTTGGCAAGAAAAACTACCAGAAGTACAAATAAGTTTAGCTCAAACCCAAGCTGATTATATCCGCGAAGCGACACAAGCAACGATCGATGCTTTATGGTTGGCAATTTTACTGGCTATTATTGTTATTTTTGGCTTTTTACGCAGCTTTACTGCCACTCTGATTACTGCTTTAGCCATTCCTATCTCTCTTTTGGGTACTTTTATTGTCATGGCAGTAGCAGGATTTAATTTAGAGACAATTACCTTGCTTGCCTTAGCATTAACCATTGGGATTATTGTCGATGATGCGATCGTCGAAGTAGAAAATATCGTTCGCTATCTTGATGCCGGACATCCACCAAAACAAGCAGTAATACTTGCTACCCGTGAAATTGGCTTTACTGTATCCGTCTCTACTCTAACTATTGTGGCTGTTTTTCTACCGATCGCTTTGATGAACAGTAATGTAGGACAGTTTTTTAAACCCTTTGGTTTGACTGTTTCTGCTGCGGTAATTACTTCTTTATTGGTTGCTCGTACCCTGTCTCCCGTTTTAGCGGTTTATTGGTTGAGGAGAAACCAGAAAAAAGGTCAGAAAGAACCCAATCTAACAGAAGTATACAGTAAAAAAGAGCGTATTTTCGCTCTATTATCTCGCTACTACCGTAAATTATTGAGATGGTCTTTATTTCATCGCCCAATTGTTTTAGGCATAGCCTTAACTAGTTTGATCGTGGGTATAGCTTTAATTCCTTATGTTCCTAAAGGTTTTATTCCGCAATTAGACAGGGGAGAATTCAACGTAGTTTATACAACGCCTTTACCCAAATTATTAGCAAATTCGACTGAAAATATAAGCCCAGAACGACAAGAAAATCAAAACTTCTCCTGGTTGAGTAAACTAGCTCGATCGCCCGAAAAAATATTACTGAGAAGAACCCTTCGAGTAGGAGAACAAATCGAATCGATAATATTATCTGAACCAGAAATAGAATCTAGCTATAACATTGTTGGGATTAAAGGCGAACCAAATAAAGGCAAATTTTATGTCAAACTAAAAAGCGATCGATCTTTTAGCACTGCCCAAGTCCAAAAACAATTACGCACTGCTTTAGCCAATATACCCGATGTAGAGATTAGCGTTGAAGATATTCCTTTTGTAGAGATAGAAAGCAAGCAAAATTTACAAATAGCTTTAGTAGGAGAAGACTTAAGCAGCTTAAACGAGACAGTTCGAGCTTTAAAAGCCCGCGTTCGACAATTACCGGGATTTGTCGATGTTACTATTACAGGCTCAGAAAATAGTGGAGATATTCCTAACAAAATAGAACATCTTGAGGGAGAAAGAGTAGTCTATCTTAATGCCAATCTCAGTGAAGGTAAAGCCATCGGCGATGGGACAGCAGAAGTAGTAGCCATAGCTCGATCGATGATCCCTGAAGGAGTAAAAATAGAATTATCAGGAGATTCTGCTCTAAGTAGTGGTGTTTTAGGGGATTTTGCTGGTACTTTAGGTTTATCGGTTACTTGTATGTTGGGACTGTTAATCTTACCCTTCGGTAGATTATTAGAACCAATGGTAGTAGGTTTATGTTTACCTTTGTCTTTGGTTGGGGCAGTATTAGCCCTGTTAATAACTCAAAGCGATTTTGGCATGATTTCTTTAATTGGGGTTATTTTTCTTCTGGGGTTATTAGATAAAAATGCCCTGTTATTAATGGACTATACCAACAAGTTACGTCGATCGGGTTTAAATCGTAGCGAAGCGATTTTAGAGGCAGGAATGGTGCGTCTACGACCAATTTTAATGACCACTGTTTCTACTATTTTAGGTATGATGCCTATCGCTCTAGGTTGGGGTGCAGGGGCAGAATTACGTCAGCCAATGGCAGTAACAATTATTGGTGGTTTAATTACTTCTAGTTTGCTGAGTCTGATTATAGTTCCAGTTTTTTATACGCTCTTAGAAGATTGGTGGGGACAATTACTTAAATATTCAAAATTCTTTATTGAGTAAATCTAATTTTTCGGCAATTATTCTTATTCGTAATTAAAACCTTTCCTAAAGCAGATGGATAAAATGATCAAAACACGCTACATTAACCATCGTTAACGTCGATCGAGGAAAAAAAAATTCAATGCTGGAGTTATATCAATTTGAACTGTCCCAATACTCGGAAAAAGTACGCTTAATTTTAGACTATAAAGGGCTAGAGTATCGCAAAATTGAAGTTACTCCTGGCGTTGGACAAATAGAATTGATGCAAAAGTCTGGTCATCGCCAAGTGCCAGTACTTAAAGATGGCAATACTTATGTGGCAGATTCTACCGAAATTGCTTTTTATTTGGAACGTAAGTACCCCGAACGCCCCATTATTCCTGAAGATCCCGTCGCCAGAGGACAATGCCTATTAATCGAAGAATGGGCAGACGCTTCTATCGGTTTAAAAGGACGTAAAGCTTTTATTGGTGCTTTAAATCAATATCAAAACTTCCGTACCTCTGTCCTACCCAAAGAAGTTCCCGATCTAGTTAAAAATATAGTCGGTGCTATTCCTGGCGAATTATTAGATGTATTGGGGACTGGAGTCGGTTTGGGTGGTGATGCAGTTAAAGAAGCCAATAAATGTTTACAGCAAGATTTAGAAGCTCTCAGTTTGATTTTACAAAATCGTCCCTATCTCGTGGGGGATACTCCTACTTTGGCAGACTTAGCAGTAGCTGGATTGAGTATTATTTTAAAATTCCCCGAAGGTAGTTATCTAGATATCCCCGAACAACTGAAAGGAAAAGGCATACCTGGACTTGCTGATAATATCATTTACGACCCATTTTTTGCTTGGCGCGACCGCGTTTATGCTGCCTATCGTAAATCTTCGGGTTCGACAACCAGTATACCTAAAGACTCTACTCCCACTTCGATCGAAATAGACTAGCAGTTAATTGGGGATTGGTGATTAGTGATTTTTAAAGGAAAAACTTCCTACTTGCTACTCGCTACTTGCTACTTCACTACGTTATAATATAGGGAAAGAACGATAAATACGCGGGGCCGTAACGGTTTCGACAGGTTGGTGAAAGCTAATCTGTGATTCGGGTCGAGAGTGAGTCACCTCTCGCAAATCAAGACTCAAAAACAATGTAACTGCGAATAAAATCGTAAAATTTGAGCGTAAGGTTGTATTAGCCTAAGTCAAAACTCTGACTTGCTCGTCTCTAATTTGACTCCGTTAAGGATTAGAGACCAACCCCCAACGGATGCTCTAGTTAGGTACCTCTGGTTGGCTAACTAGCTAAGACTTCACCAGAGTATCCCACCATCAGGGATAAGTGATGGTTCCCGCCTGAGGATTAGAAAGGCTATGCCTGTGAACGAGCAGATAGTCAATATCCAGTCTGGACAGCAGTTCAACTCTGCTCGGCTCCACTTAATTTTTCTCGCTCGAGTCTTACTCAAAATAAGCAATACCCCCAAATTACTATAATCTGGGTAACACTTGCCTAACAACTCACCTCTTTAATTTGTTGTAATAACTGTTCTGAACTTTGGGCTGGTTCGAGGCAAGACGAAGCCTGACAAACTAAGCCTGTAGCTTCCTCGGGTAAATCTGTGGCTAAACGGTAAACAGTGGTAGGTAAATATTGAGAAACTAGAGATAACAACTGTTGTGATCTAGTTTGAACCGAATTACCATAAATAAACCAATCTAAGGCAGCAAAAAGACTAGGGCAAGCTTGAGGAGAGCGATCGAGAACGCTAGCAAAGGCTTGCAAAGCTCGTTCCCCTCGTTCGAGATAGTCCAAATTTTCGGTTAATAAAGCCAAACGAACTAAATTAGCGATCGCCACTCCATTAGCAGAAGGAACAGCATTATCACTATAATCTCTTTCTCTGACTAATAAATCTTTACCAGTATCAACAGCATTGTTATAATATCCGCCCATTTCTATACTCCAGAGTAAGTCATCAAATTCCTGTTGAATGCGGACTGCTGTTTCTAGCCATTGATTTTCCCTCGGCACAGCAGCTTGTAAATCGAGTAAAGCCTTAATAAATAAAGCATAATCTTCAGCCTGAGCCTGTACTGCGGGTTGCCCATCATAATTTAAGCGATAAAAGCGTCCATCTAACCATTGTTGTTGCAAAATAAAGTTAGCTGCATTCTTGGCCAGAATTAAATAAGATTCTTCACCAAATACACTATAGGCTCTGGCTAATCCAGAAATAACTAAACTATTCCACGCAGTAATCATTTTAGTATCAGTAACTGGAGGAATACGACCAGACCAATTACCTGTTTTCGCCGATCGATTATCTATAGCGGGAGGAAAAGTATCTATTTCCGTTGGCATTTGACCATAACGTAGAGCAAACAGTTTTGCCAAAATTTGCTCCAGGCTAGCGGATAATTCTCCTTCATGTAAACGTTGTAGAACATTATTACCCTCGAAATTGCCTGAGGGGGTAACAGTAAATACTGCTTGCAGTTGCGCTAATTCTTCAGAGGTCAATGATTGTTCTAATTCTGCGTAATTCCAAACATAAAATAAACCTTCTTCAGGCTCTTCTGCGGTTGAATGACTAAAACTATCTGCATCTTGAGCAGCATAAAAGTAGCCTGATGGTGCGGTCATTTCTCGCCTAAGCCAATCTACTGTTTTTCTTACTGCTCGTTGAATAGCTGGTTCTTTTACGCCATTACTCCATAAATTAGCCAAATACTCTAAAATTTGACCATTATCATAGAGCATTTTTTCAAAGTGAGGTACAGTCCAAGTCGAATCTACGGTATAGCGATGAAAACCTCCCCCCACATGATCGAAGATTCCTCCCTTAACTAAATCTTCTCCTCGTTGACGAGATAATGTAGAGCCGTCGTAATTAGACTGGCGATCGAACCTCGTCCCTCGTAGGGCAAGAGAAGCATAGGGAATCATGGGAAAACTAGGACCAGCTAAATCTCTAGGGCTGATGACGGCGGTATTGATTTCCATCCCTCGATGTAGTAGTTCTGGATTTAAGGAATCAGTTGCTACTGTCGGTAGAATAGTTGACTGTTGGAGATTATTAGCAATTTCTTGGGTGAAAGTTTGGAGCTTTTCTTTTTCTACATCGTAAAATCTGCGTACTGCTTCTAGTATTTGTAAGAAACCCGGACGACCGTAGCGGGGTTGAACGGGAAAATAAGTTCCTCCGTAGAAAGGAATTAACTCATCTGGAGTCAGAAAAATGTTGAGGGGCCAACCTCCTTGCCCAGTCATCATCTGTAATGCCTGCATATAGATGCTATCGAGGTCTGGTCTTTCTTCTCTATCTACCTTAATGGGAATGAAATTGGCATTCATAAACTCGGCGATCGCGTCATCGGCAAAAGCTTCTCCTTCCATCACCGTACACCAGTGGCAGCTAGAATAACCAATAGAAAGAAAAATTGGCTTATCTTCTGTTTTTGCTTCTTCTAGAGCTTCTTCGCCCCAAGACCACCAATCAATAGGATTATTTTGATGTTTACGTAGATAAAGACTCTGAGCAAGAGCAAGGCGATTAGGCATGATTATTAATTTTTTTTAACAAGCTTTTTAGTGATTTTATCGATATCCTGTCACGAATTTGGATTTTTTCGCTGAAACCTGATTATTGGATAGAGAATTGTCTTGGTTTATTAATGGTTATTTGTTAGTCATCACTGGCTCGCTAAGGGTTTTTTAATTTAAATCTTGTAAACGTACGGCACTCTGCTGATAAATCTTTTTTTCTTGAGGAGTAGCAGCAGCCACACATTCTTGATGAATTCGTTCTAAGCTAGCAATATAATCTCGATTTTGACGAGAGGAAATGCCGAACTTGGTTCGGCTTATTCCACTCTCGTCGTGGCTTAAAACAGAATTGGCTTTACTAGAAAGTATGGTTGCTAGTTGCGCTCTTAAAGGTAACTTACGAAATACTTCTAAACGTTTTTCTAGAGAAGACATAAACTAAAAAATATGAAAAATAAATTACAAATTTTAGGCTCTACTATATTGTGGCTATTAATTGCTCCACCTAGTCATACTTTACCGCCTCCAGAAGATATACCAGAAGAAATATTACGTACGGAAATAATTTTAGAAGGGCGATCGCCGATCGATGGTAAACCTTTAACAGCCAGTGAATATACCGAACTACAAGCTCAAATAGGTCAGAAGCCTTTCCCTCCTCAGTTAACCCCCCAGGTAAGAGAAATAATTTTTCTACTAGGAATCCGTAAATTTATTAAGACTGTGACACCTTTTTAGAGATAATTACTAATGGGCGATCGATAATTGTTGAACTTTAGGTGTAAAAAATAGTTAAAGTTATGTATAAATCTTTAACAAAAATCAGCTAGTCACCAATTTTATCTTTTTAAATAATCCATAATCGGTAGTTTAATGTCATCAATTCTTGCACCAGAACAAGTAAATCAGATCATCAATAATCTCCATCACAACCCCTTTGAAATTCTTGGTTGTCACCCTCTAGAGCAAAATGGCAAAGTTAAAAGCTGGGTAGTACGGGCTTATCTTCCTAAAGCCGATGCAGCCTGGGTAGTTTGTCCAGAAGAGCGGACAGAATACTCTATGCAATCGTTACATCATCCAAACTTTTTTGTTTGTACTATTGAAACACCAAAATTAGTTAACTATCAATTGCGAGTAAGAGAAGGAGAACGAGAAAAAGTTATTCACGACCCTTATGCTTTTAGTTCTTCTCAACTAACAGATTTTGATATTCACTTATTCGCAGAAGGAAATCATCATCGTATTTACGAAAAATTAGGGGCTCATCCTACCAAGATTGATGGAGTTCAAGGAGTATATTTTGCGGTATGGGCTCCCAATGCCCGTAATGTCTCGCTTCTCGGCGATTTTAATAACTGGGACGGTAGAGAAAACCAAATGCGGAAACGGGGCAATGGGATTTGGGAATTATTTATTCCCGAACTCAAAGCAGGAGCAAAATACAAGTATGAAGTGAAAAATTGGGAAGGTCATATTTATGAAAAATCCGACCCTTACGGATTTCAACAGGAAGTCAGACCAAAAACAGCCTCGATCGTAGCAGATCTAGACAACTATGAGTGGCAAGACGATCGATGGATGGAAGAACGCCGTCATAGCGATCCTTTAAGTAAGCCTATTTCTGTTTATGAAATGCATATCGGCTCTTGGCTACACGCTTCTTCCGAAGAGAAAACCCGTTTACTTTCTGGGGAGTCCGAACCTGTTCGAGTTTCTGAATGGAAACCCGAAGCCCGCTTTTTAAGTTACTACGAACTGGCAGAAAAACTAATCCCTTACGTCAAAGAATTAGGTTATACCCATATTGAATTACTACCCGTCGCCGAACATCCCTTCGATGGTTCTTGGGGTTATCAAGTTACGGGTTATTATGCAGCGACTTCCCGCTACGGCAATCCCGAAGACTTAATGTATTTTGTCGATAAATGCCATCAAAATGGTATTGGTGTAATTGTGGATTGGGTTCCCGGTCACTTCCCTAAAGATGGTCACGGCTTGGCTTTCTTCGATGGTACTCATCTCTATGAACACGCAGACCCCCGCAAGGGCGAACATAAAGAATGGGGTACATTAGTATTTAACTACAATCGTAATGAAGTCAGAAACTTTTTGGTAGCTAATGCCCTCTTCTGGTTTGATAAATATCATATTGATGGGATTAGGGTAGATGCAGTGGCTTCTATGCTCTATCTCGATTATTGTCGCAAAGATGGAGAATGGATTGCTAACGATTATGGTGGCAGAGAAAATATCGAAGCAGCGAATTTCCTCCGTCAGGTGAATAGTATCTTGTTTAGTTATTTTCCTGGAATACTGTCGATCGCGGAAGAATCTACGGATTGGCCCATGGTTTCTTGGCCTACCTATACAGGGGGTTTAGGCTTTAATCTCAAGTGGAATATGGGCTGGATGCACGATATGTTGGACTATTTCAATATCGATCCTTGGTTCCGCCAATTCCATCAAAATAACATCACCTTTAGTATGTGGTATCATCACAGCGAAAACTATATGTTGGCGCTTTCTCATGATGAGGTGGTTCACGGAAAGAGCAATATGATCGGTAAAATGCCAGGGGATGAATGGCAAAAATTTGGCAATGTTCGCTGTTTATTTGCCTATATGTTTACCCATCCAGGCAAGAAAACTATGTTTATGAGCATGGAATTTGCTCAATGGAGTGAGTGGAATGTGTGGGCAGATCTGGAGTGGCATTTATTACAGTACGATCGCCATCAAGAACTAAAACGGTTTTTTGCCGATCTTAATAAACTCTATAAAAGCGAACCAGCACTTTATGACAGAGATTTTGAAGAACCAGGCTTTGACTGGATTGATTGTAGCGATAACACTCACAGTGTCGTCTCTTTCCTCCGCCGTAGTAAAGAACCCAACGATTTTGTGGTAGTAGTTTGTAACTTTACACCTCAGCCTCATAGTCACTATCGTATCGGTGTACCCGAAGCAGGATTTTATACAGAACTATTTAATAGCGACGGTAAACAGTACGGCGGTAGTAATATGGGTAATTTAGGTGGTAAATGGACAGATGAATGGTCTTTCCATAATTTGCCTTACTCTTTGGATTTGTGTCTACCACCCTTGGGAGTATTAGTATTTAAGCTCGATCGCGCTAAAACTATAGCAGCCATGCAATCTTAAAAACAGTAGATTGGTCGCAGTAAAAATCCAATGGCTACGCTAAAGTCGTTGGATTTTTAACTGATAACTGATAAATGTTAAAAGGCTCTCCGCCCAAAACGATAGATTAAACTCAATAACCATAAAAGTTGCCGTATTTTTTGTAACTGCAACTGTAATAATTGATACCCCTGACGCAGATTATCAATATTTTTTTGTCCTGGCAAAATAAATTGAGGGGCTAGAGATAAAACTGAATGAATTCTTTTTTCACACTTAATTAGAGTATTAGTAGTTCTTTTGAGTTGTCGTGTCAACTGCATTATCTTTACAGCTAGATAAATATTAACTAAAGTAATAAATAAATTAGTGACAACTACAAAAAATATCATTTTTACTTAAAATCTATATACTTATGGCAAATGCACGTAATGTTCTCGGTACAGAACTGGAAATTTGTTGTGGTTCTCCCATGACAGGATGGTACCGCAATGGCAAATGTGAAACTGACTCTAATGATAGAGGAGTTCATGTCGTCTGTGCAGAAATGACCGCAGAATTTTTGGAATTCACCAAGTCTAGGGGTAATGATTTGAGTACGCCAGCACCAATGTTTAATTTTCCCGGTTTGAAGCCCGGCGATCGCTGGTGTTTGTGTGCCAGTCGTTGGCGAGAAGCTTTGGATGCAGGGGTGGCTCCTCCGATAATTTTACCAGCAACAGAAGAATCGGCATTAAAGTATGTGAGTTTAGATCGGCTCAAACAAAATGCTTTAGATGTAGGACTTTAGTAGCAACTATAGAGAAAAATTTTTTGAGACTTTACAACCTCGTTATTTACCAGACAATCACTGGATTTTCATCTGCACCAGTTTGCAGAGACTACCCTATTCTGCAACGCCTCCAGAGGAGGCTATAGAGTTGTAAGGGCTGTTCCTTACCTTTGACTCGAACCAAAGGCATTTTTTGCAAGGGCAGACTCGGAACCTTGAGCCGCTCGCAGGTGCTTTGAGATACCAAGATCTCCCCAGCCCGAGCGACATTGCAGATTCGACTGGTAACATTCGTCGTATCGCCAATAGTAGCATACTGAATCA
>JAAUYH010021795.1_pt1 | contig 29137 bp, 29 predicted proteins | sample 7278061 | NCBI WGS metagenome assembly JAAUYH01 (sample SAMN14350203, study PRJNA611818) | marine sediment metagenome | isolation source: surface marine sediment (0.6m) | place: French Polynesia: Moorea | collected 2018-08
AATATTTCCTTCGACGGTAACAGTAACAGTAGCAGTATCAGTGCCACCATTGCCATCAGAGATAGTGTAGGTAAAGCTATCAGTGCCAGTAAATCCAGCATCAGGAGTATAAACTAATTTATCATCGCTCTTATCCCCTGGAGTAGCATTATTATTGCGGACTACTGTTCCATTGCTAGCTTGAGTAAAGGATTCTAAGAAGACAGTATCTCCATCAGGATCGCTATCGTTGTCGAGGACTTTAACTCCGACTTTTTCTCCTTCTATAGTAGTTGCACTGTCGTCAATTGCATCAGGTGCTTCATTAGTATCAGGTTTATCTGTTACGTGAATCCACAGTGATTGATCGGTAAATGCACCATGAGAATCTACCACTCGAACGATAACATCGTAAACATTATTGCCATCACTATCAAGAGGATGTTCAAAGTCTGGAGGATTAATAAAAGAAAGTTGTCCTGTATGTTGATCTATTGTGTATAGATGGCTGTCTTGTCCTCCCACAATAAAATATTTAAGACCATTACCTTCAGAGTCTTTATCGTCTGTAGCTTCGAGATCGATAACATCAGTGGTATTCTCCATAACAGAGATTTTGCCGTCAAGAGGAATATTGCTATACACTGGCGAATTGTTGATGTCATTACCGCCACTTCCATCACTATCATCAGAGTAGTCATCAGTATCATTAGTTTCTACTGAACTGTCATCGGAAGTAAATGTAGTTTCAATATGCTCAAATTCACCAAAAATATTGGGATAAGCCATAATTTTTACTCCTTAAATAATCAAAAAATAAATTGAATTGAGTTTTTAAAATACACTTTTAACCCATAGAAAAACCCAAGTCGCATCTAACAAATACTTAACCGAAAATACTTAAAGCGTTATTGGAATTAAAAGTGTAATTACTTACATTTACTACTGTACTCAGAAAAATCAACTATTATATAAAGTTTCAGTATTTTTTGCTAATGTCAGTGTCAAGATTACATAAAGATTACTAAAATTATAGGAGTAAGATAAAATTGAGCAGTGATTATGATTTAGTTAAAGAAATTGTCTTAGGTATTGTGAATGAGCTACTGCTTAAACTCTTGTTGTACTGAACCTGTCAATAATATACAAGCTCAAATTTGTGAAAGTTGCGGAGCCAAACTCTTATTATGCGATCGCTATCAAATACTAAGATTCATTGGAAAAGGTGGTTTTGGTCGAACTTTTCTTGCTGCTGATGTCTCCTATCTCCAACCATCTTTATGCGTCATTAAACAGCTAAATTCTCAAAGACAAAAATCTTCTATGGCAAGAAAACTCTTTGAAAGAGAAGCTCGAATTTTAGCCGAAGTAGGTAATCATCCTCAAATACCACAATTAATCGACTACTTTGAAGAACGACAACAATTTTATCTAGTGCAAGAGTATATATATGGTCAGAATTTAAAACAAGAAATCAGAAGAAAAGGAGTTTTAGATGAACCCCAAACTAGACAAACTCTCCGAGAACTTCTTTTAATTCTGCAAAAAATACATAGTCATAATATTATTCACCGTGATGTTAAGCCATCTAATATTATTCGTCGTCACAAAGATGGCAAACTGATACTAATTGATTTTGGCTTAGTAGAAGACCAGATTAGTAAATCCATTACAGATGATATTGAGCAAATAGCACTTAGCGAACACTCTGTAGGAACTCGTGGTTTTGCACCCCCAGAACAGCTAGCACTCCGCCCTGTATATGCTAGTGATATATACTCTCTGGGAGTAACTAGTATTTATCTGATGACGGGAAAAACACCAGAAAAAATTGGTTTAGACCCCATGACAGGAGAAATTATGTGGTTCAAAGACCTAAATATCAGTAAGAGTTTCGCAGATATCTTACTAAAAATGCTGGATGTTTCGGTGAAAAATCGTTATCAAACCGTTGAAGAGACTTTACAAGCTTTAGATAAACTAACACCCATTTAAACTATATATTTTTGAATTAGATAACTTTTCCATCAAACCTTCTCCACGTCACCTCGTCCTATTTGTCTCCCCCCCGTCAATCTCAACAGACAAATCTTTATGCCTAACAGCTTATGTAGTTCAAGCTTAACTCAGATCTTGCACCTAATCAGAGAAAAATCAAAACCTCTATCATTTAACCAAGGTCTAACTGTTTCTAACTGATTTAAAAGAGAGAGAAATAAAATATGAGGGAGAAGTAAAATTAATGCTTGTTGTGCTGAATGAAACCAGTCTAAATTATCATAATCTCCTAAATGTAAATAGACTCAGTATGATAATAAATAGGAAACAAAAGAAAGAATTAGCCAACGATAAACTCCGAGCAAAGTTTTTTGACCAAAACGATGAAGACTGAAACAATGTTTAACGGTTTTGAAAAATCCCTCGATCTGCAATCTTCGCTGGGATGGCGACCTTATGGATTAAATCTACTTAACTCATCAACTTTTCAAGGTGCAATATCTGAGTATGATGCAGAAAATGATGCGCCAGCAGGAACTATCGAAGAACGACACGGTTGGGGACAAAAACATTTAGGAGCATCGTATCACCGAGGAATTAATTGGCTAAACCCATATCTTCAGGAAGACTTTGCCCTTCAGGAACTATTGATCGCCTGTTTAAAGCTGAGTTTTGCTGATTCCTGAAGAGGCAATTCTATTTAAGATACTAAGTCCACTGTGTAAGTCCTAATTTCTGGCTCTAATTTTAAGCTACTTGATAGGGGCTAGTCAGTTTTTCTAGCTGCTGTACTAAAAGACTGAGGAATAAACCCACATCTGTTACCACTCCCACAGATTCAATCGAACCGCGATCGCTCAACTTGGTAACTACCGCAGGATTGATATCTACACACACCATTTTTACTCCAGCAGGAGTCATATTACCCACACCAATAGAGTGCAGCATAGTAGATAGCATCAAGATCATGTCTGTACCTTCTAGCAGTTGAGCATATTCTGCTTGAGCTTTAATTAAATCCATTTGAGTATCGGGAAGAGGACCATCATCACGGATCGAACCAGCTAAACAGAAGGGAACATTATTTTTGACGCACTCATACATCACCCCTTGAGTGAGAACTCCTGCTTCTACAGTTTCAGCAATACTACCGTAACGACGAACTGTATTGATTACTTTAAGGTGATGGCGATGTCCTCCCCTAACAGGAACACCTTTTTGCATATCTACTCCCAAAGAAGTACCCATCAACGCCTGTTCTATATCGTGAACAGCGATCGCATTTCCTCCCAGTAAACCCTGTACATAACCCTGGCGGATGAGGCTAGATAGATGTTGCGCTCCTCCAGTATGAATTAATACTGGTCCTGCGGTAACTAAAACTTTACCACCGCGATCGCGTATTTGACGTAATTCCCAAGCGATTTGTTCTACAACTAGTTCTACTCTTCGCTCACTGGAAACTCCAGCACCCATAAAGCTAAACTCTTCACCACCACGTTTTTCTCTCTTCTCAGCCTTTCTCGCAGTGCGGATACCTTCCACACCCACTACAACGCGATCGCCTACTTCTAAGTCTCGGAGAATTTTACATTTAGCAGTTACCCCTTGCTCTGTTTTTGCAACGACAATTGCTCCATCCATCCTTTGGTTTTGAACCAGTACCCACTCACAATTAACTCTGATTTCTGTGGGGTAGATAGTAGTAACATAAAAGTCGTCTGGTGCAACCCCTGCTTTGGTACAAGTCTCAGTGATGATATCACAAACTTCTTTTTCGGGAGTAATTGCACCCAAGTCAATTAATTGACCCATAATATCTTCCATCGCTTCGTGAGAAGGTGCAGAAACTCTCACATCAGCAGCAGAAGTACTTTGTCTTTCTATCCCCAGATTGAAGTTAAGAACCTTGAAGCTACCTCCATTTTCTACTATCAGATCTAGAGCCTGATTCATCGTACCTGCATCTAATAGATGTCCTTCTAGATGAATAATACGACTTTCTATTGGTTCGTTAGCATGGACATAGTCTAAGACTGGTTCGGTAATTCTGAGAGTCAGACATTTAGCTGCACCTCCAGCTTTGAGAAACTCAGTTAGAGGAGTTTCAATCAGTTTAAAGCCTTTAGTAGCAAGCTGTTGCTTCAAGCTATCACTAGCTTTATTCATTACCAGACTTTGTTCCACATTCACCGCGTTACAAGCAAAATTAACTGCGTCAGCTTCGGCGATCGCAATTCTTTTTTCTGCTGGAACACGCATCTCAATCAAATGATTGGAATAGGAATCAAATGCACCTGGATAATATAGTAAATAACCCCCAGTCAGAGGACAGAAACAAGTATCTAAGTGATAAAAGCGATCGTCAATTAAACGCAGGGATAGTACTTCAATATCCAACCATTTCGCTAAATAGGGATGAGAATCTAATTCCGAACGAAAACCGTAACCAGCCCACAACCAACGTCCTTCACGGTCTAATAAAGCATCTCCTGCGCCTTCAAAAGGTAAATCTTTAGGTAGTTCATAGACAGTGAAGCCATTATCTTCAAACCATTTTTTGAAGTGGGGTTCTTCTCCTTGGCGTTCGGGGTGATGGAAGCGAGATAAAACTACATTATCCCCTAATAATAGCCCTGCATTAGCCGTAAACACCATATCTGGCCAGCCTTTTTGGGGAGCTACTAGATCGACCTGTGCTAATTCTTTCAGAATGTGATGTAGCTTGCTCCACTGTTCTACCGCCCTTTCCTGTGAAGATTTATGTACATTACCTTCCATCCAAGGATTAATTACATAATCCACATCGTAATGATCGGGCGCACACATTAAAATCCGAATTGAGTCAGTCATAATTAGTATTGATGATTAATTGTTGCTGTTTGATTGCCGTATCCTAATTACTGCCTATTCTTTAACTTACTTTGCTCTTTACATCAACCTATTCCAAGAAACTGAAAATTATCAGTAATAATACAGCAATTAGGCTTTTTAATTAGGTCGTTCTATTACTTACGTCAAAATAACCCAATTTATAATCATACTATGTTGTGGTGATTTGATTGAAGGTTAAATAAAATTTTATGTCAGAGGTCAGAGGTCTTCCCGCACCGAAGGAGATTTCACAACAAAGCGGATTTGTTTTAGGTTCAATACCTAGATATATTAAGTCTCCTCTCGGGGGGTCAGGGGGATTGATTGTTATTACTTATTACTTATTACTTTTGAGTTTATCCGTCATCCTTCCTCCTTCCTCATCCTTTATCATTTATCCTTTATCCCTATCTGAATTATGACAATTTATTTTTACAGTACAAGAGAAAAACCTTATGGTTGTTTTTCTAACTTTTCTCGTCATGGGTTTGAGTTAGATGAACATTGGTGGATTACTAGTGAGCATTATTTTCAAGCTCAAAAATTTCTAGATACAGATATTGAGTGGTTTCATAAAATCAGAGAAGTCAAAACCCCTAAAGATGCAGCAAAAATGGGCAGAAGTCGTCAGCATCCTTTACGCTTTGATTGGGAAGAAGTAAAAGATGAAATTATGTATCAAGCAGTTTTTTGTAAGTTTAAAACCCATCAAAATATTCAAGACATCTTACTTAGTACTGAAAATCAGCTAATTGTCGAAAATTCTCCGATGGATTACTATTGGGGCTGTGGAAAAGATGGTAGTGGCAAAAATAAGCTAGGCAAAATTTTAATGGAAGTTAGAGATAACTTATTAAAAGTTTAAACCAGTAGAAAAATTCCTCTAATAATATCAAATATACTTTTTATGAAGGGGTTTATTTTAATTAAAATATAGGACTTTTCCAAAAAAACTTTTGTTAAAACTATTGCTGGCATAATTCCTAGTGATTATAAAGTTAGAAAATAAAAGATTAAAATTACTTATTTTTGTAGAGAGAGGATGGCTATGGCTCGGAAAAAAAATATAACAAAAGAATCAATGAGGGTTTTAAACCTGGAGACAAACCCGAAATCTTGATTGTAGTGGATAAACTGTTCACTGGGTGTGATGCTCCGATAAATACAGTTCCCTTTTTTTTGATCCACCTAAAGTTCTCCTGACTTCTCTATACACCTTAGTCAAGATAAGCTGGTAAGATAAAACCAAAATTTATTCCATTACTATAGTTACGCTCAACAATTAGGATAGATATAGAATCGTGGCAAAGCCCAAAGCAGGTATTATTTACAACGACATAAAACCCATAGCTTGCAAAGTCGCATCAGATATACAAGAAAAGCTGATTACCCGTGATTGGGAAATTGTTACTGCTACAGGAGTTGGAGGCATATTAGAATACTCTACCCCTGATAGTCCTGTTTGTCACACTCGTATTGAACAACTAGTCCCGCCTAATTTTGATTCTGATATAGCATTTGCCATTGTCTTAGGAGGAGATGGCACGGTATTATCCGCATTTCGTCAACTTGCTCCTTGTGGTATCCCATTGCTCACAGTTAATACTGGACACATGGGATTTCTCACAGAAACTTATCTCAATCAACTTTCTCAAGCTTTGGATAAATTACTCGCAGGAGAATATGAAATAGAAGAACGCTCTATGCTAGCGGTCAAAGTATTTCGTGATGATACTTTGTTTTGGGAAGCTCTTTCTTTAAATGAAATGGTTTTACACCGAGAACCTCTAACGAGTATGTGCCATTTTGAAATTCAAATTGGGAGACACGCTCCTGTCGATATTGCAGCAGATGGCATTATTATTTCAACTCCTACAGGTTCTACTGCTTATTCTTTGAGTTCAGGAGGTCCGGTAGTTACCCCTGATGTTCCTGTATTACAATTAGCTCCGATTTGTCCTCACTCTCTAGCTTCTCGCGCCTTGGTATTTTCTGATCGAGAAGAAGTGAATGTTTTTCCTGCTACTCCCAATCGCATGGTAATGGTGGTAGATGGTAATGGAGGTTGTTATATACTGCCCGAAGATCGTATTTATGTTGCTAAATCTGATTACAAAGCCAGATTTATTCGTTTGGAATCACCTGAATTTTTCCGTATTTTAAGGGAAAAATTAGGATGGGGTTTACCCCATATTGCAAAGCCAACTTCTGTGGAACTTCCTTAATTCTCCGTTGGTCTTCTGTGAATAATGCTTCGGTGTTTCAACTCTTATGATTGATAATTTTCGTGTTCTTTTACTGACAGACGAGGTTTTTTCCCGCCAAGCTAGTCAAGATTTACAAGCAGCAGGGTACTATCCTGTAGTCGAAAAAGATGCTATTCCTAATTGGCAAAAATTTAGTATTTTTGAACCAGCAATGGTGATTATAGATAAAAAATGGACTGGAAAATCAGGAATAGATTTTTGTCATCAATTGAGAACCTCTGGAAGTCGCATTCCAGTTTTGATGTTGCTAGAAGAGGAAACTGTAGAAGAAAGAGTTGCTTGTTTGGAAGCAGGAGCAGATGATTATTTACTTAAGCCCTACAATAAGGAAAATTTACTAGGGTTAACCCGTTTGTATATAGAACCAACTATTAATGTTAGAGAACAGCTACGTTTTGGGGAATTAGTTTTAGACTTAACTACTCATCAAGCTATTAGAGACGGTTATACAATAGATTTGACCGCTAAAGAATTTGAACTACTGAAATATTTGATGTCTAATCCTGGTAGAGTCCTTACCAGAGATAGAATTATTGAAAATGTCTGGGGATACGACTATCGAGGGGAATCTAATGTAATTGAAGTTTATATTCGTTACTTACGCTTAAAAATTGAAAGTCAAGGTAAAAAACGGCTGATTCAGACAGTAAGGGGAGTTGGTTACGTTTTAAGAGAACCTTAAACATTTAATATTTAATATTTAACATTTAATATTTATCAATTTTCACTGATTATGAAACAAATAATTAGTTGGGGTCTTTTGAGTTTATCAGTGATGCTAGTAACTTCCTGTGGAGTCTTGAATTTCAATCGGGTCGATTTGGTTGTAAAGGCGAATGAGTCTCAAGCTCAAATATTACCTATTACAGCTAGAGTTAATATTGCAGGAGAAATCATTGAATTGGAAGTGGCTAAAACTCCAGAGGAACAATCAAAAGGTTTAATGTTTCGGGAAGAGTTACCTGATAATAGGGGGATGTTTTTCCCTTTCTCTACCCCGAGAATTACTCGTTTTTGGATGAAAAATTGTCTAGTCCCTTTAGATATGATTTTTCTCAGAGATGGTCAAGTAGTTGCTATCGCCGAGCAAGTTCCTCCTTGTTATACTGCGCCAGAAGATTGTCCTGTTTATGGTCCAAATGTTCTGGTTAATGGAGTCCTAGAATTACGGAGTGGTAGAGCCAAAGAACTTAATTTAGATATAGGTGATAATTTGGATATTGAATTTTTAGATAATTTGCTACAAAACTAAGCAATAGTTTAAACTAAGTAATTCTACGCTTATTAGACGTTAAATAGTTTAGATAGGAATTGAGTTTGTGAGTAAGTACCCAGGCAAAATTATTTACACATTGTTCATCACCGTGGAATACTCTTTATGCTCTTTATCCGTTACCTAGGAATGAGTTATAAGGGATGAATTATGAGGGATGAGGGATACGAGGGATTATCAACACCTATTACCTATTCCCTATTGCAGTGGGAGCAGACTTATAGCAATTCTCATACTGGTGAGGTACACTTACCCTCTGTTTTAGGGAGTAGGGAGTAGTAATAGAGTACCTCATGACTATAAAGATAGCTGTAATATATCTAGGTATTGAACCCAAAATAGATCGATTTTTTGGTGTTGCTGATTAGGTAATGATATTCGATGTTGTAGTAGGGGTTTGGCATTGCCAAACCCCTACCAATTCATTGTTTTCCCTCGATGATTAAATTAAAATCATTAAGCATTCAGCAACGCCGATTTTTTAATAAAGTCTCCTTCGTTGCCCTATTCCCTGCCCTCACTATGTAATTTATTCTACACAGCTATTTCTGTTTATAATGGTCTATCTACTTACAACAAGTTGACGGCTCAATTTTTTGCATAGTTAACTGGATTTAATCATAAATATTATGACAAAATAACAGCCATACTTATACCTAAGATTAATCAATAATATTTTTTAGGGATTGTGATCTAGGACACTGGCAAATTAAAATTTCAATTTAATAATGTTTAGAACTATCGTAAGATAGTTTTTCGGTAATAATCTTGGCTGCATAATAACTCTGTAATTACTCTCTTGAGATCGTACTAAATTTAAGGAGGTCGATGATCTTGAAAAATTCTCTTTATCGCAATTTAATTCAGTTTTTAAAGGAGGAGTTGGCGGTGTCTCCCGACTCATTGGCGATCGCTGAAAAAGCTAGCGAACAAAATCTAGGACCCATACCTATGGTGTTATGGCAATATGGCTTTATCACTATCGAGGAACTAGATCGTATTTATGACTGGTTAGAAGCAGTCTAAAGAGTTAACAGTTTTCGGCGTAAAAGATCGAGAGCTTGATAGGAGCTTAAATAGCGTATGAGTGAACGCTCTCTATCTTTGCCAAAACGACACTCAAAGCTTTCTACTTCACCATCAGGACTAGCAAGACCAATATAAACTAAGCCTACTGGTTTTGTATCTGTTCCGCCATCAGGTCCAGCTATCCCAGTAATACTAATACCCCAATCTGTGTTAAGTTTTTGTTTTGCTCCTTGTGCCATTTCTCGCGCTACAGGATGACTCACCGCCCCCCATTTATTGAGAGTTGATTCATTGACACTAAGCAAAGCCATTTTTACCTGATTGCTATAAGCTATGATACCTCCGAGGAAATATTTAGAACTTCCTGGGATAGCTGTTAGTATTGACCCTAAACCTCCGCCAGTGCAGGATTCTGCTACAGCAACCGTTTCTTTGCGATCGCTTAATAACTTACCCACAACAGCTTCTAGGGTTTCTTCGTCTTTCCCAAAATAATCTAACCCTGCAATGTTTTGAATTTCCTCTGCTATAGGTTTAATTAAAGCCATAGCTTCGGTTTCCGATTTAGCTTTAGCGCAAATACGTAACCTAACTTCTCCCTTGGAAGCATAGGGGGCGACAGTAGGATTGCTTAGATCAAACAAATGATCTACTTTGGTAGCTAGGGCAGATTCCCCAATACCACGAAATCGCAACATCTGACTGTAGATAATATTTTGACCCCAACCTTGACTCTTAAGAAAAGGAACAGCAGTATCTTGCCACATTCTGTGCATTTCGGAGGGAACACCAGGGAAAGTCATGATGGTAAGAGTTTTACCAGAATAGGAAATTTCCCAGATCATTCCTGGGGCTGTTCCTGTAGGATTGGGTAATATATTCGCGCCAACAGGTATCAGGGCTTGTTTCTTGTTGTTAGCTGTCATTTTACGCCCGACTGAGGCATATTTAGCTTTAATGGCTGCGATAATTTCTGGTTTTTCTTCCAAAGGAGTCTTAAAGAAACTGGCGATCGCTTCTGTGGTTAAATCATCAGGAGTAGGCCCCAAACCGCCTGTAAAAATGAGAATCTCAGCCCGAGAAGCAGCTACTTCAATAACTTGATGAATTCTCTGGAGATTATCCCCTACTACGCTTTGATAGTAATGGGGAATGCCCAAGCCAGCTAATTCTTGAGCGAGATACTGACAGTTAGTGTTGAGAATATCCCCTAATAGTAGCTCAGTTCCAATGCAAATAATCTCGGCACTCATTAATTATCAATTATGAATTATTTACGGTTTTCGGTTCTTTGTGCTTGTCTATTGCGATAGACTTGCCAGCTAGTGTAGCCTAGAAGTACTGTGGATGCGATCGCATAACCCCAACCACTAGGGATATTGGAAAAACCCATAGCAATACTACCAACCCATAAAGTGAGGGTGTAAATAAACAGTACCGTTAAACGTTGGGAAATACCAGCTTCTAGTAACCAATGATGAAGATGACTTTTATCAGCAACAAAGGGGGATTTTCCTCTACTAATGCGAGAGAAGATCACTGCTGACATATCTAAAATTGGTACAGCCAGAATCACATAGGGCAGTAATACCGCAGTTACCGCAGTGGTTTTAACCAAGCCTGTTATTCCTACTCCAGCGAGGGTAAAGCCCATAAAATATGCTCCGCCGTCCCCCATAAAAATTTGAGCAGGATTAAAGTTGTAACGCAAAAACCCTAAAGCAGCACCAGCCAAAGCAGCAGCAATCAAAGCAGCAGCAGGTTGATCCATAAATAGGGTGACAATCAACATTACTACTGCTGCAATACCAGAAACCCCTGCTGCTAGACCATCAACTCCATCGATCCAATTAATCGCATTAGCCATTCCTACTAACCAAATGACCGTGATAGGCAGACTAAACCAACCAAGATGGAGTAAGCCATTAAAAGGAACAGAAAGAAAATCAATTCTAACTCCCATCACCCAACAGCCAGCAGCTACAGTAAACTGCATAATCAGTCTTGAGAAGGCAGTAAGGCTTAGAAGGTCATCTGCAAAACCAATACAGAAAAATAATATACTACCAAAGAGCATAGTCCCTATCTGTAATTGTTCACTGGGTGGAATATTGGTGAATGCTCCTAACCGCCAGACAATTAACAGGGCTACCATAGTACCTGCAAAGATGGAAACCCCGCCAACGCGGACAACGGGGTTTTTGTGAATTTTTCTGGCGTTAGGTCGATCTACTATACCGAATTTAAGACCAACAGTTTTGACATCGGGAATAGTCCATAAAACTACGGTCACAGAGATGAGAAAGGCAATTAGATGATAGAGTGCGACAGGCATTGGAGTATAATTTTCTCGAACAGCACTTTGTCGTTAAATACCTGCTGTTACAGGAATTTGCAGATAAGGATATAAAGGAAAGCTTCCGCACAATGCAGATACACGTTGCAGACAATCGTTTTTGACTACTTCATCTGTAGGATTTAGCAATCTTTCTGAAACAATGTTAGCAATCTCTTGAAATTCTGTCTGCCCCATACCTCTTGTGGTCATCGCAGGAGAGCCAAGGCGTAAACCACTAGTAACGAAAGGAGATTGGGGATCGAAAGGAACAGTGTTTTTATTAGCAGTAATATTAATTCCACTGACTAAACTATCCGCTTCTTTTCCTGTCATCTCGATACAGCGTAAATCTAAGAGGATTAGATGGTTATCTGTACCGTCAGAAACTAGTTTAAAACCTCTTTCTTTAAATGTTTCTCCCATAGCTTGGGCGTTAGCAATTACTTGAGCGGAGTATTCTTTAAACTCGGGTTTGAGTGCTTCCCCAAAAGCCACTGCTTTAGCTGCAATTATGTGTTCTAGGGGACCTCCTTGAGTTCCTGGGAATACTGCTTTATTAAGTTTTTTACCTAATTCCGCATCGCGACTTAGGATCAAACCACCTCTGGGCCCTCTGAGGGTTTTATGGGTAGTAGTAGTTACCACATCACAGTAGGGAATCGGGTTGGGGTGGTGTCCTGTAGCTACTAAGCCAGCAATATGAGCAATATCTGCGAGTAAATATGCTCCTACTGAATCTGCGATCGCTCTAAACTGCTCAAATTCAATGGTACGGGGATAAGCAGAATAACCACAAATAATTAGTTTGGGTTTATGTTCAATTGCTAAGTCTCGGATTTGGTCAAAGTCTAGTCTTTCAGTATCTTTATTTACCCCATACTGAACTACATTAAACCATTTACCAGAAACATTAACAGGAGAGCCGTGGGTGAGGTGTCCTCCGTGGGATAAGTCCATCCCCATAATAGTATCTCCTGGTTGGAGTAGGGCAAGGAAGACAGCAAAGTTAGCTTGCGCCCCTGAGTGGGGTTGCACATTAGCCATTTCCGCACCAAATAGTTTTTTGGCTCTATCTATAGCTAATTGTTCTGCGCGATCAACAAATTCACAACCGCCATAGTAGCGTTTTTTGGGCAACCCTTCTGCATACTTATTAGTTAATACTGAACCTTGGGCTGCTAATACCGCAGGAGAGGTAAAGTTTTCACTAGCAATTAATTCTATATGAGTTCTTTGTCGGTTTAGTTCTAGGTTAATGGCTTCGGCTACTTCTGGATCGGTTTGAGCTAAAAAATCGAGGTTAGTTTGAGTCACTGCTATTTACATTAAAAATCAATGGGCATTAACCATGCTATCGAATTGGTTAAAGCTCTGCACGTTATTAATTTAATGATTAGGGAAACCTCACATCCGTTTTTTCTTGATAGAGCGATCGCTATAACTAACTACTTCTACAAGTGTAGCGGAAGTTAGTGAAATTGGTATAACTCGGGTTATATTTGGGTTACTTTTAACTTGTAAACCCTACACCCAAGTCAACCCAAATCGCTAAAACGTAGTATTTAAAAGGGTACGGGACTGACGGGGCTCGAACCCGCGACCTCCTGCGTGACAGGCAGGCATTCTAACCAACTGAACTACAGTCCCAGAAGCTTGTTAGCTTTTTTTAGTCACATCTCCTAAGATAACACATTTATTCAAAAAAGCAACATAAAAACACCAAAAATTTTTGGCTGCTTAAAATTGCATCAAAAATCGCACTGTTCCTAGCCAGATGGTTTCTGCTTCATCGCTCTCAGAATTGATGACTACAAATGTACCAGGAGTAATGGTTATATCGTCATTAACTCTGATTCGGTATAAAGCTTCCAGATGTAAGGCTGTTTCTGAAGCAATCAGACTCTCATCACTGTGATCTGTAACGAGGGGTGGAACTCCAATAATGATTCCTCCTCGATTATTTTCGACAAAAAGATCAAAAAAGGTAAAGTTTAATGCACCATTGAGAATAGTGGCTTAGTCACCATTGTTAGATTTCTCTTCAGCTTAGGCTAAACCAAACCATCCACCCTATTCAAAACGATCATTGACTCGCCAGCTAAATTGCCAGCAGAAGCGATCGCTTGAAGTAGCACTATCACCAAAAGGTTCATTAGCCGTTTCACTACCAGTAGCACCCATAAGATTGACATCGTCACGAGGTTCGTAGGCGTGTACATAAGCAAAAGCCAAACTTAGATTATCTGTCTTCCGCAAGAAGACCCCCATGTCCCATGGTGGGATGAATTGCGGTCAGGGTTGGGGGGGAGGAGGAGAATCTTGGCTTTGAACATATTTTTTAAGTGTATCGATAGTGACACTGCCACAGCTAGCAATAAAGTATGAGCTAGTCCAAAAAACTTTTTTACGATAAATTTTCGATAACTTAGATTCAAACTTTTGACCCATAGCTTTAGACGCAGTAGCTTTAAGATTTCCTACCAAATCACTTAGTCTTTTTTGAGGAGGAAATGACACGATTAAATGACAATGATCTGATTCTCCTGAAAATTCAATTAACTGGCAATTCCAAGAAAGACATACTGATTCAAATACGCTCTTTAGTTCAGCTAACATTTGAGCATCAATAACTTTACGCCGATATTTGGTGACAAAAACCATATGCACTGTCAGATTGTTCCTAATATTAAGATTAGCGCGATCGCTTATAGCCAATTCATATGTAATGTCGGATAACTTACTTCAATATTTTGGCAAATAGATAGCCATAGTTTTACTTCTTGATAACTATTAAAGCCTTCTGGGTCAGATAATTCTTGTTGTATTTTGGCTACTTTAAAGAGCGATCGCCATCAGAAAAAAAACCAGACTAGAGATAGAAAAATAGTCCAGTAGTTGGAATTTTTGGGGCTTTATCTTATCAGATTTTAAGTTATCCCTTCACACTATCTTATTTATAAGATTGCACGAAGCCTTAACTTATAACAATTATTCCCAAAATTGCCAATATTATTACATCACCAAAAACACTTATGATGCAATGTAAATAACTAAACCTTGACCATTATAACGATACAAATAAAGAGAGTATTTAGGGAGAATAAACTACACTATCAGTATTGCCTGAGATGGTCATTAAAAATTCTGTAGGTAATAAACCTTGTAAAATTGGCTGATGGTTCTTGTGAGGATAGTGAATTACACTAAGATTAGTTTCGGTTTTTACGGAAGCTTTAACATTAAAGGTTTTGGCTAATATGTCTTTCAATATACTATGCTGTACTACTATTAAGCCTGTAGTTAAAGCGGATTGAGATTGACTGTTTTTGATATTTTGTTTAGCTCTAATAGTTTTTTGCCAAGTTTGTAGAAAATTGTGGTCTGAAACAGATATATGTAAAGTGTTACGTCGGTTGTTTTGCCATTTACGGACTAGGGTTTTACTTTGATGTGAATTATCGCTGAGGATTAAATCAATTACTTCTTGATCTAAATAATCTTTTAACCAATCTTGTTCTGTAGTTTGTTCCGAAACCAACAACCATCGCCACCCTGTTTTACCTTCTTTGAGTTTGGGTAAAGTTTCTCCCAAGTGATTAGTAACATTAAGCAATTTTAGTTCACCTAATAGACTTCCATCACCAGGAAATTCTAATAAACTAATACCACAATTAGATTGTTGAATACTATGATGTTTTTCTGGACTTAACCCAATAGCGGTACTAATTAAAGCTCGATTTGTTCCAGCATGAGAAACTACTAAGATGGTTTGACCACAATGTTTAACTAATATTTCTTCCCAAAATGATTTGACTTTTTTGTTTAATTCTTGCAGTGGAAAATGGATACTATCTTCCCGTTCAAAACAGAAAAGATGAGGGGTTTGCTTCCAGCAAGAATAGGATTCTGGAAAATTATCTTTAACATATTTATAGGTTAAGCCTTGCCAAAAGGACATATTAATTTCTTTCAGTCTGGAATCGCTCTTTACTGGTGGTACACTATTGCTGGAGTCATTAATAGCGGTAACAATTGCTTCAGTTGTTTGCTGTACTCTAATTAAAGGACTGGTATAGATTGCATCGAAATTAAAGCCTTGTAAAGCTAATCCTGTTTGATAAGCAGTTTTTTGACCTTTTTCTGTTAAAACTGATGCGTTACTACAACCTTGATGTTTACCTTGTTCATTATAAGTACTGCGTCCGTGACGAACTAAGATTACTTTAGTAGAAGCAGTAGGGGATTTTAAACTAGTAGGGATTTTAGGGATGGTCAGAGATTTAGTCATCATTAGTTAATAGGTATTGTATGGGAAACTGTAGATTTTAAAACAGGAAGAATTAGGGGAAATTACTTTATAGACTGCTATTGGAGGGATTGGCTGAACAAGTTACTGATAATGATTAGTGCTTGTATCATTTCAGTTTTTGAAAAACACAAGACTGCTTGCTAACCCCTAAAGATTTTTCCTCCTGAAGAACTAGTGAGTAGCATTCTTTTTGGTATTGTTAAAGGCTGTTGTACTTGATATTTAATAGTTTTCCATCAAGTTTTAAAAAGGCAATGAATTTTGAATGAGAAAAATCTTAATAAGTAAATTAGGGTCTTCTGTGTTTCCTGCTTCCTGGTTCCTCTACATAGTTAATGGAAGGCATTAAGAGGTAGAATGAGACTGAACTTTGAGCCTTCATTAAGTTTGCTAGATAGCTCAATTTTGCCTCCATGAGCTTTAGCGATCGCATTAACAATAGAAAGCCCTAATCCTGTACTTTTGTTGTAACTATTCGATCCTGTTTGAAACCTCTGAAAAATTCGCTCTTGTTCCTCTATTGGAATACCTCTTCCAGTATCCTTAACCCAAAACTTTGCATAGTTCTGAGTTACAGCAGAACCAATAGTGATGCTATCTTCAGGTTCAGTGTGTTTAGTGGCATTTTGTGCCAAATTAGTAATAGCTTGGATTAATCGCTGACGATCTGCCACAATCAAGCCTGTTCCTACTGATTCTAAATGCCAGTCCCGCTCTGCAATAACCTTGGCTTTTACGTACATTTGTTGGGTTAAATTACTAATTTCGAGAGTTTCTGGTTGCAAAAAATTCGGTTGTTCTGATTTGGCTAATAACATCAAATCAGCAATCAGGCGATTCATTCGGTCTAACTCATCAAAAATAATCTCTTTCGCCTCATTTTGAGCTTCAGGGGTATCTCCCATAAACTCTAGATGTCCCTGAATAATGGTAATAGGTGTTCTGAGTTCGTGACTGACATCATTAAGAAAGTTTTGCTGATTGCTAAATGCCCTTTGCAACCGCTCTAACATTTGATTAAAAGTGGTGCTAAGTTGGGCGACTTCATCATTTTCATTGTTTACTACAACCGAGATACGCTGTTCTAGGTTACTTTCACTAATTTCTCTAGCTGTGACAGTTAGGAGGCGCAGAGGAGCTAATATCTTACCTGCAAAGAGCCAACCTAAGAACAAAGTAACTACAATCTCAATTATCATGATTCGGACAATAATCCAGATAGCTTGGTTAATTTCCTGGCGATCTCTTTTGGTCGCTATAGCAACTACAAAAACCCCATGTATTCTACCATCAATCTCGATTGGTTCTGCTCGATAAACAATTTGCTCAGGAGAATTGGGAATTCTCCCATAGGTTGATACAGTAAGATTTTGCCATTCTTTGACTATTGCTGAATTTGGGTTAATTGATGCTGGTAAATTGGCAGGAACAGACTTATAAAAACCCTCTGGAAGTATAGCAATTGTATATTCATTGGCTATCGGAATATTGCGTTTGAGAAAGACACTAAAAATCGCTCTAATATTGTTCCCAAAAGGTCTTGCTGTATCTGGGTCTTTCCCTCCAACTAATATGTCTAATTCTTGTACTTCCTGCTTCAGAGCTTCTTCAACTCTTGCCTCAAGACGTAACAGTAAGAATCTTTGAATACCTATAATTGCAACGGAAAAAGACAGTAAAATTAGCAAGCAATATATGGCTACAATGCGAATTTGAAATCTATAGGATATGGCTTTGTTTTGTTTTCCTCTACCTAGTCTCATCTTAAATTTTTTGTTAAATTTCTCTAACTTTCTTAGTGAAAAAATTTCGTTATTGTGGCTGATTTTTTCAAGCACTACTCCAGAAAACAGAGAATAACCTAGGGATGTTATTGACGAGAAAGCTATTTACACTGTTTCAGAGGAATTATACAATACCCTTTTGTTACATCATTAAACATATCTTTTTAAGTGTTTTTACCCAATCCCGTCAGCCAAAGCGCAATACTATAAAACAGAATCTAAGCTGTGTCAAAAAATTCCCCTAATGTTTTACCAACCCGACTGAGCTACACCTCTTTGACATCTACGGGTTACAAATAACTACTTAGTCTCCCTATAATATTTACCATAAATTAGTAAAAAAAATGTATTGTTTATTACTCAGAAATCTCCTATTTTCTAAACTACTTAATCTAACCAATATTTGGATTTATCAAATATCTATAATAACATAATTTATCTGAGATTTTATGATTTTATTGCTCATTTATTTTGCCAGGTCTATTAGCTGTAGAATTGTTGAGACTATTAACTATAAACGAGTAAATTTCCTGTTGAAGATACTCCGTCTTAAGAGGAGGGAAGCCTGCTTAAACTTCGTCACTATAAGTGTTCAAGCAGCATATGATGATTGGTCAACCACATAGAATACTGGCAAAAAAAAAGATGAATTAGTCAGGATTAGGAGTAAGGAAATTACTTCGCGCTTGTCTTTATAGTTTAAGTAGTTAGCGCGTCATAATAGAGCGATAGTTGAAATAGGGAATAGGCTTTTCTTGCACTCTTGCAATAGGAAATGTACAAATAATTTTGTAATGCTACTTATACCCTTTCTTTTGAGTAAGAGTCGAGATGAAAAATATATTTTCATCAATAAAAAACTCAGAATCCTTACTTCCCCTACACCCTGAAAAAACCGAAGTCTATCGCAAATGCACGAGAATTGGTATTATTTATATTTCTTTATTCTTGATCCCTACCTATCTGAGGGATGAATTACTCAGGATGAGGAGTGAGGTTATTTCCTTATCCTTGATCCTTTATCCTGGCGTTTATCTGCTTAAACCTAGCTTGGTGATTGAACTAATAAGGGGTCTAATTTTCCTTGACCATCTAATTCATAAAGGTTATCGCAACCACCTAGATGCTGATTGTTGACAAAAATTTGTGGTACAGTTCTTCCACCATTAGCTCGTTGCGCCATTTTATCTCTGGCTGCTTCATCACCGTCTATCTTGTATTCGGTAAATTTAACACCTTTCCACCACAATAGTAGTTTGGCGCGAATGCAAAAAGGACAAGTCGCCCAGGTATAGATTTCAACGTAGGCTTTAATATTCTCTGGGTGACGATTTAGCAGAGGATTTAGAAAATCTAGCATGGAGAATTGATTTATACATTTTGCCTAAATTATACGATTAGTTGCGACAATTGCATTGGCAAGAATAATTCCACTAGGTATTGCTCACTAGATATATCTCCTTGCTAATTGCTATGTCTACTCCACCTTTTGTTATTTTTATGGTATAATTTACCATTAATAGGTTAGATTACCCCTCATAACATAATGATATCAAAAAAACAACTAATAATCACACCACAAGACTATTCTTTATTGACCGATCTCTATGAACTTACAATGTCTGCTTGCTATGTAGGAGAAGAGATTGCAGACAAGAGAGCGAGTTTTGAACTATTTGTGCGTAAGCTTCCTGAAAACTTTGGTTATCTGATTGCTATGGGATTAGAGCAGGGGTTAGAATACTTAGAAAATTTAAGCTTTAGTGAGCAGCAAATAGAAAGTTTGCAAAAAACAGCTATTTTTAAGGATGCCACTCCTAAATTCTGGGACTTACTAGCATCAGGAAGATTTACAGGGGATGTTTATGCTGTACCAGAAGGCACAGTAATCTTTGCCAACGAGCCGATATTGAGAATTGAAGCACCTCTATGGCAAGCACAGCTAGTAGAAACCTATCTCTTAAATACCATTAACTATCAAACTCTGATTGCTACCAGAGCAGCCAGAATCAGAGATATAGCAGGAAAAACTGCAAAATTACTAGAATTTGGGACAAGAAGGGCTTTTTCACCCCAAGCTTCCTTGTGGGCTGCGAGAGCATCTTTAGCTGCTGGTTTTGATGGAACATCTAATGTGTTAGCAGCATTACAACTAGGGGAAAAACCTCGGGGTACAATGGCTCATTCTTTAGTTATGGCGTTTAAGGGTTTATCAGGGAGTGAAGATGAAGCTTTTAGAGCCTTTCAGACTTATTTTCCTACTGCACCTTTATTAATAGATACTTATGATACGGTAGCTGCTGCTACGAGATTAAGCCAACAAGAAACAATAGGAGTCACAGGAGTCAGGATAGATTCAGGGGACTTAGTAACCTTATCACAAAAAGTGCGATCGCGACTTCCCAAGATAGATATTTTTGCTAGTGGAGATTTAGATGAGTGGGAAATAGAGCGTTTGCAACAAGCTGGTGCGTCTATAGATGGTTATGGTGTAGGAACAAAACTAGTTACGGGTACACCTGTTAACGGAGTGTACAAGTTAGTAGAAATTGACGGCATTCCCACTATGAAGAAGTCTAGCAGCAAAGTGACTTATCCAGGGCGTAAACAAATCTTTCGTATCATAAGTAATGGTTTAATACAGCAAGATCGATTAAGTTTAGCAACAGAGGAGATGACCGAAAGCGAAACACCATTATTGCAGTTAGTCATGAAAGAAGGAAAAAGAATAGACTCTCCTGAAACTTTAGATGTTATTCGTCAGCGTACTAGCAATTCTGTTGCAACGCTTCCTGTAGAAACTCGTAAGATAAGTAATCCCCATCTTATATCAATAAAAGTATCTGATGCAATTAAAGAAGCAATGATCTAATGAATAATCAGCTATCACCTATTAAAAAAATAGCACTCTTTGGTACTAGTGCCGATCCTCCAACAGCAGGACATCAAACCATATTAAAGTGGTTAGCAGAACATTATGACTTGGTATTAGTGTGGGCTTCTGACAATCCTTTTAAAAAACATCAGACTACTTTAGAGCATCGCGGTGAAATGTTGCAAGTAGCAATTGATGAGATTGAGCCAAAAAAACACAATATTAAATTATACCAAACAATAAGCGATCGCAGAACTTTGATTACAGTACAAAAAGCCAGAAAAATCTGGAAAAATGCGGAATTAACCTTGGTTATTGGTGCAGATTTAGTCCAGCAAATAGTTAAATGGTATCGTATTGAAGAATTATTAGAACAAGTAAAAATTTTAGTTATACCTCGTCCTGGTTATGCTATTACTGAATCAGATTTAGAAGATTTAAAAAATCTTGGAGGAAGATGTACTATTGCGACACTAAATGCTCCCAGGGTATCATCTAGTGCCTATCGTTTAGAGCAAGATAAAACCGTGATAACCCCTGCTGTTCAACAATATATTAAGCGAAAACATTTATATTCTGCTGTTTGATTATAATTATGAAGTTTAATTCAGAAACAGAAACAGAATCCGATACTCAAACTGTAAATTTAGCGAACTTTAAAGTAGGAGTTGATAACGTAATTTTTTCCGTTGATACTCAATATAACCGCTTGTTAGTTTTACTGAGAAAAAGAAAAGAACAACCCCATGAAAATAGGTGGAGTCTCCCAGGAACATTAGTGCGTCAAGGAGAATCTTTACAAGAAGCTGCTTATAGAACTTTAGCCGAAAAAATTAGAGTTAATAATTTATATCTAGAACAATTATATACATTTGGCGACCCAGGAAGAGATCCTAGAGAAGCACCAGAAAGCTTTGGAGTAAGATATTTATCAGTAAGTTATTTTGCTTTAGTCAGATATGAAGAAGCAGAATTAATTGCCAAACCTTCAGTCAATCTTGCTTGGTATCAAGTCAAAGAAGTTCCGCAATTAGCTTTCGATCACAATCAAATTTTAGAATATGGTTATCGTCGCTTGAGAAATAAGTTAGAATACAGTCCGATCGCCTTTGATGTTTTACCAGAGAGGTTTACTCTGAACGATCTTTATCAGCTTTATTGTACTGTATTAGGGGAGAATTTTTCTGACTATTCTAATTTTAGATCGCGGTTATTGAAGTTAGGATTTTTATCAGATACAGGAGTAAAAGTAAGTCGTGGTGCTGGTCGTCCAGCTAGTCTTTATTGTTTTGATAAGGTGGCTTTTATGCCTTTTAAGGATAAGCCTTTAGTTTTTATTTAATGGTTGAGATTTTTGAGGTTAAGTAGGAGGTTGGAAGAGACGTTATTTGTTTGGTTTATCAGTTTTGTTTTATCTCACGCAGAGTCGCAGAGGCGCAGAGGGGTATATGGTTGGGTGGAAAGAGGTTGAGTAGGAGGTGTTAAGAGGGGTTATTTGTTTAGTATTATAGTTTTGGTTTTTTTTACGCAAAGAATCAATAAAATGAAGCAACCACAAGATTGTCAGAATATTAAAGAAATCAGAGTAGCTATAGATAGTTTAGAGCGGGATATTATTACTAAGTTGGGTAAAAGATTTGAGTATGTAAAAGCTGCTGCTAAGTTTAAAAATAGTAAGGAAGATGTTAAGGGTGTAGATAGATTTAATTCGATGTTACAGCAAAGAAGAGTTTGGGCAGAAGAAAATAATTTGCATCCTGATGTGGTGGAGAAGTTATATCGGGATTTAGTGAACTATTTTATTAATGAAGAGTTACAGCACTGGGGAAAACATACAGATGAGATGTAATTTAAAAAAAATGAATATATAAGAAATAATCAACCCTTGTTTGATTTTTTTGTAGCTTGAATAATTAAGAAAGGGTCGCAGGACGCACTATTTTCCATTATGAATATAATATCCTGTCAAGTGTCAACAGTAAAGCAATTTTTGAATAATGAAATGATGAGACGACCAGTATTATTATTAGCCATTACCCATTCACCAACGCTAGTAAACTCTTATAAAAAACTCCCACTCAAGCTATAAACCCCAACCCTAAATCTCTCTGCGACTCTGCGACTCTGCGCGAGAAAAAACCCACAACTCCAACACCATAAACATCAAACCCACTCCAAACCTCCTCCACCACTCAAAACACCCAACCATAAACCCCTCTGCGCCAGATTAAACCATGAAAATAGCCATAGCCCAACTAAATCCAACCATCGGCGACATTATCCATAACGCCCAACAGATAATTACCGCAGCACAACAAGCAGCAAGTCAAGATGTGAGACTATTACTTACTCCCGAATTATCCCTTTGTGGATATCCTCCCAGAGACTTGTTACTATATCCCCGTTTTATAGACTCGATGCAACAACAACTAGAAGCGATAGCGCAACAAATACCACCAGACATCGCGATCTTAGTTGGTACTGTAACAGAAAATCCTCACGCCCATTCCCAAGGACAAAAACCTTTATATAATTCCATCGCCTTATTAGAAGCAGGAGAAATTAAGCAAATCTTTCACAAACGCTTGCTACCTACCTATGATGTGTTTGATGAAGATAGATATTTTCAACCAGGAAATCACAGTAATAGTTTCAACCTCACCCCTAACCACTTACATAGTAGAGGAGAGTATCGGATAGGAGTAACTGTATGTGAAGACTTGTGGAATGATGAAACATTTTGGGGGAAACGGAGTTACGAGATAAATCCTATTGCAGACTTAGCGCAGTCGGGGGTAGATATTATAGTTAACTTGTCAGCTTCTCCTTATAGTGTGGGAAAACAGCAGCTACGGGAAAAGATATTGTCTCATGCTGCGACTCGCTATCAGATACCAATTTTATATGCTAATCAGGTAGGGGCGAATGACGATCTGATTTTTGATGGTAATAGTTTTGTGTGTAATAGCAAGGGAGAAATAGTATCTCATGCTAAGAGTTTTGATAGTGATTTAGTTGTTATAGAGTTTAACCCCCCCAAAAAGAAAGATAATCTCATCCCTATTACTTCTCCCCCAAGAGAAAAGACTGAGATAAGTCAAGAAGAAGCAATATTCTCCGCTTTGGTGTTGGGAGTAAAAGACTATGCAAGGAAGTGTGGCTTTACTAAAGCCTTGTTGGGATTGAGTGGTGGGATTGATTCTTCTTTGGTAGCTGCGATCGCGTCTGAAGCTTTAGGATGTGATAATGTATTGGGGGTATTAATGCCATCTCCCTATAGCTCGGATCATTCTATTACTGATGCGGTAGCTTTGGTGAATAATTTGGGAATTAACAGTCATAAGATTTCTATAGAAGCAGCAATGCAAGCTTATGATACTCTGTTAGAGCCTTTATTTGCTGGTACAGAATTTGGTGTTGCTGAAGAAAACATCCAGTCACGGATACGGGGTAATATCTTAATGGCGATCGCAAATAAGTTTGGTTATCTGTTATTATCTACTGGGAACAAGTCAGAAATGGCGGTAGGATACTGTACTCTTTATGGTGATATGAATGGCGGTTTAGCAGTTATTGCAGATGTACCGAAAACTAAGGTATTCGATCTTTGTCGTTGGTTAAATCGAGAACAAGAGGTTATCCCTGTTAACGTGATTAATAAACCTCCTAGCGCGGAGTTAAAACCTGGACAAAAAGACCAGGATTCTTTACCGCCTTATGAGATACTAGATGATATATTGGATCGCATCGTTTGCCAGCATCAATCTGAAGTACAAGTAATAGAGTCAGGATTCGATGCAGAAGTAGTTAAGAAAGTCATGAAACTACTTGCCCGTGCTGAGTTTAAACGCAGACAAGCACCCCCAGGATTAAAGATAACAGATCGAGCTTTTGGTACTGGTTGGCGTATGCCTATTGCTAGTAAGTGGTTAACTTAACTTTAGATTACTACTTGCTACTTGCTACTTTAACTACCACTGATATGCACTACAATTTCCCGTTGATGACTACGTTGACGATGCTCCCAGAGATAGATTCCTTGCCAAACACCTAATACTAATCTTCCTCCTGAAATGGGTATTTGTTCGGAAGTATGGGTTAAAGCGGAGCGAATATGGGCTGGCATATCATCCGCGCCTTCTGCATTATGAATATATGCCATAGAATCTTCTGGGACTAATTTAGCAAAAAAGTTAGCTAAATCTTTGAGAACATCAGGATCGGCATTTTCTTGTATAACTAGGGAAGCAGAGGTATGACGGACAAAAATTGTGCATAAACCTGTTTCTACGGTAGATTCTGTAACAATTTGTTCGACTTTACTGGTAATTTTATGCAAAGATTTACCTACAGTTTTTAAGCTTATCGCTTTTTGATAGTGTTTCATTTTGCCTCTTATTAATCAATGGCTAATACAGAAAAAATACCTTTTTGGCGTGACAGCAGAGTCTTAAATATTTTAGGACAAATTGTAGTCTTAATTATAGTTATTATTATTATTGCTATTTTAGGAAATAATTTAGTTAATAATTTTCGCAGGCTAGGATTTAGTTTTGGGTTTAATTTTATTTCTCGCCCTGCTTCTTTTGCCATTGGCAATCCCCCAATAGATTTTCAACCTACTGACTCTTACTTTCGCGCCATTTTAGTAGGATTGATCAACTCTATTAAGGTAATGTTTTTCGGAATTATTATTGCTACAATTATTGGCATTACTATTGGAATTGGAAGACTATCTGATAACTGGTTAGTCCGCCAAATAGCTACAATATATGTAGAGACTTTACGCAATACTCCTTTACTTTTACAACTTTTTCTCTGGTATTTTGCTGTCTTCTTAAAACTTCCAAAAATTGATACGCCTCTTGTTGTCGGGGGAAACATCTTTTTAACTAATCGTGGTATGGATATTCCTTGGTTTGTGGGAGGTTTAACAACTTGGCTCGGATGGATTTTTATTCTAGTTGCTTTAATTTTAAGTGTGGTTTTTTGGCGCAAACATATTAGCATTGTCGAAAAAACAGGAAACTCTGGACAAATTTGGTTAAATTTAATTGCTGTAAATGCGATCGCGTCTATTCTAGTATTTTGCTTTGTTATAGATTGGAGTTTCCCGAAACTAGAGGAAAATTCTATCACGGGGGGGGTAAATCTTTCCCCAGAATTTGCCACAATATTAATTGGGCTAAGTGTCTATACTGCTGCGTTTATTGCTGAAGTAGTAAGGGCTGGTATTCAATCAGTAAATAAGGGACAATGGGAAGCTGCTAGAGCTTTAGGATTAAAACCAGGTTTAGTAATGCAATTAGTAATTTTTCCTCAAGCTTTACGAGTGATGATTCCTCCTTTAACTAGTGAATTTCTCAATTTAGCCAAAAACTCTAGTTTAGCGATCGCCATCGGTTATAACGATATTTACGCCCTCTCTAATACTATCTCTAATCAAACAGGGCGATCGGTAGAAATGTTACTAATTGTGATGGGAATTTATCTCACAATTAATTTGATTATTTCCCTAATTATGAACTGGTTTAATCGCTCAGTACAACTTAAAGAAAGATAATTGTGATTATTATGCAAACTACTTCCGAATATTTTTGCGCTTTCTGTGGTGAACCTAATACTACTTTTGTGGATATAAGTGGTGGAATGCAACAGTCTTATGTAGAAGATTGTCAAATATGTTGTCGTCCTAATATTTTGTATATTAGAGTAGATGAAGACACTTTAGATATAGAAATTGATAGCGATTATGAAGGGTAAATTAATAAGTAGCAAGAGCGCAAGTAACCTAACTAATTCCACCGAAAGTTAAACGAGCTAACCAGAAAGGAATCAGACCAGCTAATACTATCCAATCTCGCAATCTCAATCGTAATTGATGCCATTCTACTTTATGTTCATTGGGAGTAGTAAAGCCTCGAACATCCATTGCTATAGCAATTTGTTCCGCTCGCATTAAAAGATTTTCTAACAATTTTTCTGCTACAATTAACCAAACTTGTGCGCTGCGACGAAGACCTAATTCTTGCCAATTAATCGCTCTTGTTCTTACTGAACGTACTAGGTTTTGCACTTCTTCTAAGACTAGAGGAATAAAACGCAAAGCTAGAGTTAAAGTTAAAATAATTTCTGTAACAGGAATTTTTAGGACTCTTAAAGGACTCATTAAGTCTTCTAAACCAGCAGTAATTTCTTCTGGTGCAGTAGTGAGAAGATAAAGATTAGTGCTGTAAATTAGAGTAAATACTAAAGTTGCAACCCGAATAGCTACATCAAGAGAACGACGAGTAATGGTAATTTTAGGTAGGAAATTGATGGCTGTAGTTTCTACCAACACATAGTTATAAGGGGTGGGTTGTGGTAGATAACTGTGACACTCTAACTCTTCTGATAGTGTCAGTTGTGGGGTAATTAATTCTTGCTTCGCGTTGAAACATACCTCTGGTAATCTAGGTTGGGATTTAACCGCTAAACCATCAGGGGCGATCGCAGTTATACAAAACACCAGTACTGATAAAGTGAGTAACCATCCCATTTGTTGTCGCCAAACTCTTAGAGGAATAGCAGCAGAAATAGTTAAAATCATCAACAACCCTGATAAACCCAAACGCCAATAGGGATTAGCTAATAAAGGTGCTGCTAAAAAAGTCATTAACCAAGCTAGCTTTACTCTCGGATCGATCCTATGTAGCCAAGTAACAGGTTGTTCTAAGTATAGTCCAATAGGCAGTGATCGCAGTAAATCCATAGAGATAAATTTAACTTCGGTAAACTTTCAGTCTTTCTAGGTTAACCAATATGGGGTGGGTTTTGCAGTTAAACCTGAATTGGGGGTTGGGGGAGTCGGGCAATACTGATAACTGATAACTGATTACTGGTTCATTTCCCTTTAATTTTGCCCATAAGAGAAGGGAAAAACTTAATAATTTTAACAATTGCCAACATTAACAATCCAATTACCAAACCCATAGCTAATAAAGGTAAAGTTAAAGCTAAAATTGACAAAACAGCAGCACTCAAAGCTTCCATAGTGGCTAAAAAAATATTGCCAATTCCTCCAGTCAATCCTGTAGAAGCTAATCTAGTAACAGTAGTAGCACTTTCAATAATACCTGCCGTACCACCTCCGGCAATAACAGCCAGTGTCCATTGTAAAACAGGATCCACATCTCCCAAACTAGCACCAGTTAATATTGTTCCAACCGCGATGGCAGTAGGAATTTCAATGGTATCTAATAGGTTATCAATTACAGGTATATAGTAAGCCAAAATCTCTACTACTGTAGCCATTCCTAAAGCAACCATAGCAGGATAAGTTGCTAACCAAGCAAACTGAGGAGATAATTCAAAATCTCCATAAATAGCAGCTAAACTCATAGCAAATGGTGGTACAAACACTCGAAAACCACAAGCTGCGCTAAGAGGAATCCCCAAACAAATTGCTAATAAAATATCCATCAATCATTACTACTTGGATTTATGTTTCGATTGTAAACTTCCCGTAAAAAATAAACTTCTTGTTAGTAAGAGCCTAATTTCTAATTACCTATCCCCAATGCTAAGTAGGTTGCTCCAAGTCTAGTCTTCTCCCCAAAAAATTTTAGAGGAGCTTGAAGTAAAATCAAATTAATGTTCTTTTGTAATTGAGGTTTATATTGGATAACTCCAACATTTGTTCTAGGTAAGTCTTAATTCGAGAAATATCTTTCGATGTCACGCTCGATATCCCTTTCTATGTCTCGTTGGATGTCTCGTCTAATATCTCGTTCAATATCTCGTTCAATTTGCCTTTCAAGATCCCATTCAATGTCTCGTTTAATATCTTCTTCTATGTCGCGCTCGATTTCTCGTTGAATATCCCGTTCAATATCCCGCGATAAATAATCTTGGCTAAAAATACTATAATCTTCTGCTGCTGCCAATGATGATAAAGCCAAACTTCCTGCTAACCCAGCAATAAAAACCAATCTATTTCCCCAAAACTTTCCAGCTTTTTGTCTATTTTCTCGATCCATCCCTTAAACTCCTTTTAAGTTTTACTACTTAGAGCTAGCAGTAGTTGAGGCAGGAAATTATGGTTTTAGAACAAAATCCCCATGGCTTTCTTTAATATTATAAGACAGACAACTTTCATGAAATTAGAGACAGATGATTGAAAGCGCGCAATAAAAAATCTACTTAAAGTTGGGCAAACTTATGTAGGCATGACACCAAGCGCACTTGTGCCACTAGGGTTTACTGGAGTATCTGACGACTTGCCTAAAAACTTCCTTTTCGATGTCGAACTCTGGTTATTAAGCTTGACCCCTACCCTGACTTTCATCTCACCGGCACGGTTGGACAAGCTGCTTGCGAAGCAGCGTCCCCCGTGCCAAAAATAACTGTGCCGATGGCAACCCTTCAGTAAT
>JAAUYH010194615.1_pt1 | contig 29134 bp, 20 predicted proteins | sample 7278061 | NCBI WGS metagenome assembly JAAUYH01 (sample SAMN14350203, study PRJNA611818) | marine sediment metagenome | isolation source: surface marine sediment (0.6m) | place: French Polynesia: Moorea | collected 2018-08
CTACTACCTTCTATTCTGGAACGACTACGATTTCAGATTGAGGTTGAAACGATTAATTGGGAAGTTATTATCATTGACAATAATAGCACGGATAATACGGCAGAAATCGTAAAAGCCTGTCAAACTAATTGGCCCGCCGAAATCCCCCTCAGATATTATTTTGAATCTAAACAAGGGGCGGGTTTCGCCCGTCAGCGGGCAATTAAAGAAGCCAAAGGGAACTTAATTGGTTTTTTAGACGACGATAATATGCCGACCTCGAACTGGGTGGCCGCTGCCTGTGAATTTAGTCAATCTCATCCCAAGGCGGGCGCCTATGGCAGCCGGATACAGGGTGAATTTGAGGTTGAGCCGCCTGAAGATTTTCAACGGATCGAGTCCTTTCTCGCCATTAAAGATCGAGGGTCTGAACCCAACTTATATGAACCTTCGATATTAAGCCTTCCTCCAGGGGCTGGCTTAGTTGTTCGGAGAAAAGCCTGGTTGAATCATGTTCCCAAAACCCAGCTTCTACAAGGCCCGGTAAAAAAATCTTTAACTAAGAAAGGGGAAGATTTTGAAGCGTTAATGCATATCGGAAACGCTGGTTGGGAAATATGGTATAACCCTGACATGGAAATTTATCATCGAATTCCTCGTTGGCGACTAGAGAAAAACTATTTAGTAACGTTGATTCGTTGTGCAGGGCTCAACACTTGTTATCTCCGGACGTTAAATGTAAGAAGCTGGCAAATTCCCATCATTGCGTCAAGGCTGATGCTAGGGAGTTTGCGTCGACTCATTATCCATTACTTTAAATATGGAGCTAAGGTTAGAACAGATACTGTTGCGGCCTGTGAGATGGAATTTTTCCTGAGCTGTTTGATTAGTCCGTTCTATCTATTGCTAAACAAGGGTAAGGGGTAGTTTTTGGGGGCATGATATTGTTCATCCTGAATTCCAGGCGTGCTGTCACATATCGATTAAAAAACATCGAAGTTATCGCAGACTGATCATCCAGATTAAATTTTAACTATATCTCCAAAAATGACTGGGCCGCCTAATCATTAGAGGTGTATGCGTGTCTTAATGCTCGCCCAAGTGAGGGCGGAAAGTGCTTATCTTAAACTTCTTTCCGAATCGCTAGAGCAACAGGAAATTGAGGTTGTATTTCTGCCTTACTACCAAAGGTCTAGACTCTTCCCTATATTCTTTAAACTCATGCGGGAAGCGCATGAAACTGACGTTTTACACATTCACTGGATCCATCCTTATATATTCGGGGATGGATTTTATTCAAGTTTATTGCGCATTTCTCAGTTCTTGATGGATGTCTGGTTGAGTCAGTGGACGGGGGTAAAGTTGGTTTGGACGGTTCATAATCAGCTTTCCCATGATGGCCTGTTTCCTCGATTGGAACTTTGGGCTCGAAGGGTGTTAAGTCGGCGGGTTGACCGACTTATTTTGCTTAACCAATCTACGCTTGATTCCTTATCTCAATCCTATGGATTTAATCCGGCCAAAGCTGAGATGATTCCCCACGGTCACTATCGAGACTATTATCTCTCTCTTGTCGATTCAATCGTGGCGAGACAAGAATTGGGATTATCTCAAAGTGGGTTGGTTTATCTAAATTTAGGTATTCTGAAACCTTACAAAGGAATAGAGCGACTGTTGAAAACTTGGCGGGACAATCCGACTGTTGCTGAGGGAAATACCCTTTTGATTGCAGGGAAGCCTTATAGTCAAATGTATGGCTCGACTTTAGCAGAACTGGCGGACGGCGCCAACAGTATCGTCCTGATGCCTGAGTTTGTGGAAGATAGCAAAATACATCTGTTTTTCAGTGCGGCTGATGTGGTGGTGCTTCCTTTTGAGAAAATTTTGAATTCTGGCGGGTTGATACTGGCGATGTCGTTTGGTAAGCCCATCATCGCACCTGATTTAGGCGGAATTTCTGAACAATTAGGAGACGCTGGGCAGCTTCTTTACAATCCCAACGATCCTCAAGGACTGACTCGTATGCTTGAGAAAAGCCAAAAGATAGACTTATATGAATTGGGTAGGCTGTCCGCCCAAGCGTGCGATCGCCTCGATTGGGACCCAATTGCGGAAAAAACCTTGCAAGTTTATCAAGGAAACGTCTAATCTGCGATCGCCCCTAACGCCTGCAGCGTTGCTTTCTGGGCCTCACTTAAGCCCACCGCGCCGCCAATGTTCATCCCCTCATAAAACCGTTCAACTCTCCAGGTTTGCTGACAAATTCCGGTTTCTTTGTCCCATAACTTAATCGTTTCATCTGCGCCGCCACTTACCAAGGTATTACTCTCAGGGTTAAAAGCGACAGACATGGCCCAATTGGTATGCTCTTCAAGGGTCTGCAGACAAGTTCCCGTGCGAACATCCCAAAGCTTGACAGTACCATCACTGCTAGCACTGGCTAAGGTAGAGCCATCCCGGCTAAAGGCAAGGGAGAAAAGCCAGCCTGCGTGGCCCTCGAGTTGATGGAGGCAGATCCCCGTGTGGATATCCCACACTCTTACGGTTTGGTCATTGCTACCACTGGCCAGGATATCACCATTAGGACTGATGGCGACCGCCCAAGCCCAATCTGTATGTCCATTAAAGGTTTGACAACATTCCTCCGTTTCTAAATTCCACAATTTGACAACTGCATTGAAAGCACCCACTGCTAACTGTGCGCCATCAGGATTAAACGCCAAAGAATATATGAAATGATGTTCCGGCAAGGTTTTAATCACCTGCGCTGTTTTGACATCCCACAACAGGAGCGTTTGATCATTGCCTGCAGTGGCTAACATCCTGCCATCAGGACTAAATTGCACAGCGGAAACTTGTGCAGTATGTTCTCGTAAAGTCTGAACAGCTTGACCTGAGCGAACGTCCCACAGTTTTACTGTGTGGTCCGCACTGCCACTGGCGAGTAGACGACCATTGGGACTAAAGGCGACGGAAGAAACAAGCTCTTGATGTCCCCTTAGAGTGAAACAATCGCCGGAGCCAACAGCCCAAACCCTCACGGCTCGATCGGCTGAACCGCTGACGACTTGAGTCCCATCAGGGCTAAACGCTATAGAGGGAATCCAATTAACTCTTCCTTGAAATGTCCGGATGCAGGCTCCCTGGCTTAATGACCATAGCCGAGCTGTTTGGTCGCTACTTCCACTTGCCAACAGGGTTTGTTGGGAGTTAGCGGTTAAGCTTGAAATTGTGTTGGTATGACCCAAAAAAGTTTTGGCGCATTTGCCCGTCTTCCAATTCCAGAGACGAATGGTCTTGTCCTGACTGCTACTAGCAAGCAGGTTTCGCTCAGCAATAAAGATAAGCCCAGTGACTAGGCTCCTATGGCCTTCTAAAGTGCGGATATAGTCACCAGTATTCACATCCCACAGACGAATCGTTTGATCCAAGCTCCCGCTAGCCAGGAGATTTCCTTCTGGCTCGAAGGCTAACGCTCGAATCCAATCCGTATGTCCTGCCAGAGTCTTCAGACAACGCCCGGTTTCTGTTGACCACAGTCTGATAATTAGGTCATCGCCCGCAGACGCCAAGAAGCGACCATCACTGGAGAGAGCAATTGACCAGACACTATCAGTATGTCCGTGAAAAACTTGGATGCACTGCCTGGTATTAACCTCCCATTGCCGGATTGTTCGATCTGCACTGCCACTGAAGATGAAGTCTCCACCTGGGGAGAAAAGCAAGGAACGCACACAGCTCGTATGACCTGCAAATGTGTAAATGCATTCAGCTGTACGGGAATCCCAAAGTTTTACCGTTTGGTCATCACTGCCGCTGGCAAGCAGATATCCTTGGGGATGAAAGGCGACTGACCAAACTTTATCCTGGTGTCCAGAGCAAATTAACAGTTGATTCCCACTGGCGACATCCCAAAGGTAAATTTGATGATCCCAGTTCCCAGTGGCTAACACCCGGCCATCTGGGTTAAATGCTACTCCCCACATTGTGGCGAAGGTGTAGGCGAATACTGACTTAGAAAGGTCAGCGTGAGAAAAGTCAACCCGTGGCAAGGACGTGTCTTGTAGATATGCTTGCCACACTGCCAAGTTGGAAAAATCAAAGCCGGATAAATCAACATTGAGATGGCACAGGAGGTTGAGTGAGTTTCCGGCTGCATATCCCGGTCGATATGCACTGTCTTGGCGCAAAGAGGTAAGTATTTCTGTTATTTGTTGGACAATTCTTTGGGAAGCGCCGTAGGAACCGAGAAGTTGGTCAACAACAGGTTGCAGAATTATTTGTATTTGACTGTTTCTGAGGTAGTCTATCGATTGCGCCTTAATCAGCGCATGGCTATGGAATAAATGTAGAGAGTTAGTCGTGATTTCCTCTGCCACCTGTTGAATCAACCGCTCAGTAACGTATTCCATCACAACTGGCTGTTGAGTGTAGCTGCCAGATTGTTGCGTAATCTGAGTAGGTTTAGCCCGCTCAATCAGAGATCGCCAGCTTAAAGATTCTAGGGCCTCTAATAAATGGGCTTTGGAAACCCTAGGAAAGATATCATCGGCCAACTCGGGGATTGTTGTCCATTCACGATTAATCGCTAACCAATACATAATGGTTTGCTCTAAAGGTGTGAGGCGATTGAACTGTTGCGCCAGGAGCCTTTGAATGCTGTTGAAGACAACAACATCTTCAGCCAGGAATGCAGCCATGTCTCCCCCGAATAAATCTTGGATTGATGTGGCGACAATCTTCAAGGCTAAAGGATTGCAACCGTAGCGATCGCACAGTTGTTGCATCTGGTCTTCTGAACCGGATAGTCCCTTGGCCTGAATCAATTTCTGGGCGGCTTCAGGCGACCCTTTCAATGGTAAGGATCGAACACATAACTCCATCCCTTCCAGGGCGGCCATTTCGGCAGGCTTTTCCCGACTGGTTAAAATCAGACAGCTGGAGTGGGCCGTTTCCCCTATTAACCGCAACAGTTCGCCATAGCTTTCATACCCCGGTCGGTATTGTCCGGCATATTCTCCGGAGAGCAAGAGGGTCTCCACATTGTCTAAAATCACCAGACAACGAGCATCCCGCAAACACTGAAGCAGCGACTTGGTGTCGGCTTGGGTTTCCCGTCCCGCCGACAAAAAAGGAATCAGCTCCCCTAAAAGTGTTTCCAGCGGAGGCGCATTTCGCAGTGAGCGCCAGATCACATACTCAAAGGATTGAGGGGGCAGGTTAGAGGTGTTAGGGGTTAGGTTAGGGGGGGCAGGTGTCAGTTCTCCATCCCCTATCCCCTGTTCCCTATCTCCGGTTCCCTGTTCCCTGAAACCTATAATCTGCTGCGCCAGCTTCACCGAAAGCGCCGTTTTGCCAATTCCTCCCATGCCCAATATTCCGACCAACCGACAACGGTCTTGCAAAATCCAGCGTTCCAGTGTGGCTAGCTCTTGACTGCGCCCATAAAATACCGAGACATCTATGGCTTCTCCCCAATCTTGTTGAATGGGTGTGATGGGTTGGCTTCGGACTTCTGTGGCCGCAGTGAGTCTGATGTAGTCACCTGATGTGAGGGTGAGTTTAAACGCGCTAAAGTAGTCCTCTAGCGATCGCTTGTCCACGGGCGTTTGGCGCCGCCGCACTTTAGTTAGGGTATGGGAACTCAGTCCGGTTAGTTCATTTAAATCCTCTAGGGTGTAAGGATTTCCCCCGTTCGCTGCTTTTTCTGATTGGTTTTGAGCTTCCTGTAGACGGTCCCAACCCTCTGGAGAGAGTATGACTCCCCGTTTGCGCTTTGACCGTTTTTGGAAGCTAGGCATATTGGGCTGAGAGAGTTGGTAAAAAAACACTATGACTGAATTTTAAGGCTAGTTGCCCTCCTTAAGGGGTGAGCGTATAGATAAAGACCCGAGAGAAGGGGGTATGGGGAATGGGATGCAGAGTCTTAAGTTGCTTGCTGATTTGATCTGCCGGGTTCCGAAAACCTAAAAACTGCTGATTAACTGGTCTGGTCAGACTTCAGCCTGGTTGGGCTTAATTGGGCGCTTAAATTGCGGACTTAACTTTGCATCTTTCCTGGTGTGTTTTTGGGGGAGGTTGCACACTCAAGGCAGTTAAGTTGAGGGTAGAAAGAAAGTGAAACGTCGCAAACTGGTTAATTATCTTGCCGTTGCAGGTGGGGCTACGTTGGGCGTCGCGGCCTGCAGCCCAAATAGATCCTCTCAGTCAACGGCGAATTCAACCCGTGATTTAGCCATGCCAATGTCAGGTGGCGCATGGCGACGAGTTGGCCGCAAGCGCTAGATACGATTTATGGGGGCGCTCAAACCGTGTGCGATCGCGTCAGTGCAATGACGGGTGGACGCTTCACCATCGAACCCTATGCGGCTGGAGAAATCGTCCCAGGGCTAGAGGTCTTGGATGGGGTTCAAGCGGGCGCGGTGGAATGTGGACATACCGCAAGCTACTACTACGTGGGCAAAAATCCTGCCTTGGCTTTTGGCGCGTCAGTACCCTTCGGCTTAAATGCCCAGCAGCAAAACGCCTGGTTCTACCATGGGGGCGGTCTAGCGGCGATACAATCGCTGTATGCCGATTTTGGCGTATTGACCTTCCCGGCGGGCAACTCAGGCGTTCAAATGGGGGGATGGTTTAACCGCAAAATCAGTACATTGTCCGAACTGAAAGGACTAAAGATGCGCATTCCAGGCATTGGCGGTAAAGTCATGGCTGAATTAGGCGTGAATGTGCAGGTACTGCCTGGAGGAGAAATTTTTCTAGCGCTTGACCGGGGAGCAATCGATGCAGCTGAGTTTGTCGGCCCCTATGATGACGAAAAGCTGGGACTCGCCAATGCCGCTCAGTATTACTATTATCCTGGCTGGCGGGAGCCTGGGACAACGCTTGAACTGCAAGTGAACCAAGCCGCATGGAACAAATTGCCACAGGACTATCAGGAAGTGCTAAAGACCGCAGACTACGAGGCTAACCTCAACATGCTGGCGAAATATGACTCGCTCAACGGTTTGGCGTTAAAGCGCTTAGTGGACAGTGGCGTGCGGTTGATTGCTTACAGCGACGAGATTATGCAGGCTGCGCAAGTCGCCTCCCGCGACATTTTAGAATCTGACGCCAGTCGTGACGCGACCTTCAAAACCATTTACGACCAGTGGAAACAATTCCGTAAAAATGTTTCTAGCTGGAACCAAATTAATGAGTTGAGCTTTTCCCAGTTTGTCAGTCAAAACATTGCGGTTTAGACTTTGCAATCCAGTCGGTTAGTGGTTATGCAAAATCAATGCCCCATGAAATCCACCGAAAATGCTCTCTTGTAGTGAATCACTTTAAAAATAATTTTGCCAAGGTGCTTAACATGTTTATCATCACACCCAATCACCCAAGCATTCAACAAAAGATGTCCCTACTCAAAGGATGGACAACAGAGGTTGTGATGAATGCTCCACGACAGTTGGTGTGGGAACAGGCCACTAACTTTGAAACCTATGCAGATTGGAATCCCTTTGTGCTTGAGGCCCACGCTAAGTTTGAGGTTGGGGAGAAAATTCGCTTTCTAGAAGACCTCAAACAGTTTGGGCGACACTGGCTTAAGGCCCAATTTTTGTCCATTACTCCACCCAATTCCTTTGTCTGGCAGGGACATTTTGGGGCTCCGTTTCTCTTCACTGTGCGCCACTCGTTTATCTTTGAAGCAATTGACGAAAACCGAACTCGATTTACTCAAAGGCATGAAAACTCAGGATTGCTTATTCCTTATTTAGCTTGGCGAGGCATCTATTCTGTCAGCTATCAAGGCTATCTGAATTACGATCAGGCGCTGAAGGACCGTTGTGAATCTATGGGCGCCAGTTCGGGAGCAACCGCAAGGGAGAAAACGGTGTTTCCTAAGTTGCTTAGTTAAGTTACCTGCTTAAGTTGCGATCTTCCCTAGACCAGCTGCGATCGCCGCACCATACTGAAAATATAAGATGCATTGAATCTGTTACTTGTCTTAGCGGGTTAATAGAGAAACTCGCGAAAGCGGAATCCTTCTAATCGAGTTGTGCTCTTTCCCTCACCTCACTTCCAAGGAGGGAACCATGATGGTTCTATGGCGCAAACTATACATCAAAGCCATTCTCTGGTTATGCGTAGAAGTTCTGCTCACTCTAATGGGACTCGATGATTTGGCTGATTATAGCGAGTTTCTCCATAGGCAGAGAGAAGTGATCTTCATACGAACAGCTCATCCCACATTAACGGTGGATTTCGTTTCTTCACACCACTAGTGGTGCTGCTTCACCTAAAGAAATTGCGAGGTCAATTATGCATGTAACCATTCTGACCATTGGCTCCCGAGGCGATGTCCAGCCGTTTATCGCCTTGGGACTAGGCTTAAAACAAGCTGGACATCAAGTCAACCTCGCCACGTATTCTAACTTTAAGGATCTAGTTGGCAGTTATGGATTGGATTTTTCGGCAGTCGGAGGAGACGGCCAAGCCTTCATGTTAGAAGAGGCGGGTCAAAAAATCCTCGATGCTGGGGGGAATCCCTTCTCTTTCATACACCGATACGCCAAAGCACTTGAACCTTTTTTCGAGGAAGTTTTGGTTAATTCTTGGCATGCTTGTCAAGGAACCGATGCGATTATTGCTCATGGAACCGCCTTTTGGGGCTACGACATTGCTGAGAAATTAGAGATACCGATTTACATGGCGGGACTGCAACCATCCTTCCCCAACCGAGAGTTTCCCCATCCTATGATGCCGCCAACTCTGCCTCTGGGAGGTTTAATCAACCCGTTAACCTATGTCTTGTTTTGGCGACTCTTTCAACAGCCTTTCCGCCAGCCCATTGATCAGTGGCGTGTGAATACCCTTAATTTACCGACTTGGCGGCAGCATCCTTTAGGGGATAAGGTTTGGCGGCAGGTTCCGATTTTGTATGGGTATAGCCCCTCTGTTATACCTAAACCGACGAACTGGCCTGAACACCTCCACGTAACGGGGTACTGGTTTTTGGATAGCCCGCCTGATTTTTTGCCCCCGCCTGAGTTAGTGGATTTTCTGGAAGCAGGCGACCCTCCTGTCTATATTGGTTTCGGTTCCATGACGGGTCGCAACCCCGAATTGATCACAGAAATTGCCTTGGCCGCCTTAAAGCAAACAGGACAACGAGGTATTTTACTAACAGGATGGGGAGGCATTCGTCCCAAAGATTTGCCAGATTCGGTTTTCAAACTCGAATCAATTCCCCACGACTGGTTATTTCCCCAAATGGCGGCCATTGTCCATCACGGCGGGGCGGGGACAACCGCAGCTGCTTTGAGATCGGGCGTACCGACTATTGTGGTTCCCTTTTTTGCCGATCAGCCATTTTGGGGCCATTGGACAGCTCAGCTTGGCGTCGGACCTCAGCCTATTCCCAAGAAAAAGTTAACTGTGGAAAAGCTGGCGGCAACGATTAGAACGGCGGTTGAAGATGAGGCAATGGGAAAGCGGGCTGCAATTTTAGCTCAAAAGATTCGCTCAGAAGATGGCGCAGCGCAGGCAGTAAAAGCTTTTCATCAGCATCTTTCGCCTGAATTAAACTCGTTTCAGCAGTTATCCTTTCAACTTTAAGGAAAGTATATGACGCCTATCGGGTTTTAGGCGGATGATTTCAGTAGTTGGACGGGGTCTAGATTCTAAATTTGACTTCAGTTCAGGAGGTAACCGATGAATTGTGGAGATTTTAAATCGCATAACACATTTAATAAAAGCGCTCATGTAATCGTCATCGGGAGCAGTATCGCAGGCTTGTTAGCGAGTCGAATCTTGACTAACCACTTTGATCTCGTGACCATTGTGGAACGTGATTTTCTTCCCCAAGTTAATGCATTTCGTCCTGGAGCGCCTCAGTCCCGCCAACTTCACGTTCTTCTACAGCGAGGTCAGGACATATTAGAACAGCTTTTTCCTGGTTTCCGGGATCAACTGGTTGCAGCCGGAGCGCACTTAATTGATTTGGCGGGGGAGTTGGCTTGGCTTAGTCCAGCTGGTTGGGGTGTTCGTTTTCCTTCTGATGTGACGATAACTTCTTGTGGTCGTACTCTGTTAGAGTGGCGTATCCGACAGCGAATATTGACAATACCTCAGATCGATTTTTTACAGGGAAGTGAGGTTACATGTCTGTTGTCTAATGAAAACAATACCGGAGTTGATGGCGTTTCAGTTGCTTCTCGTCATCGGTCAGGCTTGAAAACGGCTTACTCAAATCAGTTATCGTCTGCTGATCTGGTTGTTGACGCGACTGGTCGCGGCTCTAAAGCGCCACAGTGGTTAGATATGATGGGCTACCCCACTCCGCTTGAAACTTCAATCAACCCTCATTTGGGCTATGCCAGTCGCATTTACCAACTCCCAGCCGACTTTCAATCTGACTGGCGGGCTATGTACTTACAGCCTGCCCCACCGACCACAGTTCGGGGCGGCGGCCTATATCCGCTGGAAAAGAATCGTTGGATAGTTACTTTGTGGGGAGGTGACGGAGACTATCCACCCACTACCGAGTTCGGTTTTTTAGAATTCGCCCGCAGTTTGCCCAGCCCACTACTCTATAAGGCGATCTCGCTAGCAACCCCGCTTTCACCTATCTATGGCTACCGGGCAACTGAAAACCGCCTGCGCCACTATGAGCAACTGGATTGCTGGCCAGAAGGCTTTGTTCTTTTGGGCGATGCAGTTTGCGCCTTTAACCCGCTATATGCTCAGGGAATGACGGTTGCAGCTTTAGGCGCTTTGACCCTAGAACAATGCTTACAGGAACAGCGTAGACACCAACCCGATGGATCTTTAGTTGGCCTAGCACAACGCTTCCAGAAACAGCTAGCCAAAGTCAATGCCGCCCCTTGGCGCTTCGCGATCAGTACAGACTATACATATCGCTCAACGGTTGGCGGCTCGCCAACCTGGGGCATGCAGTTGATACAGCGATATCTAGCGCAGATTTTTTTGCTTTCTACTAAAAGCGTCAAGATACGTAAGGTATTGCTAGACGTATTGAGCTTTCTCCAACCACCGACTGCTCTGTTTCACCCTCGCATTATCATCCGGGTTATTTTTCAAGTGTTCAAGCAAACTTCTCACGCTTTGAATCTAAAGCTAGGCAAAAATGTACGTTACGTGGACTAGCGTGGTTTGAGTTAACCCGTTCAAAACAACAAAATTTAGATTTCCGATGTCGATTCTTGTTAGGAGCATTGACGATGACAAGTCTGATTTCATCCCCGACAAAACCATCTAAGAAGCTGCCAGACGGACCAAAGGCTCCCCCATTAATCCAAACTATACAGGGGCTTTTATGGCCAATAGAGTCCCTGGAGGCCAGCCGCGATCGTTACGGCGATATTTTCACCTCACGGAGTATTGGATTTAACCCAATCGTGGTCTTGAGCCACCCCCAAGCCATGCAAACAATCTTTACTGCTGATCCCAACCTGTTTGATTCGGGGACCGGGAATTGGATTGTACAACCCATGGTGGGCGACAACTCTATGGTGCTGCTGGATGGACCGCCCCATCAGCGTCAGCGGCGGATGTTAACGCCTCCTTTTCACGGCGAACGGATGCGAGCCTACGGTCAGCTGATCGGTGATCTGACTCAGCAAGTCATGGGTCAGCATGATGTCGACGCCCCTTTCTGCATCCGCTCTTCTGCTCAAGAAATCTCTCTACGAGTGATTTTAAGCGCCGTTTTTGGGTTAGAGGATGGAGAACGATACCAACAACTCAGACAACTCGTGGTGTCTTTGTTGGATACCTTTAACTCCCCCTTGCGGTCCGGTTTGTTGTTTGTCCGCTTTCTCCAAAAGGATTTGGGGCCTTGGAGTCCTTGGGGACGGTTTCTGCGCACAAAACAACAGATTGATGCGTTGCTGACCGCTGAAATTAAGCAACGACGGACTCAACCGCCTGGCGAAGATATCCTCAGCTTAATGATGTCGGCGCGGGATGAATCAGGACAACCCATGACTGAGGCGGAACTGCGGGATGAATTACGAACCCTGCTGATGGCTGGACACGAAAGCACTGCCTCCGCCATCGCTTGGGCATTTTACTGGATTCATCAACTGCCTGAAGTGAAGCAGAAACTGCTGGAGGAATTGGATGCCTTGGGACCAGAGCCCGATCCGAGCGCGATCGCTAAACTTCCCTACCTCAGCGCCGTTTGCTCCGAAACTCTGCGCCTTTATCCTGTCTTTTGGTTTACCTTCGCCCGAATTTTGAAGGCTCCGCTAACGATAATGGGCTATGAATTTGAGCCGGGTACATTCTTGCTTCCCTGTGTTTATCTAACCCACCATCGGCCAGACCTATATCCAGAACCAAAGCGGTTCAAACCGGAGCGTTTTCTGGAGCGTCAATTCTCTCCTTACGAATATCTTCCCTTTGGCGGCGGCAATCGTCGTTGTCTTGGGTATGCCTTTGCTTTGTTTGAAATGAAATTGGTGCTAGCCGCCGTATTATCCCAAATGAATCTGTCGCTGACAAATACCCGTCCCGTTCGGCCTGTGCGCCGGGGGGTTGTGTTTACTCCTTCTGGCGGAGTAGAGATGGTTATCACAGGTGTGCGTTAAGAATGGCAAACTTTCTCCAGTCACTGAAAACACAGTTTTGGCCGCCCTTACAGAAGCGATCAAAGTTTTGGGTAATGATTGCCAAATTGTAGATTACACCACACGAATGGAGTTCGCCCAGCAGCCATGGCGCTATGTTATCTACTCAGAAGTTTCCCAAACCTTTGAAACACTGCCTGACTTAACCCAATGCCAGGTGCGAATGGAACAAATAATTTATGAGATGAATAAGACCTATCTAGAGCTGAGACAAGCCAATAGTATCGGATCACTTGAGTTTAAGCTGGTGGAAAATGGCGCTTTTGAGCGCCTAAAGAACAAAATTATTTCGCAGGGGGGTTCTGAGACTCAGTTCAAGATGCCACGGTTGGTCAAAAAATCAACTTTCACGGATTTTTTAGAAATGAGAGTTATTGGGAGTTCGGAGGGATGATTATGAATTAAGAATTGAGCAGGGCGTTCAACCAATTTGTGAGGGCTTCTGGCATCACGGGATCGAGGGGTCTTCCCATCGCTGTTACAAAATCCTCATTCGGATCGCCCAATCTTCTGAAACTGTGATCCAGTCCAGGGAAAATGTGAGTGGTTACCGTCTGGTTGCCTGCCGCTAATAGCGCTTGCTGCATCAGTAACGCCTCTTGTGAGGGGGTATTGTGATCTAACTCGCCATGCAAAATCAGCACTGGACACTTTACCTTATCCACAAAGGTGGATGGCGGATTATCAAAATGTTCTTTGAGCACCGGTTGATACAAGTTCTTTGACCATTCCTGATCGCCAAGTTGGAAAAAGCTGTCCCCCCTTTTAGCACTCGCAATCACATCATCAATCTGCTTATAAATCCAATACATCAGCGGGACAATTTGCTTGAAATGATCGATTTTGGCGCGATCAGATTTCCAAAATTCTTCCGCTTGCCATTTAATAATCTGCTCCAGGTTATTGTAAATTCCCCCCTGCCAGATGTAGAAGGCAATATCAGGATCTTGAGCCGCTAATATTAGAGCAATCACAGCCCCCTCACTTTGGCCTAACACCCCTACTCTCTTGGCGTCAATTTCTGGTAGATTTTGTAGCCATTGCCACGCCATGTGGGCATCAGAAACTAAGTCAAATAGGCTAGTTATATTAAAATTTCCTTCACTTTGGCCACACCCCCGTTTATCATACCGAAAAGTAGCAATGCCAAGACGTTCCAAAATTTTTGCTTGATCACGAAAAAGGTTTCTCTCTGGTAAAGGAGTGGGGAACCAATCAGTTTGTGAATTATCTAAATTTCCGTCTCTTGTCTGAGGAAAAGATCCGCCTATTAATAGACAGGCAGGAAGTTTCTCTGGACTCTCAGGCAAAGTGAGCGCGCCATAAATTCTTGCTCCGTTTGATTCAAAGAATTCAACTCTTTCCATGGTTTTACCTAGGGAATATATCAGAAGAATCCGACTTCGCCGACACCTCATTTGTTAGCTAAATATCTGCCAATTGGAGTTTAAAATGCCAACTAAAAACGAAGATACTTTATTGCAAAAGCCTACAGATTGGAGAGCGTGGGTAAACGATCTGGTGAGATATAAAGACACCACGCTGATCGCCTCTATTCTTGCTGAAAACCTGGAAACAATTCACCAGGCGTTTACTTTTCTTGATGGAGATATCGTAGTCGCTTCTCATCCCAAGTCTGGTACAACCTGGATGCAGAATATCGTCTCTCTTTTAATCGATGGCGCTGATCCTGAAAAACTCAAGGGGCAAGCGTTATACCAGCGAGTCCCTTGGTTAGAAGGGAAAGAGGATCTTGATTGTGATTGGGGATATCAGCTTTTGGAAAATCAGGCGTCTCCCCGCTTAATGAAAACCCATGTGTATGGTCCTTTGGTTCCGCCTACGATGCTTCAGAAAGCCAGGATTGTCTATATTGTCCGCAATCCAAAAGATATAGCCGTCTCTTATTTCCATATGCATCGGGCTTACCACTTTCTTCCCGATGTACCCTGGGATGAGTTCATTACTGAGTTGTTCTTACCTGGAAAGCTTCAGTATGGTCCTTGGCATAAGCATGCCCTCTATTGGTGGAAACTCAGCAAATCCCATTCCAATATTTTGTTTATCCATTTCGAGGATCTGGTCAAAGATCTAAAGACTCAGGTAGAGAAGATTGCAGTTTTTCTGGGGAAGGAACTGACTGTTAACGCCATTGAGAAAGTGGTTAAGGAAGCATCCTTTGAGAGCATGAAAGCCAATCAGGCTGTCAATTACAGTCAGGTGGAGGCAATGGGGCATGAGATTTCTCCCTTCATCAGGAAGGGAACAGTGGGAGATTGGATCAATCATTTCAGTGCAGAACAGAATCGACGCTTTGAGCAAACATTTGAAGTCTGGATGGATGGAAGTGATCTTCAAATAGATTTTCTCTAGTCGATAGATTATTGCGCCTGACTCCTGTATCCTTCTCCAGGAAAAATTTCCTGCTTTAAGTTGATAGTCGAACAAAGGAAACCCCCGTTAAAAAGTGTCAATTCCTTTACAAGGTCAGCTAACTCCTTAGTAGGCTATAGGAAACTTCCTACCCTATATAAATTAAGCTGGGTAAACCCATGGATCTATACGGGCGAAAAAGCCAAAGTATTCCTCAGAAAACAGTTATCTTCGCATTGGAGGTGGTATGGCTTTGCCTTTCCTACTGGATACTTTTCCAAACAGGGGGAAATATACTGTTGAATTGGATCGGGATGGGTGAAGTTTCTGCGCCAATGGAAAGAAGAATAATTATTTTCACTTTCTCGGTAATTGTTTTCCTGAGGTTGGGATTCACGATGCTTTACCTGCTTAAACGTAAAATGCCCTGGGAGGAAAGCCTGAGTGTATCTTTTGCTTTTGCACTTTATTATATTGGGTTTTCCCTGCTGGTTTTACCCACAGAAAAACATCTGAACGCCGTTGACGGTATGGGAATTTCCTTGTTTTTGATTGGCTCGTTTATTAATACTTTTTCCGAGTTGCAGAGACATTTCTGGAAAAAACAGCTTGAAAATAAAGGGAAGCTGTATACCCAAGGTCTGTTCCAATATGCGATGCATATAAATTATTTTGGAGATGTCTGTTGGGTCACGGCTTTTGCAGTATTCACCAGGAACCTATATGCAGGAATAATTCCTTTGGTGCTTATCTGCTTTTTTGTTTTTTACAATATTCCAAAACTTGACAGATATCTAGCCTCAAAGTACGAAGATGACTTTGAAATATATAGCCATAAGACTAAAAAAATAATTCCATTCCTCTATTAATAAGGAAAATGAAATTGCCGATTGGATATTTGAAGTTCCACAAGGACGCCTTTATTAACTACCAGTTGAATAGATGGCATTTGCTTGGATACACAGAAAAAGGAGACATTGAAAAAGTTGGCTTAAGCGCCAAAAGGACTGAGGATTACGTCAAGGGATTTACTCAATTGGCGGAAGAAGCTATCGCCCAGAAACGGCTTAAGAATGCAGCATTTTATTTTCGAGCAGCAGAATTTTGGGTGGCTCCTAAGGATGCAAGAAAGTTGCCCCTATACGAGAAGTTCAGCGAACTCTTTTATAGAGCTTTCAAGGATGATCACATTGAAAGGCATAAATTGGCTTATGCAGGCGGCTATATACCGGCTATGCGCTTGGAGCCCAAGAAAACTGAGAAACAAGGAACGATATTAGCCTTTGGCGGGTTTGATTCTTTGATTGAAGAGTTCTACTGTATGTGGGCGTATTTTGCAGAAGCAGGGTATGAAGTCATTGTCTTTGAAGGGCCAGGACAGGGGGGCGCCCTTAGAAAATATGGGCTTGCGTTTGACCATGATTGGGAGAAACCCATTGGCGCAATTCTAGACCACTTCAACGTTTCGGATGCCACGCTGATAGGCGTGTCTATGGGAGGATATTGGAGCATCCGGGCGGCTGCATTTGAAAAGCGCATAAAAAGAGTGATTTCCTTTCCCCCTGTTTATGATTGGATGGAAATGGCGGGTTCTTTCAACAGAGTCTTGGTGGATCAATTGATGAAGAGGCCAGCACTGATGAATTTTCTGATGCGGCTAAAGATGTCGAACAGGAAATTGAAGCACACCATAGACCAAGCGCTTTTTATCACGAAAAAAGAAGAGCCTATAGATGCTGTGAAGTGGATGCTGGCAATGAATAAAGAGCACTTAAATTCAGCATTGGTTGATCAAGATGTCTTGCTTGTGGGGGGAGAAAATGATGCTTTTCAGCCGCCAAAGCTCTTATATAAGCAACAGCAGGCGTTGGTTGACGCTAGATCAATCACTACTCAGATATTCACAAAAAAAGAACAGGCTGGCCAGCATTGTCAAATAGGGAATATCGGACTGGCCTTGGAAGTAATGTTAAATTGGATAAATAGGTGTGTAATTTAAGCCGCTATTTTTAGTTCAAACGCCTATCAACATTAACAGGAAGACGGTGTAGGAGAGGCGGTGATTTCAACAGCGCGACTCCCCCATAAAATCGCCCCCCAGAAAGACACAAGGAGACTGTCCTATGGTCGCCAACTCCGCCTCAAAGCCTCATCAACAAGAAGAAGGAACTGACAATATTCTCGATAGCCAGCAAACTGGATGTTGCGTTGTTGGCGGCGGCCCTGCTGGAGCTGTCCTCGCTTTTCTCCTGGCGCGTCAGGGCGTTTCCGTCGTGCTCCTAGAAGCGCATCGAGATTTTGACCGTGACTTTCGGGGCGATACGCTACACCCGTCGGTGATGAACATCATGGATGAATTAGGGTTGGCCGATCGCCTGCTTGACCTTCCCCACACCAAACTCCGGACTGGAACTTTGGGAACGCCTCAAGGTTCAGTGACCATCGCCGACTTCAGTCGTCTCAAGACTCGCTTCCCGTATGTCACCTTAATGCCTCAAGTACAGTTTTTAGAGTTTATCGTGAATGAGGCCAAGCAATACCCCAGCTTTCAACTCATCATGGGCGCGAATGTGCAGGAACTCATTGTAGAGGACGACAGGGTTATCGGCGTTCGCTATCGGGGGCAGGGGGGATGGCATGAGATCAGGGCGAAGCTGACGGTGGGCGCAGATGGTCGCCACTCCCGGTTGCGTCAACTGGCTGGATTTGAGCCCCTTCAAATTGCGCCGCCCATGGATGTCCTCTGGTTTCGCCTACCTCGAAAACCGAAAGAACCCAAGGGCGCTATGGGCCGCATCGGTTCCGGTCGGTTTGTGGTTCTGCTCAATCGCTTTGACTCTTGGCAAGTGGCTTATATTTTTCCCAAAGGCGGCTACCAGCAGATTCGGGCGGCGGGTTTAGAGGCGCTGCGACAGTCTATTGTGGAGGTGACGCCAGAATTTAGCGATCGCATTCAACACCTCCAGAGCTGGTCTCAGGTGGCGTTTCTTGCCGTGGAGTCTAGTCGCCTTCGCCGCTGGCATCGTCCAGGCCTGCTCTTGATTGGGGATGCGGCCCACGCCATGTCGCCGGTTGGCGGGGTTGGCATTAACTATGCGATTCAGGACGCTGTTGTCGCCGCGAATGTCCTTTGTCAGCCCTTGAAGGCTGGAGTGGTTCAACCGCGCCATCTAGCGGCTGTGCATCGCCAGCGCGAATGGCCGACCCGACTGATCCAAATGGTTCAGTCTTTGGTCCAGAAGCGCATTATTACCCCGGCCCTGGACCCGGAACAGGAATTTACACCGCCGATAATTTTCCGTCTGCCCATACTGAGAGATCTCCCGGCCAGGTTGATTGGCTTGGGGGTTTGGCCTGTTCATGTGGCGTTATAGCATCGCGCCTAAAGCATACAACGTTGCTTTCTGGGCTTCCGATAATCCTGTAACTCCCTGAATTTTCATGCCTTCATAGGGTCGATCATCTCTCAAGGTCTTCAAACACTCACCCGTACCCACATGCCAAAGTTTGATCGTCTCATCCGAACTACTGCTGGCGAGCATTTGACCATCAAGACTAAACGCAAGGGACTGCACCTGATGAGTATGGTCAGTCAATGTTCTCAGGCGCGTTTCAGTGTGCATGTCCCAAATCTTAATGGTTTGATCAGCGCCTCCGCTGGCGAGGTTTTGTTCATTCGGACTCCAAGCTAATGACAACACCTGTTGGGTATGGTCTAGAAAGGTGTTTAGGCGCTCACCAGTCTTAGCATTCCAAAGATGAATGGCGTTATCGGCGCCGCTACTCGCTAAGGTTTGCCCATTTGGATTCCAAGCAACTGACAAGGCGGAACCGCTGTGAGCTTTGAAAGAGAGGAAACAGTCACCCGTCTCAACATTCCAAAGGTTAATGGAGCCATCGCTACTGCCACTGGCGAGAATTTGCCCATTGGGACTCCAGGCAACGGACTGTACCGCATTCGTGTGTTTTGACAAAGTATTGAGGCATTGTCCAGAGTTGCCCCGCCAAAGTCTTACGGTTTGATCAGTACTGCCACTGGCGAGAATGCGCCCATCGGGACTCCAGGCCACCGAATCCACCCAATTACTGTGTCCTTCTAAGGTTTTGAGACATTGTCCTGTGCTAACATCCCACAGCTTCACGGTTCGGTCTTGGCTGCCGCTGGCCAGGGTTTTTCCATCGGGCCTCCAAGCCACTGACAAGACCGTATTACTGTGACCCACAAGAGTTTTGCGGCATTGCGCCGTGCTAACATCCCAGAGTTTGATGGTTCGGTCCTGGCGACCGCTAGCAAGGGTTCGACCATCGGGACTCCACGCCACTGACAAGACCCAATTGCTATATCCCAGAAAGGTTTTGAGACATTGTCCCCTGTTAGTATCCCAAAGTCTCACAGTCTGATCATAAGAGCCGCTGGCGAGGATTTGCCCATCGGGATTAAATGTAACGGATCTGACCCAATTACTGTGACCCTGTAAAATTTTGAGACATTGTCCCGTGTCAGTATCCCAGAGTCTCACAGTCTGGTCGTAAGAGCCGCTGGCGAGGGTATGCCCATCGGGACTCCACACCACTGATAAGACCCACTTTTGATGACCCTGCAAAGTTTTGAGACATTGTCCCCTATCAGTATCCCAGAGTTTCACTGTCTGATCATAAGAGCCGCTGGCGAGGATTTGCCCATCGGGACTAAATGCAACCGATCTGACCCAGTTGTTATGCCCCTGAAAGGTGGCGACACACTTTCCTTGATCTGCGTCCCACAACCTTATTGTTCGGTCGTTGCCGCCGCTGGCGAGTTTTTCCCCATCGGGACTCCAGGCGATTGAAAAGACCCAATTTGTATGACCTGACAACGTCTTTAAATGACTCCCGGTCTGGGGATCCCAAAGCTTCACAGTCTGGTCATAAGAGCCGCTGGCGAGCATTTGTCCATCGGGACTCCACGCCACTGATAAAACTGAATTATTTTCAGGTATGCTTCTCAAGCATTGACCTGTGTTGAGATCCCAAAGCTTTACGGTCTGATCATAAGAGCCGCTGGCGAGGGTTCGCCCATCGGGACTCCACGCCACTGAAAATATCCAATTGTTGTGTCCCTGAAACGTTAAAAGGGGTTGGCCCTTGGCGACACTCCAAAGACGAACGTCCCCATTACTATCCCCCGTCGCCAAAAGGTTCCCGTTCGGGCTAAAGGCCACAACCAAAATGCTGCCAAATATTTGGGCAAAAATAGAGTTGGCAAAAGCAGAATTCGTAAAATTAACCCGATGCAAAGTCACTCTCTCTAAATTTGCCTGCCAGATACATAGGCCAGAAAAGTCATAATTAGTTAGGTCAATTTGTAGGTGGTGAGCAAGGTTAATCAGATTGCCGCCTCCATAGCCTGATAAGGAGGGTTCCGAAGCCTCTCGCAATCCCGTCAGGATTCTCTGGATCAGCTTTTCGGTTGCTTTCGAAGCGCTAAAAGTCACGCGTAGTTGAGCCGAAATAGGGGTTAGAATCAGACGGATTTGACTTTCTCTGACATAGTTTTTAGCAGTTGCTTTAATCAAGGCATAGTTGCAGAAAAGGGTGAGGGGAGAACTTGCCTGAGAGATCTCTCGGGAAACCTGGTCAATTAAGCGTTCAGTCACGAATTCCATTACGACTGGTTGCTGAGTGTAGCTGCCCGCTTGCTTTTCAATGGATGGCGCCGCCGCCTGCTCAATCAGCGATCGCCAAATTAGCGATTCCAGCGCTTCCAACAAATGCGCCTTAGAGACGGCGGGATGGATATCTTCGACCAACTCTGGGATGGTTGTCCCTTCTCGATTAATCGCCAACCAATACATGATGGTTTGCTCCAGCGGAGAGAGGCGCTCAAATTGTTGCTCCAGAAGTCTTTGAATGCTGTTGAAAACCGTGACGTCCTGGGACAGAAAGGCGGCGATCTCTCCCCCGAATAAATCTTGGATTGACGTCGCTACAATTTTCAAGGCTAGGGGATTGCCGCCATAGCGATCGCACAAAGCTTGCTGTTGGGCCTCTGACCCCGAGAGGCCTTTGGCTTGGAGTATGGCATTTGCAGCGGAGGATGCCCCCCTGAGTTGCAATGAGCGCACCGATAACTCGATGCCTTCTAGGGCTGCAAGCTCTGCAGGCTTTTCGCGGCTGGTGAGGAGTAGACAGCTCGGGTGGGCCGTTTCCCCCATCAACCGAAGCAGTTCACCATAGTTTTCATATCCCGACCGATATTGTCCGGCGCACTCTCCGGGCGACAAAATTGTCTCCACATTGTCCAAAATCACTAGACTGCGGGTATCCCGCAGGCACTGAAGCAGAGTCGTGATGTCAGGTTGGGTTTCCTGCCCCTCTGATAGAAAAGGAATCAGCTCGGCTAATAGTGTTTCCAACGGAGGGGCATTCCGCAAACTTCGCCAGATTATAAACTCAAACTGGGGTTGGAGCTGTCGGGCTATTTTCACTGCTAAGGCCGTTTTGCCGATTCCCCCCATGCCCAATACCCCCACCAGTCGGCAATGGTCTTGGAGAATCCAGCCTTCCAGCGTCCCCAACTCCTGACTGCGCCCGTAAAATACTGAAACGTCCGGCGCTTCCCCCCAATCTTGTTGGATGGGGATAACGTCTTCGCTGAGGGCTTCCGCCGCCACCGGTTGTCGAATATAGTCTTCTGGGGTGAGCGTAAGATTAAAGGCCCCGAAGTAGTCTTCTAGCGATCGCTTGTCTACAGGCGTTTTTCGCCGCTGCACTTTGGTCAGCGTGTTGGCGCTGAGCCCGGTCAGCTCGTTCAAATCCTCCAGAGTATAGGGCCGCCCGCCATTCGCTTCAGTTTCTGATTGTCCCTTAGCCGTTTGCAGCCGTCGCCAACCCTCTGCAGAAAGAAACACTCCCCGCTTACGCGTTAATTTCTTACGTCGGCTAGGCATTGTCTAGGTTGGGTTAATCAAGCTATACATTTATTGACAGCCAGAACTCATGACTTAGAAGGCTAATCAACCAGGCTCCTCGAAAAAATCAAATTACGCCATCAGATCGCCTCTGCGATAATAATACAATCCTTCTCAGGAGGGCGTCAGCCTGACGTTTTACAAAATCAAGGCTGGTGTCTCTTGATTCGAGAAATCCTCGCTATCTGTTTGTAGAGAAAGTTTGATTAGCCAAATTGATGAGTTGGCGACCCTGAAAGAATGGTATACGACATTATCGTAATTGGCGGCGGGATTGTCGGGCTGGCAAGCGCCTTGAAATTGTTTCAAAACACCGGGTATTCGGTGTTAGTGATCGAAGCGGAGGAAACCCTGGCTCGACACCAGACTGGCCATAACAGCGGTGTCATCCATTCTGGTCTGTACTATAAACCCGGGTCATTAAAGGCGAAAAACTGTGTGGATGGCCGTAATCAATTGTATGAGTTTTGCCAACGCCATGAGATATCGGTTGAACAATGCGGCAAAATTGTTCTGGCCACAACAGAGGCTGAAGCGGAAGCGCTTAGGTCCCTGATGGAAAGGGGACGAGAAAATGGGTTGCTCGGGTTGCGCATGCTCAGTTCGAGTGAACTGGTTGAATTTGAGCCCCATGCCCGTGGAATATTGGGGTTGTTGTGCCCTGAAACCGGCATCGTTAACTATAGAGAGGTCTCCCTTAAATACGCCGAATTGATTGAGCAGGGACAGGGAGAGATCAAAACGAATACCCGCTTTATCTCCTGCCAGAAAGACCAACAAGACCTAATTGTGCAGACCAATCAAGGGGAGTATCGCAGTCGTTTTCTGATCAATTGCGGTGGGTTGCAGGCGGATCGGATCGCTAAACGGTGCGGCGTCGCTGTCGACGATATCAAAATCATTCCGTTCCGGGGCGAGTATTATGAGCTGAACCCGGATCGGCGTCATCTGGTGAAAAATTTGATTTATCCCGTCCCCGATCCTCGGTTTCCCTTTTTGGGCGTGCATTTCACGCGTCGAATCACGGGGGAGGTGGAAGCAGGACCGAATGCCGTCTTCGCCTTCAAACGGGAAGGATATCGCAAAACCGACTTTTCTATTCGCGATACGCTGGAGTCGCTTGGATTTCCCGGATTCTGGAAGATTGCTTTTCGGTATCGGGATATGGCGTTGAGGGAGTTTTACCGATCAGTCAGCAAAGCCGCCTTTGTCAAAGCGCTGCAGCGAATGATGCCGGAGCTGACCGCAGCGGATCTGCACTATGCAGGGGCTGGGGTGAGGGCGCAGGCCGTGCTGAATAATGGTCGACTGCTGGATGATTTTTGCATTAAACAAGCCCAGCAGATGATTCACGTGCTTAACGCCCCATCGCCTGCTGCGACCGCTTCGTTGAGCATTGGCGACTATATTTGTGACCTTGCGATTAAGCAATTTATCGTGTGATCGCATCGCATCATCCCGAGCCGATTACATCAACCGAAAAGCGAAGTACTATTCAATCATCAATCGTGAAGCGGCAGATTGACGCAAATGACTGAACGAGAGGCTATTGAACGAGCAGGCGCATATCCGGCCACGGTGGCGTCGCTTACCAAGGATTTGATTACTCTGGGTGTCGTCAGGGGCTCGGTGCTACTCGTCCATAGTTCACTGAGTTCGCTGGGTTGGGTCTGTGGCGGCCCGGTTGCCGTCATCCAAGCTCTCAAGCAGGCCGTTGGCGCGACCGGCACAATTGTAATGCCCACCCACTCCAGCGACCTGTCAGAGCCGTCTCGCTGGTGCAATCCGCCTGTGCCGAACCATTGGTGGAACATCATTCGGGAGACGATGCCAGCCTATGATACTCAGCTGACGCCGACGCGGGGGATGGGTGCGATCGCAGAATGCTTCCGACATCAGCCAGGAGTACTCCGCAGTAATCATCCCCAAGTCTCGTTCGCTGCCTACGGTCCTAGGGCGGCGGACATTATCGCCAGCCATCGACTTAATGATGGATTGGGCGACACTTCGCCCCTTGGTTGTTTGTATCGACTCCAAGCGTGGGTTCTTTTGCTGGGTGTCGGCCATGATTGCAACACGTCGCTTCATTTGTCCGAGATCCGGGCATTGGGCGATCATATCTCTAAGATTAAGGCGGCGGCGCCGATACAGATGAACGGCCAGCGCCAATGGGTTGAATTCACCACGGCTGAGCTGGATGATTCGGATTTTTCTGAGATTGGCGAAGCATTTTCAGAGGTGACAGGGTTGGTAAGGTCGGGAAAAATTGCTGTGGCTGCGGCTCTATTGATGCCACAATCTGCGCTGGTTGATTTTGGCGCTCAATGGATTGAGGACAACCGTAAAACAAGGGTCATCTAACCAAGTCCACTCTAATTGGTTAGGTTGATTGCTATTTTATGAGCACAAAAAGTACCCATATAGGGTACTGTCGATATCTCATTCAAAATCCCATAATTTAAGCAAAGACTAAAGAGTCAAAGAACTGGATTCTGTCTCCTTTCTCCAGAATTCTTGCCCCGTTAGAATATTTCGGCTTAAGTTGATACCCCTTTTCATAAGGTTGCAAAGTCTTTGGGGCTTTCTGAAAAAGTTGACTTGATAAATATCGCTGGATTATAAGCGCTTTGAACGCTATTCATGTGCAAAAGAATGTTGCCGAAATTGTGAAAAATCTTCTCGCTGAGCATTTATAAAGATGCCTAAAGTCTAAGTGAATCAATGTTTTCAGTTTTTTCGACAGCCCCTATTGACTAATGGTAATCGGTTCCTGAAAACTCTAATTTGAGGATATGTTCATGACTTATAAAGCTGCCCCTAAATCAGTTGTTGGTACAGGTTGTGTTGGGGAGTGCGGTAATAATGTTACTGTTCCCTACATGGTTCCGAAAGGAATCAGTAAGGTTGCGGTAAAAATAGAAGAAAATAGTCTGTGCCCCAACACTGACGCTTTGGCGTACATTACCGGAAGCAGTATTGATCCTTTGGTGGGTCCTGTTTTTATTACCGATGAAGGCTCCAGTTTGATGGCTAATGTTGCGGCAGGGGATAATATTGTCCTCTATGTGACTCTAGCGCCTTTATTTAACGGAATAGTTTGTATTCGTCTAGGGACTTTGAATTTCCACCTGGTCGCGAGTTAATGGTTTAATCTTCGTGACCATTTCTAGTCACGATAGGGATAGCAGCTGCCCCCTATCGTGACAACTCACCTATCTCTACACACCAACGATAAATCATCCCATCCACCCATCCACCCATCCACCCATCCACCCATCCACCCATCCACTGCCTTTCCCTGGCCGCAATCTAACAACCCCTGCCCATCCTCCAACACTACTCCCGCCCCAACGGCATCGCCGCAAAATGCTCCTGCACCAGCTTGTGGATAAACCGATAGCGCCCCCCCACCCGCTGGAGCAGGAGACGCTCTGTGCAGTAATTGAGGAAACGAGCATAGTTCCAGGGAATCACCTTGGCGCGGTGGAGAACGACCCGGAGGGCAAAGTGCTGAACACAGGCAGCGCCACTGGCGATACTAATTACAAATAGCAGGAGGAAAAATATATCGGCAATCAAGGCGATTACCTCTGCATTAAGGATATTGGCTAACAAGAGCAGCAACACCGGTCGGATGATAACGACAAAAACAATGGCGATTGCAAGCGGAATCCCCATATTATTCAGGCTTGCCCAAATTCCCTGATTGGGTTCAACTCGGGTTGCTATATCTGTTTTTAGCCCGACAATCAGCCCGACAATCAGCCCGACAATTAGCCCGTAAATCAGCCCGACAATCAGCCCGACAATCAGCCCGACAATCAGCCCGACAATCAGCCCGGCAATCAGCCCGGCAATCAGCCCGACAATCAGTCCGCTAATCAGCTTATTCCGTAATTCCTTAAAAAATTCTTTTCGCGATTTGCTTGAAAAGGAAAAATCAAAACTCTCTACGGTATCGATAGACGATCGTCCACCAATTAGCCCGAAAATCAACCCGACAATCAGCCCGGCAATCAGCCCGACAATCAGTCCGTTATTCAGTCCGCTAATCAGCCCGAAAATCAGCCCGAAAATCAGCCCGCCAATCAGCCCGCCAATCAGCCCGCTATTCATTTCATACAGCCATCGCTGCTTGCGCGTTGCTAGCATATCCGGCTGCATCGTCTCAATCAAAAACTCATCTTTGGACTGGGTCTTAAGCTGCTTCGCCAACCACACCAACCAGCGCCGAGTTTGCTGCGCCGTTGGTTGCTTCCCCGGTGGGTATGCCCGACTCTTCACCCCCTCATGCAACCGCCGCTCCACATAGGCATCCAGCAGGTACGTCATCCGCTCTGTTGCCGTTTGCTTTTGCCGCCACTGCGCCGGGTCGATGACCTCATTCGCCAAAATCGACACACTCAACAACAGCGGCGTCCGCACCAACTCCAGCAAATCCTCATCCAGCTGCAAACCATCCCACAGATCCCCCATCTTCAGGGAGTTCAGGTATGCCTGTAGTTGAGTATCTGTGAGCGGTTCCAGGCAAATTGCTCCATTCAGCTCCAGCTTCTCTGGATAAAGCTCATATTCTTCAATCCGGCTGCACACTAACAGGCGGGTTGGTCCCTCGCCAGACTGAAGCCAGGTGTTGACCGCCTGCACCACAGGCGCTTGCCGTCCCGGGGGCAGTTCGTCTAAGCCATCCAGCAAAGGCAGCAGCGTTTTCTCTTCCAGCCAGGTTTGTCCTAACTTTTGGGATACTCCATACTTCAGTTTCAGCTCGCGCAGCAGCCAGTCAGTGATGCTTTGCTTCGCACTTTGCCAGGACGACAGGTTAAACATCACCGGGATTGGGTGCTCAGGTTGGTCATTCGCCCGCTGAATCAGCACCGCCGCCAGATCCAGCATCGTCGTGGTCTTGCCAGCGCCCGGGGCGCCCAGAATCAGCAGCTTGCTCCCCACATCCCGGCGGTCAAACACATCGGCGATGTGGGCGCCTGGTTCCAGGGGTTGGGGCTTTAGGTCGGCGGTGCGGAGCTGGCTATCCCAGGGGCGACTCACTTGACTGCGCTGCTCCGCCATATCCAGGCGAATCAGGATGGCGTTTTGTAGAGACTGTCGCAGGCGGTCTTCCACCTCTGTCCATACCGCGTCAATTAGCCTTTTCTCACTAGTGTCTTTGCGGGTAGCCGCAGGCTTGTCCGGTGGTAGCCCATAGTCGAGCTTCTCGTTATCGGCAGGCTTAACCGGCGGCAACTCATAGGAGAGATTCTCTGGCAGCAGCGCTTCAAGCACCTGCTTCATCTCTTCCAACCCACGCCCAGTCGAGCCCTCTGCCCATTCTAGTAGGGCTGATACTCGGTCTCCAGGTTTAGCGGTTGCAGGGGGAACCAAGCCCTCAGGCGGTTTCAACGCAAACAGGAGCTGATCGAATTGGGTTGGGGGCAGCGACGACAGTCGCTTGATCAGCGCAAGGCGTTCCTGGATACCTGCTGAGTCCGGCACGGGTGGGGAAAGATAAGGCAGTGAACAAAATTGCTTCTACTCTATACCTTACAGGTCCGAAAACGCCACTCCCAACGCAAACTTATTTCTCCAGAAGCTGGATATTATCCTTGGTGTGTCATTTAAACCGGAAAATTTTGAGCAGGGAGGAAGATAGGAATTAGTAGCCACGAATTTTGATATCGCTAGCTTCTAGTCCCTAACTCCTAGCTCCTTCTACCCTAGATACAAATGGCCTGATAAAAACCGAAATGGGATGGACTCATGGCGGGCGACAGCCAGAACATGGGTGAAACGACTCGACTAATATCTTTTATGTATGATCGCGCTGCCGTCTCCGAGGCCAAGCAACACTGACGCCAACCGTGCCTAGCGCCATCAACGTGAACGGTGATGATGCTTCGGGAGTGCTAACAAACTCACCACCCACCGCCTAAGAAAAGTTCAGTGACTGCTCTAAATGGCGCTCTCGAGCTGCGAGCAGTATCGATTCCAGCCATATCATTGATGACAATCGCTTGTGCAGATGATTGCACAACTGGAAGGGCTGCTACGCCTATCAGACTACGGAATACAAATCGACGAATATTAGCCCATGTCATAGTTTGAATCCTAAGTTTGAATAGTTATAGTAGTTATTCCTGCTTTTCATTCAAATCATCTGCAGTTTCATAAGGCTTTATTGAAAATTAGAATTTCAAAAAACTTGAAAATTGAGTTTTATGGTATGAATTAATACTTGAATGAAACTCAAGCTGGGCAGTCCAAATATATAAGATGATGTAGAGCTTTATTGTGTTAATAGGGATATAATTCTTGTCCGAAAAAGCGCCAAAGTATTATAGAAATTAGACATCTTAGCCCTCTAAGGCAGCTTCTCTTAGATCAGTTTATTGAGAAGTTTATTGAGCCCAGGTTCGATTTCTTTGAAGCCCAAAATGGACAAAGGATCGCTTAAAAGATGACGCCTCTAGAAAATGAAGTGTTGTACTAAAACTATAAAGATTTAATTGAATTAAGCTGCTGCTTAAATACCAACTTTTCTGATCATTAGGCTGCAAGACGTGCTCGAAATTGAGGAGGTAAGAGCCGATTGGCGTGGGGGGCTAGGGTTACTCTGCGATCGCACCTAAATCCCGCAATGTAAATCTTTGGGCTTCTGTTAACCCTGTAACCCCTGTGATGTTCATGCCTTCATAGGGTCGATCGGGTCTGAGTGTTTTCAGACACTCTCCTGTCTTCACATCCCAAAGCTTTATTGTCTCATCTCCACTGCCACTTGCGAGGGATTGCCCATCTGGACTCCAAACGACAGACCAAACCCCCTTAGTGTGACCCTGCAAAGTTTTGAGACATTTCCCATTGCTAGGGCTCCATAGTCTTATGGTTTGGTCATCACTGCTACTTGCAAGGGTTTGTCCAACCGGGCTCCAGGCCACGGAACCGATCCAATGGGTGTGGCCCTGTAATATTTTTAGACAGTCTCCACTATTGGGATTCCAGAGTCTTATTGTTTGGTCTGCGCCGCCACTGGCCAGGATTTGTCCAGATGGATTCCAGGCCACGGAACTAATCCAGCGGGTGTGACCCCGTAATATTCTTAGACAGTCTCCACTGCTGGGATTCCAGAGTCGAATTGTCTTGTCCGCACTGCCGCTGGCCAGGGTGTGTTCATTCGGACTCCAGGCTAAGGAACTGATCCAGTAG
>JAAUYH010222179.1_pt1 | contig 29128 bp, 34 predicted proteins | sample 7278061 | NCBI WGS metagenome assembly JAAUYH01 (sample SAMN14350203, study PRJNA611818) | marine sediment metagenome | isolation source: surface marine sediment (0.6m) | place: French Polynesia: Moorea | collected 2018-08
TTAAGTCCCCCGCCAAAATTTTAAATTTGGCGGTCTTCGTTTAGAGGTGGGTCTGAATCCCCCTCTAAACGGCCTCCTGCCTCCTGCCTTTCAACTCCTGCCTCCTTCAATTTTGATTAGCTGATTTAAAGCGGCCAACTAGAAAATCCCGTTGACGAATATGTTTAGTTTTTCGTCCTGACACTCGTTTGCGCCACATCTTAAAACTTGAAGGTTTCATTTCTTTTCGCATCAATGAAATGACTTCCTTTTCTGATAAACCGTATTGTATTTCAATGGCAGCAAAAGGCGTTCTATCTTCCCAGGCCATTTCGATAACACGACTAACAGTTTCTGGTTTAAGTTCAGGTATTTTGTTCATAAATTTTACTCCTTGATATCAATTTTAAGAAGAAAAGATAGTTTGTGATAGTTTACCTATTGTCCGTTTAGACAACAACAAAAGTTTAATACGAAAATGACGGAACTGTTTACCGATAATCTCCCGTTGATTAATTAGATAAATACTAACTAAAGTTAAACTGACTCCCACCCATTGCCAAGATGTTAAAACTTCATTCAAAAATAAATTACCAAAACTCAAAGCAAAAATAGGCGTTAAAAACGTCAAAGAACTTAAACTGGTTAAATTGCCCTTAGAGGCCAAATAGAAAAAGATTCCATAAGCGAGCGCACTGCCAAAAATAGTAGAATATCCCAAAGATAACCAACCGTGTAAATTAATTTGAGTCCATTGATTTGATTCCCAAATTCCAGAGATAAAAAACAACGGAATCCCCCCCAAAATCATATGCCAACCGGTAGCAACCACTGGATCAACATAACGACTAACATAACGAATACAAACCGTTCCGGCTGCCATAGAAAGAGACGCTAATAACATTAACAATTCTCCACTATTTAATAGGTCTAAACCATTAAACGTCATGGAAAAACTATGGGTATAAAATAAACTATCAAACCATTCTTTCGGCAATCCAATTAAACTAATTCCTACAATGCCAAACCCTAAACCAATACCACCCCAAACTCCAATAATTTCACCAAATAACCAACAGGATAATAAAGCCACTGCTAAGGGTTGTGAATCAATAATAACCGAGCCTAAACCGGCCCCCGTTCTGGTTAACCCCGCCGCCAAAAAACCTTGAAACATCGCCCCATCCAACAACGCAAAAACACTAATCCACAACCAAGCTTTAATCCCTTGGGGTTGAGGCCGTTTTAACCACCAAGCCACCAGTAACACGAGAACGCCCGCAGGAACTAAGCGAACCCCCGCTAAGAAAAATGGGGTAGTTTGCGATAAAACCCCTTTCATGGCTACCATAGCCGTCCCCCAGAGGAAAAATGGAGCAATGAGTAATAAAAAAGATTTCAGCGAACTAGAACGATTCAGGGTTAGGTTCATAGAAAACACATCTTATAAATTTATTGATTAAGTCTATCTTAACGAATTGTTGAGTTTTGTTAAGGTTTAAAATTTCTAGACTACCAGACAATTAACGCTTCTTCATAACTCTGAAAAGATTTCTAACAAAACGGTGAAAGTGTTGAGCAAGTTCGAGATGATGGAAATAGTGGATGAGTCGTTATGTATAGCAGTACGCATTATGGTTAGGATATTGATCAACCCTAAAACCCTTTTCTGACCTACTTTTGCCTTTTACCTTTTGCCTTTTGACTTTCGCGTAGCGGTATGGCAATGGCTGTAAACTAGCAGGAATCTCAGTTAGAGTACCCTGTTAATTAAAATGGGGATTTTGGGAATATTAACTATAACCAAACCCAAACTTTGGAGATAAATTTTATGGAAATTGGTATTGCAATCGTTATAGGGTTATTCGTTGGCGCGATCGCCACTTATTTTTTAAGCTCTTCTGGAGCGAAACGTAAGCTACAAAGTACAGAAAGTAAACTGGAACGCACCGAAAACGCCCGACAAGAAGCAGAAGCACAACTACAAGACTTACAAGGTGTTCCGGAGCAACTTCGAGAAGTCCAGCAAATGTACGAAAGTAAGCTGAACGAGATGAAGCAAGCAAGTCTAGCTCAACAAAAAGAATTAACTGAAGCCAACAACAAAATTATCGAATTACAGTCCTTAACCGCTCGTGTTCAAGAACTTGAACATCTAGAAACCAAAATTCAAGAAACAGAACAAGCCTATCAACAAGAAATTAAGAACATTGAACAATCCTATCAAGGACAAATTCAGGAAATTGAGCAAACGTATCAAGTTAAGATTCAAGAACTAGAACAGGCTCAAGCTAATTCTCAAAATCTAGAAGAAACACAACAACGTATTCAAGAAATAGAACAAGCATATCAAGGGCAAATTCAAGAATTACAACAAACGCATCAACAAGCGATCGCTGATTTAGAAAATGCTCATCAACATCAGCAACAAGAGATAGAACAAGCTCACCACAGTCAAATTCAAGAAATTGAATCCGCTTATCAAGCTCAAATTCTAGAACTACAACAATCTCACGAAGAGGAAATTCAAAGCTTACAACAAACCCAAGCAGTTTCTCCAGTTTCTTCTGATCTCACAACTGATGAAACAGCAACATTAGAAGTGGTAGAAGCAACTGGCGTTGTAGCAGGAATGGCTGCTTTAGAAGCGTTAGGTCAAGAGGAAGAAAACAATAGACAAGATGAACAAACGCAACAAGTTGTTTTTGAAGAGGAAGTTGTTAACAATAGATTAGACGTTGATGAGATTCCTTTAGATAGTGAAAAATCCATAGAAGAATTAGGTCAGTTTGAAAACGAAACCAATAACTTCTTAGATGAATTAAGTGACGTTAGTGACGAAAATTCTATAGAAGAATTAGGTCAGTTTGAAAACGAAACCGATAACTTCTTAGATGAATTAAGTGACGTTAGTGACGAAAAATCCATAGAAGAATTAGGTCAGTTTGAAAACGAAACCGATAACTTCTTAGATGAATTAAGTGACGTTAGTGACGAAAAATCCATAGAAGAATTAAATCAGTTTGAAAACGAAACCGATAACTTCTTAGATGAATTGAATACAATCGATGAACCCGTTGATAATAACCCCAATGCTAGTGCTGATATAGACCTCTTCTCTTCCTTAGAAGAAGAAAATATTGATAGTGTTATTCTTGAGGATAGTGACAGTAATGAAACTGAAGCATTAAGAGATTTATTCACAGAAGAAACAGTGAATGAAGATCAAGAGTTCCTAGAAATGATGCCAACTTCTGAAGAACAATCCCATGATTTAGAAGAAACCATTGCTAGTAACGAAAAAGATCCCTTTGCAGATATTTTTGAATCTGATAGTGAAGGTAATACAATTGATCCAAATGATCCCTTTGCTGAACTTCTAGGAGACGGAACAGAAACACCTGATGAAGAGTTTTTAAACTTATTGCAAGGCGATGAAAACATCAACAGTGACCCTTCGGACTCCGTTAACAAAGAAACAGACTCAGAGTGGGATGATATTTTTGAGGATACCAGCGCCAAAAATGGCAATGCAGATAATCCCTTTCTGATGGAAGAAATGGTCGAAGCTTCTAAACCTCAGACTTAATCTGAACATTTTAGTCAGCAAACTTTTTTGATGGAGTCTTGGTTGTTTCAAGGCTCCATATTTTTGATTTGAATCATAAAAACATAAAATTTTTACAGAAATCTATTGGCAGATTCGTCAATTAACGTTATTATTAACCAGCCCTGATTCGAGTAAGGAATTTTCAAGCCTGGGAAATTGCCCTTAGTTGAATCCCAGTCTGTCCAAGCAACTATGCTCTGAACCATAGGGAAACGATCAATCCTCTTGAAAATCTCAGGGTCTAGGATAGAGAAAATCATTTTGGTTGTCAATCAATGTCCTCATCTCCTGATATCATGACTGCTGTGTCACTTAAACAACAGCCTCCCTCTAAAATGCACCGGTCTCTTGGTGAACCATCAACTGAGTCTACACCAGTATTCGCCCTCAAAGAACTTGTCGCTAGTTTATATCGAGAACAAAATAAAGTCCAAAACCTATTAAGTTCTCTAGGATTTGCGCTGCGAAGTTTTAATAATCTCAATCAATTTTTAGAACTGACCCCCCTGATGGCAGCGCGAGTCACTGATGCTGACGGCAGTGCCTTAATGCTATCAAAACATCAAAACGACATATCCCTTGAACAAATACATTGTCAAGATCACCAAATGGCTCAAGAAATTCGACAAGCCATTAATCAGATTATTGATCAGACCAATAATCAACAAGTTACCCCTGCTTTATCTTTATGCTTAGATGAGAAAATTCGTCAAGCATTAGGAAAAAGAATCCGTCTGTATAGCACCCCAATTTTAGTCAAAAACGTAGAAAGGGGGCGAGTTTATGTATTTAGTAGCGATCCTGAATATGTTTGGACCCAGACTAGACGAAAATTGTTGCAATTAGTGGCTGATCAAACCTCAGTAGCCATTGCCAATAACGAATTAACCGTCGAATTACGTTCCAAAGAAAGACAAGACCGAGAACTCGAAATTGCCTCAGAAATTCAACTACGGTTATTACCCCGTCAATGTCCCGTTATTGAAGGCATAGAACTAGCCGCCCGTTGTCAAACCGCTAATCGAGTTGGGGGGGACTATTACGATTTTATTCCCACCAACTATGACCAATTACGTCAAGATCAAGAGATTAAACGGGGTGACCCGGCCACATCCGTTCCCTGGAGTATTGTGATCGGGGATGTGATGGGTAAAGGGGTTCCGGCGGGTTTAATTATGACCATGACCCGAGGAATGTTGCGAGCAGAAGTCCTCAACCGCCATTCCCCTGCGAGGATTCTGCAACATCTTAATCGTGTGATGTACGCAGATTTAGATAATTCTCACCGCTTCGTAACCTTATTCTATTCCGAATACGATCCCCAAACCAAACTATTGTCCTATAGTAATGCGGCCCATAATCCCCCGTTACTGTGGCAAAAAGCAAGCCAGACTATCGAAAAACTGGATACAGATGGGATGTTAATTGGATTAGATCCCGATTCTCAATACGAAGACGGTCAAACCCAACTCGCCCCAGGAGATATCATTCTTTACTATACCGATGGCTTCACCGATGCAGTGAACCAAAAAGGTCATCGCTTTGATGAAGAAAACCTTATTAAAATCTTTGAAGAAGGATGTCAACGTTATGATAGTCCTCAAGACATCCTTGATTACTTGTTTAAGCAAATTAAAGCATTTATTGGTTCAGGACATAATAACAGTGATGATATGACTTTAATTGTGATGCGGGTAAACTCAAATTCTTGAGAGACGATAAGGTTAAAAAACCCAACGTCTGTGTGTCTAAAATGATTAAACACTCAAGGCTTCTATATGCTGTTGTTTGAAACGACCACTCACCTAGATTGGCTCCAAGTTTCTTGGGGGTTAGATCCTTTATCCTTATTTCATCATTCCCCGATAGAGGTTAGTCACTTATTTGCCCAAAAAATAGAAGATCCCCAGATCATTGAGAAAATGCAAAAATCTTGGAGAAATTTTATTGAGTCGGGCCAAGTTTGGGCCTTGGGTATTGGCTTTGTTATTGGATATATATTCCGAACTTTTACTTCTTAATAGACAGTAACGTTAAGTTTATTTTGATTTCTAAAAAAGGTTAACCGTGACACAAAAAAAAACTTGGAGCGATCGCTTTGAAGGGAGTTTACACCCTGCGATTGTTGAATTTAATGCTAGTATCACCTTCGATATCCAACTGATTGAATACGATTTAACTGGGTCCATTGCCCATGCTAAAATGTTGGCGAAAACAGGCATTATTAGTGAATCAGAAGCCCAACAATTAGTCAATGGGTTAGAAACAATTCGTCAAGAATATCGGGATGGCAATTTTACCCCAGACATCGATCAAGAAGACGTTCACTTTGCCGTTGAAAGACGCTTGACGGAGTTAGTGGGAGATGTAGGTAAAAAACTGCACACAGCGCGATCGCGGAACGATCAAGTAGGAACCGATATCCGCCTCTATCTACGGGATCAAATTCAACAAATACGCCAACAAATCAGAGAATTTCAACAAGTCTTATTAACCCATGCTCAGGAAAATGTGGAAACCCTAATTCCTGGTTATACTCATCTTCAACGGGCCCAACCCATTAGTCTCGCCCATCATCTGTTAGCTTACTTCCAAATGGCTCAACGGGACTGGGAACGGTTAGGAGAAATTTACCATCGGACTAATACTTCTCCGTTAGGGTGTGGGGCGTTAGCAGGGACTACCTTTCCCATTGATCGCCATTACAGTGCAGAATTATTGGGCTTTGGTGAAGTGTATGGTAATAGTTTAGACGGAGTCAGCGATCGCGACTTTGCCATCGAATTTCTCAACGCAGCCAGTTTAATTATGGTGCATCTCAGTCGTTTAAGCGAAGAGATGATTCTCTGGGCTTCTCAAGAATTCGGTTTTATTAGTTTAACCGATAGTTGTGCAACGGGATCGAGTATTATGCCCCAAAAGAAAAATCCCGATGTCCCTGAGCTAGTAAGAGGGAAAGCAGGGCGAGTTTTTGGGCATTTGCAGGGCTTGTTAGTGCTGATGAAGGGATTACCCCTAGCCTACAATAAAGACCTCCAGGAAGACAAGGAAGCCATCTTTGACGGGGTAAAAACCGTTACAGGGTGTTTAGAAGCCATGACGGTGTTATTAGGGGAAGGGATTACCTTTCGCAAAGAAAGATTAAATGAAGCGGTGAGTGAAGACTTTGCCAATGCGACGGATGTAGCCGACTATTTAGCCGCGCGGGGGGTTCCTTTCCGTGAGGCGTATAATTTAGTGGGGAAAGTGGTTAAAACCAGCTTAGCCGCCGGTAAATTATTAAAAGATTTAACCTTAGAAGAATGGGTTGCCTTACACCCTAAATTTGAAGCCGATATCTATGAAGCGATCGCCCCTAAACAAGTGGTGGCAGCCCGTAATAGCTACGGAGGAACAGGGTTTGAACAAATTTATCAAGCCATTGAAAGGGCAAAAAAACAGCTTGAACTTAATTGACCGAGAAATCCGAAAACAGAAGTCAGAGTTGGGAGTCATCCCATAGTGACCAAACATGATTAGTTAAAAAACAGTCCTCCGAATGCTATTCGCGGGGACTGTTAATTTTGCCTTTTATCTTTTGTATCGTGTAATAGCTGAAAAAATTTCTCTAGTTGTCCTGTTGTTTTCTCCGAAAATTTGGGCAAATTAAGTATGTACACTTGGAGGGAGGAATGATTGAACCATTCATTATTCATCCGTCCTCAACAATAGGGATAAATTTAAAGGTTGCAGTCTGTGATCGATTTATTAATGACTAAAAAATCATCTCTCAAAAGCTTATTAATGAGTAAGCGAAATCCCATGTTTGATTAACCTATATAGAGAAAACGTTATGAGAGCAGTTTTACTGGTAGAAGATAGTCCGGCACAACAAAAAATGATTTCCACCCTTCTCAAAAAAAATGGTTGGCAAGTCATTATTGCAGAAGATGGCATTAAAGCCCTCGAAACTATTGAAGAATTGAGTCCAGATTTGATTGTTTTGGATATTGTCATGCCTAAAATGAACGGGTATGAAGTGTGTCGTCGGATTAAAACCCATCCCAATACTCAAAATGTTCCCATTGTCATGTGTTCTTCTAAGGGGGAAGAATTTGATCGGTATTGGGGCATTAAACAGGGGGCGGATGCTTACGTTGCCAAACCCTTTGAAGATATTGAACTCATTGGGACCATTCAGCAACTGCTTCGCCAATAAATGCACTATTTCGATCTTAGGGAAAAAACATGGTTGGGAATTTAGATTTAGGTCAAGACAACAAAGAAAACATTTCTTCTGAACTTCAGGCATTAAAAACCCCTGAAGGCGAATTATACTTACGGTTTCATTTACCCTCAAAAGAAGAATTTGCTTTACCGGCCACTGCCATTCGAGAAGTAATGCAGCAGAGTCCAGAGCGAATTACCCCCATTCCCAATGCCTCACCCTTACTGTTGGGAACCCTCAATTTGAGAGGACAGGTGATTTGGGTAGCCGACTTGGGGCAATTTTTAGGCAATACCGTTCCCTTAAGAACCGATCGCCCCGACATTCCAGTAATTGCCGTAGAAGAGCAAGAAACCATTTTAGGGTTAGCGATTGATCAATTGGGGGATATGGAATGGTTAGATATTGAACAATTACAAGCCCCTACCAACGTCGCCGATCACATTGCCCCCTACGTGCAAGGAGAATGGGTGGTCAAAGAAAATACTCACCAAGTCTTACGATTATTAGACCAAGTGGCTATTTTACGCTCAGCCCGATGGGCAACATAAGGGAATCTTCCTATCAAAACTTATTTATATAAATATATCTAATTGATAACCCTCAACTCACAACCAATCACTGACAAGATTTAAACCTATAGGAGAAAGGCAATGGCATCAGGGATAGACTACGCAAAATTATACAATGAAGCATATGTCGCTTACGGACAGGGAAACTTTGAAGAGGCTGCAACTCTTATGGAACCAATGGTCCAAGCCTTTCCCCAAGACCCTGATGTGTTACTACTCCGAGGTCATATCTATTTCAGTCTCGGAAGATATGAAAGTGCTTGTCAACAATATCAATTAGTCATGACTCGCAGCGATCGCCCTGATATAATCGAGTGTGCCAACCAAGGATTAACACAAGCGCAACAACTGCTTCGTCAGTCAGGGGACAATCATGGCATCCCAGATACGCCGGTACAACCGATGAACGAATTTGCTCCCATTGATGTAGACAACCAATGGTCTGAAACGGAAGAGCCATCAGGAGACTGGGACAGTGAGGATTTTGATCTCGATGGACTAGACTGGGATAGTGCTATTTTTGATGACGCAGACTTAGGAGAACCCACCATTGGTCACCAAGTTTCTCAAGGCCATCCTTCAGAAGTGGCTCAGCAAGAGGGAGAAAACGCCTTTGAGATGCCCGTTGATCCGTTTACGACCTTAAGCGAAATGAAACCCTTGGAGTCTCAACCGGATATTCCCGATACAGATACTTCAGACGATGAGGGTTGGGCAGATTTTATTGACGATGATCTCCCTGATTTTTCCTTTGAGGAGCAAGAATTAGAAACGGAAGCCCATACGGCCGCCTCTGAGGGAGAACATACGTTTGTTGTGTCATCTAACCTTAATTCTCCGTCTTTGAGCAATAATCACGGTGAAATTACTGAAAAAGGAAGAACGAAATCGTTTGCTTTAGAAGAAGACTCCGATAATGATTGGTCAAATTATCCATCTCAGGATGCGCCCACGGTTCAAGCAACTCCTCAGATGATGTCATCTCATCAACAACAAGAGCATAACCAAGTCTTAGATGAATTTGATGCCTTTCAAGAAGATGCACTCGAAGATTTATCTAATTTTGATTTCACAGAGATGAACGATCAGTTGCCTGATTCTGATCTGTTCACTCAAGCTACCGGGGATCTCAGTAGTGATCTTGGTTTGCAAACGGGTGATCTCCTAGCCGAACAAGGACCCGAAACCGTTAATTGGGTCAAGTCTGATGATATTACGAATACCTCCTTATCGGATAGTGAGGTTAAAATAGCCAAACCTACGGTAGAACAAGAACAACGTTACTTAAGTTGGTTTCTCAACGCCCCCTTAAAATTGAAACCGTGGATGGCTGCCGGAAGCACGGGAGTAGCATCTTTTCTGACTATTTTGCTGGTCAGTGGTTTAGCTTGGCTAATGTCTCCTAAACCAAAGCCGGTTGAAGTGGTTGAAGAACAACCCACCCCCGAACAAATACAACAGTCCGAACAGAAGGCTGAACCATCAGAGGAAACCCCTGAAACTCCCGCCAACAGCGAGCAAAAAACTAAATCGGGTAATCCTATCTTATTACTGGCTTTAACTGGGGGATTAGTGGGATTTGGGGGAACACTTTTCTTCGGATTACTCAGTTCCTATCAATTAAAACGCACCATTGAAGACCTGCAAACTCAGTTCGATTCCATGTATGCCGGTGACTATAATGTTAAAGCTACTATTTTCTCTGAAGATGAGTTAGGGCAACTGTCCCATAGCTTTAACCAACTTTCTCGTGTGATCCTCACCACCACTAGCGAAGCGCAACAACGGGCGGCGGAAATGGAACAGGCCAGAGAAGAACTGCAACGACAAGTGATTCGCCTTCTAGACGACGTAGAAGGGGCAGCCAGAGGGGATTTAACCGTAGAAGCAGAAGTAACGGCGGACGTATTAGGGGCGGTAGCTGATGCCTTTAACTTGACCATCAATAATCTACGGGACATCGTTGCTCAGGTAAAACGCACCGCGAAACAGGTGAATAAGAGTTCAACGGATAGTGAATTATTCGCCCGCAATAACTCCCGTGATGCCCTACGGATGGCGGAAGAATTAGCCGTAACCTTAAACTCGGTACAGGTGATGACGGAATCCATCCAACGGGTGGCAGAAAACGCCCGCGAAGCCGAAGAAGTGGCTCATACCTCCTCGGTAACGGCTCTGAAAGGGGGTGAAGCGGTGGAACGAACGGTGGCGGGTATTCTGCAAATTCGGGAAACGGTATCGGAAACCACTCGTAAGGTAAAACGGTTAGCGGAAGCGTCGCAAGAAATCTCGAAAATTGTCGCCTTAATCTCTCAAATTGCCTCTAGAACCAATTTACTCGCCCTTAATGCTTCGATTCAGGCAGCCAGGGCAGGGGAAGCGGGACGAGGCTTTGCGATCGTTGCTGATGAAGTTCGTCAGTTGGCAGATCGTTCGGCCAAATCCTTAAAAGAAATTGAACAAATTGTACTCCAAATTCAAAGTGAAACCGGTTCGGTTATGACAGCGATGGAAGAGGGGATTCAGCAGGTTATTGATGTAACGGATAAGTCAGAACAAGCCAAACGCTCTCTAGAGGATATTATCGACGTATCCAATCACATTAATACCTTAGTGCGCTCCATTACCAGCGATACCGTCCAACAACAGGATAATTCTAAGGCGGTGAGTCAAGTTATGCAGTCGGTGGAATTAACGGCACAAGAAACCTCCCAAGAATCCCAACGAGTGGCGGGTTCTTTACAAAATCTGGTGGGTATTTCCCGTGATTTACTGGCTTCTGTGGAACGTTTCCATATTGAAGGGGCTGCCGAAAAATCAGAAAAATCTTAAATTAGGGTCAGGATTCAATTATCATCAAAGGGATTGCTATATAATTTCCTAAGATTACTCTGTGTGAGGATGGTTAGTTATGAGTCGTGTTATTAGTAAGGTGTTGTCTCCTGCGATGCAGCTTTGGTTACGGTCCCAAGTTGAGGATGTAGATACCCTAGAAATTGCTATTCAAGGAAGCGATCGCCAAATTTTAAAGGGTCATGTTTCTGGAGTCACTTTAAATAGTAATCAAGCGATTTATCAAGGATTACATTTAGGAGAAGTTCAATTAAAAGGGGAAAATATTCGCATTAATATTGGTCAAGTTTTAAGAGGTAAACCGTTACAATTATTAGAGGCGATTCGTGTATCTGGTGCAGTAGCAATTACTAATCAAAATCTACAATCTTCTATCTCTTCTGCTTTATTAGGGGAAGGGTTTAAAGGTTTATTAGAAACGTTACTAGAATATCAAGGAATTACCGAACCCTCTCAATTATTAGAACAGTATGAAATTGATTGGCAAGGTGCTTATTTAGATAATAATTATTTTATTTTACAAGGAAATTTGACTCATGATGGCGTGACTAAACCGTTAAAAATTAAAGCAAAATTAACATTAATTCCGCCACAACAGTTACAATTATCTGAGGTTGAGATACAAGGAATCCCTGATATAAAAAATAATAATGTCAAAGAATTTTCTGTGGATTTAGGTTCAGATGTTTCGATTAATTCCTTTCAGTTAGATACAGATAAATTAATCTGTGAAGGAGAATTATTAATTCGTCCCTAATATCATTTAAGAATTGACAATTAACAATTGATTCAAGTAGGGTGGGTTAGACGGCTATAATTTAGTTTACAACAAGAATATAATTAACCGTCTTAACCCACCATTTTAGTTGAAACAGTCCAGTAAAATACGTGAGGTAAACTATAATTTTTTGCGTCATTCCTAGACTTTTTTACACCGTAACGCAGGAAAATAGTGTTTTTTGGTGCATTACACTACGCTAATACACCCTACAATAATATGTTAACTTAACCCTAATAATTGAGCTATTTCTGGTAATAATTGATTACATTCTTGTACTAATCGTGTTGCATTGGGTAAGTTTGCTGTAATTCCAATTAAGGCATTTTTTGAGAGTTTTGCGTATTTTTTCAAGTTACTATCTTCTGGTTTATTGGCTGCTTCTGTCAAACTTTCAACCGCTTCTAATGCTTCAACTTTTTGGATATCTTTGAGGTTTTCATCTGTTTCTATGGCGTTTTGTAGTTGACTTAATAGCTCTTTTATGCTTCTTTTTCCATCTTCTAAATGCTCAGGAAGTTGCTCAATTTTATTAGAAACTCTTCCGCTAATATCTCGTAAATTAACAATAGATTGATTGGCGTTAATATCTCTAATTTTGATGTTTTGACTGTTATCAATATTTTCAGACATGATATACTCCTCTTGATGTTGATAATTAAAACTAGGTTTTTCTAAATAAAAATCAGGTTTTTCCAAAGCAGTGCTAATCATGTTTTCTAGGCGTTGAATATGATTATCTTTTTCTTCTAGTTTTCCTCTATATTGTTCGTTTAATGATTTTAACTTATTATAATTAGTAAAATATTCTTTATTCAACTCTGAATGATTCGCTTCCGGTGTAGTTGCTGCCCTAATTAATAGTTTATCGTTACCCCGTTTTTCGATGGCAACAATTTGTAATTCTGCGTCAGGATGTTCCTCTGCTAACTGTTTAAAAGCAATAGCAATGGCACGAGGATCAATACCTTGGTTATGATAAAGATCGAGGGTATTTACTAAGGGTTGAATAAATTCTGCAAAGTCTCCATCTTCAAACTCTTCTTCCCAATTATCGGGTTTTCGGCGAGGGTTAGGATCGGCTGTTGTGGATTCTTTCATAAAGATATAATTACATCTTACCCCTCGCAAATTGGTATGGCTAGTAATTCCCCAATCTTCAATCGTTGCTCCTGTTAAGGTTACTCCTGTTAAGTCGGTATTATCTAATTGAGTTTGAATTAATTTTGCTCTCGATAAGTCAGCATCTTGTAAATTAGCATTACTTAAATCTGCTCCAATAAAACTAGCATCGGTTAAATTAGCTGCTTGTAGATGAACCCCTCTTAAGTCTTGGCGATCGAAGTTTTTATTAGTTCCTGTTCCGATTAACCATTGTTTTAAATTGGTATTACTGAGATAAGTTTTACCTGGACGAATACGATCTAATTTTTCTGTGTTTTTAAAACAAGTACGGATTAAAATAGCGTCTCGAAAGTCCGTACTTTTTAGTCTAGCTTCGGTAAAGTTAGCATCAGTTAAATTAGCCTTTTTAAAGGTTGTGCCACCGGTTGTAGCAAATGCTACCGCAAAGTTTTTGATCCAGGCATCTTTAGGATCACCTTTCATAGCACGATAAGCAAGATAACAGGAAAATAGCGTTAACGGTACGGCTCCGGCTACGGCGAAGGCTCCGACTGCAGCTCCGACTAAGGCTAAGACTCCGGCTCCACCTACGGCTATGGTGAAGGCTACGGCTCCGGCTACGGTAAAAGCTATGCCTCCGGCTACGGCTACGGCTCCGACTACGGCTCCGACTACGGTAAAGGCTACGCCTCCGCCTAAGGCTACAGCTGCGGCTAGTCCCCCGTCTAAGGCTACGGTGAAGGCTAAGGCTACGGGTACGGCTAAGGCTACGGCTACAGCCCCCCCCACCAGTCCACGAAAGTAACTAAAAATACAAAAAATGAGCAGGACCAGTAAACTTGTCCACCCTATGACTTGGTTTTCAAGACTAGAGCTATCAAAAATATAAGCAACTAATACTCCAAGAATAGGAGCTACGAAACTAAACAGACCAGTAAACAGCAATGCAACCAACATTAACCCTATGATCCAGCGTTTTTGTAACCCTGCCGTTGCTTCTGTAAAGTTTGCCCCTGTGAGGGTTGCTCCTTTAAAGTTTGCGCCTCGGATATCACAGTTACTAAAGTTAGCCTCTGATAAGTTTTGTCCAGCAAAGTTTTGTCCCCTCAGTTTTTCCCCTGAGAAGTTTCGTTGTCCATTTTTATAACTGTTTATAACTATTGATGCTTTCATTTTTTTGGAGGCAACCCTTCGGGAAGTCAAAAGTCAAAAGGTTAGGTTACAGTCGAAAGCAAATACTTGTTTGCCTCGACAGAATTAATGATAGGGGTTGAGAAAGAGAGGAAAGGGAACAATCTGGTTTGATTATAAAATAAACATTCATTGCGAAGACGAAATATACCTTTCTAGTGAGGTTAGTGAGCAAGATGCTCACACTCCCCTGCCCCCTCTGCTCCCCCTGCTCCCCCTGCCTCCCCTGCCCCCTCTGCTCCCCCTGCTCCCCCTGCTCCCTCTGCCCCCCCTGCTCCCCCTGCTCCCTCTGCTCCCTCTGCTCCCTCTGCTCCCTCTGCCTCCCACACTCCGAACCCCAATGACTTGGCAAAGGACTCCTTACAGGGGACAATGGATAGCAGTGACTATTGAAAATTTATTTATTTCTACTTCGTGGATAATATTCGTACTGTTTCTGATACCAAGCGTAAATTTTATGGCTACCACACTCGGCCTGTAAATTCCATTTATCGGCGGTTTGTGGAAGAATTGTTAGTAGAAATGCACCTACTATCGGTTAACGTCGATTTTGGCTACGATCCTGTCTATGCCTTGGGGGTTGTCACCTCATTTCAACGGTTTATGCAGGGATATAAACCGGAAGGGGATAAAACCTCTATTTTCAATGCTATCTGTCAAGCGGTAGAGGGAAATAGCGAGCAATACCATCAAGACGCTGAAGCTATCTTAAACGAAGCCAAAGGGCTGTCTATCGGTGATTTCAAGGATAAACTCACCCATGTGGCTGAAAACCAAGGGGGAGAAGGCATTTTATGGGGAACCTTTGGAGTGATCGCAGCTAATTCTAAATTTAAGTACAGTCGCTTATTTGCCATCGGGTTATATACCCTGTTGATGGAAATTGATGCGGATCTCGTCAAAGACGAAGAAAAACGCACCGAAACCACCCAAGCAGTCTCCTCAGCACTCAATTTTTCCCCAGAAAAACTACAAAAAGACCTCGATCTCTATCGTAGTAACCTCGATAAAATGCAGCAATTATTAACTGTTATTGAGGATACCCTAGAAGCCGATCGCAAAAAACGCGCTTCTCAAGAGGCCCAAAAACCAACCGAAGTGGTGGAGGAAAAAGAAACGCCAGAAAATCAAGAATCCGAAACTAACGGATGAGTTCTAACCCTCGAAAATTTGGCATAATAACGATGGCCCACTAAATATAGTTAGAGTCATCTGTGAAATTGCCCTTTCGTTCAAAACCACCCACTCCCCCATCTACCGTTGAGGAAAACCCCGCCGGGTTAGGAACCTTCGGGGGGGTATATACCCCTTCCATTCTTACCATCTTGGGCGTAATTATGTATTTACGCTTCGGTTGGGTGGTGGGCAATGCTGGCCTAATTGGCACCGTCCTAATCGTTATTTTAGCCAACGTCATTACCTTTTTAACCGCTCTTTCTGTATGTGCGATCGCTACTGACCGGGTGGTGAGAACAGGAGGGGCTTATTATATGATTAGTCGGTCATTGGGTATCGAAACCGGAGGGGCCGTCGGTATTCCTCTCTACTTTGCTCAAGCTCTATCCGTTGCCCTGTATACCATCGGTTTTGCGGAAAGTGTGGTAACAGCTTTTCCCAACTACAATCTGAGTCAACTCTACATTGCTTTAATTGTCACCATTGGCGTAGGGGTTTTAGCCTTTACTTCGGCCGATATTGCCATCAAAGCTCAATACTTTATCATGGCGGCCATTGTTCTCTCCTTATTATCCTTCGTTTTTGGCCATCCTGTGGAAGAAACCCAGATCGAAATGTGGGTAACAAATAAAGAACCTTTTTGGACTGTATTTGCTGTGTTTTTTCCGGCGGTAACGGGAATTATGGCCGGGGTGAATATGTCAGGGGACTTAAAAGATCCCATTAAATCCCTTCCCACTGGCACTTTAGCGGCCGTTGGCACAGGATTTGCCATCTATATGTGTTTACCGATTTTCTTGGCTATGCGGGCTAATAGTAGCACTTTGATCGCTGAACCCTTAATTATGCAACGCATGGCTTTATGGGGGCCAGCTATTTCCCTGGGGGTTTGGGGGGCAACCCTCAGTAGTGCGATCGGTAGTATTTTGGGCGCACCACGCATTCTACAAGCGTTGGCTAGAGACGGCATTTTACCCCGTTGGATGCGTTTTTTAGGCCAGGGTAGCGGCCCCACCGATGAACCGAAAATAGGGACGTTAGTGACCTTTGTGGTGGCGATCGCTGCGGTGTGTATTGGGGACTTAAATATCATTGCCCCAGTGTTAACCATGTTTTTCTTAACCACCTATCTCGTCTTAAATATTTCTGCGGGGGTAGAAGGGTTGTTAAATAGTCCCTCCTTTCGTCCGTCTTTTAGGGTGCATTGGTCTTTATCTATATTAGGGGCGATCGGCTGTTTAGGGGTGATGTTTCTCATTGATGCCGTGGCAACCTGTGTGGCGGGTATTGTGGTCATTGCCATCTATTTTTGGGTTCGTCAACGGGAGTTGATGGTAACTTGGGGAGATGTCCGACGAGGTATTTGGATGGCTGTGTTACGGATGGCCATTTTACAAACAGACCACACCGATGATACGAAAAACTGGCGACCGCAATTTTTGGTCTTGTCTGGCGCCCCCACCAAACGCTGGCCCTTGATCCAGTTGGCCCAAGCATTAACCCATAACCGAGGGTTAATAACCGTTTCCAGTGTCTTACCCCAAGGATCACGAGACATTGCCGGACAAGCTGTTTTGGAAAGGCGTATCCGAGACTATTTACAACGTCATGGGGTACAAGCGTTAGTGAGATTGATTACGGCCCCAGATCCCTTTGATGGTGCCGAAAGATTGGTGGAAACCTACGGGTTAGGCTCGATTGTGCCTAATACTATCTTACTGGGAGATTCTCAGGAAAGCACTCACCGCGAGCGCTATTGTCAAATGATCGCTAATATTTATAAAGCGCAAAGAAATGTCATTGTTTTGCGAGAAAATCCTAATTTAACCTCTGATCCCTGGCACGCGTCAAAAAATCGTCGCTTTCGTATCGATGTTTGGTGGGGTGGAGGAATACAAGGGAATGGTAGTTTAATGTTAATTTTGGCTTATTTGCTCCATTCTAATCCTAAATTTCAAAAGGGACAGATTCATCTCAAGTTAGTGGTAATGGACGAGAGTGCGGTGATTGAGGCACAACATAACTTAGATAAATTAGTGCAAGATTTACGCATTGACGCGATATCAGAAATCATTGTGGCCGATGGTCGTACCTTTGCGACGATTTTAAAACAGTCGTCTCAAGGGGCTGATTTTATCTTTTTAGGAATGCCTTCTCCAACGGATGATAAATTGTTTGTTAGTAACTATGAAAGACTACAACAATGGACGCAAGATTTACCCACCACTGTCTTTGTTTTGGCAGCCCCTGAGTTTAATTTCCAGGAAGTTTTAGGGGAAAATTGAATGAAGTCAGAAGTTCCTTACTTCGTTCCGGCGCTATCGCACAGAAGTCAGAAGTTCCTCGCTCCGCTCCGGCTCTAGCGAACAGAAGTCAGAACTAAAATTATGTTAAATCAGGTATCAATCATCAGTTAAGTTTACAATTTTCTCTAAGTAAAGATAAAGCTAATTCAAAACTATTCGGTTGGGTTTGTATAGTGTAAGCTTCTCTTTCTAAGTCTTTCCGATGAATATCCGTATAGCCTTGAAAAAAAGGACGGGCTTGATTCATGGGTTCTAGGGTTACTCCTAATGTTGTTATTTCTCCGTTTCCTGCACAAACTTGGGACGCATGAACGGATTCATGAATAAGAGTTGGTAGGGCAATATGGAGATCGAAAACGACCGGATTGATCCATATTTTTTTTGTGTTAACTTGTAATAATCCATAAGCTCCTCGTTTCGGTGGTAAGTCTAAAATCACCTCAAATCCTGCTGTTTCTAATTCTTGTTTTAATTGATTAAATTGTTCATTTTTTTTACTATTTTGAGCAATTATTTGACTATCTTCAACGAGTTTAATCGGCATTATTGATGGATGAGTTGATAATTGATTATTAATATTCAAAGATAGTAATACCAAGGGATTTAAAAATAATTGAAACATCGATAGTTTGACTCTCCTAAAATTTTAGTGCGCTGCTCTTGTAGGGTGCATTAACGAAGTGTAATGCACCATAACAATTTTAAATACAAAAGAGTTAATCCTCAATAGCTAAAAGATTATACTATAATAAACTAAAATAGTAGAAGGTAAAGAAACATCAATGAAAAAACCAAAAGTTTACAATATACAAGCCTTTTGGGACAGTGAAGCAAAAGTTTGGGTTGCCACTAGTGAAGAGGTTTCAGGGTTAGCAACAGAAGCAGATACATTAGAGAATCTTAATGAGAAGTTACGAGAAATGATTCCAGAATTGTTCATATTAAATGGCATGATAGAAAAAGATTATCAAGGGCTAATTTGAATGAAACAATTAATTATAACTTCGTTTTACCAAATAATTTTAACAGCATATTGAGTAATTAATCCATCTATCGTAACAATAGGAATGTCTTCAACTAAACTTTGAGCGATCAATAATCTATCAAAAGGATCTTTGTGAAAATTAGCTAAACGGTTGATTTGTAAAACATGAGACATGAACACAGGTAATGTTTCAAATTGGTTAGAGATCAGACGACTGGGTATATAAATTTCTGGGTTTTCGGGTAAAGAAAGTTTTCCTGTTCCTACTTTAATAATAATTTCCCATGCACTAACAACACTAAAATAAACAGTGTTATCTGAATTAGAAATCATGTTTTTTGCCGTTTGTGACAGTTGAGGTTCATCGGCAACCCACCATAAAAAAGCATGGGTATCTAATAATAATTTCATGAGTATTAATTGATGAAATCTCTTAAAATATCATCGGTTAAAGGTTCATTAAAGTCTGGGGAAATAATAACTTTACCTCGATCTTGTCCTGGGATTCTATTTTTTTTCGTGGGATGAATTGCGGTTATTCGTGCAATGGGAACGCTTTGATCATTATCTTCACAAATAAGAATTTCTTCTCCTTGAAGGACAGACTCTATGAGTTGTGAGAATTGCTGATTTGCTTGAGGAATGGTTACTTTAATAGTCATTGCTGAATTATAATCTTTTATCTCTATATATTCATTATATAACTTTCTTCTGTCTCAATAAAGTGGATGATTTAAGATAAAAGGCGATTTTTACCTCTATTTTTTTGTGTTCTTCTTCCGTTGCCTTCCAGTGCGCTGATCTTGTAGGGTGCATTAACAAAGTGTAATGCACCTTAATAATTTTAAATACAAAAGATTTAATCATCAATACCTAAGAGATTATACTATAAAGAATAGCGCGATCGCTGATTCTATAGTGCATTGCACTGTGCCAATGCACCGAATCAATTTCAAATACAACCTATTTAATTATTATTCTTATTAATAAACCTCATCATGTGACCCAATATCCACTAAAATAATTATGGCTTCTTCTGCGTCTTCATCCTGAGTCAAGATAAAAATAATACGACAATCATAAGTAACAGAACAAGACCACAAATTACTTAAATTACCTGTTAATTTATGAGACTTTAAAGATGGGGTCAAAGGATCTTCTGCTAATAATATTAAAACCCTGGTAATTCTATTTTGTAGTTCAGGATTTTTTTTTATCAGTTTCTTAAAAGCTCGTCTAAAACGACTATTCCAAACAACTCTCATCGTCTTCCTCTAACAAGTCTGAAATTAACTCATCTACTGTTCCAATTTTTGCTTGTCCCTGTTGTAAATCGGTTAGAATAGATTCTGCATTCTCCGCAATTTCTGAACGCCTTTTTTCAATACGTCTTTTGCGGATTAAATCAAACAAATAATCTTGATCTTCAACTGATAAGGTTTCGATTGATTCAATAAGATTTTGAAAATAAGCTGTAGACATTTTCTTTAAATTATACATAATCTCTCACTAGCTGTATTATACTAAAGTTTTCCATTGTGTACAGATATTTTTTTAGTATGATCGCTATTTATAGCAGATATTGATCATAATAGTGTTAAATTAGCTTATTCAAATATATCTAATTTATTATTTTGTGATAATTATTAACCAGGGTTTCAATGGTATTTAATAACTTTTCTTGTGTCCAATTAAACGATAAAGAAGCAGCGATCGCAGTTCCTCCAGCACCCACTCCTTCTTTAACATAACCTTGTTCATACATTTTTAATTGTTCATAAGAAGAACTAGAAAAATTCAATTGAGTTGCTAATAATGGAACTGTCCCAATAGACTCAGCTAACGCAACAGTACCCCCTGTTAAATCTTCTGCTACCCAGCGCGTTGTCCCCACAATAATATTATCTAAGTTGACATCATATTCAGAAGTATTAATAATGCTTTTAATTAAAGCATAAACCGCTAACATTTGGGTTCCTCCTGCTAACATAACTCCTGTTCTTATACTTGCATTAATAGCCATTCCTGCTACAACAATTTGCATGGGATCACCCACAGCAGCCACTAATTCAAAGGGAGTAATGGGTTGAAATGAATCATAATAGCCAGCATTTGTCAACCCTTTTTTGACAATTATTTCTTTTTGTTCATGATTACAATAAGGATGACTACTATTAACTTTTCCTGTGGCATTAATGCCTAATCCTGTTAAAATTGCTAAGGCTGTTGTTGTACCACCGACCACACATTCACTGAGAATTAAATAATTTTTTGTTGTATTTTTAGCTAATTTTTCTCCCCACTCTAAGCCTTGTTGAAATAACTCATAAACTAAAGATAATGGTAACGCTGTTCCTGTGGTTAAACAGTTTGCTGGTTGCCCTCCTAAATCAATAAAAGGAACAGAAGGAGAGATAGGTAAACCAGCATTAAATAAATGAATGGGGATATTACAAGCTTCTACAATAGCACGAGTAATAAAGACAGGAGAAACCCCTTGATGTAAAGGCGGTAACGGATATTGATAAGAAGATTGTACCCCATTCATTAAAAATTCTGCATCGGCGATCGCTGTATATTTTCTTGCTTCTGGTGTTGCTCCGGCTGCTGAAATTCCAGGAATTAAACCCGTGTTAGTAAAGCCTAAAATACAAGCAAAAATGGGTGAACATTCTTGATAGGTTTCAACCCATTTCTGTCCTAATGATTGAGAGGTATAAATGCGAAACATTAATGTCTGTAGTAATCAGTAATTACTGAACCGTGATCAAGTCATGATAATTTAGATTGCAATGGTAGCACTGTTAGAACTATCATGTCTATGGGTTTGTTTATCTCTTAATTAAAGCGTGAAAGTCTTAGTTGTTGGTAATGGAGGGCGCGAACACGCCCTAGCTTGGAAACTGCTTCAGTCCCCTCAAGTCGAACAGTGTTTTTGTACCCCTGGGAATGGAGGAACTGCTTCATTGGAAGGGTGCGAAAATCTGCCTTATGCAGTAGATGACTTTGCTAATATTGCTGAGTCTGTGCAGAAATATAACATTGATCTCGTTGTTGTCGGGCCAGAAGTTCCTTTATCACAAGGCATTACCGACTATCTCCAACGCTACAACATTAAAGTATTTGGACCCACTCAAGCCGGCGCACAAATTGAGTCCAGCAAGTCTTGGGCGAAAAAATTGATGGCCGATGCAGGTATTGCGATCGCTCAAGGGGAAACATTCACAGACTCAGACGCAGCGAAAGCCTATATTACTCAACAAGGCGCACCTATTGTAGTCAAAGCGGATAACTTAGCCGCCGGAAAAGGGGTTATCGTGGCTCAAACCGTCGAAGAAGCTTACCATGCGGTAGATGAGTTAATGGCCACAGGGTTTACTTTAATCGTTGTCGAAGAATGTTTACAAGGGGAAGAAGTCTCTATTTTAGCCCTCACCGATGGTAAAACGGTACGGCCTTTATTACCCGCACAAGATCATAAACGCATTGGAGAAGGAGATACTGGACCGAATACTGGCGGAATGGGGGCCTATGCACCAGCACCCATCGCTACCCCTGAGTTATTGGCAAGGGTGCAAACAGAGATTTTAGAACCGACGGTTGCAGCGTTGCGTCAACAGGAGATTAACTATTGTGGTGTTTTATATGCCGGGTTAATGGTGACACCAGATGGTGATCCCAAAGTCTTAGAATATAACTGTCGGTTTGGTGATCCGGAAACTCAAGCAGTGTTACCTTTGCTAGAAACGCCGTTAGATGAGTTATTAATGGCCTGTGTTGAAGGTCGTTTAGGAGAGTTTCCTCCGTTACAATGGTATGAGGGGAGTGCTGTGTGTGTGGTGGCTGCGTCTGAGGGGTATCCTGGCAGCTATGAGAAGGGAAAAGTAATTACAGGGATACAAGAGGCAGAAAAGCTAGGATCAACGGTGTTCCAAGCCGGAACTCAATTAGAAAGGGGTCGCCTTTTAACCGATGGGGGACGAGTGTTAGGGGTAACATCTATGGGTAAAGATTTTAACGCAGCGATTGAGACGGTTTATGGTTGCCTCAAAGCGATTGATTTCTCTGGTAAATATTATCGTCGTGATATTGGCCATCGAGTTCGTTAATCATTCAATTTTATCTACTTTTTTCTACTTAATACCCAAAAGAGATTTTGACAATCGGATTTGGTATGAGAGATTGCTTCACTCCGCTACCGCTACGTTCGCAATGACTACGTTTAACGAAAGGGACATTCTCAAATATGTCTGCAAGGTAAGAGGCAAGTATTTCGGTTTGGTTGATCATAGGGGAACTAGCCAAACTTGCCCAAATTGCCGTGCAGAAGTTAGAAAAACCCTAGCTAACAGGTTTCATGCCTGTCAAGAATGTGGTTACGGAGTTGACTATTTTGTTGACCGTGACCTAGCTTCAGCCCAGGAAATCTGCAATCGAGGTATAGAAACGACTACCCTGGGACTCAGGGGAAAGGAAACCGTCTGTCAAGTCGAGGTGTCGGAGGTGATGAGCCTAGATAACTGGCGTAGAGGAGGCAGCGCGGTCTTGGGGAGCCACTCCGGTCTTGGGGTCTCCCCAAGTAGAGGAAGTGGCGTGGTTTCCCCCATGAGCGACTGCCGTGGCTTACCTCTGTGGGCAGAAATATCCCGTCGTGAGTCGGGAAGCCCCAACCATAATTTTTGATTGGGTTGGGGAGGATGTCACAAAACCCCGACTTATAAGAAGTCAGGGTTATTCATGAAATGGATAACTGTGTGTCAAACGTTACTTAACGCTAACTTTAGCACCAGCTTCTTCGAGTTTCTTCTTGATATCTTCGGCATCCTCTTTTCCTGTACCTTCCTTAATAGGCTTAGGTGTAGATTCCACCATATCTTTAGCTTCTTTAAGCCCTAAACCGGTGATACCGCGAACGACTTTAAGAATCGCAATTTTCTTGTCACTGGGAACTTCTTCGAGAATAACATCAAATTCAGTTTTCTCTTCTTCAGGCTCAGCCGCAGCCGCGCCAGGCGCACCCGCACCAGGGGCCATCATCATCATGCCACCCGAAGGAGCAGAAGCACTAACACCAAAGGCTTCTTCAATTTGTGAAACCAACTCAGAGGCTTCTAAGAGGGTTAAAGATTTTAGCTTTTCGAGAATTTCATCAGTTGCAGCAGACATAATTTAACTCCTTGAAAATGAATGAAAAAAGTGGATAATTGGACAAACAAGATAAATCAGTTGGGGAATGTTGTTTAACCATTCCCTTCTTCTCTGGCCGCCATAGCAGCCATAACCCGACCCAACGAGTTCGGGATGTCGTTGATACCCCGTCCGATAGAAGTGGGTACTTCGTTGACCCCAACGGCCAACTTGGTGGCGATGGAATTAATCGCGCCAGCAACCTGTGCGATCAGTTCTTCTTTGGACGGTAAATCAGCGATCGCCTTAACCTGCTCTTCGTTCAGAGCCTGCCCTTGCATAACACCACCGCGAAACTCGGTTTTTTTGGTGTCTTTTTTGAAGGACTGATAAGCCCTCACTGCGCTACCTACGTCATCTTTAACTAGGACAAAGGCTGATGACCCTTTTAAAAAGTTGGTCATGGGTTCCCATGCTTCGTCACCAGTGACGGCTTGTTCCATTAAGGTGTTTTTAGTCACCTTACAGATTGCCCCACTGGGCCGTAGGCGGTTCCGCAGTTCGGTAATTTCGGCAACGGATAGACCTTGATAATCAATCACAAAGCCTAATTGCGCTTCACTCAAGAGTTCCTTGATATCGGCGATCACCGTTGCTTTATTTTCCCTGGTTCTTCCCATTCTGCTCTCACCTCCTTGATTTTGGGAAAAAAATAAACCCCTAGCTTTTTTGCCGGGGCTGAAGTCGAATCCCATCACAAAAATAGTCGGAAAAACCTACTATTTTTCTGGGTTTTATGGCTTCAGGCTTCAACCTCGGCAGGATATTTAAGCAAGTTTTGCTCCTGCTGTCTTCGGTATAAACCAAAGTTTATTTTTTTAGTTGTTACGCTTGGCCTTCGAGTTTTAAGTCTCGTAAGGCACTGATATCGACTTGAATCGATGGTCCCATCGAAGCAGACACAAACACACTACGCCAGTAGCGGCCTTTTGCCCCCGCAGGGCGTTGTCTGTCGATGGTTTCTTGTAAGGCTTTGAGATTAGCCAGCAAGTCTTCGGGGGAAAATGATGCCTTTCCAAACATAACATGAACGATGCCGGTTCGGTCAGCCCTAAATTCTAATTTCCCCGCTTTAAATTCGTTAATGGCGGTTTCGAGGTCGGCGGTAACGGTTCCCCCTTTGGGTGAGGGCATCAAGCCACGGGGACCCAATAAACGCCCCAATTTGGCGACTTTGGGCATCATATCAGGGGTAGCAATTAAGACCTCGAAATCCATCATTCCTTTTTGGATTTCATCGATTAATTCTTCAGAACCGAAAATATCGGCCCCGGCGTTACTGGCTTCTTGAACTTTTTCCCCTCTGGCAATAACGGCCACTCTGATTTCTTGACCGGTTCCTTTGGGGAGGGAAACCGTTGTCCGTAATTGTTGGTCGGTATATTTAGGGTCGATACCAAGACGAATATGAGCTTCTGCTGATTCGTTAAATTTAGCAGTAGCCGTTTCTTTGAGGAGTGTTAAGGCTTCTAACGGCTCATACACTTTATCTTGATCGATCTTTTCTAAGGCTGCTTTGATGCGTTTTGAGAGTTTTACAGGCATAGTTCCTCCTGGGGTCCTAACGAAGCTTACGCTTCTCCCCTCCTGGGTTAATTTAATCGTTAATTAATCTTTGATGGTAACACCCATATTACGGGCGGTTCCTTCCACAATGTTCATGGCCGCGTCAATGTCGTTGGCATTGAGGTCGGGCATTTTGGTTTGAGCGATTTCTTTGAGTTGATCGCGGGTAATACTGCCCACTTTTTGGTTATTGGGTTGGGCTGATCCTCTTTCGATACCGGCTGCTTTGCGAATTAACACGGAAGCAGGAGGGGTTTTGAGGACAAAGGTAAAACTGCGGTCTTCAAAAACGGAAATTTCGACAGGAATGACCATTCCTGCTTGATCGGAGGTTTTGGCATTGTATTCTTTACAAAATGCCATGATATTGACCCCGTGTTGACCCAAGGCTGGACCAACGGGAGGAGCGGGGTTGGCCTTTCCCGCAGGAAGGGCTAGTTTAATTAAGGCAACAACTTTCTTGGCCATCGCTAGTTTTGTTTCTCAACTTGGTTAAATTCGAGTTCAACCGGGGTATCTCGTCCAAAAATGGAGAGTAACGCCCGAAGTTTGTTTCGTTCAGAACTGACTTCTACCACTTCTCCTTCAAAATCTTTAAAGGGCCCTGAAAGTACCAGAATTTTGTCGCCGATTTCCATATCAATCTTAACAACGGGTTCTGGTTGTTCTGCTTGCCGAAAGATTCTTTCCACTTCTGAGGGACTCAGGGGAAGGGGTTTAACGTGACCTCGGCCTCGACCATAAGCCCGTCTTTGTTCTGAACCGACGAAGTTGATGACGTTGGGGGTATTTTTAACCACTAACCAAGCATCATCGTCCATGATCATCTTCACTAAAACGTAGCCAGGAAAAACTTTTTCTTCCCCTTGTTGACGACTTCCATCTTTACGGACTTTGACGGTTGGGGTTTTGGGAATTTGAATCTGTAAAATTCGATCCGCTACGTCCAGGGTTTGAATCCGTTGTTCTAGGTTGTTTTTGACTCGCTTTTCACAACCAGAGGCTACCTGTACGGCATACCAACGGGCTGCGCGTTTCGGTTGTTCTTGCTGTTGTTCTGGTTCGGGTGTGTGATCGTGAGCAAAACTCATTAAAATACCTTCCCTGATCCCCATGAAAAGAGGTTATCTACAAGATAAATAACAGTAGCCACTAGGCTTACCATTAAAATGACAGCAGCCGATTCACTTAAGAGTTGCTGTCTGGAGGGCCAAACCACTTTGGCTAGTTCCTCTTTGGTTTCCACCACAAAGTTGTTGGCTTTGGTGTCACCTTTAGCTTGTTTTGTATCTTTTTTAGATCCTTCTTGTCTAACCACGGCGATCTCTTCTCAACATAAAACGACAGTGTTTGACGACGACACTGGACTTGTTAATAATTTGGGTAATTGATCCAGTTGAACTCGAACTCTCAGTATAACGTAGAATCTAGGGTTTTGTTACTGAAGAACTAAAAGTTAGGATTTTCAGCAAGATTAATTAATCTTGCTTTTCCTATTAAATCGGAGCGGCGGGATTTGAACCCACGACCCCTACTACCCCAAAGTAGTGCGCTACCAAGCTGCGCTACGCCCCGATATTCACAGACTCCTATTATAAACCTATTGTTTTCAAAAAAGCAAGTTAAAAGTGCTTTAATTTTTGCATTTCTTGATATAACTCTCTGACTACTTCTGCTGGCCAGTTTCCTTCACAGCAACGACCTTGATTTAAAATCAGCCTCACCGAATAAGCATGGGGAAATCCTTCCACTTCTAACCACAATAAGTCACTTTCTGCTTCACAAGCAATTCTTTCTTCTTCCATCAATTCTTCGGCCATCTGATTCATGGTGGTAGCTAATTGTTCAAAAAGACGACAAAAATCAGCAAATTCGACTGCAGTTAATTCCATCGCCCAATCTTCTCCCCCTACTAACCCGGGATAAGCAAGTGCTTGAGGATTCCATCCTAATCGCCACCCTTGACCTTTTTTTAGTATGCGATCGCCCATTGCTTTTTCTTGAAACTAGGGTGCTAATAATTGAGCGTCTCCTGGTTCAGATAAACTCGGAGTTGAGGGAGTTGACTGTTCTGATGTTGCTTCTGTTTCTTCTTCTGGGACAGGTTGATTAGTGTTTGCTTGAGGTTGAGGGTTATAAATTTCAACCAATAAGTCTACTAACTGTTGACGTTGACGACGACTCAGTTGACGAATGACTTCGACATCTCGTTCTAAGGGATTAGTTTCTAAGGTAGACCCTGGATAGTTAGATTCTCTAGGAGACTGATTCACTCCTAAATAGTCTGCAAAGGTTACTTTCCAATCTAAACGGTACTGAGGAGAACGTCGTTTAAAATCCCTATGATAACGGATAAAACGACTCATTAAGGTGTGTTCTTCATTAATTTCCCCTGTTTCTGCACTACGATACTGATTTTCTTGGGGAAGGTTAGGAAATTTCTCATAAATAATCTCTGCTGCTTGTTCTGGTCTGAGGGTTTGACCATTAACGCTGTTTAAACCCCAACCCTTAAACTGATTCCATTCAAGCTGCATCATTCCCCAACTGACACTCAGACTGAGGAGAAAAACCCCTAACCATTTTTGGTGTTTCCTCGAGAGGATAAGTGTTTTTCTCATCATTTTGATTACGATCTCACATCACTAATAATTTCTGGTTGTGTTAGTTCATCAGACATTTCAATGATGGCACGAACTGCCGGTTTCATATTAGGATCATCAATACTATCAAACTCTTCGTAACGACGACGTTTAGCCCGATTAGCTACTTGTACAGTAATGCGATAACGGTTAGATGCAGCATCTAATAATTCTTGTGCGCGATACATAACCTGAGAAGAATCAAAAGAATGTTTTTTTTGCATGATTATATTTTTCCCCTATATTTACGGTAAACTCTTAGTGTAACAGACTTTTCTGTTGAACGACAGTGCTTTCCTTCCCCACTCCGCAAGCTGAGAGTGGGGAAGGAAAGCACAATGATTTGAGGACTCGATGTCCGAAAAATAATTAAACAGGAGCATCTTGGTTCTTGATATATTCTTTCAACTTTTCAATAGGTGCGCCACCAGAAGAAGCAACATAATAAGACTTAGACCAAAAAGAAACTTTGTCTTTATAAAACTTTGTTACTTGCTCAGGAAAGTCTTTTTTCATGACTCTAGCTGTCGAACTTTTAAGACATCCTGCAACTGCCGATATTGAGTTTTAAAGTTTGGTAAATCTATTAATTATTTTGACCAACAAAATTCTTTACCTGAGTTTAAAAAGGATTGGCCAGAATATAAAGAACTTGGTAGTCATGCGCTTCAAGCAACTGTAAAACGAGTTGATTTTGCCTTTCAACGTTTCTTTAAGCTTAAATCAGGTTATCCAAAACTCAAGTCTTCGAGAAGATATAAAGGTTGGACTTATCCTGATAAAGCTGGCTGGAAAATAGACAGTAATGGACATCATGGAAAGTTAACTCTTTCTAACCTTACAAATAGTTAGCGTTAATAGCTTGGTGGCAACTGAGAAACTAAACCTAAAAGGAATGACCAAGAAAGCTAAAACAGGTAGCAAAAGAAAGCGTCAAAAGACAGGGTTAAA